>Ga0164241_10004041_pt1 | contig 14436 bp, 13 predicted proteins | sample OricomyardsoilBY_FD_108780 | JGI IMG/M metagenome (GOLD analysis project Ga0164241, IMG submission 108780) | Backyard soil microbial communities from Emeryville, California, USA - Original compost - Back yard soil (BY) | ecosystem: Environmental > Terrestrial > Soil > Unclassified | place: USA...
AAACGTTTTTTGAGGCTTACGGATTTCAGGTTTATTTCTATCAGCTGACGTTTCATCGAAGCATAGAGGGGCCGTTGTCTCCGAAATTGTGGGCCAAAGCGGAACGACTTTCATCTGACCCGGACTATGCTTTTCGTTATCTCCGCAAAGATGAGATGGACAAGCTTCCAGAATACCTGCTAACTGTCTATAACCGGGCATGGGCAAATCGCTCGGAGAATCCAGAGTTGTCGATTGCACAGGCACGACTGCTGGTAAAGCAAATGAAACCGATCATGGACCGGCGGCTATTGTATTTTGGATTCTTTAAGGGCGAGCCTGTGAGTTTCTTTCTTTCGCTCCCCGAAATCAATCAGTTGCTGAAGTACGTCGACGGAAAACTAAACCTCTGGGGGAAAATCAAATTTGTCTGGCACCAATTCCGGCATACAAACAGAAAGGCATTCGGAATATTGTTTGGCGTCGTGCCTGAGCATCAGGCAAAGGGTTTGGATGGCGCTATGGTGCTCAACTCGCGGCGTGTGCTTCAGGACGAGTACAAGCGCTACGATGAATATGAGATGAATTGGATTGGAGATTTTAATCCAAAGATGATCATTGTAGTGGAGCAGGTTGGCGGGAAGGTTTGCAAACGCCACGCTACCTATCGCAAACTCTTCGATGAGACAAAACCTTTCCGCAGGGCGCCGATTCTTAACTAGCGCACCGTCGCAAAACTGAGAAATTATGTGCAGTTATTTTTTGCTATGGCGTAGCATGATAGCGCTTGCGAATGAAGGACACCTCTTGCGCGCGGGACAGGTCTATTAATACACTCGTCATCCGCTTGAGCTTGGCATCGGTCCCCGTACATGATCAAAAACAGCAGGAACTTGCCATTTTTGACTTATTTTCGTGCCGCAAAGTGTCGCTATGAGTGCCAAGATCGGAGTCCTTTTAATCAACCTGGGTACGCCCGATAGTCCATCCGTGGGCGACGTGCGACCCTATCTATCGCAATTTCTTAATGATCCGCGCGTCATCGATTTGCCCTGGTTGTCGCGTACGATACTCGTGAACGCCGTTATCGTGCCGTTCCGTGCGCCGAAGTCAGCAGCGATCTACAAGAAACTGTGGACGGATAAGGGGTCTCCATTGCTGTACCACAGTGAAAATGCAGGCAAGCTGTTGCAGGCAAGTCTGGGATCCGAGTACGAAGTCCACCTGGCCATGCGTTACAAGAATCCTTCTATTCCGGATGTACTGGAGCAAATGCGCAGACGCAACTTCCGCACGATTGTCGTATTGCCTATGTTTCCCCAGTACGCATCGGCATCTACAGGGTCTGCATTCGAGGCAGTGATGGACGTGGTTAAATCCTGGTGGGTGATCCCGGAGATCAAATTCGTAAGCCAGTATTACGATCACCCATTGTTTATCGACGCGTTCGTGGAGCGCGCGAAGAAGTATGATCTTCGCGACTACGATCATGTGTTATTCTCCTACCATGGACTCCCCAAACGGCAGGTTGATAAGGTGCATGCCAACGGTGTGTGTAATACGGACGAATGCTCCCGGGAAATAAATGAAGACAATCAATACTGCTACCAGGCTACCTGCTATGCAACCACGAGGCTATTGGCCAGCAAACTGGGCATTCCTTCTGAAAAGTATACCGTTTGTTTTCAGTCCCGGCTTGACGACAAATGGTTGAAGCCATTTTCTGATAAGGTTGTCGAAGATTACGCGAAGAAGGGCATGAAGAAGTTGCTCGTCTTATCTCCCGCATTCACGGCCGATTGTCTGGAAACTGTGATTGAGATCGGCGATGAGTACCAACATATATTTACGCAGCACGGTGGAGAGAAGGTTCAGTTGGTGGAGAGTCTCAACGACCATCCGACATGGATTAAATGCCTGGAGGACCTGGTTCGGAAGGCATGACCTTTTGATAGCTGTTCATTACTAGTCTCCGAGTTTCTGGGATTGTCAATGCGCGAGGGCGCCATCGTTTGGCTCTCCGCCTTGGCCGAAGTCGGACAATCAGGCAGCGGAGTGCCCCAGTTGATGCAATCGCTTCATGAGCTCGTTTTTGTAAAGAGGTCCAACTGGCAGTTCTGCCTTATTCACAAATATGGCGTGCTGATTATAAGAGTCAATGCGCCTGATGGAGACAATGAACGACCGATGGATTCTCATGAATTCATCTTCCGGCAACATTTCCTCGAGCGAGGTGATCGTCTGTTTTGTGATGATCGCGTGGTTGGGCATGAAAATGCGCACGTAATCCTTGAGGCTTTCGATATATCGGATTTCGTTCACCATCACCTTCACCATTTTTCGGTCGGCACGAACGTAAAGGAACTTGTCGGACGGAGGTGATGACGCCTCTCTTGAGGGAGAGAACTTGCCTTCAAGTTCAAGTACCTTGTGTACCGCTTTCAGGAACCGCTCAAACGGATAAGGTTTCAGAAGATAGTCAATGGCGCCCAGCTCGAATCCATCTACTGCATAGTCACGAAAGGCCGTTGTGAATATGATCTTGGGAGGATGGGTAAGGGTCTTCAGAAATTCAGTACCTAGCAATCGAGGCATCTGAATGTCGAGAAACATCAAATCGACAGGAGTGCTCCTGAGTAACTCGAAGGCGGCCATCGCATGATTGCACTCTGCGACAATCTGAAGCATAGGCGTAGATTGAACGTACATTCTAAGTATGTCCAATGCGGGCGGTTCGTCATCAACGAGCAGGCATCGAAATGTTTGCATAGTTTTCGGGGAGGGTAACCTTGTTCAAATGCAATGTAAGGGAAACAAGAAATGAATCTTCTTCTTCAATAATACGCAGTTCGTGCGTCTGGGGATACAACAATCCGAGACGTCGCTTTACGTTCATCAATCCTACGTGCGGTGATCTTCCATCATTTACAGACGTGCGCGGTTTTGCATTGATCAGCTTAAACTTAAGCACGTCATCTTTGACGTTGAGGTCGAAGCTGATCCACGCCTGATCTACCATCTCGCCCGCGCCGTGTTTAAAACAGTTCTCGACGAACGGCATAAAAAGGAGAGGTGGAATTTGTTTGGTTTCGATATCGCCTGAAACGGCCATGGAAATTTCAAGCCGTGGACCAAACCGTTCTCTTTCCAAGTTGATATAATCTCTGATGATTTGAATCTCACGCCCAAGGTCCACATACGGCCTGGCACAGTCAGTGAGCATGTAGCGCATGAGTTGCGACAGTTCCAGGATTGCAGTCGACGTTTTATCTGAACCTTTCAGGGAGAAAGAATAAATTGTGTTCAGCGTGTTGAACATAAAATGTGGATGCAGCTGACCTTTTAGGACCTCAAGTTCAGCGCGAAGTGCGGCTTTCTCCAGTCTTTCATTGTCGATCTTTTTGACGTACCAAAGTTTTATCAACTTGATAGCTACTGCAAATCCGGCAACGGTCATCGATCCACGCAATCCGGCCATCAGTGACGAATAGAACCTGATGTACGGTTTGTATGGAATGTGTAGCGCTTCCCTTATGGGTGCGATACCATAGATAGCTACTACCTGTGACATCATGGACGCAATGAGAATCAGTAGAATGACCGCTGACAGACCGGTCCACCATCGACCCTTCACGATCAGGTTGGGAATAATGAAATAGATGATTCCGTAGCTTAGGATCATGTGTTGTGGCATGTAAAGCAACGCATCGATGTATGCCAGCGGCAACTGCAGCGGATGTGCAGGGCTTGGAGTTGTAGGGAATCCGTAGATAAATCCAAAGAACATCCACCAGGCGAACCAAAAGATAAAGTGTCGTCCGAACCTGTAGCGGAACTCTTGCGAAAGCGCCAGACGTGAAAAGAATCCGTCCATAGCTAAACTTAACCTATTTCCAGATAGAAGTGTGGCCTTCGGATACTTTGTCGACAAAACTGCAAATACCATAGACGGAAATCGTTAGTCGAGGGAGTCGTTGTGCCTGAACGCGACGACCGTGGTTCGGTCTACTTCACGAAAATCTGATATCGGGGTTGCCGTATTTAGAATAAACATTCACAGGAACTATGAAAACGCTATTTCTATTACTGTTGTGCGCGTTTGCGTGGACGACCGGCAACAGCCAGCATACGTCGGCCAGCCGTGAATATTGGGTGGTCGAAACACACAGCCGTGACTCCGTTTATTCGATCGTTCGATTCTTCGGCCAAAGTGACCAGCTGCTGCACGAGGTGAAGATTGATGATGTCGTGATTGATATTCGCCAGAAAAAACAACGTAAGCGATTAGATCGGCTGCTGACTGTGAACCATTTGGAGAATTTGAGATTAAGGGATTTCGGGATTGGGCAGCGTCGACGTGAATCGGTACGTGCTTATAGTCGCACTGACAATAAGGCAAGCCGCTTTTGATGGGTTCGCGGAATACAGGAATTAAGTTCCGGCTTAACGGAATGAAATCCCCAATAGCAACTTATTTGCCTTCCGTGTTGGTGCGTCTTGTCACTGAAATGACGATGATGCCGTTTCTAAGAGGCCGCAATCTTAAGTACAGCATCAACAAACCTGTCGAGATCCCGCGTAGTGGTGTAGACATGAGGGGTTACACGTACGCCACTGATATTTTCCCACTTGATCGATACCGTGTGGATCTGATGTTCGCCCATCAACTTGCTGGCTACTGTTTCCGGTTCCATGCCATCAACGGAAAAATTTCCCAATGCGCACGAGAACTCAGGTTTCAGACTGATATTTAGCTTAACGCGTGGATTCCTGACTACTTTTTCACACCAGTAGTTCTTTAGGAAGTGCAGCCGTTCTTCCTTGCGTTTACTTCCGATCGCAAGGTGAAAATCAATCGCCTGACCGATGGCCTGCTCGGGCGCAAAGGATCGCGTTCCCAGTGTTTCGAACTTGCGTATATCCCCGCTCTGGGGTTTATCGTTGGGGAACAACGGCCATAACCCCTGGATGTTTTCCTTTTTCACATACAGCATACCCGTTCCGAATGGAGCGCAAAGCCATTTGTGCAGGCTGGTGCCGAAATAATCTGGATTGAAGTCACTCACTTTGAAATCCATGTGAGCGAACGTATGCGATCCGTCCACAATAGAAATAATGTTTCGTTTTCTGGCTTCTTCGCAGAGGCGTTTCACCGGCATGATCTGGCCCGTCCAATTGATCATGTGGGTGATGTGCCAGATCTTTGTTTTTGAAGTAGTGGCGCTGACAAATGCTTTTACAAACTCTTCTTCATGCTCTATGGGGAGCTTCAGGTTGATCCAGTTTATTTTAATGCCATCGCGCAGTTCTTTTTGTTTCCATGCATGGATCATGTTGGGATAATCCTGTCTGGTCATCACCACTTCATCACCCTTTTGCAGGGTGAGTCCCCATGTCACCGTGGCCAATGCTTCTGTAGTATTTCTGTTGATCGCAATTTCGTCCGCTGACGTGCCAGCGAGGTCAGCCAGCTTTCGACGCAAAGGTTCTCGTCCTTTGTCGAGTATCTGCCACATGTAGTAAGAGGGCGCTTCGTTGCTGAGGTGATAATATCGGTCAACGGCATCCTGCACTACTTTGGGCTGAGGACTAACTCCGCCGTTGTTCAGGTTCAATATAGTCGGAGAAACTGTGTACGCCTGTGCCAGACGATTCCAAAGTTCTTCATCGCTGGCGGCGTCGAAGGGAGAAAGTTTGTTCAGGCCGATCAGGGCATCGCTCACCTCTTCGGCGGCCTTGGCAACGGAAGAAAGAGACAAAGCACCGGCGAAGCCAATGGACTTCTGGAAAAATGAACGACGGGTAGACATAGGTTTAGGAGAATGAAATGGAAGATAGCGAAATGTTTGATGCCATCCATTCATTTCTCCATCATATCCTTCAATTCAATTTCAAGTGCCCGTGTGCTTATATAGATCTCGTTCAGCGAAAGGGCCAAAGAGATCAGGAGTGACAACATGCTTAACCCGAAGATGGAAAATGCGAGACTCTCCATATCGAAATAGAAGAACAGCATACTCAGCACGCAAAAGAAGAAGCTGATAATACCCATGGCTTGCATCTGTTTCACCAACACCAGTCTACGCCTGAGGTTAGCAATTTGCGCCTTGATGATCTCGCGGTCTTCCTGGATCTGTTTGTACTTTGCGTGCAGATTCCGGATGAGTGTTGCCAATGCCAAAAACCGATTTGTATAGGCGAGCATCATCAATGTAATCGCCGGGAACAGCAGGGCAGGAGTATTGATCGATATCTCTTTCATAACTTCAGGACGCTAGTTGACGCGCTGTAATTTTCTCAATGATTTTGCCAGTGCGGCTATGGCGCCCACGGATATGAGCGTCATGCAGCCCCCGAATATAACGGAACGCACTACGCCGAGCAGTTTGGCCGCCACACCGGATTCAAACATTCCGATTTCATTCGACGATCCAATGAAGATGTGATTAACAGCAGAAACCCTTCCTTTCATATTTTCTGGTGTTAACGTCTGCAGCAGCGTACCGCGGATGATCACGCTCACACAATCGAACATTCCACTGATCATCAACAGGGTGAGGGATAGCCAAAGATTTTTGGATAGCGCAAAAAGGATCATGCTTAAGCCAAATCCCGCCACACAGAGAAAAAGGATCCTGCCCATATGCTGGCGAATGGGATAGTGCGTGATGTAAAATGCCATGATCAGCGCGCCGACCGATGGAGCCGCACGTAGCAACCCAAGGGCTATTGGTCCGGCCTGGAGAATATCTTTGGCGAAGATTGGAAGGAGCGCTACAGCCCCGCCAAATAATACGGCGAACAGATCCAGCGATATGGCTCCGAGGATAATTTGATTCTTGAAAACGAAACGCAGTCCGGCTTTGATTTTCTCGAACGTACCTTGTTCGTCGCTTTCGGGAGGCAGTGGTTTGTTGGTAATGCCCAGTGCGAGTCCGAGACCGGCAACCATCAGTGCCGCATCGGCGGCGTATGACGCCTGAATACCCGAAAAGCTGTACAGTAATCCACCAACAGCCGGTCCGCCAATGGCTGCCGTTTCCCACAAAGTGCTGTTCCATGTGATGGCGTTACTGTAGAGTTCCCGGGGAATAAGTTGTGGCATATAGGCGAATAGGGCGGGCGTTAGGAAGCCGCGCGCAATCCCACTGATGAAGATGACCGAATAGATGGAGAATACGCCGTACTGCAGCAGGCTGCTTCCGATGTTCAGGGTGAAGTACAGCAACGCCAGAGAACACAACAATAAAGTGAACACACAGGTGAGAATGATCTTTTTACGTTGTACGATATCGGCAATATGCCCGGCATAAAGAGATACACCAATAGAAGGTATAGCTTCCGCCAGCCCGATAAATCCGAGCGACAGGGGATCATGCGTCAGGTCATATACCTGCCACGCCACAACTACGCCTTGAATCTGTATGGCGAGCGTGATACAAAACCGGGCGGAAACAAAAAGTCGGAAGTCGGGTATTCTCAGGGCGGCGTATGGGCCTGTCGGGATGCTCATGGTGTGCAGCGGTAGTTAGCGGCAATAACGAATGCAGTAGCCATTGTCAGGTAGCGAGTCAATTTTTGATGTTGGACTCCACTGCATTAACCGCCATTTTTTGACGAAGTTCCCGTTCGCCCTTAATTTCTACAAATGGAACAGGTTGATTTTTCATTTCGCGCAGATAGATATTATACAGCTCCTGTCGCTGTTGGGGATGTTCGCGCTGCGGATCGTCCTCCCAGGGAATGTCGATATTTGTGAGTAGATACAAGTCGTATTTGCGGGTAGCGATCTGGTTGAGGATTTCCTCGTGACACGATCCAAACTTGAATTCGCTCCAGACTTTGATGACGTACAGATTTGTATCACAAATGAGTACTTTGTTGGCATCGCGGGCAAACTCATCTTCGATGCGCATCTGGCCGTGAGCAATCGTTAACAGGTCACTCTGAATATAGGGCCGGACGAGTTTGTCCATGTATCCACGGGCATATTCGGGCACCCATTCCGTCTTGAAATAGGTGGCCAGATATGCTGACAAATCTGACTTTCCGGTGCATTCCGGTCCAATTACCGCGACTTTTTTGACGCTTGGCGGGCTAAAAGAATTCACAGGTCGAAAATCGGTTATATTTCCTGAAAATTCGAGCGATACTTGAGATTCCTAAAAAATGGCTATTTGTGAATCGTCGAGCGCTTCTGAAGAATTTGGGATTTAGCCTTTCTGCAGGCCTGGTGTTGCCACCGCTATTGAGCGCGTGTCAGGGGGAGGACCCGGCACCAAAAACAGACTATCAGGGTACGGTAGCCATCATTGGCGCAGGTGCTGCCGGCTTGTACGCGGCAGATATCCTGAAGGCCAAGGGCATCAATGTCGTCATACTGGAGGCTTCCGATCGCATCGGCGGTCGTGTACGTACATTGAAGTCGACCGACAAATCATCGCCATCGCTGATATTTAATTCTCAGACGGAAATGGGAAGCGATTTTCCCAACGAACTGGGGGCTAGTTTTGTTAAAGGAGCCGATTCTGCCTGGGGAAAGTTTGTTCAACAATTAAAAATTACTACGGTCAACGTACCGGTTACTGCGATTGACAACTATGTTGTTGATGGCTTGATAAAGACCACCGCTGACCTCGCCAGCGATGCTGATTTCATCGCGGCGAAGAACTTTTATACGAACCTCGCATCGCAGTCGGGCAGTGGTACTGTTCAGGCGGCCATCGAGGGCGCCGGCATCAACAGTCGCATGCACGCCATTCTGAACGCGTGGATTGGAAACAGCTATGCTACCACGAACGATCGGTTAAGTATGCTGCAGCTTGCTGATTCAGTCGGGATGCAAACGCGTTCCAATGAACTGCTTACGCTTACGGACAACCCCATGCAGGACGCACTGCTTTCACGCTTTAGTAAGGTGGTGACCGACGTGCGCATGAATCATCAGGTGAAGCAGGTGGAGTACAGCGGTTCTACCGTAACCGTGGAGGGTGTGAATTCTATTACGGGCGAGAGCTTCAGTGTTGAAGCCGAGAAAGTAATTGTGGCGGTGCCGGTATCCATTCTGAAGGCGGGAGACATCACCTTCACGCCAGCATTACCGGCGGCCAAAACAACGGCGATGTCTACTATGGAGATGGATGCCAGTGTACGGGTTCTGCTTGACTTCAAGGCGAACTTCTGGGGTGAAACTACAGGGTTTATCGATGGCGCGAGCCAGGCACCTGAGTATTTTAATTCCGGCGTGGGACGCAGCGAACTAAGCCGTACGCTAGCCGTTACGTTGAGTGGCGCAAAAGCGGCGGAGTATTCAGCCCTGGGAAAAGGTATGTTGCCCAAGCTCGTCGCAGAACTTGACGCACTCTATGCGGGTAAGGCGACCAATCACATCCGATACGATCCTTCCGACAATATGGTGGCTGTCATTCAGGACTGGACGCTTGAGCCTTTCATCAAAGGAGGATCCAGCTACTCGAAACCGGGAGGCACCAACCAGCATCGTAAGGATTTGTCTGCAGCGTTGCAGAGCAAGTTATTCTTTGCCGGTGAGGCCACGGACTACACGGGAGAGTTTGGTACGATCAATGGAGCATTATTGTCCGCCGAACGGGCAGCTGCTGAAATATTGGTCTCGATCGGTTAGTTTCAAGATAATTTTGCGGCTGCTACACCGTCGCAAAATTAAATGTACAGCACGCTATCAGCTAAGCCACAGTGAACTAACCGAATAACCGAGAAATTATGTGCAGTTGTTTTTGCTAGGGTGTGCCAGTAGGGCTAAAGTCAGCCATTGCGTGAGTTAGGCATGGTTCTGTGTTTTCTGTTTGCCTTTTCTGTAAGAACCATCTGTCTCTGTTCGCCCTGAATTCAGGGGTATGTGTTACATTACAAAATTTCTCATTCAATAACTTGAAGATCTCTACAAAATGTGTCATTATCGTGGCATGCAACTCAAGTTACCCACACGTTGCACATAAGACCCACACAGATTTGTCAAGGTTTCTGGCAAGCTTCAAGATTTGTTCATTGAAGTGAGTGCGTTTGTTGTGTTGAATTGCTAGAATATTTCCAGCCGCATTCCAACCTTCGAGATTATTCGGGCGTCTAAACTTTGAAGCCAGAATTGGCCACAGGATAGTACCCAGTTGTAACTGTCGGAGTATCGCACGTCATTGAAAACCATCGTTTATTGTTAATCTGTAACCTACACTAACTGCGGTACTATAGTTTACGAATTTGACCATGGTAACTTTGTCAGGCATTAATTGATGAACATATGAAAACATTACAGGTTTATGTTGGCACGTTTCTCGTACTATTCACTGCGGTCGCATGTAATGATAGCAACGAAGAAGAAGTTCCTTTCGGGATGTTTGTATCCGAGAGTGTAAACATTGCTATTCAGGATCAATCAGGAACTGACTTACTGGACCCTGCCAACCCGGATGCATTGAGCCGATTCAAAGTTTATTATCTTAGGGACGGTGAGAAACAGCTATACACAGACCCATTGATGGATGCACCCAATGGTTTTGTCATTGAAAAGTTTCCTCTCGATGAATTCTACCACCTTCAGATATTCCTGAATGCTCCTACTTCGCCGGATGGCAATGATAGTGAATGGACGACCTATCTCGAATTTGAGGATGGACATACGGACACAATTGTAGCGCATTATGATATCAGGCCTTCCTATTTGGCAGTAGATCAGGCGAGCTACAATGGAATTGCCGTGTGGGACCGATCCAAGAATAATGGTGCGCTTCAGACCTATATATTAGTTGTGCCCTAAGCGGGACCGATACTTATATATCCTGCATTGGGAGTTTTCGCACTTCGGCTTTGGTTATTAATTGATGAATCTAAATGTGAGGCATGCTGACTTGAAGTCAATTTTAAATTTGTGAAGCTATTTCAGGACGCTACAAACCACAGAATGTAAAAACGCTCGATGTATAATGTAAAGGTCTGAGACTGCATGGAAGAAATATCACCGTCAAATCAACCCCGATTCTTTAAGCAGAATGAAGCAGCCCATGACGAGGGTAAGCCATCCAAAGGCTGTTCGTAAGATGTCGGCAGGTAGCTTGCGACTTAATTTATTGCCTATGAGTATCCCGACGATTGCCAGCACCGTGATGGGCAGCAACAACTCCCAGTCTATACGCATATTGACCAGATCGCCGATGAATCCGGAATAGGAATTGGCTGCGATAATGAACAACGATGTGCCTACCGCAATCTTGAATTGCAGGCCTGTGAGCAACACCAGCGCAGGAATGATCAGGAATCCGCCGCCAGCGCCAACGAGTCCCGTGAGGGTGCCAATAAAAAATCCTTGAATGATCAGCCATCCGGTTAGTACGCGCTCTTCCTCCGACTCTGTACGACGACCACGAATCATAGAGATGGATGCCAGAATCATGAGTACAGCAAATAATCCCAGCAATAACATTCGCTTCGACAGGATGAAGTGATCGGTTTGCCAGAGAACTTCGGGCAATCTGTGCACGACCCATCGTCGCGTTACAAAAGTTCCCAGTATGGAAGGTATTCCAAACAGCGCTGCGGTCCGAAGACTGACCAGGTGTTCACGATACTTTGGAATGGCACCAAACAGACTTGTGGTGCCCACAATGAATAAACTGTAAGCCGCTGCTTCTACGGCATCTACGTGAAACAAGTACACGAGAATAGGTATCGACAGAATTGAGCCTCCTCCTCCGAGAAGACCCAGAATTAGTCCTATACACACTGACGCTATGTAACCGATTATCTCCACCAGCACTCCATTGCAAAAATTCGCGCAATCATTTTTACGGGGCCGACACCAGCAACGTGCTCCGCCCAGATAGCTTTAACCGAGAAACTTGAGCACGCTAATTTTTGCTACGGCGTACAACCAGTGGTCGCAATCCCGCCCTTAATTAGGTCAACCACGCTTGCACGAGCATCTTCGTTCGGTATCTTCTACTTAACGAGTAGACGATCAGTTGGTGGACCTGATTGGGTGATGCGAAATTAACAGAAGCAAATCAAAGACGTTCGTATTCCACAATGAAGACATCGGGAAATTTATCCCGAAGTTCTTCGCGGAACTGTTCAGCTTTCGCGCGCGAAGAGAAATGACCTAAAATGAGGCCATAGTACTTCACGCCATTAATGATCTTCACCTGTACGGTAACTTCCTTTTTGTAGGAATTTTTAAGGTTTTCCGACAATCGCATAAGGTTGACCAATTCCTCATAGGTACCTACCTGTACACCAAATCCCTTTGGTTTGGAACGCGTGATCTCAAATTCGTAGAATTCTTTTTCATCGACCGAGACCTGATCGATCGTACGTCCGATGTCACTTACTTTTCCATCACCTGGATCCGTGACTTCAATTTTAACGTCGGCAAGGCCGTAGTTTTCGAAGCCGAGTGCTTCCGCGGCGGACCGGGACAAATCAATGATACGTCCCTCGACGTAGGGGCCGCGGTCGTTGATTACGACATCAACAGTTTTGTCGTTCGACAGGTTCGTCACACGTACTTTAGTTCCAAATGGAAGCGTTTTGTGCGCCGCGGTGAGCTTATTGTGCCTGTATTTCTCTCCACTGGAAGTAATCGTGCCTTCAAACTTGTCGGCGTAGAAAGAGGCCTTTCCTGTCTGTACCTGGGCATGTAAATGGGTAGCCAACAGCGTGGTAACGATTGCCAGACAGAATTTTACTGCATTCATGGAAGTGTGAAGTTTGAAGGGGTTGAAAAAATATTCGAGACAAAAGTAATGTGATGGGATCAATTATAGTGTATCTTTGCCCGGCAAATAATAGATCCAAAATTATTTGCCATGCCGCTCGATACTTCCAAATTTCTTTTCGAGGCGCTCACGTATGATGACGTGCTCCTCGTCCCCGCTTACTCAGAAGTTTTACCGCGCGAAACGGATACGTCCACGAACCTGACATCGAATATCAGGCTCAATATTCCGTTGGTGTCCGCTGCCATGGACACGGTTACGGAGGCAGAGCTGGCCATCAGCATAGCCATGGAGGGCGGCATTGGATTCATCCACAAAAACATGAAGATCGAGCTCCAGGCCGAGCAGGTACGCAAGGTGAAGCGTAGCCAGAGCGGTCTTATTCTTGATCCGATCACCCTCAGTGTGAATGCAACGGTTCAAGAAGCGGAGAACATCATGCGCGAATTCAAGATCGGTGGTATTCCAATTATCGATGAAGGAGGTAACCTGACCGGTATCATTACCAATCGTGACCTGCGTTTTCAGAAGGATATGAATGTTCCCGTATCGCGCATCATGACGCGTGAAAATCTGATCACTGCACAGGAAGGCATCACGCTGGAACAAGCTGAAGGCACACTGAAGAAATACAAAATTGAGAAACTGCCTATCGTCAATAAGAAGGGTAAGCTAATTGGACTCATCACTTTCAAGGACATCCAAAAGAAAAAGAACAAGCCGACTGCCTGCCAGGATTCATACGGCAGATTGAGAGTGGGTGCCGCCGTAGGTGTAACGCCTGATATCATTGATCGCATTGATGCGCTTAAGAATGCGGGTGTGGATGTGATCAGCATCGATACGGCGCACGGGCATTCGAAAGGTGTGATGGATGCAGCGAAAAGAGTGAAGAAGAAATATCCCGAACTCGACATGATCGTGGGCAATGTAGCCACCGGCGAAGCGGCAAAAGCGTTGGCTGCAGTAGGTGCAGATGCAGTTAAAGTAGGTGTAGGGCCGGGCAGTATATGTACGACCCGAATTGTAGCCGGTGTTGGTTTACCACAGCTGTCAGCGGTTTACGAAGCCGCGAAGGCACTAAAGGGTTCTGGTGTTTGTGTGATTGCGGATGGTGGCATCCGTTTTTCGGGAGATGTGGTGAAAGCCATCGCTGCGGGTGCCGATACCGTTATGATCGGATCACTGCTGGCCGGAACAGAAGAAGCGCCCGGAGAAGTAATTATCTACGAGGGAAGAAAGTTCAAATCATACCGCGGCATGGGCTCCTTGGAGGCCATGGAAGATGGATCAAAAGACAGATACTTCCAGGATGTTGAGGACGATGTGAAGAAGCTCGTACCGGAAGGTATTTCCGGGCGTGTACCGTACAAAGGACTCGTGTCGGAAGTGCTGTATCAACTAACGGGTGGGCTGAAGGCCGGAATGGGATACTGCGGAGCGAAGAATATCGAGAAGCTGAAGACCGCCAAGTTTGTGAAGATAACTTCTGCGGGTTGGCAGGAGAGCCATCCTCACGATGTTACGATTACGCGGGAAGCGCCGAACTATAGCCGTAAGTAAACGTCGGCTATTCGGAGCGAAGGGTTTTAACCGGATTTAGCTTCGCCGCTTTCATGATGGTAGCGCTCGTGGTTCCAATGCCGACGATAAATATGGCCAGTGCGCATAGGGCGACCGGTACAATACCGACATCTATCCGATAGGCATA
>Ga0164241_10004042_pt1 | contig 14431 bp, 10 predicted proteins | sample OricomyardsoilBY_FD_108780 | JGI IMG/M metagenome (GOLD analysis project Ga0164241, IMG submission 108780) | Backyard soil microbial communities from Emeryville, California, USA - Original compost - Back yard soil (BY) | ecosystem: Environmental > Terrestrial > Soil > Unclassified | place: USA...
AAAAAATCACACGAAAAAAAAAAAAAATCTTTTTTTTCTAAACACAGAACTTTTACAACATTTTTTTGGTTTTTGGTGTTTACGGGGGGTGTTTCCCAAAAAAAACGTTGCGGGGTCTTAAAGATTGAGACTTTCACGATGAACAAGCGAATGAACAATATTTAGTCTTATTGATCAGAGTCTTGAGCAGAGGCAGAAGCGGAAGCGGACGAAGAAGACGCGGCGGCGGCAGCAGCAGCAGCCGCGGCAGCTGCTTTGCGGGCTGCAGCGGCATTTTTCCGAGATTTTCCCAATCGGTCTCCCGCTTTGGACGAAACCGTACGTTTGGGTTTACGTGGAATATCATCGTCATCGAAATCCGATTCATCCAATGGACGTTTGCGACGTGTCAATCCAAATTCAGAGACCATAAATCGCTTCTTTTTGGCCAAAATGTCTTTGCGACGATCATGAGAAAGGTTGTCGGTCGATTGTGCCTGTCGTTTCTTCCATTCTTCAATCAAATCCGCTTCTTTGATCTTCCACTTTTCTGTCGCTTCCTTCTTGCGTTTCTTTTGTTCATCGCCAAATTTGATACGAGGATTTCCGTCATTCTCTTCTTTCCACCGTTGCTTCACCAATTCTTGATTTTTCGAATTTTGCTCATTCACCTCTTCGGCAGCGCGGCAAATCCGTTGAACATTGTCAATGTGTTGATGTAAAGCCGAAAAATTGGGACAACTCCCCACGACTGCCGCCATCATATAGTAGTCCGAAATGGTGATGGTTTGACGCATGGCAGTGGCGGCAGAATTACGAGCCATGCGATCCAAGGTAACTGACGTCTCCTTGTTGAGTTTCATCACCAAATAATGAGCGCTTTCTGTCATACGCAATGGACAATCACGACCCACGCTACGCCCTTCGCCTGCGGGTTTTTTCTTTTTGCCGGTGGCTTCGGCTTCATCAGCAGCAGCAGCAGCGTCTTTCTTCTTAGGCTGTTTGGGTTTGGAAGGAGGCTGTTTCTTGATCTTTTTGATCATTTCTGCATTTTCGGGCTGGGCCGCGAACTTGTTCATAAAGTTGCGAATCATGGCCTTTTCCGGCGTTTTACGCATCGTCCATTCCGAGGCACCCGATTTGCGACTTCGGCCTCCCAATTTTTCATTTTCCTCCTTCTCTCGAGCCTTTTGGGCCTTGTATTCCTTGTTGCGCGCACGCTCAACCGTGATGGTCAGTTTGCGTTGTTCTTGGAGGCGTTTTTTCTCTTCCATGTGACGACGTTTTTCTTTTTCTTCGTCATCCAACTCAGACAGGGGCTTTTCCAAGAGCGACAATCGTTTTTTGGTCGACTTTTCCTTGTCCGATCCACCACTTCCGCTACTACTGCCGCCTCGTTTGGAAGAGGTCGATTTGCTGCGAGAGCGACTGCGATCCTTGTCGTTCTTTTTGCTGCCCTTTTTGGAGCTGCTACGGCTTCGACTCGAAGTGCCTTTACTCTTGGACCGGCCATCTTTTTTTGAACCAGATTTACTGCGGGAATTGGACCGACTACCCGCACTCTTCGAAGATCCGCGTTTGCGTTTATCCGAATCCTTGTTCTTTTTGGTTTTCTCGCCACTCTTTTTCTTGCTCGAAGACCGCTTTGTTTCTTTGGCCTTGCCACTTCGCTTTTTGCCCGTCGAAGAAGACATTCCTTTTTTAACTACAAGAACAAAGACAATGGGACAAAAAAACCATGATTCTCAGTCAATCAAAAAAAAAAATTGTTCCAGTGTCTGGGATGTGTGGAAAATGGAAAAACTTTGCTTTTTTGAAATCTAAGGGGGGAATTGCTAGCACAGTATCCTATCTTCCCACCTCTCAAAAAAAAATGTTTCCAAAAAAAATTTCTTGCATGTTTTGTGTTTGTGTGAGCCTTTGGTTTGCATCTTACGAGATTTCACGATTACGAAAAAAAAATACTTTGCAACGAAAGGCAGGTCGATCGCGTTAACGACACAGCAGAAAAAAAAACTACACAACATACACACCGTCGACTGACACCGTCGACTGGATGTCCATGCACCTATCAACACATACAAAAGTCAAAAACAAAGGAAAAAAAAAATCGGTCTTTAGATTAAATCCGAGAGCTCAATCATCTTTTCAAGCTTGGCGGTTGTAGTGGTGGTGCCGGTGGTGGTCGGTCGTAAAGAAGAATAAAATGAGGAAGAAGAGGAGTAGGAAGAGGAGGAATTGGGTCGATGCCAGTGATCAAGATAAATGCCGATTTTCTTGTGCCGAAACGCTAAAAAATCAGGATTTAAACGCCCACTATCGAGACATTTACATTCTTGTTTTAATTTTTCTTTTTCTTTCATATTTTTTTCGGAATTTTGTCTCGACGTGGGCCACGAAACCACCACAATACTGTCAGTCCCTGATAATAATGTTCCCAACACATCCGTAAACGTTCTCAACTTGATTTCCAATCCACGATGTTTATTTTCTTCATCCTTTTTTGTCCCCTCTTCAGCAGCTCTTGTTTTTGTTATTGTTGAGGTTGATGAAGAAGAAGATGAAGCAAAAGATTTGGCAGCTTTGCCATCGCTTGTTGCAAGCGTTGGAGTAGGCGGAGAAAGTGTGTTTTTGAACATTCCGAAACGCGCCCAGCAAAACGTGGTCGGCGGAGTCGTTGCTGTGACAGGGGCATTCCAATGTTGACTTTGGAGTTTAAAAAAATCAAAGGGGTGAAGTTTTACCCATTGATGATTCATGGCTTTCACACCAAAAAACGACATGGTTTTATAATTCCAATAAATCATTCTCTGAGATGTCAAATATCCTTTCTCCAATGTCTTTTTACCGAAAAATAACGGTGACTGCATATAATCTTTTGATTCTTGCAAAGTATCACGTGTTTGATTATCCACATGCGCGTTTCTGCATCGTTGAATCGCCTCTTGCTCGGGATCAACAGGAACATCATCGTCAACTGATTTTTTCACCCGGGCATCAATGTTTTGATGTTGTAATAAATATGTGAAAAACTCTTCATCTTCCGGCAAAAGTCGGCTCGTCGTAACCAACGAGTCATATTGATTAAAAATATCTTTTCCCAATCGCGGCAATACACCATTGCTGTCTATTTCCTCGTGGTGTGTTGTCGATGCCGATGCCGATGCCGATGCCGATGTCGATGTCGATGCTGATGCTGATGCTGATGCCGATTTTGATGCCGATGCCGATGCCGATGTCGATGCTGAGGAAGCAGATGATGATGAGGTGGAGGCAGTTGATAAAAGAGGGTTCGGATGGCAGGAACGTAACAATCCGAAAAAGATGGTACTATCCCAAGTAAAATGCAAGTTACATTCATCCATCATTTGCAGAAATGTTTCACGATGTGTTGCATTGCTCCAATCAATTTTAATATATTTGCCATGTCTATACTCGGGTTCATCTTCATTGCAAAGTAAACATCCAATGGACTCAATTTCAGTTTCTTGATAATTTTCAAATCGATCCAGACGATAATCATAATGCTCTAGTCCATATGCAAATTTCTCACACGATTTGATTTTCATCAGTGTGATCAAATTGTATCGACGTTTTGATGTGGCCGAAGCCGCTGCCGTCGGTGGCATGTATTCATAGTAATACTGTTTTGCTCCAGGTTTTTTGCCCTCGTCTTGAAGTTTTTTCGAGAGTTTCGCGGGTTCAATGGTAAATAATAATTCGTTTGACTCTTCTTTCTGATGGTTGTTGTTTCCTCCGTCCTTGTTTTTGGAATCCGTGGCCATAGTTGTTGTTGTTGTTGTTGTTGTTGTGGTTGTTGTGGTTGGTTGGCTGACAAGAGGAAACCGTTCAGGATACCAAAATGCACATTCTTGAACTTTTTTGTCTTTAACTTTTTTGTTGCCGTTTTTGTTGTTTTCAAGAAGATTCTTTCTCTTGCTGTCAGTACCACTCCTACTACTGCTGCTACTACTACTTCTACTGCTGCTGCTGCTGCTGCTTTTGTTGTTGCTTTTGTTGCCACTGGCGTGAGTGATACTCATCGAAAAAAGGTGGAATGATGACTTGGTTGCGTTTCGAGAGTCGAATCAGGTTAGTTAGCCAAACGAAAATTCAGAAAAAAAAATCTGAAAGAAAAAAAAGCAAAAAAAAAAATGTGTCGGTCTGCTCAATCCACAACTCCAATTTTTTTTTGTTTTTTTTTGTGCATTAGCAGCACTCGTTCCTCCCGACGAACGACCCTTTTGACACACCTACACAAAAACAAAAATATACTTTTATGTCGCAAAGTCAGACATCTGCTGCTCTCAAAACTGAACAGCAACCGAAACAACAACAAAAACAACAACAAAAAAATCAGACGCCGTGGAAGGAAAAAAGTCATGCGTCGGGGCTGAGCGGAGGTGAAATTGATGTTGAAATACAACGGTATGAGCGTGGGCGTCAGCACGAACAATTGCCGGCAGCGTTACACAAGGACATGCATAAATTTTTCGAGAATTCAAAACACCGTTTGAAATTCGATTCTTTGATCAACGATATCACCGCAGACGTTGTCTATAAATTAGGATTGACCCGACACATTCTCGATCCCATTAATTATTATTATGAACGAGAATTTGGATACCAATTGCGGAGATCGAATAAACATTGGACGATTTTTGTTGGTAACATCATTTACGTCTATAAAATTGTTCGGTGTTATATCGTACCGCCGACCTTTATTTATTTGCCTCCCACTGCGGCTTCGTTACCTGCCGTGTCTTCAGAATTTACGACCCATGGAATTATCAAATCCAAGTCTGGGGTCCTGTTGCACCCAACTGCAGACACAACGCCTGCACTCATGACCCCCGAATCGACATCCTCATGGGCCAAGCAACGAGTTTTTTTAACTCCAGAAGAATCGAGATTGAGCAATACACCGTATGATATGCAAATTCTAGTCGATGTAATCCGAATGGTCTTCGTTCCGAAAGATGAAAGTACTTTGCCGCCATTGACGTATGCGTCCATTAAAAAAAAGCAACCAGCACCCCACAAGTGGCAAGACAACTTCAAACTTGTAAAGAAACAAATTTGTGAACTGCGTCAACCTTATCATAAACAAAGTTGTCCCGTTTTGTGCTGTATTGACAAACGTTCGAATAGTACCCTTCCTCCATATCACTGGATTTACGAAGAAGTAACCGACCATGGTGCCTATCTTAATTGTCAAAATAGCGCCGTTACAATGCCCCAACACGAAACTTGTGACCATAACACCAGCTTTGGATGGATCGATTCCAAAGCATTTTCCAATCATTCCTCCATCATTTCCAAATAAATAATTTTCTCATCCTTTTTCTTTTCGCCTAAACCCTTGTTGTTGTTGTTGTTGTTGTTGTTTCGTAGATGAAAAAACAAGACTTGGACGAAAAACAAGAGAAAACGACCAACGCCAAACGATTGTATACCAAGGTGAATTATTTAAACGATTATATACGAGAATTAACAAAGGCCGCCAATCAAGATGTGTACAATGTCCATACAACTAGTTCGTTTCAAGATCGACTTCAACAAGTCAAACAATTGAGTCGTCATACCGTGAGTTCAATTGAAGAGACACGAGCTTTGAATCCAGTGTTGCGTAAAAAATCAACATCCACACAAAAAACAATTTATTCCGGAACCAAAGGAAAAGGCAGTGTGAAACAAAATTTGTTGATGGGACAGCAAATTCGCACGAGAATGCAATTTTTAGATTTCGAATTTACGCCGACGGTCATGTTGTTTGCCTTGGGATTTACTCGGTTGGATCAAGTCATTAATCTCATTCGTGTTTGCGCGGAAGAAGATGATTGGTATTCGGAGGCGTTTGAACCAATTTTAGAAAAAATGCTAGCGAGACATCCAGATCAAGTTATCAATCAAAAAGATGCATGGCTGTACTTGGCAGAAATTGCAGGCAAAGATTTCGACCATGCCAAAAAAATTGCATCTGCCCAACAATTTATTCAATACGATGTGTATCCAAATATGGGCTTGAATTTAGATGCCAATGTCAAAAAATTGTTTGGCCAAGCTCGACGCATTTGGGAATTATTGATGTGGGCATTTCGTTTACGCCATTATGATAATAAAAATAAATACGAGAATCAACGTTATGACAATAATGCACAAATGTGGTCGACATTTCAACGTACAGTCGATCACAAAATACATCAAATTGCAGACAAAAATCTATTGAATGCAACCATTCATCATTCATGTCAATTACGACAAGAGTATCCAGAGGAGTTAAATCCTTTGATTTTAACCGAAAATTTGCCCAATTTCTATTTTAGTTTGATCTTTAACGAAGCCAAAATTAATGAGCGCATTTTGATGGCCGTGAGTCGTGGTGTCTGGTCCATTGCGGCCAAGGTAGGAGCGGCCCGCGTTGGTGTCACCATGACGAAAAAAGACACCAATTTCTACACCACAAATGGCACCAGGATCCGACAAAACAATACGGCAAACAAACAACAAAGACGCAACAACAGTGCCCGAGAGTTAGAAGCAACGCAAAGTTTCAACGTTTGCATTAATCAATCACCCGAAGGCGATTCATTTGGTCTTGCGAGATTTCAATCTCAAGGTGCTTCGATTTCTTCGACATCCTCCAGGGCCGTATTGTTGCGGCTTTTAAAACACAAATTGGTCGAACATCGAGACTATCGCATCATCAATTGGTCTTGGATTCGACAACGTTTACAAAACCTGAAAACAAAAGAAGAGTGCGATCGAAAACAAAAAGATGAATGGCAGGACAAGTTGTTGTTGGATGGCAAATTTGAATGGGAATTGAGAGATGGCGTGCAAGTGTTGGATATTTTGCGAAGGTGGAGACGGTTGGGTTTGATTTCACCTCATGTCTCTGTATTTTTAAAAGACCGAGTGTTGCACGTCAATATCACACCCGGTCAAACCGTACACGCTGTGTTATCCATCCGCACAATCACCGATCTTTTCAAGCTGTTAAAAACCAATCCAATCGAAAAAAAATGGAGTTTGGATGAATTGAAACAAGGCTTGGGGTATCAGCCCGTCGAATGGCTTCGACCCAAAGAATTGACTTCATTGTCAGTCGCATTTTCGATGAATGATTTGTTGCATCGCAATCAATCGTTTGGTGATTGCTTCTCCCATGTCGAATTAGAACAAAGTTGGTTGCATGGTATTACTGCCGCATCATTACCCTTTCAGCATCACAATCAGGGCACGCGCGCAATTATTGGCGCCAACATGGCCAATCAAACGTTCGCAGGACGTATCACTCCCTATCGAATTCACCAACAGCAACACATTTTGCACAACCCCGAAAAACCACTCGTAAGCACGCGCACCTTGCATGATTTGAAATTAACCGATAAAGTGACAACAGGAATCAATGTGAAGTTGGGTGTCATGTCGTTGGCCGGCGATGAAGAAGATTGCAAAATTTTCAATGGAGACGCAATCGCATATGGCATGTTGTCAGCAGAAATTCGGAAACGGTATACAGGTGTGGCACGGCCCAATCCTCTGTTGAATTTACTCAATTCGAAAAAACTGGGAAAAGCTACAGCCAACTGGATTAATAACATTTCGCATCGTAACGAAGTGTTTGAACGACCTGATGAGACCTGTTTGCAACGCCAAAGTGCCGACTACTCGAAACTTCAACTCAATGGATTACCACTGGTTGGCACTGTGTTGCAAATGGGAGACATTATTATCGGCAAAGTTTGTTATGAAATCAAAAAAAGTGATCCGACGGTTATTTACAAAAAAGATGAATCGGTCGTGTTTCGAGATGTGGAAGGCGTCGTGATGCAAATCTTGGAAACGTCGGTGGGAACCAATTGCGTGATTAAAGATGTTATTGTTCAGATTCCATGTACTCCGTCCTGCGGCGACAAATTCAGCACCCGACACGGTCAAAAAGCGACGGCTGGGTTCATTCATCGGGGTCGAAATGGGTGGACCTCGATTGCTACGGGCGCACCGCTGGATGTAGTCATGAACCCGATCGGGCTTGCGGCACGTCAAACCACGGGCATGAAAAAGGAAATGCATCGAGCGCAAGCTGCAGCGCTGTTGGCCAAGCACATGGATGGCACCAGCTATTCTCATCACTATCACGATTGGGAAATTGCAACCATGTTGTACGAGTGTGGCGTGGAACAATTATGTTATGAACGCTTTATCAATGGAGTTACTGGAATGATCACGGAACCCATTATGACAGGAATGGTCTATTTATCCTCTTTGGAACATTTGGTGGCGAAAAAACTTCACTCCAGAGACAAAGGACCGATTACGTTATCGACGCGTCAAGCAGTGGAAGGAAGAATTAAAGGCGGCGGGTTGCGTTGGGGCGCAATGGAAATCGAGTCTGCCTGCGCCTGTGGCAGCGCCTATTTTAATTTAGATCGCAATGGCACCTATGATAAATTTTATTTGCCCGTGTGTGGTGGTTGTCGCGAAGAACCTTTTGCTTCGTCCGAAACTGGGTACCGTTTTTGTAAAACGTGTAATAATGGCAAATCCGTTAAACTGATTCGGAGCAGTTATATCAATAATGTCACCTTTGGCAAAGAATTGCCGTGTATTGGTGTTCGACCTTCATTTATCACAAAAGAAATGGGAGATCCATTAGCCAAAAAGCAAAAACATAAAACATGGTTTGATATGGCGGCAGATGTGGAAAAGAATTCAGATATGCATTATTTACCAGAACCCGATCCTTGGACCTGGAAAAAATTTGGTTTGAAAAAACCAGAGTTTTTGAATGATAAACTCAATGCATTGTCTCAACAGAATGCCCGCGAAGAAAAAAACGATCTCAAATGGTATGAACAACAATATCAAATTTTTGCCAAAGAAATGAAAAAACAGGAAAACGCCAAACAAAGAAAAATCAAACGATCTCTTTCTTCTTCTTCCTCTTCTTCTTCCTCGTCATCCTCTCCGTTGAAACGTTAAATCGTGGAGTTGTGAAGAGATAGGGTACAAAACGGAAGGCGCAGATGTTTAAATCGTAACGCTAGTGTTTTGTCGATCGAGTATGTATAGGAAGGTAGATGTTTGGCCAATTTCATAAAGACAACTTTTTCTTGATCGAAATCTTCACGACGAAAAGCAAACGTTTCTTCATAAATGACCACTGACATACTTTGATTTGCTGGTGGGTCATGCACCACCGAGATGAGAAGTGGATAGGTTTTGACTTCGACTTTTTCTTTGCTGTTATTGCTGCTGCTGGTGCTACCGTTTAGTTTTTGGTTGTTGGTTGTGGTTATTATGGTTTCGTCCAAAAGGGGCGTGATAGCTGCTAGAGTTGTTGGAGGAGGAGCAGGAGAAGGAAAAATGAAATCGTCTGCGTGAAGATAAAAACGAATGCCTGTCACTCCCGGTTTTTCGTTCCAAATATGTTGAATTTGCGATTCGTATTTGCACTTGGATTTCAACAACAATTCTGTGGAGCTTGCCGTTATTTTTGGTTTTTTTATCGTTTTTCTTTTAGCTGTCACATTTTTTTCTTTTGTTTTTTGTTGTTGTTGTTGTTGTTGTTGTTGTTGGGAGAAAGTGAGAGGGGCATCAAGAATTTTCCGGGATTGAGGCGAGGTGAGCCACACGATCAGAGCTGTCAAAGATGCAATCATCAACACCATAATCACACCAATGATCACAATAAAACCCCAAGATACAAAGACGGTGGGCCCATTGTAATATTCAAATTCATCATTCTCAGTATCGAGAGGAATATCATTCGTAGCAAACACTGGTGCAGACGCTAACAAATGGGTGTTGGGGTTATTGCTGCTTTGTTGTTCTTGAAGCACTTGGGCACGATTTTCGTCAATGATGTCTTGCAAGGTTGCCACCGGTGCATCGGGTAGCATTTGCTCGAAAAATCCAGGATCCAACACCCTTTGCGACGTTTCCCCCGGCAACAATCGTGACATTTTTTTCTTTTTTGGGTTATGTTGCGTTGAAACGAAAATTGCTTAATTTTTTTTGGAATCGATTGAAGAATTGAGGAAAAAAGAGAGATCAGTGATTGCAATCACTTGTGTGGCTTCAGATGGTGTTGTAAAATTATTATTATACGCTTGACCCGAGCCTGTTGTTGCTATGATCTTAAGATGTATTTGCTTGAGTTCCTGTGCTGCCAGATGTTATCGTTGCTAAACTTGATCCTTCTACTGATCCAATCGAGAAAGTAATAGAAAATACCGACTGGAATCGTATAATCTGTTCCACTGGTTTCGATTTTTGATATTTGCCTAAATGTTGACACCGCAGTACCATTATTTCCGAATAAGTAGCAGAATTCCCGCAACGATTACACCGCAAGAAATTTCTAATAACATCTATAACAATAATACAAGAATGAATTAACAGATGATGGATGATGATGATGATGATAATGGTGAGTTTTTTTGATGGTCATATGGTCAGGATCCAACACCGCAACAATTGTGACATTTTAATTTTCCTAGCGTGATGCTGAAACAAAGCGAAAACTGCTTAATTTTTTTGAGAAGAAAGAATAAGCACGCAAAAAATTTTTGTGATGGCGACAAACCATCGATGGCGTCCGAAAACTTTCTACCTGATTCGTATTCGAGGTGCTGGTTATTTACATCCTCATGGATTAGACTATAAAATCAATCCATCCCGCGTGGGTGCCGCGGGATGGATTTCCAAAAGTCGAGCGAATAAATTTATACAGGCACACAATGTGGGAGATGCGATTGTTGAAGAGGTTCACATGGCAAAGTCCAAAAACAAACAAAAAGTTGAAGATAAAAACCCAGATGAAAAACAAATGGATAACACAAAGAAAGAAACCAAATCCATGAAAAAACGCAAAAGAATCAAGCGCCGCATTAAAAAGTTTCTTGATGACAAACAAGAACAAGTGTCTTGAAAAGAACAACAAATCTGATCCTACGAAAGAAGAAAAAAAACTAGTCATCTAAATTTGCATTTGTCATAAGAATCGACTTCAATCCGATCGTTTGCGAGATATTGGGAGGAGGAGGAGGAGGAGGATAATTGTCGTCTTCATCTTTTTGATCACGATCGATATCTTCTGTTTCTTGGTTTGTTTCGGTGCCTCTTTCTTTGGCGCAATTGAAATGATGGAGATGCGATTTCAAATAATTGATATTCGTAAATAATTTTTGACAATTACATTCATTATTTTCGCAACGTTCCTTGGGCTTTTTTTGTTTTTCAGTGGTATGCACTTTATTGTGGCGTTTCAGGCGATAGGCCGTCGGAAAATTTGCATAACAAATTATGCAAGGAAAAGATTTTACGCATAGCCGCTGTTCTTTTTTTTCTTGTTGCAAGAGATCAATTTCCGCAATTCGTTGTTGTTCAGATGGTTCCAAAGCATGCATTCTTTGCAAATGTTGTTTTAAATAACTTGCAGAAATGAATTTTCTTGCACATCGCCGACACTCGTGTGTTTTTTTCTCTTCTCTCAGTTCTTGTTGCATTTGATGAAGATGCTTTTGATGTTTATTAAATTGGTGTTTGCGTAACACATCTCGATCATGAAACGCTTGACTACAATGAATACAGCGATGTTGTGGTAATTGATGAATCGCACAATGTCGAATCACCGAACTTTTACGCGAAAATTCTTTGAGACACCGATCACATCGATACCGCACAGGCTTGCTTCCAATGTGTGTATATTCTTTTTCCTCCTTGTCGTCTTGCATTTTGTTGTTGTTGTTGTTGGTTGAAAAAAAAATAATCTAAGAATTTTTGTAATGCAGCAGCAGCACAAAAAAATAAACTCAGTTGTGTATGATTCATGAGAATAGATGAAAATCAAAGAAATTGAAAACCTCAAAACCTTACTTTGTCACTCGACAAAACCATCTACATCTTTTTCTGGTAAACAGCAACAGCAACAACAACAACAACAACAAATATCTATCAAGATTGATGATGTGAAAGCTGTCGTCCTCAAGTCGGAAGGTAAGCGTAACGAGACGCAACAACCAAAAAAGAAAATAATCAGCTCTCGAGCGTCAGAAACATTGATTGTGCCCGAGGGTTGTATTCCACTTCTGAAACCATTGACACGAGAAGCTACTGCCCTGTTGGTGGGCCGAACATTGGATTTAACGTTTGGTCCTCAACACAAATATACTTTGATTCGCGCTTTAGAACTAAAAACTGATACCAAGATCCCAGAAGCTTTTTTTATGTTTCAATGTCAATGTGAACCCACAATATCGATTGAAAAGTTCATGAATAGATTTCTACGATGCACGTCCATATCAGCCGAGGCGATGCTTGCGGCCATGTTTTACATTGCTTGTTTTCATTGCAGATTCGGTGATTCATTTCCACTTAATATTTTAACCATTCATCGATTGGTAGCTGTCAGTTTATTATGCTCTGCGAAATACTTTGACGACGAGCACCAAAACAACAGCAATTACGCTAAAGTTGCTGGCGTTACTCGTGATGAAATTAATGTTCTGGAAATCGAGTTTTTACTTATCATTAAATATGATTTGCATATTACAATGGAGGTTTATAATCGCATCTATTCTGAATTTGTGCTTCAAAATCCGCTACTTTCCACAATTTTGTACCCTTTTGACTCGGCATCTCCTTCAGCATCTCCCTCATCTCCCTCATCTCCCTCAGTGCCCTCTTATTTTGACAAATACAAAGGTTGGACTTTGCTTGGCAAGTTGATGAATTCCAACCCACACAAACTTTTACCATCACCTCCATCAACACCACCACGATCACCACCCGCAACAACAAGCACACCCGCAACTGCTGGAATATCCCCCTCATCATCTTCTTCTTTTTCTTCTTCAGCTTCTTCTTCATCTTATTCTTCATCTTCTTCTGTTTCTCCTTTATCTTCCAAAAGATGATTCTGCCTGTTTCGAGTTGATCAACTCGAAGCAAACGAGAAAAAAACAAGTTTATGGAGGAGGAGGGACGATGGACCATTTGTCGGTCAAATATTTAAAGAGTTGGGTTCGTTGCGTGGAGGAAATAATTTGATTGCACACGATAAACTCAAAGAGATATCCGTTCCATTTGTAGTCAATGTCATGGAGTCTTCCAATACTAAACAAATTCACGGTAATATTGAGGCCAGTACCTTGAACAATGTGGTTTCCAGTGGCATTGCTCGTGTATGCTGTTGCAGTGTTATCTGAAGCTTGATATGTGCCCATCAAAGAAAAATGTTGCGACGAAGGAACAACCCCAACATAAGATTCAGAACCACCAAACGTTCCAAAAACCCCAGCATTGTCTTGAGAAGCATTGGATCCCATCAAACAGGACGCTTCAAGAGCGACCGAATCACCAATACCACAAAAGACAGAAATGCCGGGTAACGAGGATGACATGCCGACAGCAGCGACCGTCCAATCCGAATTTCCCAAAATGTTTTGTGAAAATGCGCCTGTCATTTCAGAAAGATTCCCATCAAAATAAACGCCTTTGATTGCCGCATTGTAAAATGGCATCAGAGAACCCTCGACTTGCGTCGCATCATTTTTATTTAAACTCTTGTCGACCCAGGTACTCATAGACCCACTGATGGGCACAGTGCCATCGCCCTTGATATCGGTGCCATCCAACCACAATCTTACCTTGGGTAACATCATCGGTAAAAACGTAGGTGCCACATACGCCCCACCCAAGCATCCACCACCACCACTCGACATTTTTTTCTTTTCTTTCGATCTGTTTGTTCTGTCAAAAAGATGAGTGACAACAAGTCCACAACAAGAAGGAAAAAAAAATATCTATTTTTTTTTTGCAAACAACACAAGCTTTCGGAAGAGAGTTAGGGTGTAATCGACCATTTGTCGATGAAGTATTTAAAGAGGGCGGTGCGTTCGCTCGTAGTGAAAATTTGTTGATAGACGAGAAACTCATTGATTTGTCCTGGCCAAATGTAAGTTTGACCTCGCACTTTCCCCAGTGTGTATGTATTTCGATCAATGATTAATTTATTAGGATTGGTATCTGGCGGTCCGGCAACATTATTGTAATAACAAATGCCTGTGCTCGTTAAAGCGTCATAGGTTCCAATGATACAAAAACGAGTATTAATAGGGATGGCTGCGGCTCTGGCATCGACGCCACCCCACACCGCAGCCACACTTACATCGCCTGCAGGCCCATTTGCTCCCACAAAAAATGCTTTTTGTACCGGGGATGCATTGGGTTCCCCTATACTTCCAATGACACGCACATCGCCTGCAATTGTCGAAGCATAGGCAACACAGGCAATCGTCCAATCTTTCGTATCGCCAGTAATATCTTGTGTAAATGTACCCTCCATCTGGTCACCTCCTGTAAATACAACGCTTTTGGTCGATGCATCATAATTTGGTTGAAGAGCACCAGTCGCTTGCGTCGCATCATTTTTATTTAAACT
>Ga0164241_10004043_pt1 | contig 14427 bp, 14 predicted proteins | sample OricomyardsoilBY_FD_108780 | JGI IMG/M metagenome (GOLD analysis project Ga0164241, IMG submission 108780) | Backyard soil microbial communities from Emeryville, California, USA - Original compost - Back yard soil (BY) | ecosystem: Environmental > Terrestrial > Soil > Unclassified | place: USA...
ACCTGGGCTTCGAGGTGATCCTGAAGGCGACGGCGGAGCAGTGGCGGATGCGGCCCGACCTGGCCGACATCTGGCGGCACATCCACGACGAGGAGGACATGCGCGCCGCCTGGGACGAGATGACCGAGACGTTCGGCGTCGCGTCGGATCCGGCCCGCGCCCAGTTCGTCGTACAGAAGATGGCGCCGACCGGCGTACCGGTCGTCATCGCCGCGCTGGAGGACGTCTCGTTCGGCCCGGTCGTCACGTTCGGCCTGTCCGGTGTTGCGACCGACCTGCTCGGCGACCGGTCGTACCGGATGCCGCCGCTGACCACGCGCGACGCCGCGGAGATGGTGCGCGAGGTCCGTGCGGCACCGCTGCTGTACGGCTACCGAGGATCCGACCCGGTCGACATCGCGGCGATCGAGAACCTGCTCCACCGGGTGTCCCGGCTGACCCTCGACCTGGAAGAGGTCGTGCGGCTGGACCTGCGCTCGGTCCTCGTGGCAGCCGAGGGCGCCACGGTCCTGGACACCACGATCCGCATTGCCCCGAACGAAAAGCCGCGCCAGGACGCACCCGCCCGCCGTCTGACCTGATCAGGCGCGGGTGTAGACGCTGTCCGTTCGGCTGAGCAAGCGGGAATCGACCAGGTGGCGGCGGAGTGCGGCGTGGTCCGGATGCCAGCGGTGGAGGATCTCGTTGACCTCGGACTCCGGGTAGCTGCGCCCAGGCTCGAAGCTGGTCACCAAATGCTCCAGCACGATCCGGAACTTCTCCGGGAACGTCGGGAAATGGGTGAGGCGACCGTCGCGGAGGAATGCCCTGAGTACGGCGTCCCGCTCGGGATCCGGATCGAGCGGCACCCACTCCGGCCGGCTCTCGCGAACCACGTTCTTGAAGGCCGCCTCGTCGGCGTGCAGCTGGTCCCCGTCCGCAGTGATCAGCCCGCCCTTGAACAACCGCTGCAGTGCCTTCACCACGACCGGCGCTGGCAGTCCGGTGCTCCCGGCGACCTGCTCGGCGGTCGTGGCACCGAGGACGACGGCGGAGTACGTCCGCAGCCTCGACGGTTCGGCCAGGAGTCCACACAACTGGTCGGCGTTCATACGTTCCACGCTAGTGTCGCTCGCAACCGGATTTCGGTGGGGTGCTAAGACAGTCCGCATGACGATGAAGCCGGGTCCGCACAACGCGATCACCGACGTGCCTGGGGTGCTGGTCGGCCAGGTGGAGCGCGTCGACGCGCCGTACCTGACCGGTACGACGGTCGTGCACGTGCCGGCCACGGCCGTGGCCGGTGTCGACGTGCGTGGTGGTGCACCGGGGACGCGCGAGACGGATCTGCTCGATCCGGTGAACTCGAACTCGGGCGTGAACGCGGTCGTCCTGACCGGCGGCAGCGGGTACGGCCTGGACACGGCCGGGAGCGTAATGCGCTGGCTGGAGAACCGCGGCGAGGGTGTCCGGGTCGGTCTCGGGGACAACGAGGTCGTTCCGATCGTGCCGGCCGCGGTGATCTTCGACCTCGGCCGCGGCGGCGGTTTCCAGGCCCGGCCCGAACCGTCCTGGGGCGCCGACGCGATCGCCGCCGCCGACGACGGACCGGTTGCCCTGGGCAACCATGGTGCCGGTGCCGGGGCCCGGGCCCGGTCGCTGAAGGGCGGCGTCGGCTCGGCCAGTGTCCGGCTCGACGACGGTACGACGGTCGGCGCGCTGGTGGTCGTGAACGCGGCCGGCTCGACCGTCGACGGCGACGGGAACCTGTACGGCGCCCGGTACGGGATCGGCGACGAGTTCACCCACCTGCGGACCCCGACCGAACCGCCACCGCCGGCCGCACCCGGGCGCAACCTGATCCCGGGTCCGCCGATGAACACCGTGATCGCGGTGGTGGCGACCGACGTACCGCTGGACAAGGCGGCGGCCAGGCGGATGGCGATGGTGGCACACGACGGGCTGGCCCGAGTGCTCGACCCGATCCACACGCTGGTCGACGGCGACAGCATCTTCGGCCTCTCGACCCGCATCCCCGACGACGACCGGCCACGGCTGAGCGTCACCGACCCGACCGCGATCGGGCAACTGGAGACGGTGTTCACAGCCGGGTCCCGCACGCTGTCCCGAGCGATCGTGCACGCGATGCTCAACGCCGAGACAGTGCGGACTCCGGCCGGCACCATCCCGAGCTACCGCGACGCCTACCCGTCAGCCTTCCGGACCGACTGACGTACGACTCAGGTACTACGCACGGCTGACGAAGGGCGCCGGAAGGCGACGGCAAGACCGGTCTGCGGGCCGACGATCGCAGCCTTGGTCCGCGAAAGGCTCTGGGTATGAGCTTCCAGAGTCCCCAACTCACGCAACCGCAGGTCGTCCTGAGCGGCCACGGCCTGGTCAAGTACTACGGCGACGTCGTCGGACTGGCCGGCGTGGACGTCGCCGTACGATCCGGCGAAGCCCTCGCCGTCATGGGCCCCAGCGGTAACGGCAAGACCACTCTGCTCCACGTGCTGGCCGGCATCCTCACGCCGGACCAGGGCGAGGTGTGGCTGGGCGGCGAGCGGGTCGACCAGCTGAACGACGCGGCGCGGACGGTGCTTCGTCGCCGTCGGCTCGGCTTCGTGTTCCAGGACAACCAGTTGCTGGCCGAACTGCCCGCCGACGAGAACGTCGCCCTGCCGTTCATGGTGGACGGCCTGAGCCGGCGTGACGCCATCGGCCGGGCGCGCATGGTCCTCGCGCAAGTCGGTCTGGCCGCAGAAGCCGGACGCCGTCCGGGCGAACTGTCCGGTGGCCAGGCCCAGCGGGTCGCCATCGCGCGTGCGCTGGTCGGTGAGCCGCAGGCGGTGTTCGCCGACGAGCCCACCGGTGCGCTGGACGCGGCGACGGGCGCTCAGGTCATCGACCTGCTGGTCGGCGCCGCAACGCACCGCGGCGCCGCAGTGGTTGTGGTCACGCACGACAACGCCGTCGCCGCCCGCTGCCACCGCGTCCTGCGCATCGTCGACGGCCGCGTGAGCGAGTCGATGGGGGCGAACCAGTGAATCCGATGACCGATCTGGGTCTGCGGTTCGTCCGTCGCCCGGGTCCTGGCGGCCGGGCAGCCAACCTCGCCGCTCTCGGTGCGACCGCCGTGGTCGCGCTCCTGGTCACCTTCCTGATCGCCGGCTCGCTCGGTCTGGCCCACCGCTCCGACCGGATCGGCTGGCGCAGCGCGGACCGCGCGGACCCGGCGACAGCGATCGGCGCCATCGACCAGACCGACCGCGAGAAGGTCGACGGCCACCCGATGATCCGGCTGGACCTCGCCACGCTGCACCAGAACGAGCTCCCGCCGCCGCCCGGACTGGACCACACGCCCAAGCCGGGCGAGGTGTTCGTCTCGCCCGCGCTCGCCAAACACTGGTCGAGCCTCAGCAAGCAGTACGGCGTGGAGCGGCCGACCGGTGTGATCAGTGACAAGGGGTTGTCCTCGCCGGAGGAGTTCATCGTCATTCGCGGGGTCGACACGCTGCGGCCCGACGACCATCCGCAGTACGTGAACAGCTGGAACGAAGACGTGATGGACAGCCGGATGTTCGGGCTGCTGATCGCGGTGGCCTTCGGCATCGTGCTGGTGCTGTTCCCGATCCTCAGCCTCGTCGGGCAGGCAGCCGGCGTCGCAGCGAAGCGCCGTGAACACCGGCTGGCCGCACTCCGTTTGGCTGGAGCGACCAGGACGCAGGTGCTCTGGCTGAGCTCTGTCGAGCAGGCAGTGCTCGGACTGGCCGGTGCGGTGGTCGGTCTGGTCGGCTACACCTTGCTCACGCCGTTCATCGCCCGGATCCCGCTCGGCGGCGGGCGCTGGTTCGTCCACGACATCACTGCGAGCTGGTGGAACGTGCTGATCGTGCTGGCCGCCGTGCCGGTCCTGTCTGTGATCAGCGCGTTGATCGGGCTCGGCCGGGTGAGCATCACGCCGCTGGGCGTCGTACGCGGTCAGACTCGTAAGGCGACCAGTGTGCTGCGGCTGGGCCTGTTGGTGATCGGTCCGATCATCCTGGCCGCCTACGGCATGCAGGCGGCCGTCGTACCGCTCCTGATCGGGATCGGCTTCGCTGCGCTCGCCGTACGGGTCATGGGGCCGTGGGCGGTGCAGCTGATCGGCAAGACGCTGGCGAACCTGGCCAACGGTCCGGTGGCACTCCTGGCCGGCCGACGGCTCGCAGACGACCCCAAGGGAGCGTTCCGCCCGGTGGCTGCGCTCGTGCTGAGTGGCTTCGTGACCGGCTTCATCTCGGTGTTCATGCCGTCCGGAGACGAGGACTCGTCGATCCAGGACATGCGGATCGGCGTGGCGCTGCTGCTGGCCCTCGTGTTCCTGACCGTTGCCGCCTCGACTGCCGCAGGCGCAGTCGGTACGGCGCTCGACCAGGCGGCGCCGGCAAGGGCGTTGCGGCGCTCCGGAGTGCCGTTGCAGGTGATCGAGCGGTCGTCGCGGCTGGCAGCCGTCATCCCGGTGATCGGCGTGGGACTACCTGTGGTCGGGTTCGGTGCGCTGTGCGGCCTGGCGCTCAGCGGCGGGAAGGTCATCACCGAGGGGAGCTCGGGTCTGATCCTGCTGATCGGGCAGGTCGTGGTCGGGCTCGCCCTGGTCGCGGCCGCCGGTACCGCCGGGTCACCGGTCCTGCGGAAGGCAAGTGCGAACTGATCGCGCTTTGTCCACAAGGGTCGATCGGGCCTGGTCCCGTCCGTGCAAGGATGAGGGCATGCGTGACCTGAATGTTCCGGAGCTCGCCGATGTCTCGGCGGACCTGCGCGAGGCGATCGACCGCTGCGGCTACTACCCGGACGTCGTGTCGGACTCGCTCGCGGTGGCGATCGCGAGCGAGCCGATCCGCGCGTTCGTGCTGCAGCACGAACCGACGTTCGACCGGGACGAAGTCCGGCGGCACATCACCATCCTCGCGCTGACCCCGTCCCGGCTGATCGTCGGGCACACCGACGAGCACGCCGCCGACGAGCTGATCCTGGCGCCGTACGCGTCGACCTCGACCGAGGCCATCCCGCTGCACCGGGTGAACGCGGTCGTCGTGAACCGAGTGGTGCCGAACCCGGCCGGCTACGCCTCCGGCAAGGGCGATCCGGCGGCCGGCGGCGGTGAGGTCGTGCTCACCATCGGCTGGGGGATGGTGAACCGGGTCGACCTCGAGCCGGCCGTCTGCGCCGACCCGAACTGCGAGGCCGACCACGGCTACACCGGGTCTGTCGCCGCCGACGACATCTCGCTGCGGATCAGCGCCGCGGCGGACGGTCCGGCCGGCATCCAGCAGGTGCTCGACTTCGCCCAGGCTCTGTCGTTCGCGACCAGTAGGTAGTGCCGTGATCGCCCCGGTGTCACCGCAGTACGGCGGTGGTTCCCTCGCCGACGTACTGCCCTCGGTGGCCGGTGCGCTGTCGGTACCCGACGAGAGCAACATCCTCGGCCTGCCACCGTCCCGGCGGTACGCCGTACTGCTGCTCGACGGACTCGGGTGGAACCTGTTGCGGCGCAACGCGGACGTGGCGCCGTACCTGTCGTCGCTGCTGCCGAGCGGACGCAGTCTGACCGCCGGAGTGCCGTCGACGACAGCAGTCAGCCTGACCAGCCTCGGGACCGGACTGCCGCCGGGTGCGCACGGGATCGTCGGCTACACGTCGATCGTGCCCGAGTCGGGTGCGCTGCTGAACGCGTTGGCCTGGGACGCTCCGGTGGACCCGCGGCGATGGCAGCCACATGCCACGGTCTTCGACCGGATCTCGGCCGCCGGCGTCGCCACGCGCAACGTCAGCAAAGCCCGCTTCGACACGTCCGGTCTGACGGCCGCAGCGTTCCGGGGGAGTGCTCACCGGGGCGCGGACACCGTCGAGGACCGCCTGGACGCGACCCGGTTCGCGAGCCGCGAAGGCAGCTCGTCACTGGTGTACGTGTACGACTCGCAGCTCGACTACACCGGTCACAACCAGGGCTCCGATTCGTGGCAGTGGCGCAAGGAGCTCGGAGCGGCGGACCTGTTCGCCCAACGAGTCCGGTCCGCCTTGCCGCGGGACGCCGTACTGATCGTCGTCGCCGACCACGGCATGATGGACGTCGCGCCGGAGGACAGGGTTGACCTCGACGCCGAGCCGGCACTGACCGACGGGCTGCGGCTGATCGGCGGCGAGTCCCGGTTCCGGCACCTGTACTGCGTCGACGGCGCCGAGGCCGACGTGGTGGCGGCGTACCGGGAGCGGTTGGGGGACAACGCGATCGTGCTCAGTCGCGACGAAGCGGTCGCGCGCGGATGGTTCGGTGCCGTGGAGGACCGGGTGTCGCCGCGGCTCGGTGACGTCGTGGTCGCCGCGCTCGGTCCGGTGTCCCTGGTCGCGAGCCGCCGCTATCCGCACGAGGCCGGACTGATCGGCCTGCACGGGTCACTGACCGACGACGAGATGGCGATCCCGCTCCTCGTCGACGCGGGCTAGAAGCTCCAGACGTCCCAGAAGAAGCTGGTCTGCGCCGTCTTCGCCTCGCCGTCGCGGGCGATCACGGTCACCTTGTAGCGCCCGGAACCCGGCGTCAGGACACCGGTGATCCAGCCGCGCTCCGGGTCGATGCTCAACCCCGGCGGCAAACCTTGCGCGGTGTAGCTGATGTCGCCTGTGCCGCCCGAGCCCTTCATCAGCAACGGGATCGCCGGAATGCCGCCGAACCCGAGCTGTTCGGTCGGCTCCGTGATGGAGATCGCGCCCTGCGGCTGGGCTGCCGCCGCACCGACCGCCTCGGCCGCGTCGACCATGCCCTCGCCGTAGTAGGAGTTGTTCGCCTGGCTGCCGGTGCACTCACCGGACGCGGCCGCCGGGCAGGCCAGGTCGTTCGCCTGCTCGGCCAGCTTCTCGCGCACCTGCGCTGTGCTGAGCCTGGGATTCGTACTGCGCAGCAGCGCCGCGACACCGGCGACGTGCGGAGACGCCATCGACGTACCGCTCATCTGCTGGTAGCCGCCACCCGGGACGGTCGAGTACACGTTCTCGCCGGGGGCCGCGACGCTGATCTTGTTCTCGCCGAAGTTCGAGAACCGCGACTTGGCACCGGTCGCGTCGACCGAGGCGACCGCGACGACGTTCGGCAGCTCGGTCGGCAGGTTCAGGCAGTCGGTCGTCACCTGGCGCGGCGCCGGTTCGGAGTCGTTCGGGCTCGAGTCGTCGTCGGCCTTGTCGGCCAGGTTGTAGTCCTCGTTGCCGGCCGCGGACACGTTCACCACGCCCTTGGAGTCCGAGTACGCGACAGCCCGTCGTACCCCTTCGGCGATCGCGTCCTGGTCCTGGTCCGACGGGCAGAGGAACAGCCACGGGTCGACGTAGTAGCTGTTGTTGGTGACCGAGACACCCTTGTCGGCGGCGAACATGAACGCGCAGACCGTGTTCTCGGGGAAGAACAGCTGGCTGTCGGGCTCGGCGATCCGGATCGACGACACCTTCACGCCCGGCGCGACGCCGATCACGCCGACGCCGTTGCGCGCGGCGGCGATCGTGCCGGCCACGTGGGTACCGTGCTCACCGACCGGCCGCCAGGCGCCCGGTCGCACATCGGCCTTGCCGTAGGCGCACGAGGCCGACTTGGTGGCGTCGAAGTTCGCCTTCAGATCCGGGTGCTGGTCGTCCACGCCGGTGTCGAGGACGCCGACCGTGACCGTCTTGGCGCCCACGTTCTTCGTCCAGGCCCGATCCGCGCCGATCTGCATCATGTCCGGCCGGTCCGTCTCCGGCGCAGTGGTCGCCGTCTCGGGGAGCGCCGCTGGGATCGCCGGGTTGCCGACCTCACCGGGCAGGTCCGACGTACGGGTGGCGCCCGCCTTCTGCACGCCGCTGACACCGCGCATCTTGCCGACGAACTCCGGCGAGTTCGAGTGGGCCACGATCACGCCGATCGCGTCGTACGTCGCGTAGACCGTGCCGCCGTTCGAGGCGATCGCGCCGGTGACCTTGGCGGTCTGCCGGGGCTCGGTGATCACGAAGAACGCACGCAGTCCGGCCTCCGTCCGCACCGGCGTCGCGGCAGCCGGCAGGGTGGCCGTGGCGGCCGTCAGGCAGGCCACGAGGAACAGGACCAGAGCTTTGCGCACGTTCCATTCAAACCGGCCCGGGGCACAGAACCCAAGCCGACGCCCGGAAATGTTTTCCGACACACCCCGGAGTGCGGGCCGGCCCGGTGACTTGGCAGGATGTGCGCCCGTGGCTGAGCTGATCTACTTCACCGGGACCATGGACTGCGGAAAGTCCACGCTGGCGCTCCAGATGGATCACAACCACAAGGCGCGGGGACGCCTCGGCCGGATCTTCACCAGCCACGACCGGGCCGGCGAGTCGGTGCTGTCGTCGCGGCTCGGGCTGTCGGCCGGCGCGATCGAGGTACGGCCCGAGTTCGACTTCTGGGAGTACGTCGTCGGCGAGCTGACGCACGGCGGCCGGATCGACTACGTGGTGTGCGACGAGGCGCAGTTCTACAGCCCGGCGCAGATCGAGGAACTCGCCCGGCTGGTCGACGAGTTGCAGATCGACGTGTTCTGCTTCGGCATCCTGACCGACTTCCGCGCCTCGTTGTTCCCGGGATCGGCCCGGCTGGTCGAGCTCGCCGACAAGCTGCAGGTGCTCCAGGTCGAGGCGTTGTGCTGGTGCGGCGAACGCGCCACCCACAACGCCCGTACGATCGGTGGTGAGATGGTGACCGAAGGCGAGCAGCTGGTGGTGGGCGACATCGTCAGCCACGACCACGAGGTCGCGTACGAGGTGCTCTGCCGCCGGCACCACCGGCGCCGGCTCACCCAGGCCCGCGCCCGCGCCACCCTGTCACCCGAGGTGCTGCCGTTCGGAGGAGCCGCGTCATGAGTCCCTTGATCACCGTCGACGAACTGCGCGCGCCGGCCGAGCAGCCGGTGCTGATCGACGTCACCTGGAACCTCACCGGCCCGCCCGGCAAGGAGGCGTACGACGCCGGCCACCTGCCCGGCGCGTACTTCGTCGACCTCGACACCGAGCTGGCCGGCCCGCCCGGTCCCGGACGACACCCGTTGCCCGCGGCAACCACTGTGACGTCGACGTTGCGTCGTACCGGGATCTCCGCGGACACGCCGGTGGTCGTCTACGACGCCGCGAACTCGATGGCCGCCGCGCGCGCCTGGTGGGTCTTCCGGTACTTCGGCGTCCGCGACGTCCGCGTGCTCGACGGCGGACTCGCCGCCTGGCAGGCCGCCGGGGGAGAGGTCACCACCGACGTCCCGGCGGACGGCGACAGTGCCTTCACCGCGACGCCCGGCCACATCGCGATGCTCGACGCGGACGGTGCCGCCGAGGTCGCGGCCTCGGGTGTCCTGCTGGACGCGCGAGCTCCGGAGCGTTTCGCGGGCAACGTCGAGCCGATGGACCCGGTCGCGGGCCACATCCCGGGCGCCGTCAACGCCCCCACCACAGCCAACGTCGACGCCACCGGCCACTTCCTCCCGGCCGCCGATCTCCGAACCCGCTTCACCGACCTCGGGGCCGACAAGGCGTCCGACGTAGCCGTCTACTGCGGCTCCGGCGTCACCGCGGCCCACGAGGCCCTCGCCCTCGAACTGGCCGGCATCCCCGCCACCGTCTACATCGGCTCCTGGTCCGAATGGATCACCGACCCGACCCGCCCGGTGGCAACGGGCACCGACTGACGATCACCAGCCGAGCGGACCGAGACGGTCCTCGAAGGTGCCGGTCGGGCCGTCGGGACCGAGGGTGGCCATCCGGATGATGGAGTCGGTGCCTTCGGTGACCGTGAGCTGACCCTTGTGGTTGTTCATGTCGGTGGCGGCGAACTTCTTGTTCACGGTCTCGCCGGGAGTGGCGAGGTTGAACTTGATCGCCGGCAGGGCCTGCGCGTACCGGACGGTGAGCATGTTCAGCGCCGCCTTCGACGTGCTGTAGGCCAGCTCGTGCATCTTGGAGAAGGGCTGCTCCGGGTCGGTGACGACGTGGAAGGCGCTGCCACCGCTCGACACGTTCACCACACGCGGGTTCTCCGCCGTCTGCAGCAGCGGGAGGAACGCGTGGGTGACCCGCACCGTCCCGTACACGTTGGTGTCGAACACCGGATGAAGCTCGGCGACCGTCGCTTCGGCGGGGTTGACGCCGTGACCGGGCGCGCCGGCGTTGTTGATCAGCACGTCCAGCCGATCGGTGTGCTTGCGAACGAGCTCCAAGGCACCTGCCACCGACTCGTCCGACGTCACGTCCAGCGGGACCAGTACCGCTTCCACGCCTTCCGCCGCCAGCTTCTCGACAGCGGCCTGCCCGCGGCCCTCGTCACGTGATCCGAGGAAGACCTTCCATCCCAAGACCCCGAGCCGCCGCGCGGCCTCGTAGCCGAGCCCCTTGTTGGCTCCGGTGATCAGTACCGTCGTCTGGTCCGAGTTCGTCATCATGTCCCTCCTGTGGAAACGGCTTTTCGGCCACCAGACACCACACCGGCCGCCCCCGTGACACCCAAGCCGCGTGACCTGGCCCACTCGTACTCGCGACCGGGCTTCTGGGCAGGTCCTAGTGGTGGCTGCGCCACAGGGGGGTCGCGATGCCTTCCAGGACTGACATCACGGTGCGCTCGGCGACCTCGCGGGTGATCGGCTGGTGGCCGAAGAAGACGCGGTAGTACATCGGCGCCGCGAGGAGATCGAGCGTGAGCTCCAGGTCGATCGAGGGATCGATCTCACCCCGGGCGATGGCCGACTCCAGCACGGTCCGGCTGGTCGCCCGTCGCGCCTCGAAGTAGTCGCGGTTGAACCTCCGCGCCAGTTCGGGATCGCTCGCCAGGTCGGAGACCAGGCCGGGCAGTGCGCGGGTCAACGGCGAGTCCGCGAAAGTGTCCGCGAGATTCGTGATGCCCACGATCAGGTCGCAATGGACGCATCCCGTGTCGGGCGTCGGCGTCGTACCGAGTGTCTGGATCAGGGTGTGGACGACCACGCCGGGCAACGTGCGCCAGCGCCGGCGCAACGCGGGTTTGCTCGTCCCGGCTTCGGCGGCCAGCGCCTCGAACGTCAGCTCGCCGTACGGCATCCGCTCCAGCAGGCGCAGCACCGCGTCGGTCGCCCGGGTGTCGATCGACGCGTCCCGCGGCCGGCCGATCGGCTCGCCTCCTGTCATCCGGCCATGCTAGCGTTCAATCGTTTCGTTCCGCAGCGGAACGTAACTAGACCGGGAGGATTCGGATGACCACAGCAGAGGAGTCCGTGGAGAACGGCGTCTTCGACCGCAGGCTGCGCGGATTCACGCTCGGCATCCTGGCCTGCGTCGGGATGGTTGCCTTCGAGTCGCTCGGAGTGGCGACCATCCTGCCGACCGTTGCCGAGGACCTCGACGGCCTGTCGGCGTACGGCTGGGGACTGTCGGCGCTGATGCTGGCGAACATCGTCGGCACGGTGATCGCGGGGGCGAGCATCGATCGGCGTGGGCCGGCGCGCACGGTCACAGTGGGACTGCTGACGTTCGCGGCCGGCTGCCTGCTCGCGGGTCTGGCGCCGAACTGGCCCCTGTTCATCGGTGCGCGGGCGGTGCAGGGTCTCGGCGTGGGCGCCATCATGGCCTTCGCCTACAGCCTCGTCGGCCTCGCGTACCCGCCACGGCTGCAGGCGGTGATGTTCGCCTTCCTGTCGTCGGCGTGGACGATCCCGTCCCTGGTGGGGCAGGTCCTGGCGGGAGTGATCGCGTCCACGGCCGACTGGCGGATCGTCTTCTGGGTGATCGCCCCGATCATGATCCTGCTGCTGCCACTGATCCTGCCCCAGGCCCGGGCCCTGAACGTCACGCAGCAGGCGTCCGGTGGCTCGTCGAGGGCGATCGCACTGTCAGGGGTTCTGACCATCGGTGCGACGCTCCTGCTGATCGGGTTGAACCTGACCGCCATCGTTGTGGTGGTGGGCGCCGCCGTCATCGGTGTCGTGATCGCTGTGGTCGCGCTTGTACGCCTGACTCCGGCCGGGACGCTGAGGGCCGCGCGTGGCGTGCCCGCGGGGATCGTGATCAGGTTCCTGATGTGCGGCGTGTACTTCGGCTCCGAGGCGTTCCTGCCGCTCGGCTTGAGCACGATCCACGGCATCTCGGCGACCCCTGCTGGAATCGGACTGGCGGCCGGCGCACTGGCCTGGGTGGCCGGATCCTTCGTTCAGGCGCGTCTGGACGCCTGGCGGCCGGGTCGCCGGGCGCTCGCGACCACGCTCGGCTTCGCAGTACTGCTGGTTGGTGAGGCACTGATGGGTACGGCGGTCGCGATCGAGGGCATGTGGGCGGGCTGGGCAGTCATCGGCTGGACCGTCGGCGGCCTGGGGATGGGCGTCGCCTTCAACGCAGCCACGAGCACCACGATGGCCCTCGCCCCGACAGAGCGCGCCGGCAACATCAGCGCGAACCTGCAGTTGGCGCAGACGCTCGCCACCGCCCTGATGGCCGGCATCGGGGGAGCGGTGATCGCCCACTCCGGCGCCACGACCTCGTCGTTCCTCATCATCTTTGCCCTGACCGCCGCGGTCGGCCTCCTCGGTACGGCGCTGAGCCACCGGACCACACCCTGACTCGGGGGTGTGCGGCGAGCCCTTGACTTCACCCGACCCATTCGGGACAGTGAGTGAGAAATCGATTTCCCACCCGCCCCGAGAGTCATGGGAGTCAGTCGATGCAGATCAAGCGATCCACCTTCCTGCGCGCTGCGCTGGGCGCCGGCGCATTGGCCGCCGTACCTGGTGCTTCGGCCTTCGCGAGCAGTCAGGCGCTGACCACGAACAAGGTCGCCGACCTGACCGGGCCTGGGCTGACGGACCGGTTCCGGATGGCGGCGACGGACCTCGGGATCCCGGCGAGGACCCCGGACGGGCGGTTGCTGTTCATGTTCGGGGACACCTTCGAGCAGCCGACGGTCGGCGGCGGGTGGTGGCGATCGCCGGTCGCGCTGTGGTCGACGACGACCAACCTGGCCGGCGGTGTGCAGTGGTCCGGCGCGGTCGGGGGAGCGGCGGCCGAGCAGCTGTGGGACTACCCGCACGACAACCCGACCTTCTCGACCGTGCTGCCGTCGGACGTGATCACGATCGGCGGGTCGATGTATCTGCACGCGATGGTGAACAAGGGTCTGGGCAACGTGGTGTGGACCGAGATCTGGCGCAGCGACACCTCGGGCGCCAGCTGGTACCACACCGGTGCGAAGTTCGACCCGAACATCGACGGCGGGCTGTTCCAGTGCCTGACCTGGGGCGAAGGCAACGACGGGTACGTGTACGTCTACTCGACCGGATTCCAGCGGAACAAACCGATCATCCTCAAGCGGGTGCGCAGCGACCAGATCGCGAATCCGGCGGCGTACGAGCCGTGGGGTTACCGCGACGGCGTGTGGGCCTGGGGCAACCCGGCCACCCCGATCCTGACCGGCAGCTTCGGCGAGCTGTGCCTGCGGCCGCTCGGTGGCAAGTGGGTGCTGACCTGGTTCAACGCCGGCGACTACCGGATCGACGGCATCATCATGGACACGCCGACGTCGAACCTCTACACGGCGTACCGCCAGACGCTGATCTACGGCGGCGCCTGGGGCCAGGAGAACGACAACCACGTCGCCCAGTTGTACGGCGGCTACATCATCCCCGGGTCCACGCTCAGCGACCTGCACCTGTCGGTCAGCCAGTGGAAGACCGACGCGGGCTGGCCGTACCGGGTCATGCAGTTCCGCATCCGCGGCTTCGGGTGACGCCGCGCCCGTGCGCGGACATGAACCAGGGACTGCGGACAAGGTATTTCGTGTCCGCAGTCCCCAGATGGTGTCCGCGGCCCCCGTCGTACGACGGCCTGTCCGAGCGCACTAGATGTCAAGCACCATCGTGTCGGAGGTGCCGTTCACGCCGATCGTCCGGAAGCCGAGGGATCGGTAGAGCGTCGCCGCCGGGTTGCCCGGGTCCACGCTCAGAGCCAGCCGCTGGTACGACGTTCTGCCCGCCACGGCAATGAGTTCGGTGAGGAGTGCACGGGCGATGCCTTGCCGCCGGAACGCCGGCGCGACCCCGAGAGTCAGCTCGGGCACGTCGTCGGCGACGTAGCCGTAGCCCGGCCTGTCGGCGGTCATTGTGCGTGCCCAGGCCGCTCCCGCGGGCTTGCCGTCCACTTCGGCGACGACTCCGAAGTCCGTGGCGCGCGGCCAGTCGGCGACGTACCGCCAGGCGCTGTCCTCGGCGCGGAGCTTGTCCAGCGTGAACCAGGCCGTCCCGTCCCAGTTGTATGCCTCGAGCAACATTTCGGTCAGGAAGGCGAAGTCGTCGGCGGTCGCCGGTCGGAGGTGCATGCTGCCATCCTCGGCGACCGGGGACCGCCGACGCACGCTATTTCGGGCCGGCGACACCGACCAGGTTGCCCTCCGGGTCGGTGAACTGGCCGACGACG
>Ga0164241_10004044_pt1 | contig 14422 bp, 15 predicted proteins | sample OricomyardsoilBY_FD_108780 | JGI IMG/M metagenome (GOLD analysis project Ga0164241, IMG submission 108780) | Backyard soil microbial communities from Emeryville, California, USA - Original compost - Back yard soil (BY) | ecosystem: Environmental > Terrestrial > Soil > Unclassified | place: USA...
GAAGGTCCAGCCGGTCGAGGTCGTCCGCGCGACCCGCGACGAGATCGAGCGGCGGGTCACGGTGCTGGTCGAAGAACTCGACCGCGGCTGACGAGAAGCTCCCTAGGTGACGCGGGAGCGCTGGATAACCCTGTTGGTCGTCTCCGCGGCGACGGCGATGCTGCTGCTCGACGTGACGGTGGTGAACGTCGCCCTGCCGGCGATCCGCGCCGACCTCGGCGCCAGCTTCGGCGAGATGCAGTGGGTGATTGACGCCTACGCGCTGACCCTGGCCGCGACGCTGCTCAGTGCCGGCGCCCTGGCCGACCGGATCGGAAGGCGTGCGGTCTTTGTATGGGGACTCGCTCTCTTCACCGCCTGCTCAGCGCTGTGTGCAGCGGCAACGTCACCCGTATTCCTCGACCTCGCTCGCGCCGCCCAAGGGATCGGCGCGGCCGCGATGTTTGCCTCCTCCCTGGCCCTGCTGGCGAACGAGTTCCAAGACGCCGAGCGCGGCTTCGCCCTGGGGGTATGGGGCGGCGTCACTGGCGCCGCGCTAGCGATCGGCCCACTGGTCGGCGGGGTGCTGACCGACGAGCTGGACTGGCGCTGGATCTTCCTCGTCAACCTGCCGATCGGCGGCCTCCTGATCTGGCTCACGGCGCGTTCGCTGCCCGAGTCGCGCGAGGAGCAGCCGCGCCCGCTCGACCTTGCCGGGATGGTGACGTTCGGCGGCGCCTGCTTCCTCGCCACCTACGGACTGATTCGCGGCAATGAGGACGGCTGGGACAGTCTTCCGATCGCGGGCTCCCTGGTCGGGGCCGCCGTGCTGCTCGTCGCCTTCGTCGTGATCGAGCTGCGCTCTAAGGCGCCGATGCTGCCGCTCTCTCTGTTTCGCATCCCGGCCTTCACCGGAACCGCCGTGGTCGCCTTCGCGCAGTCGGTCGCCCTGTACCCGCTGCTGCTGTTCGTGGCGATCTACATGCAGGTCGGGCTCGGCCTGACCCCCACCGAGACCGGGCTGCGAATTCTCCCCCTGACGCTCGTGCTGGTCATCGTCGCGCCGATTTCCGGCCGGCTCACCAACCGCCTGCCGCTGCGAGTGCCGCTCACCGCCGGCCTGGTGTTGATCGGCGCCGGACTGCTACTCATGCGCGCAGTCGATGCCGACAGCGAATGGACGGTGCTGCTTCCCGGCCTCCTCGTGGGCGGGCTGGCAATCGGGGTAATCAGCCCAGCGCTCGCGGCGGCGATGGTGAGCGTCTTGCCGGTCGAGCGCAGCGGCCTCGCCTCGGGAATCAACAACACCTTCCGCCAGCTCGGGATCGCGATCGGAATCGCCGGCCTCGGCGCGATCTTCGAGCACCAAGCCAGCCAAGCGCTGGGCTTGCGGGCCGGCATCGCCGACGGCCTGGATTCCGTGCTTGCTGTCGCCGCGGCAACCGCCTTCCTTGCCGCCGTCCTAGCCTGGCCGCTTCTCGGTTCACAGCGCTCCACGCAGTAGCGGCTCGAAGCCAACTCCAGATCAGGGAACGCCGCGCTTGGGCCTCAACACGAGCAGACAGAGACCGTCGCGAATCGCCGCCAGCTTAACGCGGCGGCGCAGCCCCGTGTCGCGGCAGCTCGAGTCCGGCGGTCAGCTCGCGCTGCATCCACACGTCCATGCCGGAGGGGCAAAGCAGCGCCATCTGCGATGCGACCGAAAGCGTTTGCGCCATCTCCGCCCCCGCACGCTTTGCCCGGCGGCCGTTGGCTTTGCTTCTGAAAGCAATTCGCATGCCCCGAATCTTCAGCCAGGTGGCGTTCGCTCGCATCAGGGCTCGACCCTGATCTTTTTCACTACCCCTGGCGCCTACCCCTGAGGATCCAGGAATGCCTCGAGCAGCTCGGTGACCTCCCGGGGCCGATCCATCTGGACGCGATGGTTCGCCCCTGGAATCAACGCCACGCGAGCGTCCGGCACCCACTCCGAAGGTGGCTTGGCGAACTCGGGCCCCATGTAGGGATCCTCGGTGCCGTAGATGACAAGCGTAGGACACGAGATCGGCCGACAGCGCCCCTCGATCGGCTCGCGCCAGTGCCGGTGCTGTGCGCGGTAGGGCTTGGCCGACGGCCTGCGACTCGGTGGCTTCCAAACCTCGATGAAGCGATCGAGGTCCGCATCGCTCATCGACCCCCTCTTGACGAGCTCTCGCCGAAAGGTAGAGCGCATGCTCAGCGGCGCGAACGGGGTCTCATATAGGCCCGGCACGATCAGAAGGGCGCGGATCGCCTTGTAGTAGAGCCGCAGCCGAGCCCTCGCGAAGACAACCGGGTGCGGAACGTTCAGCACGGCCAGGCGATCGATCCTCGCCGAGTGGTGCATTGCGGCCCAATAGCCGGCCCAGCCTCCCCAATCGTGTCCGGCCACCGAAGCAGACTTCGCCCCTAGCGCTTCGATCAGCTGGGCGAGGTCGCGACCAAGCACCTCCTCCCGATAGGCCTCGACCTCACTCGGCCCAGACGACAGATTGGTCCCGCGCATATCGGGCGCGACGACTCGGAACCCGGCATCCGCCAAGGGCAGGATCTGGTGTCGCCAGGAGTACCAGTACTCCGGGAATCCGTGCACGAGCAGAACGAGAGGGCCCTCGCCCGCCTCGACATAGTGGATCCGGGCACCCTCGACCTCGGCATAGTCGTGCGATATCGCGGACTCATCCCATTCTCGCGGCACCGCTCGACCTTATGCGGAGGTACACGCCTTCGCGTCAGGGGGTGACCCTGAGACCATGACCCCGCGCACAAAGGTTGGGTGTCTCGCAGAGGAGTTATTAGTTTGAAATCTCGATCCGCTGGGCACTGAAGCATCGTCTGACCGCGACAAGTATGAGTCACTCCAATTCCTCACCGAACGAGCCGAGCCCCGCCGCACCCTGGAAGCAGCGCGCCGTATCGGCAGAGATCAACGGCCGGCGGGTGAATGAGGCGATCGAGCGCGGCAGCGGTCACTCCGAGACGGCCGTCTTCGTCTGCGAGTGCGGCTACGTCGACTGCTCGACGACGATCGCCCTCCCGATCGACGAGTACGAGGCGGTGAGGACGGACTTTGACCGTTTCCTCCTCGCTCCCGGCCATGAGATCGCTGATGTCGACGCAGTCGTCGAGCGATACCCGAGCTACCTGGTCGTCGTCAAGGTGGGCCCCGAAGCCAAGGCACGCTCAGAGGCGGCCGATCCCCGCTCCGATTGACGTGAATACACCTCGACCCAAGCCAGACGCCGCCCAGGCCAGCCCTGCACCACCCTCCTCTCTGGAGCTCAGCGAGCCGGCGATTCCCGAGGTGATCCCCCGGCTGCGCCATGCGGCATGTGCCTTCGCCGCCCAGCACGGCGCAGAGGGCGTGACGCTGGACGACATCGCCTTGGCTGTCTCGGAGGCGGTCACCAACGCCGTCAAGTACGCCTACGAGTCTGCAGACCGTGGTCGAGTCCGCCTCGCCGGCTCGGCTGGCGATGGCTGGCTCGAGCTCATCGTCGCCGACCGCGGGCGCGGGTTTCGCGAGGGCGCACTGGGGGGACTCGGACTCGGTCTCTCGATCATCGCCAAGGTGACGACGGAGCTGACGATCGAGCAAGCGGCAACGGGGACCGAAGTCAGGATGCGCTTCGCGCTCGTCGGGAGCTAAACCCCCGATCAAACGACAGATGCGCCGGAGCCAGCCTCATCGCTCGACGCCGAGACGAGTCAGACAAGGCTAGTTCGGTGAGACCGGAGCTGGTGCGTGCTCGACACGTGGCTAGCCAGAATTTGCCTTAGGCCAGACGAAGTTCTCCTGCCAGTTGGGATCGATCTCATCAAGCAGGCATGCCAGTCGCACCACCGCCTCATCAGCGAAGCGGGCATCGTCGACCACGATCCGATACTGCAATTGCGCTTGGTCGAGCGCCTCGACCTCGTAGCGCTTGGTCAACACCTCAATGACCTTGTCCTCGGGCTGAGCTGTATCGAGCCGCTGGAGGACGACCGGGCAGCCGTCGACGTGCATTCGCTCGCTTCGCGACGCAGGTTTGCGCTCGCTCGAGGAAAGTCGACGGCGAAGCCAGCCGGGACTCATCGCAGGGCCAGCGTGAGGCCGAGGATCAGCGCGGCGCCGAGGAGGATCCCGACGCTGGCTCCCACCAGATAGGTCGGCGTGGAGGACTCAAAGAAAGAGGACAGCGGGCGCTTCGCCGATGCAGCTTGGGCGGCACCCCGCCGGTCTGCCTGGGACATCGATACGCCTCCCTTCCAAGCTCGGAAGGGACTCATCCTACCCCGAGGGCGCCAGGCCCTTGAATACGATGCGTGCGTGAGCAAGCGGGGATGGGGGATCGCGGTCGGGCTCGCCCTGGGCCTGGCGCTCCTCGGGCAGGCCGTCGCCGCCGCGGAGGAAGTCGAGCAGCCGCGCTGCCACGGGCGGATCGCGAAGATCGTCGGTACCGACGAGGACGACACGCTGCGCGGCACTCCCGGGCGCGACGTGATCTGGGGTGGCAACGGTGACGACACGATCCTGGGCGGGCTCGGCAACGACCTGATCTGCGGCGGCCCGGGCGCCGACCTGATCCACGGCGGTCGCGGTAACGACGTGCTTGACGGCGGTGCCGGAGACGGCGACCGGGTGATCGGCGACCTCGGTGACGACCAAGTACTGGGCGGGCCGGGGGATCGAGACGAAGTAGTAGGCGGGCTCGGGATCGACTTCGTCAACGGTGGCCCCGGCGACGAAGACCTGGTCCGCGGCGACTACGGCTGGGACCGGATGGATGGCGGCTCGGGGAGGGACGACATCGCTTCCTTCGCCACCGCCGTTGCGGGCCGGCGCGGCAGCGGCGTCTGGGTCTCGTTGCGCGCCCACAAGGCCCGAGGCGACGGCCGCGACCGGCTCTTTCGCTTCGAGAGCATCCAGGGCTCGGCCTTCGCCGACACCCTGATCGGCGACCAGCGAAATAACTATCTCGACGGCGGTGCCGGGGATGACCATCTCCTCGGCGGCGGCGGCCTCGACGCCCTCGAAGGCGCCCAGGGCCATGACCGCTGCAAAGGCGGGCCAGTTCGCCATTCCTGCGGTCGCGAGCGGGCGCCGAATGCCTCTTCCTACGTCGAGGTCGACCGGGCGCCGGGCGGTGGAGGCGGCCTCGAGTTCGTCGGCGGCGGCGGCAGCGATGTCCTCACCGTCGCCTACGACGACGCCAGAGGTCTCTTCGGCGTGTTTACCGCCGCAGGCATCGCACTCGGCGACGGCTGCACCAGGCTCAGCAGCGATCCCACGCAGGCGATCTGCGACCCCGAAGGCCCGGCTCGTTGGATGATGGCCGATCTCGGGCCCGGCAACGACAGGCTCCGCGTGGAAGGCTCGCTTGCGTCGGTGGGCAGCGTCCGCATCGGCGGCGGCCCCGGGAACGATCAGATCCGCGGCGGCCCCGAGGACGACCTGATCGAGTCCGGTCCCGGCGCCGATCGCCTCTACGGCGGAGCGGGGGCAGACGGGCTGATCGGCGGCCTGCCGGGTCCGACCTACCTCTATGGGGAAGCCCACGGAGACCTGCTCGCCGCCGGGGGCGGCTGCGCGGGCGGCGCGCTCGTCGGCGGCCCCGGCCGCGACAACGCCTCCTTCGCAGAGACCCAGGCTCACCCCGGCACCCTCTACATCTCCCTCGCCCAGGGCTCCGCCTGGATCGACGCGATCCGGGGCTGCCACCGGGTCGGCCTCGCTCGCAGCATCGAGAACATCGAGGGCTCCTTCGACAACGACGTGTTGATCGGCGACGCCGGGGCGAACATGCTGCTCGGGCAGCCCGGTGAAGATCGCTTCTACGGGCGCGGCGGGGACGACATCATCGACGCCCGCGACGGCATGCGCGACGACGCGATCCAGTGCGGCATCAACAAACCCAGCGGGCGGGCGATCACCGATTCGTTCGACCCGCCCCCCGTCAACTGTGCGACGAGGACGAACGGGCAGCCGGTTCCCGGCCTTCACCAATGAGCGAGCCGACTAAGGCTTGCTCGTCTTGCAGGTGCTGAGCACGTCCTCACCGGGGCCGCCGCTGCAGATATCCCCGCCTCGCCCGCCGATCAGGCGGTCGGTGCCAGGGCCGCCGTAGAGCCAGTCTGCCCCGTCGCGGCCGATCAGCCTGTCCTCGCCCGCCCCACCGACCAGCTTGTCGTTGCTTGCGCCGCCGGCCAGTACGTCGTCGCCTGCTCCACCTCTCAAAGTCACCGGGACCGGAACGTCCCTGGCGACCGAGATCACATCGTCGCCATCCCCCGAGTTGACCTCGAAGCCGCTGACCAGCGGCGCCTCGCAGACCAGCTCGTTCGACTGCCCTTCGGGATGGATGCAGACCGTGCCTCCGACTTCGAGCTGCACCAGCGAGTCGATCACGTAGCTACGGCCATCGGGAGTGAGCCAGATATGGATCATGTTCTCCTCCGAGCCGCCGGCCAGGACGATGCTGAAGGTCTGCGGCTTGGCCTGGCCGAACGCGGGTAGCGCGATCAGGAACGCGAGCGCAATGAGAGATATGGCTTTCTTCATCAAGCGTCACCCCGCCACCGATTTCGGTCGGAGCCCTAATAGAAGAACCTTGTGGTCCGGTCGATGTTGCGGCGCCACGCGATGCGCTCGACCGATCGGGTAACTGCCGGGAGGCGATGGGCCTCGCTCGCAGCGCTGAGGCTCAGTGGATTCGCTTGCGAAGCGGTATCCGAAAGGAGTCGAACTCGCAGTTGGTCAGGCGGTCGCTGCCGCCGCCCTCGATGCAGCGGTCAAAGCCGCCGCGACCATCCAGGTCGTCGTTGCCGCCGCGACCGAGCAGCGTGTTGGGGGAGCCGTCCCCGATCAGGACGTCATCGCCGGGCGAGCCCTCGATCTTCTCGACGCTGTTCTCGATGCGCCCGGCGTTGCAGCCACCCACGTCGGGGTCGAGCACGGCGCCGCCGATCTCCGCCCTTACGTTCGTGCCGCTGTTTCGCACCCGCGCGAAGGAGGCACTGTCGTTGTCGCCCTCGCCGCCGTCGAAGGTGTCGCCGTCGCAGGGCTGGCCGCCGATCAGCAGATCCTCGCCGGAGCCGCCGACCATTCTCGCGGCGCCGCTGTCTCGACGCGGGTGGAAGATGTTGACGCCGTAGAGGACATCGTCGCCACCGCCGCCTTCGAGCGTGTCGGGATCCTGGTCGTCGCCGCCGTAGATCGTGTCGGCGCCGCGCCCGCCCCGCAGCGTGTCGGTTCCCTCGCCGCCGTCGATCGTCGCCGCGATGTCGGAGGGCACGCTGTCGGCGACGGTGAAGGTGTCGTTCCCGCCTTGCAGGGAAGCCTGGATCAGGCCGGCGCCGCCGCGGCAGAAGACCGAGTTGGCGGCTTCCTCTCGCGCGCACGAGTTCGATTCGGGGTCGCCGAGCACGACCTCAATCGAGTTGCCGCCCTGCAACAGGTAGCCGTCGCCGGTGAAGCTGACCGTCACATCGTCGGCGTCCTCGCTACCCGAGACGACGAGACTGGTGGCGCCGGTGATGCTTGAGATCATCGCGACCGCCGTGCCGTTGCCGCCGCCCTTCGCCCCGCAGGCGGTCTCGGCGGCGAAGGCACCTGAGCAGTCGTCGCTGCCGATGCCGCCGTAGGCCTCATCGCCCTCGCCGACGGCGAAGAGGCGGTCGTTCCCCGGGCCTCCGTCGAGGCGGTTGGGGGATGCCGAGCCGGTCAGGGTGTCGCTGCCCGAGCCGCCGAGCACGTCCTCGATCCCGTCCACATGCTCCTGCTCGGCGCCGGAAACAGAGCCATTGCCGAGATCGACCGAGACCGGGCCGCCGACGCCCTTGTAGGAGGCGATGTCGTGGGCGCCGGGGCCGCCGTCGACCCGGTCGTTGCCGACGCCTCCGAAGACGATGTCGAAATTGCCCGGCCCGCCGGAGACGCTGTCGTCGCCGGGGCCGCCGTCGACCTCGTCGCCATCGCCTCCGCCACCGTCGATCTCGTCGTTGCCGGTCTCGCCGAGGATGCGATCGGCGCCGGCGGCGCCATCCAGGTCGTCAGAGCCGCGCTCGCCGACGATGGTGTCCTCGCCCCCCTCGCCGAAGATGGTGTCGTTGCCACGGTCGCCGTAGATCCGGTCGTTGCCGCCGCCACCACAGATCGTGTCGCTGCCGCCCATGCCGTAGATCGCGTTGTCGCCCGCACCGGCCACGATCACGTCGTGGGCCTGGGTGCCGACGATCCGGGGAGCGTTGGAGACGATCGTCGCGTGCTTGCCGCCGCAGCTCGCCGCGCTGGCGGTAGCGGACGAAGCCAGGAGGATTCCCAGGCAAAGGACGGGAAGGAGGGCAACCGCGAGGCGCCCTCGGTGCGATGGCATGCGTGAGCGCATAGCTCCACTCTTGATCGGCTCTGGGCCACCGAACTTGAGCGCCCCGGCCAGGGCTCGCGTGCGGGCTCGAACAGATGTTGGGAGCCCCGAGCACCCTCTGCGATCTCGCCCACGCGCAGCCAGGACCGCCAATGCCGCCGCACCAACCCCCCCGAAAACGGACCCCACAGCCAACCTCTCTTTCCCTGGCCTACGGGGTTAGCTGTCGGGCTCGCGCTGAAAGAGTCGCGCTACGGGCAAAGAGTCGCCCGATTCGCCCCTGGGCAGATGCCCCGGTGGGTCCCCCGCTCCCGACCGTGCTCGACGGTCGGGACTCGGCGTTTCAGCGCACCACTTTAGCCGCTTGATCCAACAGGCCCCTGCTGGCCTGCTCAACCCTAGAACCCGCGATTCGGCCCAAGATCACTGATCGGGCGAGGGCGGCATCGCGATGCCAAGCACAACAAGGCGCGTGATTCGCGTCTCCTCGGTCGCAACGATCTCGACCCGGTAGCCGTGGCACTCGACGGTTTCCCCGATCTCGGGCACTCGCCCCAGCTGCTCAGAGAGATAGCCGCCGACAGTGGTCTCGTAGTGCTCGTCAAGATCGCAGCCAAGGCGCTCGGCGAGCGCCCTGATGGGGGCGCTGCCATCGACGTGCAGTCGCCCGTCTCGCTCTTGGAACTGCTCGCGCTCGCGCTCGTCGAACTCGTCCTCGATCTCGCCGACCAGCTCCTCGAGAATGTCCTCCATCGTCAGCAGGCCGACGACGGTGCCGTGCTCGTCGTGGACGAGCCCGACGTGCAACCGCTGCTCTCGCATCTCCCGCAGCACCTCGTCCACCCGGGCCGACTCAGCAACATGGGCGATGGGCCGCACGATCGAGCCGAGCTCGAACCCGTCCTGCCCCTTGACCAGGAACGGCAGCAGATCCTTCGCGTTGACCGCCCCGATCGCAGAGTCGAGATCGCCCTCGGGCTCGCAGACCGGCAGGCGGGTGCGCCCCGACTCGACCGCCCGCTCGGCGATGGTCTCAAGTGAGTCGGCGATCAGCACGTAGTCGATCCCCCCGCGCGGCTTCATCACCTCACGCGCTCGGGTGTCGCCGAAGACAAGCGCGGCGTCTGAGAGCTCCTGCTCGCCGCGCTCGATCAGTCCCTCGCGTGAGCTCTGGCGCAGCAGCTCGCGCAGCTCATCCTCGCTGTGGGGCTGGTGGCCGGCCTCCGACGCCGGCGGAACCTTGAACGGCTTGAGGACCAGATTCCCCATCGCGTTGAAGCCCTCCACCACCGGCTTCGTCGCCATGTAGAAGGCGCGCATGATCGGCGCCAAGGCCAAGGCGACCGGCGCCGTACGGGCGATCGCCAGGCTCTTGGGCGAAAGCTCGCCGATCACGACGTGCAGCGTCGTGATGATCGAGAAGGCGGCAAGCGTCGCCAAGCCGAATCCGGCGATGGTCGCCGCGTCGCCGAGGATCGGCTCCAGCAGGTCGTGGAAGGCGGGCTCGCCGATCGCGCCGAGTCCCAGCGAGGAAACCGTGATCCCGAGCTGACATGCGGAGAGGTAGGAGTCGATGTGCTCGACCGCGTGCAGGGCGGACTTCGCACCCGGTTTTCCTTCCCGCACCATCTCCTCTGCCATCGTCGGTCGCAGCCGGGCGACGGAGAACTCGACGGCGACGAAGAAGCCGTTGGCGAGCACGAGCAGGATCGCGACGATCAGCTCCCAGGGCATCGAAAGGGCCTACCGCGTCGCTTTGTCGGAAAGCTGGTCGATCAGCAACAAGATGCTATTGCAGGGATCTACGCGCCTCGATCGGCTCTGACCCCTGATCTGTCCTGGATCGGCTGGACTTCAGCGACCCGGGCCGAGGCTCGCACAAACGACCAGATGGCGGTCGAAGCCCTCTAGCGCTCCCCGCGATCCCATTCGCGCAGGTAGGGCATCGGGTCCACGGGGGTGCCGCCGGCCCACCACGAGCCGAGCCAGTACTCGAAATGCAGGTGGCAGCCGGTGGCTCGGCCGGTTTCGCCGACATGGCCCACCATCTGGCCGGCGAGGAGAGTCTGGCCGACACGGACCGGCGCGGGCGCCGAGAGGTGCATGTAGGCGATATCGACGTCGAGGCCTTCCACGTCGATCACGACGTAGTTGCCCGCCGCGGACTGATAGGCGCGGTTGCGCACTTTCCCGGGGAGCGCCGCTACAAGCGGGGTTCCGCAGCCCGCCCCCACGTCCGCGCCCTGATGACCGCGCCCCGCCCCGAAGCCGTCCCAGTAGCTGTGGGGTCCGCGCACCGGGAAGACCGCGGTCGGGATAGCGGAAGAGGGAAGGATTTGGAGCTTGTGCGGCGAGGTGGACTTGGTCCCCGCGGAGTCGAGGACGTAGGGGCGGCTGGATAGCGCTCCCTGCGGAACCCGAGCGGTGGCGGCAGCTTCGCTGGCGCTCAGCGGCGGCACCTGGATCGGCCCGTCGCTGCCTCGGAAGACGATGCTCGAGACCTGATCCATCGCCAGGCCACGAACCCTGACCTTCGCCCCCGGCGTCGCCTTGCGCGTGCCCACGCAGCGCACGACGCAGGTGACGTCTGCGACGGCAATGGTGCCCGCGGCACCCACCCCGCCCGGCGCGACCGCGGCACTCGCCACAGCGCTGCCCAGGCCCATTGCGGCCGCCATCGCGGCCAAGACCGCCAACGGCCGCACGCCGGCCACCCTCAGAACGAACCCCAAAATCGACCTCTCTTTCTCAGGCCTACGGGGTTAGCTGTCGGGCTCGCGCTGAAAGAGTCGCGCTACGGCAAGAGCTCTTGCCGATTCGCCCCTGGAGGCAGTGCCTCCGTTGGTTCCCCCGCTCCCGTGCGCTCAGCGACCCGGGACTCGGCGTTTGTCGCGGCCGCACTATAGCCCTATCTCCAGAAGGATGAGCAGATGCTCATATCTCCGCGACGAGAGGGGCCTGACGGTGGCGCTCCTCATGCTCATCACCTCGGAGGCAACGACCCATCTACCGGACGGTGATCGTCTCCGTCGGTCTTTCGATCCTCTTGCACGGGCTTTCGACCGCCCCGCAAATCGCCGGATTGGCCTGGATTCTCGGTGAGCGGGCGCAGCCGGCAATTGTCGGCCTCCTGACTTCTCAACTCCCCGGAGCGGGCGCATAGACTCGATTGATGGCCTACTCCGAGGAGCTTGCCGAGCGCATCCGCGACGCGATCGATGGTCGCCCCGGCGTGGTCGAGCGCAAGATGTTCGGCGGGATCGCCTGGATGGTGAGCGGCAACATGGCCTGCGGAGTCATCGGCGAGGACCTGATGGTCCGCCTCGAGCGCGACGACGCCGAGGCGGCCCAAGCGGAGGAACATGTCGGTCCGATGGACTTCACCGGAAGGCCGATGCGAGGCTTCATCTTGGTCGAGGCTGGGGGCATCGAAGACGACGCCAGCCTCGGGCGCTGGGTGGATGCCGGCGCGGACTTCGCTGAGTCGCTGCCGCCGAAGCAGGCCGAACCTCTGCGTTAAGTGATCGGCGCGCCTCCGGGGCTGACGACGAGCCAGGGGCCGCCGAACTCGCTCACGTTCTGGCAGAGGATGTTGCCGGGCGTGTCGTCGACGTAGTAGTAGAGCGGCTGGCCGCCGTAGGTCACCTGCAGCTTGCCGTTCGCTCGTTTGGTCGTGCCGAGCAGGCTCGCGGTTACGCCGTTGCCGGCGCGGGGCTTACCATTCGTAAGCACCGGGGGCCAGGCGGCAGCACAGGCGCCGTAGCACTTGCTTTTTGCCGAGCTCTCCTTGCCGAAGACGTAGAAGGCCTCGCCCTTGGCGTCGGCGACGACCTGACCGTACTCGGAGCCGACCGCCTTGACCAGCCTGCCGTTGGCGGCGCTCGCGGAGGCATCGGACTTCATCGCCGCCTCCTCGTTCATCGACTCGTCTTTCATCTTGCCCTCGTCCTTCATCGCCCCGCCCGACTCGCCCTTCATTGCGGCATCGGACTCGTCCTTCATCGCCGCGCCGGTCTGAGTGGCGCTCTGATCGCCGTTGGCATCGTCGTCGCCGCAGCCGGCGCCGAGCAAGCCCACGGCCGTCACGAGAGCCACAAGCGAAATCCATCTCATCGGTCTTCCTCCTCGGGTCGGGGTTCTCGGCGCGAGTATCCGCCCCGCTCCTTACGAGTCCCTTACGACCCCGGCACCTCGTAAGGGACTCGTAATCGGCCCCTGCCAGAGTCCGCGCCGTGGCAGCCCTGATCGCCTTCGCCTTCCTCGCCGGTGCCGCGACCGCGCTCTCGCCCTGCGTGCTGCCGGTGCTGCCGGTGGCGCTCTCGGCCGGGGTCACCGGCGGCCATCGCCGCCCGCTTGGCGTCGTCACCGGCCTAGTGCTCTCCTTCACCTTCGCGATCGTCGCCTTGGTCTACGTGATCGACGCGCTCGGGCTGCCCGGCGATCTGCTGCGCAACGTCGCGATCGTCGTCCTGCTCGGCTTCGGCGTCTCGCTGCTGGTCCCATCGGTCGCTGCCCGCATGGAGGCTTGGATCAGCCGCATGGTGCCGGCGCCGCAGGGCGGCAAGCGAGGCGATGGCTTCGGCTCGGGCGTGCTGGTCGGGCTCAGCTTGGGCGTCGTCTACGCGCCCTGCGCCGGGCCGATCCTCGCCGGGGTGATCACCGTCTCGGCCTCGCAGTCGCTCACCGCCGGGCGCCTCGGGGTCGCGCTCGCCTACGCGCTCGGCAGCGCCGCCGTCCTCTACCTCCTGATGCTGGGCGGGCGTCGGCTCAGCAGCCGCCTGACCCGCTACGCCGGGCGCCTGCAGATGGCGATGGGCGCGGTGATGGTTCTCGTCGCGGTGGCGATGTTCGCCGACTACGACACCCGCTTTCAGACCGCGATCGCCAACGACCTGCCGGCCTTCCTGGTCAACCCCTCCAAGGAGCTGGAGGAGAGCGGCGGCGTGCGCGAGCAGCTCGCCGAGCTGCGCGGCACGCAGGCCCACGAGGGGACCGTCGGCGCGCTCGCTGCCGCAGCGGCGCACGGAGGGGCCGCAGACCAGGCCTCGCCCGGCGAGCGCCTGCCGGTCCTCGGCCCCGCACCCGAGTTCACCGGCAACCAGGAGTGGTTCAACACGCCCGGCGGGCAACCGCTGAGCCTGCGCGAGCTGCGCGGCCAGGTGGTCCTGGTCGACTTCTGGACCTACACCTGCATCAACTGCATCCGCACCCTCCCCTACCTGAAGGCGTGGGACGAGCGCTACGGCAAGGACGGTCTTCAGATCGTCGGCGTCCACACCCCCGAGTTCCCCTTCGAGCGCGACGCCGCCAACGTCGAGGACGCGATCGAGCAGAACGGCCTCGGCTACGCGGTCGCCCAGGACAACGACTACGCGACCTGGAACGCCTACGGCAACGAATACTGGCCCGCCAAGTACCTGATCGACGCCCAGGGCCGGGTCCGCTACACCCACTTCGGCGAGGGGGAATACGAGGAGACCGAGGAGGCGATCCGCGAGTTGCTCGCCGAGGCCGGCCACCGGCCCGAAGCGAAGATGACCGACGTCGCGGTCGAGCAGGCCTCGGCGCGGGTGACGACGCCGGAGAGCTACCTCGGCGCCGCCCGCGCCGACCGCTTCCTCAACGGCCCGATCGTGCCGGGCACCCACCGCTACCGGGCCCCGGAGCGCTTCGCCTACGACAGCCTCGCCTACGAGGGGACGTGGCGGATCGGCCACGACGAGGCCACCTCGGTGCGGCGATCGCGCCTGCATCTCGTCTTCGGCGCCCGCCGCGTCTTCCTCGTGCTCGGCTCGAGCGGCGGCGCGCCGCGCAGCGTGCGGGTGATGCTCGACGGCAAACCGATCGCGGCCGAGCTCGCCGGTCGCGACGTCAAGGGCGGTGTGGTCGAGGTCGGCCGCCAGCGCCTCTACCGGCTGGTCGAACTGCCCCGCGCCGAGCGCCATCTGCTCACCCTCGACGTCGCCCCCGGCGTCTCGGGCTATGCCTTCACCTTCGGATGAGACCGGCCGCTGCGACAATCGGTGAGATGGCGCAGCAGGCGGATCGCCGCACCGTGCTCGTCGTCGACGACGAGC
>Ga0164241_10004045_pt1 | contig 14416 bp, 8 predicted proteins | sample OricomyardsoilBY_FD_108780 | JGI IMG/M metagenome (GOLD analysis project Ga0164241, IMG submission 108780) | Backyard soil microbial communities from Emeryville, California, USA - Original compost - Back yard soil (BY) | ecosystem: Environmental > Terrestrial > Soil > Unclassified | place: USA...
CAGGGGTGCCATGGAAATAAAAAATGGGCGTTCCCTGAGGATCTCCATACTCACTAAAACCCATTTTTCTTCCGTCAGGCAAGTCAATTAAATGTGTTGTCATGGGATTGATAGGCATAATTTCCCCTTCTAGAGATGAATAAATTAAAAAATGTAAGTCATGTTATCATTGAAGACTATCATTAGGGGAGAGGGGCCATGGCAAAACTTGAAAATGTTCATCCAGGTGAAGTTCTTTTAGAAGAATTTCTGACTCCTCTTTCTGTGAGCCAAAATAAGTTAGCTCGTGATATTGGTGTTTCTCCCAGAAGGATAAATGAAATCGTCCACGGGTTACGCTCAGTTACGGCGGATACCGATTTAAGGTTATCAAGGGCATTAGGAACGAGTGAAGGCTTTTGGTTGGGTTTACAAGCAGATTATGATCTAGAAGAACGAAAAAAAGAAATCAATAAAAAATTGCAAAAAATAAAATTATGTTCTCATCATGCAGCGTAAACCAGGTACTCAATGAGAGTATTCTAATACAAATTATATATTGCTGGGCATGTTGATACAGAAAATAACCCATCATAGTGCAAGAGATGAAGTTCAAAAAAGAATTATTAATCGGCTGGAATTGCATCATACTTATTTTCCAACTGATAAATTACAATCAATGCATGGTATCAATCAGATATAGTCCACGGTTATGCATTTTATCCCAAAAGGACATATCCCTTATTCATTTATACAGTTTGGGCAAGACACAATAAATTTTTCACTCTTTGGAATTAATTCTCGATCAGATGTCATCTCGGGAAATAACAGTATGGCATTAATCAATAAATTAAATATGCAATGTAAAAATGCAAGTAATTTTATTGATTCGCAATAAAAATGATGATGAGATCCTCAGTGCACGCACAGAGCGCGCTTCAGGATTGACACAGGGACGGAGGTGAGACTTGACGATTATCTTAATTGACTGCTTGCTCGTAGTTATAATGGTAGCTATACCGCAACATCTCAGAAATACGCTGTTCTTTTTTCAAATTATTATAAATAAAACCATGTAATTTAATATTAGCATGAGACAATCGCTTAACTGCCATTTCAATTTCTATAGATTGATGTGAATCTGCACCTAATACTAAGCAATTCGTTCCGGCGAATCGACTAATAATGGCTGCATCTGTCACTGCAAGAATCGGAGCAGTATCTATAATTACGATCTCGTATTGCAATGACAGCATTCTGATAGTTTCGCCGCAACGCTCTTTCATTAACAATTCTGAGGGGTGAGTAGGATACATTCCTGTAGTGAGTAATGTTAAATTGGGATGCTGTGTTATATGCAATGCTTGTTCGATAGTATGGGTATTATTAATCACTTCCGACAAGCCAGGTGCACGTTTTACATTAAAATATTCTTGTATATGTCCCCGTCTTAAATCACCATCCATTAGCAAGACACGCTTTCCTGCTTCTGCTAACAAATAAGCTAAATTCACCGAAATAAACGATTTGCCTATTTGCGGACTAAGACCAATAATGCTAATAATATTATTAGAAGCACTACATAATAATACTTGCAAACTTGTCCTAAGACTACGCAGCGCCTCCAGTGCAAGATCCTCTGGATATTCTCGTGCTAAAAGCTTTTTAGCGGGTAACACTTCCTGACGCAGGCTATACGGGATAATTGCGACATTCGCTAATCCTAAGTGTTGCTCTGCCCAATACGGATCATTCACTTTAGGAAATAAAATTTTCCGTACAAATGTAATTGCACAACCCAACATAAAACCAAACACCGCACTAGCCATCAATGCTAACCAACGATGTTCTGCCACAGGTGCATATGGTAAGTTAGCAAAGGAAAGAATTTGGATATCACTCATCGTAGATGCTTCTTCTACTTTGAGTTCTTGTATTTTCTTGAGTAATAGTAAATATAACTCATGTTTAACTTTAATATCACGCATTAAACTCACTGCAATTTGATCAGCCGCTGGTAATAAAGTTAATTTAGTTTCTAACTCTTTTCTTTCCAATAAAAGTGATTGTGTTTTCTCATCAATTTGATGAATAAAAGGATGTTCTTCTGTGTTTTCCCGTAACAATGCACGTCGATTCAAACGTAACATTGTTAATTGCTTGTCAATATCAGCTAATTCATGTAACAAAAACTGCATCTCTACTTTAATATCCAATTTCTTTGAGGTAGCACGGTAAGTATTAAATACCGTCTCAGCCATTTCTAAGGATTTCTTGGTGAGTGGCAATTGCTCTTGTAAAAAATTCAGGGTTTCTTTTGCTTTTATGGATTTTTGTTCAATATTTTTTTGTTGCAAAATACGCACAGCAGTATTCAAAATATTGACTAAGCGAGCGGGATTTTCATCCATATAAGAGACTTGTAAAATTCCTGTTTTTTCATTTTTTTCGCTAATGAGACCTAAATCTGTCACTGTTAAGTGTGGCAATAATGCCGCAATCATTTTGTCATCCGCTTGTTTGAGAATAACAAACCGACTACCCATCTTACCTTGCAACTGTCTCACTTGCAGAATAATAGTTCCATCTGCATTATGAACACGTTGACCAAGCGATCCTTCCAACAACATACGCGTCTTATCATATAAACGAAAATGTTGTGGTGCATCTATCATTAAAAAGAAAGGTTTATTTTCAGCGTTAGATGGAACGCTGAATTGATCTATCTGGATTTTGTTATGACTAGGAAATAATCTACCAAGCACAGGCCATGCATACGGCTTAGCAATCACATTTAATCCCAAAGTATTAATCGTGGGACTTAAAATGTAACGAGAATGCAACAATGCAGAGTACATTGCCGCATTTTTATTATCCATTAAAGCCGTGTGCTGAAGTGCTACGCTATTCAAACTAGGTGATTCATTCTCTTGAATTCGAATCAACACATCAGCATTATATTGCGGCACTTGCAAACAATTATAAAACACGCCACACAATACCGCGAAGATCATCAAACTTAAAATAAGGCGCCTATTTTCCACCAATTCATATAATAAACCACGCAAATCTATGATGTTAGCATTCATTGGTTTCACAGCTAAATGATTCATATTATCCCTGCTAACCATTGTGATTGTTGACAACAGACTGAGTAAAGTAAACAGCCTGAATAGTCGGTAATAATTGATTGATAACACGGTTCCAACGTGTGATCAGTGCAGAAGAAACGTATAGCACATCACCCGGCTTTAAATTAAAATGCTCTGCTAATAATAAAGCATCTGGAGTTCCTGCATTCAACCAGTAAATAGTGGGATGCGTAAACGCACCGCGAATAACATAAATATGCGTAGGATCAGAAGAATTAGCATCAAAACTATTTGATATAGTAATTGCATCAGTGATCGTTAATGGCTGATCATTAAGCGGTATAAATCCTGGTTTATTCACTTCACCAAACACATAGACTTTTTGACCGCGAAAATCTGCAATTCGTACACTCAATTGTGGATTTTTAATATAACGTTTTAATTTTGCCGTTAGTATGGTGCGAATTTCATCGACCGTCTTTCCAGCCACAGGCACATTTCCTATCAAGGGGAAATATATGTCACCGTATGGATTGACTAAATAGCCCGAGAGTCCTGCTGCTCCTTGCGTGGTTGTCACTTTTGCACCTGCTGATAAGGGTGATTCCACTGAAAACTGAAATTCAGGATGTTGCCAAACCACTATATTTAATACGTCCGCAGGCGCAACACGATAAATATATAAAGAAATCCGTGCGTCTGAAATTAATGTGGGGGTAATTGGCACAAGTGTAGGATGTACTTCAATGTTTTGCGTCATCTTCGATTGCAGCATCCCAGATGTGTGGGGATTTTGCATGCCGGGTAAAGCGCTACAGCCAATTAAAAAAGACATACCGCATAACAAAATTATATTTCTTAGCATTTTAATTCCATAGCTTCCGTTGCCAGTCATCAATACCCTGTTCTATCAGCATTAAAGCTTGTACAAATGCAGCTTTCGGCTTTTTATATGGATCAGGGATATCAAAAACACTCCATTTACCTAAGCGATGTACCTTGCCACAAATTGAGGGTAGATTATATTCAATTTGCTTTTGATGTCTAGTTTCCATAGTCAGAATCAAATCCGCTGCCGATAATAGGGGCCGTGTCACTTGACGTGCACGATGCGCAGAAATATCAAAACCACGTTCCTGCATCAACTCTTGCGCCATAGGCTCTGGACTTGCATTAACCATTGCTGCAATGCCTGCAGATGTCACTCTGACATCAGGCATTGTCGCTAACCGAGCTGATAAAATAGCCTCAGCCATCGGACTACGGCAAATATTGCCAATGCAAATAATAAGAATATTTTGAAACATACATTAACCTCATACTTCTTATGTCAATTTGTCGCAAACTGACTCGCTTGCCGTTTTTCCCTTCGCATACCTCGCACTTTACTAATGGCATATTCAGGCACTAACTGATGTAAATAATCTTTTAGCTGTGACTCATCACCAGCACGACACATTGATTCTATTTTATCTAATAATCGTAACAAGGATTGCCATTCACGTTTGCACACTTTTGCCTGATTAATTTTAATATGCGACGTCACTGCGAGCGCTTCATTTTCATAAAATAATTCTTCATATAGTTTTTCGCCTGGACGCAAACCCGTATATTGAATTTGAATATCTTGATCTAAAATTTTTCCCGATAACTTAATAATTTGTTCGGCAAGATAACGAATTTTAATCGGTTCGCCCATATCCAACACAAACACTTCTCCGCCGCTACCCATTGCTGCTGCCTGTAAAATTAATTGACTCGCTTCCGGTATCGTCATAAAAAAACGCGTGATTTCAGGATGGGTCACCGTCAATGGTCCACCTTCTTGCAACTGTTTTTTAAATAGTGGAATGACGCTGCCTGCAGAATCCAAGACATTTCCAAAACGGACTGTGATAAAATTCGTGGCTGAATGAAAATTCATATTTTGACAAATGATTTCAGCAGCGCGTTTAGTCGCGCCCATCACATTAATTGGATTCACCGCTTTATCAGTAGAAATCAGCACAAACGTTTTTACTCCCGCTTGCGACGCTAATTCTGCCAATGTACGGGTGCCTAAAATATTATTTTGTATCGCCACTCGCACTTGCGTTTCTAATAAAGGCACATGTTTATAAGCTGCAGCATGAAAAATTAATTCTGGCTGATGCTGCTGAATGATCTTTTTCACTGCCGTACGGTCCGTAACATCACACAGATAACATGCCAATGTAAGGTGCGGGAATTTTTTGCTAAGTTCCATATCAATGGCATATAAATTATATTCATTACTGTCCAAAATAATTAATTGCTTAATAGCTTGCGTTGCCAATTGTCGACATAACTCTGAACCAATAGAACCACCGCCGCCACTCACCAAGATTTTTTTAGCCGTAATGGAAACTAGAATTTTTTCCCATTCAAAAGGAATTTCTTCTCGACCCAATAAATCTTCTAACAGCACCTGCCGCAGAACACTCATACCCCCCTTCCCCGCCACTAAATCTTTCACGCTTGGCAACGTTCTAAATGGTACATTCGCCGTTTCGCAGAAACTCACAATTCTACGCATATCTATTGATGCTGCAGAGGGCACCGCAATAAATACCAAAGCAATATTCTTTTTTTTCACCCATGCTGCCAGCGATTCACATGAACCCAACACTCGAATGCCACGTATTTCTCGGCCGCGCTTAGCCACATCATCATCGATAAAACCAACAGGCTGATATTGCTTAAAAATCCGTAATTCACGTAGCAAACTCTCACCAGCATGACCAGCACCGATAATTAAGACACGCTGACTTTTCGCCAAAAAATGATGTGAGTCCCGCATCCAACGAAAGCAAATACGAGAACCTGATAATAACAGGATCAAGATCATGGCATATAAAATTGGAGCTGTATTTGTTATTGGCAATTGATTTAATTTAACAAACAACAGAATGCAACTCGTTCCTAACAAAGCGGATTGTAAAATGCGAATTAAGTCAGGGATGGAAGCAAAACGCCACATACCTCGGTACAAACCACAGAGAAAAAAAATACTCGCTTGTACTAGCATTAACAATGGCACAAATTGCTTAGAGTAAAAATTCAGTGGTAAATTCGCAGAAAGCCAACCAGCCATAAACCATGCTGCAGGAATCATGAGAAAATCAGAACTAGATGCAATGATGCGATTGCGCCATTTATTCCACCATGTTTTCATGTACAGTCCTTGTACTTACTTTACTTATCGTTTTATAACTGTTCGTTCCTCAGCAAACTTTTTCTCTGGTCGTTTGCGCCACGGCCATCACATCTAATACACCACGTGCTACCGTTTCCATCTCCATTGCACTCAAGGTAGGATGCACTTGAAACATTAAACTCGTATCATGCAGCATTTTCGCATATGGCCGTCTTTCTGCAGGATGCAAATTAGCATGCACAAATGCGAGTTCACGATAAATTTCACCGCAACTACCGGTTTGACAATAAATCCCTTGCGTCTGGAGTGCTGCCATTAATCGATTACGATTCCAATCAGGTTTTAATTTATCTAACTGCAAAAAAACATAATACTTATAGTAAGCATGTTGCACATATGCTGGTGGCACTACAACGCGAAAAGCGGGCACCGTTAAAAAATAACGGGTTAATATGGCTGCATTTCTTTGCCGTAGCACTTGCCATTGCGGTAATTTTTTAAGTTGCAATCGACCAATAGCAGCTTGCATTTCTGTCATCCGCCAATTGGTGCCAAACGATTCATGTAACCATCGAAAACCCAAAGGATGAGAACGGTTATACACCGCATCATAACTTTTACCATGATCTTTATAAGCCCAAATTTTTTCCCACAAAGCAGATTCATTAGTGGTAATCATGCCACCTTCACCACCTGTCGTGATAATTTTGTCCTGACAAAAAGAAAATACACCGATATGACTCCAAGCGCCTACACGTCGTCCTGCAATAGCAGCACCATGTGCTTGAGCACAATCTTCTATGACTTTCAGTTGATATTTTTCTGCCAACGCCATGATAGCGGGCATATCGCAAGGCCACCCCGCTAAGTGCACCACAATGATAGCTTTGGTACGTCCTGTAATAAGAGGTTCAATCGTAGTTGGCGTAATATTTTGCGTGTCTTGATCAACATCAGCCAACACAGGCGTTGCACCTCGTAATACAATAGCACTCGCAGAAGCGATAAAAGTACGACACGTCGTAATGACTTCGTCGCCAGGGCCAATATCAAGCGCATAGAGTGCTGCTTCTAACGCGACTGTGCCATTCATGACAGCCACTGCATAGCGAGTACCCGTAAAAGCAGCATATTCTTTTTCAAATTCTCTGCCTTCTGAACCCGTCCAATAATTAGTGCGGCCGGATGCTAATACGCGACTCACTGCTTGAATTTCATCATCACTATGTATAGGCCATTTCATAATTGCTGCTCTCATCTAATCAAGAGGATCGCTCACTCTAATACATTGACCTTGAAGTGCCAATATTTTATTGCTAGAAAGGAGATGGATTGATAAACAAGGAAGTCACTATGCAGATTCAACGAATACGTTATCAAACTAAAGGAGGTAGCGTGTGATTTATAAGTCTTATTTAAAACGCGGGTTTGATGTGATTTTTGCATTGATATTACTTATTGTACTTACACCGTTTTTCTTATTTTTGATGGGTATCATCAAACTCGTTTTGGGTGGAAATATTTTTTTTATCCAAGCACGCGGCGGTAAAAATGGCGTAGTATTTCATATCATCAAATTTAAGACGATGTTAGATCTTCGCGATGTAAATGGAGAACCACTTCCTGATAAATACAGAATGACTCGTGTCGGCAAATTGTTACGTACATTAAGTTTGGATGAACTCCCCGCTTTACTCAATGTGTTAAAAGGTGAAATGAGTTTTATTGGTCCTCGACCGTTGCTTGCAGAATATTTAGCTTATTACGATGAATTTCAACAACAACGTCACTTAGTCATGCCGGGAATAACGGGTTGGGCACAAGTGAATGGGCGTAATATTCTTTCATGGGAAGAAAAATTTGCCTTAGATATATGGTATGTACAGCGACAAAGTTTTTGGTTAGATTTAAAAATTTTGTGGCTGACTGTATTAAGAATATTAAACCCTCAACACATCAATAATGCGGAACATACGACTATGCCTAAATTTTTAGGAAATCATCACGATAAGGTTGATGCAACATGATTCATCCAACAGCTATTGTAAACACAAATCGCATCGGCACTGGCACTCGCATTCATGAATTTGCTATCGTCCGCGAAAATGTCATCTTAGGTAATAATGTTATTATTCACCCGCATGTCATTATTGATGCGAATGTTATTATTGAAGATAACGTTGAAATATTTCCAGGCAGTTATATCGGCAAAAAACCCAATAGCGCAGGCGCCACCTCCCGCTCTCCAACATTTCAACCCCACTTACTCATTCAAAAAAATTGTGCTATCGGACCTTATGCCGTTATTTTTTACGATGTAGAAATTGGCGAGAATACATTAATTGGTGATGGCGCTTCTATTCGCGAGCAATGTCGCATTGGTGATAGATGCATTATTTCGCGCCACGTTACGATTAATTATCATACGGTCATCGGTCATCGTGTGAAAATCATGGACCTAACACATTTGACAGGCAACATGATTATTGAGGACGATGTTTTTATTAGCACCTTAGTCGCTAGCGCTAACGATAACAACATGAACAAAGAATCTTGTTTTTCAGTGAATATCTGGAAAGGTCCTCATATCAAAAAAGGCGCGAGTATTGGCGCGAATGCGACACTTCTACCCGGTGTCTGTATTGGTCAACATGCTGTAGTTGGCGCAGGTGCTGTAGTGAGTAAAGACGTAAAAGCTTATACGTTAGTCATGGGCGTACCTGCACGTTTTGTCTGTGACTTGCAGGAAGTTCTGTAAGCGTCTCTGTAAAAGCATATGAACGTTGGCATAAAAAGATACCCCACCTGAGCTACACTGCCATTAAGTTAAGGCAGTGCCTCCTGATGGGTGTCATCCTTGAGGCATGTTTTTTATGTCGAAGGATCTCCCTATTGATGAGGAGTTGTTTCAGCGCAAAGAGCGCGCTTCAGGATGACATTACTGTGAGCTGCCCTTAACTTAATGGCAGTGCACCTGAGGCTATTATATATTTCCGAAAAATTTCCTCAAAGCTTGTCCCGTACTTGTTACGGGATGCTCATGTATTTCTATATACAAATCTTTCCCGCCTCCTTTTTAAATAGCAAGTAGCCCGGGCACAAGATGCTGTCATCACCGCTATAATTCTCTCGATATTGTGGGTGACAATCCAACAGCACGAATTGATAAAATACAAAAGATTGCTGCGATTCTTAGAGCCTGTTCAATATCTATTTGCCTGTGTTCTTTAAAGTCATCGACGAATCAGAGCAAAATAGATACAATATCATTATAATGGATCCTACTTTAAAGGCTTTATCGCCGACAACCGCATTATTAACATGTTGTAATTGGTATATTATGTCAATTTTTTCAATTAATTATAATTAATATGCTCAGATTGATGTGAAATACAGTCGTGATAGCTTGGTTGAGATGGAATGGGCGTTTAATAAGATACATTAAATAAAAATAATACAAAACTTATTGTTTGCAAAACGAGAGAGAGAAAATAATATGTATTCTAGGTCACTTGCTTCTGGTAAAGATTCTATCAACGCGTCGATCACTGAGTTTAAGGTCAATAATATAATACTGAGGCCAACTTCTCAGTCTGATTCTTCTACCTGTTCACCTTCGTCGTCATCTTTTTCAAATTTTCTATCGATGCCGAGCTCGCAATCTAGTTCTTCTACGTGTTCATCTTCGTCGTCATCTTTTTCAAATTTTCTATCGATGCCGAGCTCGCAATCTAGTTCTTCTACGTGTTCACCTTCGTCGTCATCTTTTTCAAATTCTCTATCGATGCCGAACTCGCAATCTAGTTCTTCTACGTGTTCACCTTCGTCGTTATCTTTTTCAAATTTTCTATCGATGCCGAGCTCGCAATCTAGTTCTTCTACGTGTTCACCTTCGTCGTTATCTTTTTCAAATTTTCTATCGATGCCGGGCTCGCAATCTAGTTCTTCTACCTGTTCACCGTCTTCATCGTTAGCTCGTTCAAATACTTTCTCGACGCCAACTTTTCAGCCGAATTCTTTTACACAGTCATCGTCATTTTCTTCATCATCTTCATCGTCATCTCGTCCAAGTATTTTATCGATGCCGATCTCTCAGCCTAGTACTTTCATGTCTTTTCCTTCATTTTCAAATGGACATCCGCTTCCAAATCCAGTCGCTCATGGCAATCTTAATCCGTCTAAAGAAGTTTTTGCTTCTCATGCAGCATCATCTCCGCTGAATGATGTCGGCGCAAATGCTTCTACTATGCAAACATGGCTAAAGCGTCAACAAATCAATCGCTCCGGAAAAAGAGATGATGATCTGGCGATGGAGCATGAGCAACTGGCCGTGCTTTATAAAAGTATAAAAGAAGATCGTGGATTAAAACATTGCTATCTGCTCGCGGGCAGTGAAGATTTGCGTGTTTTATTGCATACCTTAAAAGAGACTCCATCATTTCTTAATACAGAATGTTTTATTGCAGTGAGTCCTTATATTCACATGATTTGTATTTATTTATGCAACATTGAAGATAAGCTACATGTTCTGATAGTGGACCCGCAAGCCTGGGGAAGTACATATGCGCCAAATATCAATATTGCCTTGGCTTTAAAAGAGGTTTTTCCAGAGAGCATATTGCATGTTTCTTCTACGGCATTACAAGACCAGAACGATAATCGTAATTGCAGTTTATGGGGTTATTTGTTTCTTTCTAAATTTAGCAAAGACAATATGAGGAGCGTGCTCGCTGATCAATCATCTAAAAAAGATAAATGGCATACCATAGACGTTATCCCCCATGATATTTCTTCATTGGTTCAACTGGATTCATCATCGACGGATCATCGTTTAACTGAAACCGCGAATCGCAAACGTGTTTCAATCCGAGACAACATGCTTCCCCGTTTGGTGCAGAAATATGGTGTGATTCATGAAAATGAAATCAACGAATTGGCCCTTCAAACCATTCTGGATGAAATGTCAGGAAAAGATCTCTTAAAGAAACGTAAAACACTACAATTTAATTTCAATGTCCGATCGGTAGGCGATCAAAATAGCCCCGCGACAGAAATCGTTTATACGCCTCCGGCAAATACACAGTGGGAGCATAATAATTTTCCGCGTTACATGCATAACGGTATTTTCCCACATCATGTGAAAAGTACTACGACGCGTATTTGTCTGGATGGGTTTAATTTTTTCTACCGAGGAAAAATGTTACAGTTCAAAGCGACTCTGGATGAAAACAACGGTACGATTACTTATCATGTGGAAGACGATATTTCTGCTGTTAAAGAAGGGCTGAATGCCTATCGATATTCTGAAGATTACTGTCTGAATTCTCTATATCCGAATAACTTACGTCAACAAGTTGCATTAGATGCTTTTTTAAAAGATTTATCTACGGCTTTGGAGCTTAAGTTAGTTGCGGTTAATAGCAAGGGTGGATTTTTTATTCCAGATATTATGGCAGCACTCAAAATGTCCGTCGAGCATTTACCGACGGTTCAAGCAATTGAGTACTCAGACTATCTTACACTGACCTTTACTTTGCAAGCCATGATTACCGTCACTTCTCAAACGAAACGCTTTTTCGTTTTTCCTTATGCCATAGGCGCACACATGGTCGGTATAGTGGTAGATCGGGATAAAAAAGAAATTCGTCTTTATGATCATCAGGTAGCAACGCAGAATAACTCTATTAACAAAGTTACAGAAGCATTCCGTTCGTTAGGTTATACCGTGCAAAATGCATATGCACAAAGTCGTTATTCGTCTCAACAAAACCAGTGGGAATGCGGGATATTTGCTTTGCTCAGCATAGAAGATGATATTGCTCGTTACACAAATGTTATAAATGGCTCACAGAGTAAAAGCTCTCCCGCACTGCAAGAAACAGCGATAAGAATTCTTCAGCAAATTAACAATACCTATACTTCACGGCAGACACGTGCATTGTACATCTTGTGGAATGCTTTATCTCATCAGCAGGATGATATTCCTCCTTTTATTCAAGAAAAACTCAGACAGGTTGCAAGGACGAACAAAATCATTTCTTTTTCTAAGTTAAAAAGCTATGTCGATGCTTTGAAAACGATAGCTCAAAACAGGCTTGAAGATTTCAATCAGATCATGAGCGTCATTACAAATGCTGATGAAAATGATGTAAATGCATTAAAGCAATATCTACAACAAAACTTTGCATCCTTAAAACAGTCTTTTTTTGGCGATATTCCAGAGAAAACTAGTCGAAATATTTTAAATGCAGCAGCTGATTTGTTTTGCTTTGAAAAAGAATTTTTAGAAGACACAACACACAAAATGACGCAGGAAGAAAAAGAGCAAAACGAGCTAATCTCTCGAACGGTAATGGAATTAAAAGAAAGACGGCGTCTAGCAGCGGCACAGTGTATTGAAAAAAAGAATTTAAGTTTATTTACTGATATAGGACCAGAAGAAAAAAATGCCATCCTTGATCAGTGTTGCTCTGTATCATCAATAGATACCCTATCAAACAAAAATTTATTAAAAATATTTATTAAAATAGCGGCAGAGCATAAGAGATGCCAGTTTATCAAAAATATTTTTGCTAATGACGAGGGCCGTAAATTACTTGATATACCAGTGGAGAATTATAAAACTGCATTAATAATAGCAGCAAAGAATGGATGGTTAGAAGGCGTTCGTATTTTATTAGCGCTTAAGGCTGATCCACTATTAATAGATAGCAAAAATTGGACTGCCTTACATTATGCAGCCTTAAAGGGCCACGAAGAAATAGTAGTAATGCTTGTGCAAAATGCTCAGGAGAAAATACTCAACGCCAAAACAGAAAATGGTAGAACACCTTTAATGATAGCACTTAAACATGGTCAAGAAGCTGTGGCTAATTTTTTGTTGACTAAGTTATTAGAGAGTGACCGCTTAAATTCCACTACAAATTTTAAATTGAAAGACGGAAATGATGGGTACACTGTTTTACATCATGCTGCTTGCTATGGTCGTACGGCGATAGGTAGAAGACTTCTAGCTGAGTGTCCTGAGTTGATTAATGTGCAAGCAGACAATAAGAGAACGGCTTTAATGACAGCATTGTGGTATGCAAAGTGGGATATTGCGAATATTTTATTAGAGCATTCCCACGCAATTCTGACCTTGAAGGGTTTGGAAGATTGGAGCATTTTACATTACGCTGCTTATAAAGGCGCCCAAGATATTGTTTTGAAAATTCTCCAGAAGTGTCCCGGCCTAATTAGTGCTCAATCGGACGATAAACGAACAGCTTTAATGATCGTATTAGAGGCAAAACAGTGGGATATGGCAAAAATTTTATTAAAGCATTCCAACTCATCCACTCTGACACTCAAAGATAAAGATGGTTGGAGCGTTTTACATTACGCTGCTTATAATAAAGGCGCCCCTAAAGATATCGTTCAAAAAATTCTAAAGAAATGCCCTGATCTAATTAATAATCAAACAGCCAATGGCCGAACGGCTTTAATGATAGCACTAAAGCAAAAAATGCTAGAGGTTGCTAATATTTTGTTACAGCATTCCAAATCGAAGCTTACACTGAGAAGTATAAAAAATTGGAGCATTTTACATTATGTGGCTTGCGCAGGGAGCACCACAAAGATTGCTCAGAAAATCTTAAAGAAGTGTCCTGAATTGATTAATGCTCAAACAAAAAATGGCAGAACACCTTTGATGATAGCACTTAAGCATAATCAGAAAGATATGGCCAAATTTTTATTGAATCCTCATGCAAATTGTATCTCAAATCTTAAATTGAAAAGCGAAAATGGGTGGACTATTTTACATCATGCTGCTTGGTATGGTCATACGCAGATAGGTAGAAGACTTCTGAATAAATGTCCTGAGTTGATTAATATTCAAATGCCCACTCATGGTGAAACAGCCTTAATGATAGCAATCGAGCGGGGAGAATGGGAAGTTGCGAATATCTTGCTAAGTCATGTTGCCGTGGATCTTCAGTTAAAAACAAAAAATGGTTGGAGCGTTTTACATTATGCTGCGTTCATGGATGCCAAAGAGATTGCTCAAGCATTTTTAGCGAAGCATCCTGACCAGATTAATGCTCAATCGCCTGATGGTCGAACAGCCTATATGATGGCAATGAATGGAGGAAGGGTAGAGGTAGCTAATGTTCTGGCAAGACATTTCCAG
>Ga0164241_10004046_pt1 | contig 14415 bp, 13 predicted proteins | sample OricomyardsoilBY_FD_108780 | JGI IMG/M metagenome (GOLD analysis project Ga0164241, IMG submission 108780) | Backyard soil microbial communities from Emeryville, California, USA - Original compost - Back yard soil (BY) | ecosystem: Environmental > Terrestrial > Soil > Unclassified | place: USA...
CCGGGCCGGAGACGCGGGGGCCGGAAACGTAGCAAAACTCGTCAATAACATGATCGTCGGTGTGACCTTCTCTGTCGTCGCCGAGGGGTTTGCCTTGGCGGTAAAAAACGGCCTCGATCCCGAACTACTGCATCGAGCGATCAAGGTTGGTTGGGCGGGGTCTGCCGTTCTGGAGGCCAGCGCTCCGTCGATTGCCTCGCGTCAATACAAGCCGGGCGGCACCATTGATATGATTCAAAAAGATCTAAGCTACGCTAAACTTCTGGCCGCAGAAAGCCGGGTATCGATTCCGATGACGGCAGCCGCTCATGAAATCTTCGTCGCGGGCCAGGCTTCGGGCTGGGGTGCCCAATCTCAACCAGCCATCTTCGAACTCTGGCCGCAAAAGGCAGGTTCCTTATGACCATCGCCCTCGGAGCCGACGACGCGGCCGTCGACCTCAAGAATCTGATTAAGTCCTACCTTGAGTCTCAAGGGATCGAAGTGACCGACTACGGCGTTCACAACAGCGCCCCGTCGCTCTACCCCGATATTGCGGCCGAGGTGGCTCTCGCGGTCTCGGCGCACAAACACGATCGTGCCATTTTATTCTGCGGCACCGGGTTGGGAATGGCGATTACGGCCAACAAGATCCCCGGCATTCGCGCCGCCACCTGTCACGATACCTACTCTGCCGAACGGGCCCGTAAGAGCAACGACGCCCAAATCCTCACAATGGGATCCCGGGTCATTGGGCCGGAACTCGCCAAGTCGGTTGTCGAAGCCTGGCTTCACTCAGAATTTCAAGGGGGAGGCTCTGCAGCCAAGGTGGACCGCATCATGGAATATGAAAAGCAGTATCTCAAATCCGAGGACAGGGCCGACGGCAAAGGAGGTTCTTGATGCAGCGCATTCTCAACGATCCGAATGAGGTTGTCGCCGACATGCTCGCCGGCTTTGTCAAAGCACACGCTCGGCTCGTCACAAGCGTCGAGAACCCCAAGGTCATCCGGTCCAAAACTTCACCTCAAAAGGGGAAGGTGGGAGTTGTGAGCGGCGGGGGCTCGGGCCATAAACCGGCCTTTGTCGGTTACGTGGGACGAAACCTGCTCGACGCCGTGGCGGTTGGCGAGGTCTTTTCGTCGCCGTCGGCCAAGAACTTCCTCGATGCCTTTGTGTCTGCCGACGGCGGCGCGGGCATCGCCTGTCTCTACGGCAACTACGCCGGCGACAATATGAACGTCAAAATGGCCGTGCAATCGGCGCTCCGTCAAAACCTTGTGGTCAAGACTGTCGTTGCCAACGACGATGTAGCCTCGGCCCCCCGCGGTCAACGAGAAAAACGGCGCGGCGTGGCGGGCGAGGTTCTTCTGTGGAAGGTCGGCGGTGCCAAAGCTGCGTTGGGCGGCAGTCTCGACGAGGTTATTGCCGTCTCCCAAAAAGCCATCGACAATACACGGAGCGTGGGAATCGGACTGAGTTCATGCACGATCCCCGCCGTCGGCCGCCCTAATTTTTCGATTGCTGACGGCACAATGGAAGTGGGAATCGGCCACCACGGGGAACCTGGAATTCGTACCGAGCCCTTGGGCACCGCGGCCCAAATTGCCAAGACGATGATCGACATCGTCGTCCCTGATTTGCCGTTTCAAAAAGGGGACGAGGTCGTCGTCCTGATTTCGGGTCTGGGTGCCACTCCGGTGATGGAACTCTACATCGTCTACGCCGAGGTCGAGCGCCTTTTGCATCAGCGGGGTATCGTGGTTTACAGGCCCTATGTGGGTAATTATTTTACCTCGCTCGACATGATGGGTGTGACCCTCACCGTGATGAAACTCGATGACGAACTGAAATCCCTGATCGACCTCGACGCCGAGTCGGCCGGGTTGACTCAAACGGGAGGAGAAGCGTGAAACCCAGTGAAAGCGCCTTTGAGAATTCAGCGGGAAAACTCCTGGTCGAAGCGATGGCCGCCGCGATCCAAAAAAATGCTGCTTGGCTGAGCGAAATCGATGGAGCCATTGGCGACGGTGACCACGGCGTGAACATGAACAAGGGGTTTTCGTTGGCCCTTGACCGCCTGCAAGGGCGAGCATGGGACCTCACGGAAGGTTTGAAGGTGCTGAGTCAGGTTCTTTTGGACGAGATCGGCGGGGCGATGGGGCCGCTTTATGGCGTGTTCTTTCTTGCCCTCGCCGAAAAATCCCAAGACCATACGGTTATAGACGACGAAGTTTTTGGCTCCATGCTTGCCAGTGCTCAGAAGTCCTTAAAAGACTTGGGCGAGGCCGAGGTGGGCGACAAAACGCTCATGGACACGCTTTCGCCGGCGATTGAATCTTTTGAGGAGGCGCGGCTATCGGGTGCCCCTTTTCGTCAATCACTCGACGCCCTCATGGCCGCCGCCGAAAAGGGCAAGGAGTCCACGAAGAGTCTTGTCGCCAAACGGGGACGGGCGAGCCGTTTAGGCGAACGATCCCGAGGGACCTTGGACGCCGGCGCGGTTTCGTGTTGGCTCCTGCTTCAGGCGATGGCTCAATCGTCGCAAAGGTTGTTGGCGTCATGAGTCAGATTGTTAATCCCATCCTTCGCGGATTTTACCCCGATCCTTCAATTTGCCGTGTCGGCGACAATTTTTACATTGCCACCTCAACCTTTGAGTGGTTCCCTGGCGTCCGAATTTCGCATTCGCGCGATCTGGTCCATTGGCGAACGCTACAAAGTCCGCTGCGCCGCCTTTCCCAACTCAACATGGCGGGAGTTCCGGCTTCGGGCGGAGTTTGGGCACCGTGCCTGACGTGGGACAAAGGCGTGTTTTATCTCGTGTTTACCGACGTCAAGCGCTGGACTGGAATCCACAAGGAATGCCACAACTACGTGGTGACCTGCGACAGGATCGACGGCGAGTGGTCCGATCCTGTGTTTCTCAATAGTTCCGGCTTCGACCCCTCGTTGTTTCATGACGACGAAGGAAGGCATTGGCTGGTGAATATGCAGTGGGATTTTCGACCCCAGCGCAATCGGTTCAGCGGCATTGTCCTCCAGGAATTTGACGCGGCGGCGGGTCGGCTCGTCGGTCCCATCGTCACCATTTTTGAAGGAACCCCCCTGGGCGTGATCGAGGGGCCGCACCTCCTTAAAAAGAACGGCTGGTACTATCTTATTGCGGCCGAAGGGGGCACCTTCTCGACCCATGCTGTCACCGTGGCCCGAAGCCGTCGCTTGACGGGACTCTACGAAGTTCACCCCAACAATCCCTTACTTACGTCTAACCATCACCCCGAACACCCCCTGCAAAGCGCTGGTCACGGCTGCCTTGTCGACGATCAAAACGGGCAATGGTACTTAGCGCATTTATGTCGTCGTCCCCTGGCCAATGGGCGGTCGACCTTGGGCCGTGAAACCGCGATCCAGAATATTGTTTGGGATTCTGACGGCTGGCCTCAGTTGGCGTCAGGAGGTTTCTTGCCCCAGGTGACCGTGGACGCTCCGAACCTCGTCCCCGTGGTGTGGCCCGCCGCCGCCGCACGTGACCATTTTGATTCCTCAGAACTCAGTCTCGAGTTTCAGTCTCTTCGGGTTCCTCTTTTCCCCCAAACCTTATCGCTCACGGACCGCCCAGGTTTCTTGAGACTCTATGGCCATGAAAGCCTTCAGAGTCATTTTCATCAGGCGTTAATCGCCCGCCGCGTTCAGTCCTTTCATGTGAGGGCCACCACCGCTGTTGAGTTTGACCCTCAAACCTTCCATCAAATGGCAGGGCTCACGGCGTACTACAGCTCTCAGTCGTTCTACTACCTCTACCTTACGCGCACCGATGCCTCGACCAAGGCCTTGGGACTCATGAGGTGTGAGCGCGACGCGGTCACCTTTCCCTTGTTGAAAGAAATTCCCGTCGATCACCTGGCGAGGGTGTTTCTGCGGGTAGAAATTGAAACCACGCGGCTGGTTTTCTCCTTCAGTCCCAACGGCACTGAGTGGTACGTCGTCGGCGTTGAGGAAGACGCCTCGATTCTTTCCGACGAACACGCCGTTCCCTTCGGTTTCACGGGTGCCATGGTTGGCCTGGCCTGCCAAGATCTAGGAGGAACAAGACGATGGGCTGACTTTGACTGGTTTGACTACGAAGAACTTTAAGGTACCCGAGGTAACGATGCCCTTTATCAAGACAATCCTTCACCGTTTTTCCATGCCGTACGCTTTAGGGACGATGGTACGCAACAACCAAAACTGCGTCGTTTGCGCCACCGAAGACGAAGGACCGATTGTGGTCAGCGCGCCTCCTTATACCGCAGCCGAAATTCTTGTCCCCGGTCCTGGAGGCTGCCTTTCGCTCGTCTCGGACCCCGAGAATCCGGGTGAATTGTACGCGATTATGGGGTGCTTTCTTGGGTACAAGTTTCACGGAGGGGCCCTCTACCGCGTGGACGCCCGCGGACCGCGGGCTGCGGCAGCAAAGCTCGCCGATCTTCCGTTTGGACATCGCATGGACGTGGTGAGGGCGGGGGGGCAAAAATACATTCTGATGGCAAATCTGGCCGCCACAAAAGAGACTCCTGAAGACTGGAAACTTGGCGGGACGGTCTACGCCTTGCCGTTGGGACCGTCCGGGCCGAGCGGGTCCCTTGTTCCTGTCTACGAAGGGATTCATAAGAATCACGGCTTCCTCAAAACGACATTTCAGGGTCGGTCATCGGTTTTTTTCTCGGGCGAGGAAGGGCTTTTTTTGCTGGATTTGGATTCGGCTCCCGATTCGTGGAAGGTGAGGTCGATCCTTCCCTACGAGGTCAGTGAGATTGCCGTTTGCGACCTCGACGGCGACGGGCAAGACGAATTGGTCACGATTGAACCCTTTCACGGTCCTAAACTCTCGGTATACAAGGAAGGTTCAGGGCGCTGGTCCAGGGTCTGGGAAGCCGAACTGGCGTACGGACACGGCCTTTTGGCGCAGGAATTTCAAGGGCGGCCTAGTATTCTTGTCAGCAATCGAGCGGGGTCCAAGGACCTCGTCTGGTATCCCTTTGAGCCCTCGGGGACGAGCCCCTTTCCCAACCCAAAACCCGTGACAATCGACACCGGAGTCGGTGCGGCCAACCTGCTTGTTCACCAGTCCAGCGGGGAAGAGTTTCTTTTTGCCGCCAACCAAACACAAGGCGAGTTCGTCCGGTATCACTGGGAGAAGTAGATACTGCCAGTAGCGGAAATCGCGCATCTGTTCAATACTGGAGAGGGTTGATGTGAAGCTCTGCAGTTCGGTCGACCAAATCCAGGAACCGGAGAAAGGATGCCGATCAAACTGCTCATTGTAGACGACTCTGCCATTGTCCGTGATGTTCTTTCCGAAGCGCTCAACCGTTTGCCCGATATCGATGTCGTTGGGGTGGCTCCTGACCCGTTTATCGCCCGCGACAAAATCGTCCAACTGAAACCAGACGTGATCACCCTCGACATTGAAATGCCGCGAATGGACGGCCTGACGTTTCTGGAACGCCTGATGGTGTTCTATCCGATTCCCGCCATTATCGTTTCTTCGGTGACCACGAGCGACCGCCACGCCGTGATGCGGGCGTTGGAACTGGGCGCGTTCGACGTCGTTAATAAGCCTGGGGGTGCCATCTCCGTAGGCGACATTTTGGAAGAGATCGCCTTCAAAGTGCGGCAAGCCTACGAGGTCAGGGCGACGTATGTGCAAAAGAGGCTTGATTTTCAGACTAAATTTGCCAGTGTTCGCAAGACCCCGACCTTTCAGTCGTCGTCGCATTTGCGATCGATCAAGACCACCGACAAGGTCATTTGCATAGGGGCCTCAACCGGTGGTACAGTTGCCTTAGAGTATTTGCTCCAACAGCTTCCCGCTCATTTGCCCCCCATCTTGTTGGTACAGCACATGCCTGCCAATTTTACCAAACAATTTGCCCAGCGGCTGAACGGACTCTCGGCCCTTGAAGTGAAAGAAGCGGAAGACGGCGAGATCATCGCCGAAGGCACTGTGTATGTGGCCCCGGGGGGACTTCACCTGGTGATGGTACGGCGAGGCGCGGCCTTGTATACCAAACTGGTCATTTCAGAGCGAGTGCAGTTTCAACGTCCTTCCGCCGATGTGCTTTTTCAATCAGCCGCTGAAGTCGCCGGTCGAAACGTCATCGCTGTTCTTTTAACAGGTATGGGTCGGGACGGGGCCAAGGGACTCAAAACGCTCTTTGATTCCGGTGCCCATACGATGGCGCAGGACGAAGCTTCGAGTGTGGTTTGGGGAATGCCGGGTGCTGCCGTTCAACTTGGCGCCGCCACCGAGGTTTTGTCTTTGGACCGCGTGGCTGCGAGGCTGGTCGAGCTTGTTTCAGAATAAGCTGCGGCTTCTAGCGGGATGTCTTCTGAAAAACCGAACCACGGTGCATTTTAAAGCGGTGCCGAAGCCCGGCCAAGGATTCGGAAAGGCCAATCAGCAAGAGTCCTCCCGGTTTTAACTGGGCGTAAATCCGTTCGACAACGTCAAGGCGTTCTTCGGGGCCCATGTAGATCAGCACATTACGAAGAAAGACAATGTCCATCTTTTTTTGAAAAGGAAAGGTGCTGAGTAAGTTGAATTGCCGGAAATCAACGCCGACTTTGAGGTCGGGTTTAACCGCATATTTTGATGGCTCCGGGTGACTAAAAAAGCGTAACCGATCCTCCGGCGTCACGTATTTCTCGACCCCTTCAGCGTTGTAGACCCCGCGTTCGGCGAGGGTAAGAACCTTGGTCGAAATATCGCTCGCCAAAATTCTTCGGTTAGCGGGCAGAGAAGCCGAACACTTCGTCAAGACGATGGCCATGCTGTAGGCTTCCTCGCCGGTAGAACTTGCCGCGCTCCAAAAGCGAAGATAGTCTTGTTGCGATCCCAAGGCTTGGAGATATTGTTCCATCACGGAAAAATGAATGGGGTCTCGGAAAAAATAGCTAAAATTGGTTGTCAACACGTTGATAAAATCTTGGGTGAGCCGGCCGTCGAGGTCCGAAGTCAGGGCGTCATAGAAGTCTTCAAACGTGGGATAGGACTTATCGGGTCCTACCAAGGAAGACAGCCGGTTGATCACCAGGTATTTCTTGTAATCCTTGAGAGAAATTCCTGTTTTTTGAAACAAGAATTTGGCAAACCGACCAAAAAGGGCGTCGGAGAGTTCGTCGCTCAAAAGAGACTCACGGAGCCCGCTTTGACAGCGTCGTCGTCCGCCGCGTCCACTCCCATTTTGTTTCGCATGGAGCGCAGGACAGCCACTTCATTTTCTGTGGAGGCAAGCGTTTCAAACCATTGCATCAGATCAGAAAAGGTTGACTCTTGAAGTGCAGGTTCGAGTTCCTGAGTATCTTTGATTCGGCTGGCGAGCTTCCAAAGATATTCCAACATGAGAATGCTGTGTTCTTGCTCTTGGCGGACCAAGTCTTGAAACTGAAACTTTCCAATCACGCCTTTAAGCTTCTGATCAATTTGCGACGACAAGGACTCCATGGTCGTCGTCACACCTTCTAACTGCTGATACGCCTGTGAGATGATCGACCTGAAGTCGTCCATTTGTTCTTGAATACGGGGAATCTTCGTCGTGAGATCTTTTAACTGCCGGATTTGGGTTTCGCTGGAAGTTTTCATGACTTTCGACGCGGTCGCGATAATTCCGTGTTGTTGTTGCGCAAGTTCTTGCGCCTTGAGAGCATATTCACTGAGCTTTGTCGCCAAGACTTGAAAACCCTTCGCCGAAGCTCCGCCGCCGTGTTGGCCGCTCCGAGCCGCTTCGATGTTCAGGTTGAGAGAAATCATACGAATATTTTCTGAAAAGTCTGAGATGGAGTCGGCAATTTCCTGAACGCGTTCCATTTGTGCCGAGTTGTTCGCGATCGCTGTTTGGGACTGCCTATTTGTTGCGTCGAGGTCGCCAAAAAAGCGATCAAGGGTGTCGTGAATTTCCACGCTGCCATGAGAAATGGCATGAAGACTCTGGGGATTGGACGGATCCGAGAGAAGCTGAACCCGTGACAAAACATCCTTGCTAATTCCTTCGCTGAACGCTGTGATTTCACGAAACGAAGAGAGCACCTCCAAAACCATAGTCTCCGAGTATTGGTTCGTCTCCTTTCCTAGGGTGCTGAGCAAGGCGACCGATTTTTCGAGTCGAAAATGGTTCAGGCGATACTCGCTTTGGAGACTGGTGAGGCGATGCAAAAAATCCTGATAGTAGGCCAAGACGGTGTCTAAATCGTCGGACAATTGGTGACTGAGCAGCATCATCGATTGAATGCCGTTGATCATCGATTCGATGGTGTGGGTACGCAGCGTTTTGGGTTGCAGACCCTCCCAGTTCACTTCGACAATCCCGAGATTTCTTGATTCATCGCCCACCACTTCTTGGAAGGTCTTCCAGGTGCTCTGCCATCGTTCTTGATTCTCTTGAGTCAATTGCCAGAACTGTTGGAAGGTCTCTTCGATCTGCCGAAAGCGATCATGGTACTTCCTCAATTGAGAACGACGAGAACGAAGCAAAGAAAACCAGACCAGGACATCCACGGCGACACAAATCCCCCAGGCTTCCCATACAAAAGCAAGGCTTGAGGCGATCAACATCCCCAGTTGTATCACGATCATGAGGAGCAAACCCCACAAGGCAGTGCGGTCGAGGCGAAAGGGGGCTTGATTCACAGAAGACCTCACGACGACGAAGGAATGAGATCGGCAGCCGCGAGGGAGACGATTTCTTTCGTGTTGAGAATCCGGTCCATGTTCAGGATGATCACCATGGTTTGGTTGAGTTTGGCCACACCCTGGAGATAGGCCGACTGTGTTCGGAAGCCAACGTCGGGAAGATGATCGAGGTCTTCATCGCCGATACTGGCGACCTCATGAACCGCATCGACTGCGATACCGAAGAGATACTGTTCGGTATCGCCTTGGACGTCGACGATGATGAACACCGTCCGGTCTGAGTATTCCTTCCAAACGATTCCTAACTTCAACCTCATATCAATGATAGGAATAATTTTGCCTCGGAGATTAATCACCCCTTTGAGAAATTCCGACGCGTTGTGAACAGGGGAAATCGCTTCGTGCCGGATCACTTCCCGCACCTTTTGGATGGGTATTCCGTAGTGTTCATTCGCGATGGAAAAGACTAGGTATTTCTTTGTCGCATCGGCCATGGGGAACTCCTCAATAGTCCTTAAAATCGTTGAGAGGAATCACGTCTTCAGGGCGGGGTGAATCTTGCCGCGGCCGTTTCACAATGTCGTGCGCAATCTGGGGAAGGTGAGGGGCACCTGGTTTCGCGGCCGGCTTTCTTTCTTTATCGGGATGGACGGCCGTTTGAGTGATGGCTTCCAGATGGCCCGTGACGATTCGATTGAGTTCGTTCACGTTACCGCCCAAGCTTTCGGCCTGGCTAAATAGTTCTTCTCCCGCAGAAGCGTTTTCTTCCGAACTCGCCGCTGTCGCTTGGACAACAGAATTAATCTGGCTGACGGCCTGGTTGATTTGATTGGCACCTTTGAGTTGTTCTTTGCTGGCCCGGTTGACCTCATCAAGAAGGACCGCCACCTTGGTGGCCTTATCCACCGCCACCTCTTGGGCTTCGACAACAACGGAACCCAAGGACTCGCCTTTGGCCACCGATTCGATCGCGATCTCGATCAAGTCCGCCGTTTCCTTTGCCGCTTCGGCTGATTTCTGAGCCAAGGATTTTACCTGGTCCGCTACTACGGCAAAGCCCTTGCCCGCGTCTCCCGCACGAGCCGCCTCGACAGCGGCGTTGAGAGCCAAAATGTTGGTCTGAAAGGCAATATCGTCAATGACCTTAATGATCTTGGAAATTTTCTTGGAATTACCCGCAATGTCGGAAAGTTGATTTTTAAGTTCCCCCATCCGCTCAGTCACCTTTTGACTTTCTGCCGAGGTTTCCTGCATCAGATGTTCGCTTTGGTTCACATTTTTGGTGTTGCTTTCAATGATGGATTGAAGCTCTTCCAAGCTTGAGGTCATTTCCTCAATGGAACTGGCGAGTTCACTGGAGCCCGAAGAAAGTTCTTGACTCGACGAAGATACCTGGAACGACGCCGATTCCAAGGCCTTGGAAGCGTCTCTGAGTTCTCCCGTAACTTTAATAATGGGACGAGAAATGGATCGAGCCAGGAAAAATCCTAGGAGCAACGCGAGCACAACGCCGATTCCCGAAAAACTCAGCATGAGAATGTTAAGAAATGCCGAGGTTGAAACGGCCTGAGCGACAACCGTTTTGCCATAGTATTTCTTGACGAAATCCAGGTGAGCTTGAAGCGACTGAAGCATTTTATCGAACTCTGCTTGAGTCTGGCCGTCCTCGGCGGCAGTGGTGAGCTGCTGAGCAATGTCCTCAGGTTTTGTTTTGGCAGCCCTGAGCTTTTGAAACAAGGCAAAATAGGCATCGTCGTCTTCGTTCGAAACCTTTTCTGCGTCGCGAAAGGCCTTCGACAAGGCAGCCTCTTCCGACGTGATCTCTGTGGCGTCGTAGTCTGTCTCGGCCGCCGTAATATCGGCCTGCGCTTCTTTTACGGCTTTGAGAGAGCGGGCGGCGGTGGTGCTTGTGATATAAGGCGAGGTGAGAGTTCTCAGTTCGACTTTAATCTGTGCTTTGGCGGCCTTGATCGTTTCTAAATCGGTAATTTTTGGAATACTTTCGTCGCCCAAGATTTTGATTTGAGAAGCGGAATCTTGAAGGCCATACCAACCGACAGTACCTACAAATAAAGTAATCAAAGCTACGACAAGAAACCCGAGGATGAGTTTTCCTGAAAGACTCATTTTCATGTTGGCCTCCTTAGACCTGTTTTGTCAGGAGCCGAACGACTCCTATAAATTTTTCTGCTTCAAAGGGTTTGACAATCCAACCGGCGGCACCGAGCTCCTTGGCCCGGGCCATTTTAGTTTTGTCAGTTTCGGTGGTCAGCATGATGACGGGAGCCTTCGTCCCCAGAGCCCGTAGTTCTCCTACCAAAGAAATTCCGTCCAGATTGGGCATGTTCACGTCCAACACGTAGAGCCCAATCGAATTTTTTTCTTTTTTCGCAATCTCGAGTGCTTGAAGCCCGTCGGCGGCTTCCAGCAGATCGTTGAAGTTGGCCATCCTCAAGGCCTGTGAAACAACGGTTCGGACCACAGTGGAATCATCAACAATTAAGATTTTCATTCGTCTTCTCCCGCCTCTTGGCGATGTGCCTCCGCAAGAAATTGTTCGATATCGACAACAAAGCCAATGCTTCCGTCGCCAAAAATGGTCCCGCCCGAGAAAACATCTAAGTTGCCAAGAGCCTCGTTGAGCTGTTTAATGACAATTTCTTGTTTTCCTAAAACAGCATCAACAAAAATGCCGTAGCGGCGATCTTCAAAGCGGAAAATAACGATCAGCGGCCAATCGCGGTCCCAGTTGGGATGACCAAAAATTTCAGCGGCCTTGAGAATCGGGGTATAGCTGTTTCGGTCAAAAAAGAACAGTTGGCCGTTGTCCCGCTTCGTAAGCGCTTGGGGATCAGGGACGATAATTTCTTCAATAATATTGAAGGGGAGAACGTACTTAATCTGATCAATCATAGCGACAAAACCGTCAATGATGGCCAAGGTAAGAGGAATCCTGAGCAGGAACCTCGAACCCGCCCCCTTTGTCGATTGAATTTCGACCTTGCCGCGAATTTGGGTGATGTTCTGTTGGACCACGTCCATTCCCACGCCTCGCCCCGAAACTTCTGTTACCTCGTCGCGGGTCGAGAAACCGGGAAGCATAATAAGCGAAAAGATGGCTTTCTCGTCCAACGAAGCGGCTTGTTCCTGGGAAATAAGTTCGCGTGAAAGCGCCTTCCGCAAAATGGCTTCGCGGTCGATTCCTTTGCCGTCATCCACAACGAGGATTTCGATGCCGCCGCCGCGATGCTCGGCCGAGATCGTAATTGTCCCCATGGGAGCCTTGCCGAGCCTTTTTCGTTCGGTGGGATCTTCGAGGCCGTGGTCGACGGCGTTTCTCACCAAATGGACCAGGGGATCGTAAATTGTTTCGATGACGTTTCGGTCGAGCTCGGTATCCTCACCCTGAAAAACGACGGTGACGACCTTGCCCGTTTCGGCGGCTGTATTGCGAATGACGACCCGCAGCTTGTTGAAAATCTCCGTCATGGGGACCATTCCCATCGAGAGGACTAAATTCTTCATGTTGGTCGTAATGGTTTCGAGTTGGGCCACGGTTCGTTCGCCCGAGTCCCAACCCGTTTCCAAATTTTGAAGGGACTGACGAAGCATGGACTGGTTGACGACCAACTCTCCTACGAGATCGATCAAGGTATTAAGGCGTTCGTTGGAGACCTTCACGACACTGGAACGGCGTGTGGTCCCCAATTGATGTTGAAGCGACGAACGCAGTTCTTCGGGGCTGATGAGGTTTTCTTCTACCGCGATCTCGCCAAACTTCCGTTTCGTGAGCTTTTGCTGTTCCAAGATTCTCGCGATTGCCGAGGAGTCGAGTCGTCCCGATTCTTGCAAAATCTCCCCGATTTTGCGGCTTCCATGTTCGCGATGAATCTTTCGGAAGATCTCAATTGACTTCTTAATGTCGATTTGGCGAAAACTTTCGATCATCACATCGACTTGGAAATCGGACGCTTCGATGATGCCAACCAAGTCTTTGAGTAGCCCCACACCATAAAAGATGACGTTGATCAGGTCCTTGTCGATGGGGAGGGCTCGGTCGCGGACCAAAACCATGACGTCTTCGATGGCATGGGCAGATTCTTCGAGATTTCGGAGCCCCAGAAACGCGGCGGAACTTTTGATCGTGTGAAAGGCACGGAAGATCTTGTTGATCGTCTCGGGATTTGTCGAATCAAACTCAAGGTCAACGAGGGTGTACTGAGCAATTTCCATATGCTCTTTGACCTCATCGCAAAGTTGGCCCAGCATTTTAGCGTCGCGGATGATGTGCTCAAATTCGTCTGGTTCCTGTTGAGGAGCGGCTTGTTGGCTCATTGTGGGGGCACTTGCCGACGAAATTTTTGGACTGTCCCCGCCCTGGTCTGCAGGAGTTGGCGGTGCCAAGGTCGCCGCTTTACTGATCCAGGCATGTTCCTTTGAGGGCTCAAGCAGATCGAGAACGGAGTCGTGAAGCTCCACGATGAGTTTTTGCTGTTCCTCTGGTAAGGCAGAAAAATCTTCGTTGGCTAAATAGTCGTCCAGGGTCTGTTGGAGCGTTGATACCGTCATCAAATCACCACTGACCCAACCGGCTGCCGCTTCCTGAAACGTTTGGTAGAGTGTGGTTAGTGCCTCAGACAAGACGTGCAATGTTCTCATTTTAAGTAATCGTAGTTCAAAAAAGTCTGTCGTCAAGTTTCTCCATGAAATTCGACTGTTTTGATCTGTAACAGGAAAATAAGTAAAAAATAATAGTTCTATTATGTTCATTGTTTACAGGAACGATTAAAAACTAATGGGCACAGGGAAGGGCGTTAAACTCTGCAAGGAGCAAAGAGGATGAATGGGATTTCGTTTAAAAGTTGGGGCTCTTCAGCTCTAATGACCGGTGTCGTCGTACCGAACCGCCACTCCGGACTGACGAAGCCACTTTTTGATGTCGCCAACGGAGTAGGTGCCATAGTGAACCATGCTGGCGACCAGAGCGGCGTCGGCCTTGCCTTCGACCAAAACTTCTCGGAGGTGTTCGGGTGTTCCCGCGCCGCCGGAGGCTACGATGGGAACTGACAGTTGTTCGCTCAAAAGCTGGGTGAGGGGAATTTCATAACCGGCCTTGGTGCCGTCGGCGTCAATACTATTGAGGACCAGTTCACCGGCACCGAGTTCTACTGCCCGTTGTCCCCAGGCCAGGGCATCAAGATCTGTCTTTGTTCGTCCGCCGTGGGTAACGACACGGTATCCCGAAGGGAAGGCGGGATCGCGAAGGGCGTCCATGGCCACAACAATACTTTGACTCCCGTAAAGCCTAGCGCCTTGGGTAATAAGTTCGGGGTTTTTGACGGCCTGGCTGTTGAGACTGACCTTTTCGGCACCGGAAAGGATGACGGCTTTGATGTCGTCGGCGGTGGCGATTCCTCCTCCCACGCAAAAGGGAATGAAGATGCGCTCGGCAACACGGCGGACGACGTCGAGCATGATCGATCGTTTTTCGGCACTGGCCGTGATGTCATAAAAGACCAATTCATCCACACCCTGACGATAGTAGGCTTCGGCCATTTCGACCGGATCACCGAGATCTTGGTTTTGTTGAAACTTGATGCCCTTGGTGGTGCGGCCCTCTCGGACATCGAGGCAAACAATAACGCGCTTTTGTAACACGATCAGGGCCTCCACTTGAGAAAGTTTTCAAGAAGTGTCAGCCCCCGCGGCCCTGACTTTTCAGGGTGAAACTGCCAGGTGGCTAAGCTCCCCTGGGTAAATCC
>Ga0164241_10004047_pt1 | contig 14414 bp, 15 predicted proteins | sample OricomyardsoilBY_FD_108780 | JGI IMG/M metagenome (GOLD analysis project Ga0164241, IMG submission 108780) | Backyard soil microbial communities from Emeryville, California, USA - Original compost - Back yard soil (BY) | ecosystem: Environmental > Terrestrial > Soil > Unclassified | place: USA...
GGTGGCGGCGAGGGTGAGGATCGAGGTCACCGCCGACACCAGCGACTGGGTACTCACCTCGCGCAGCAGTGTCGTGTCGGCGCTGACCCGCGACATCAGGTCGCCGGGCTCGGTCTCGTCCAGCGCCGGAATGCGCAGCCACAGCAGCCGTGCGACCAGCCGGCGGCGGGCGACGAGCACCACCGATTCCGCGGTGCGCTCGAGCAGGAAGGAGCCGACCGCGCCGATCGCGGCGTTGGCGAGCACGAGCACGGTCATCAGCACGAGCAGCCCGGTGATCGCGCGGTCGGCGCCGAGGCCGTCGATCAGTTCACGCACCACCAGAGGCAGCGCCAGCCCGGTCGCGGCGGTGGCCAGGCTCAGCACGCCACCGAGCACCAACGGGCCGCGGAAGCCGGAGACGTAGCCGAGCAGCACCCGCCACGCCGGCTGGTCGGTCTGTGTGCTCACAAGTCCTCCCGGTGCCAGCGCCCGCAACAGGGGACGCGCATCAACCCTCCGGCTGATTGCCGCCGCTCACGACGGAGAGCCGCCGCCTTGCAGGGCATGCCGCAGGGCGTCGATCGATGGCGCATCCACCCGGCCGCCATCTTCATCGATGTACAGGCGGCAGGACATGCTGGGAGCGAGTCCGGGACGGGCAAACGGATCCACCCCGTCGACCAGCACCGTCGGCGAGCCCGTCATACCCACGGCCCCGGCAGTATCGAGGTCGGCGACGACCTGACGAGTCACGTCGAGGGGCCTGGCGAACCCCGCCAGGCCGCTTGCCTCGTCGAGGCGTTGCTCCAGCACGGCAACGTTCGGGCAGTCCGGCACATGCAAGATCTCCACCTTCATCGTGGCTCCTCCTGCGCGGCCGCCGACCGGGCGCCGCAGGCGCGCAGCCACTCGACGAGGTCGGCGGCGTCGGCACGCACGGCGGCGTCGAGTGGCGTGCACGGTTCCCACGGCGGCAGCCAGTTGATGTCGGCACCCTGCGCGGCCAGGTACTCGGCTGCCCGCAGCCGGCCGCCGTGGCAAGCGCCCCAGAACGCGGCGTTGACGTCGTCCGCCGAGGCTCGGGTGGCCGGTGGGTCGAAGTACGGGGTCATGCGGTCCAGCAGGTCGAGCGTCGCCGCGGTGAACAAGTTGGTCTGGGCACCTCGTTCGACCAGCCGATAGGCGGCCTTCCACTGGCCGAACGCGGTGGCATCCGCCAGCGGCGAACCACCGGCGATCACCGCGCCCGGTGCCTCGATGTCCGCGCCGGCGTCCAGCAGCGCATCCAAGACCGCCACGTCGTCGCAGCTCGCCGCCCAGTGCAGCGGCGTCTCAGCGTGCGATCCGTGGAAGCGGGCCTGCACGTCAGCACCCGCCTCGACCAGCGCCGCCACCGTCTGCGCGCCGTTGGGGAAGTGTCCCGGCCAGTCGGTCACGACATGCAGCAACGTGCGCCCGCCGCCCCTCGGGTCGACGATCCGGGTCGTGGCCAGCTCGGGGTGCTCGGCCAGCAGCCGCCGCAGCGTCGGCAGCTCGCCGGCCTGGATGGCGCGCACGACCTCGACCGCGAGCGGCTCGTCGCTGCTGATGCTCACCATTGCCGGACCTCCTCTCCCGGGCGAGTCATCACATCACGTCGGGGTCGTGGAGGGTGAGCTGGCGGCGGTGGAACTCGAAGTGCTGGGTGGCGAAGTGGTAGACGTCTGCGAGGGTCATGTAGTCGGTGAAGAACGGGTCCCAGCGGGTCGGGTAGTGCATGCCGCGGGCCAGGTTGGCGTCGGACTCGGTGTCGATGCGCCGGTGCAGCCGGGTGATCGTGCGGTCGAACAGCGCCGTCATCTGCCGGGTCGTCAGGGTGTTGCCGCCGAGTCGGGAGCCGAGGTAGTTGACGGCGTCGAACGGGCGGGTTGCGGCGTTCAGCAGTCGTGCGTGGACTCGGCTGGCGCGGTCGGGCAGGCGGCCGTACGCCAGCACCAGCAGGCGTAGCGCCCGCAGGATCAGGTAGCCGAGCAGCATGTGGAACAGCAGCTGTTTGTTCGTCCACCGGGTGCCGTCCGACACCCGGCGCAGCCCGGCATCGCTCGCGTCGGACACCAGTCGGTGAAAGGTCACCTGGGCGTCGTCGAGTTCACGATGCAAGGCCGCGCGGTCCACCCCGCAAGTCTCTGCCGCCTCCGAGTTCCGATCCAGTCCCCATGCCGGATCTGCGAGGGCCGATCACACTGCGACCGGATATCTGCGGAACTGGCACAACCGGCTTGCGTTGGTAGGGCGCACCTGCCCGGTCTCCCGGCGTTTGCGCCACGAGTGATGTCCTGGTTTCGACGACCGGTGTCGGTGCTCGCGTTCGGCGCGCGCTCGAATCCCACATTCCTCACGCGAGGCCCCGATGGTGATCGCGCGGGTGGCGCGGTACTGCGCGTGGGGGAGCAGGTCGTCACCGGGCATACGATCGGGCGATTGGTGCTGTTTCTCGGTGGCGAGCAGTCCACGGGTACCGAGAACGGCGTTGAGTTGTCGTTCGCTCTTCGCCACGTTCACCTCGTGACGGCCGGGACAGCTCAGGGCCGGAGCGTGGCCAGTTCGCCGCGCGGGCCGGTCAAGGTTTCCGCGTGTTCGGTGGCGGTTGTGATCCGGTCCAGCAGGTCCCAGTAGGCGTGTTTGTCGGTCCACTCCAGCGGGATCAGCGTGGTTCTGGCGGCGCAGACGCGGATGAGTACTGCGGCACGGGTCACGGTTGGCGGCCGGGCGTCGGTGTCGGGCAGGTCGCGTAGCAGGGCCTCGTGTGCGGCGCGGGCTTGCGTGCTCGGGTCCGCGGTCTCGTGCGGTTCCCGCACCAGGTCGGCTGCCTGTTCCAGTGTCAGCGCGGCCAGGACGGCCAGTGCCGCGCGGACGACCGCAGCGTCGACCGCAGCGTTGTCCTGGTCGTCCTCGGCCGACCACGACGTGGTGGTGACGGCAACCGCGACCTGGCCGGAGAGCATGACGACCACCCGGACCAGCCGGTCGAGCAGGGAGTGGTCCTTGTCGTCGGCGACGATCCGGAGCTCTAGGCGGAACTCGTCGAGCGCGCGCAGCACCGGGCGTCGGTCCTCGCCGCCGAGCCCGCCGCTGTCGCGGAGGCGGTCGAGGACGCGTCCCGCGGTGTCCCGGGGCAGGCCGAGCAGGTCGGCGACGTCGCGCAGTGGGAGGACGGCGAGCGCGTCGGCCGCGCCGGGTGCGGACACCGCGTCCCGCACCGCCGCCTGGTCGCCGCCGGTCAGCAGGCGGAGCTGGGCCCTGACCATGTCGAGCAGGTCGTCGAGGTCGGCGACCACGTCGGCGAAGGCCCGCTTCGCGCCACGGCGGTCGGCCCGCCGCAGTGCCGCCGAGCGCGCCTCCTCGTGCTCAAGCAGTCGCCGCAGGGGCGATGGAGGCGGGCCGGCGGGGACGTCGTCCGCAACCTGCTCGGTGACCTGCTCCTCGACCTGAGGGCGGAAGATCCGCTCACCCGGGGACGGCTCGCCGCCCGGAACCGGCTTCGACTGGTAGCCCATGACCCCCGATCACACCACACCAGTCGGACCGGAACGCCTGCCCCTCCCGAACCGACCGGATCGGTCAATCGGTGTCGGCGATCAGCATGTAGGTCAGCGGTGGCCGGTGGCCAGGATGACGAGGAACTGGCCGCCGCCCGCCTCGATGTTGGCGGTCACCGGCAGTCCTGGTACCAGCCGGGAGAACCTGTCCACCAGCCAATCCGCCGCCTGTTGGGCGTCCTGCTTGGTCGGACAACGTGCCACCATCTCGCGGCCCCCCTTGCGCTCCAGCCTCCCGGCAACGGTGATCAGCGGTGCGGGTTCGACCACGTGCAGGCGGTCCGGCCAGGCGATGACGACCTTGACCGCGCCCTTGCGGGTGTTGCATCCGCGGTGCGCGAGTCGCTCAGCGACCTTGGCCTTCCGGTCGGCGGTCCGGCTGTCGACACTGGGCCCCCGCGAGTCGTTCACCGACATGTCGGGGTCGACCGGTTCGTCGCACACCCAGCACCGCCAGCCGTCACGCTCGGCCACATCATCGAGGAGACTCATCCGGGCAAGCTAGCCTGCCCGGCCACCGCCCCGCGCACCGCACCATCGGGGGTCTGGGTCGGCCGCCCCAGGTTCATCGCCACCAACCCCGCACGTGACAAGAGCACCTGATCAACACGCCGGCACCTGTCGGAGGCGGCTCGAGGGTAATTCCGTTTAGTGAACCGGCGACTACTCAGGTAGTGACGCGTGCGACCGCGCCCAAACTCGTGGTCCTTGTTTAAGAATCCGGTCTGATGACCCCGCGCAACCCCTGACGCGCCCGCGCTGCCGCCGTTCGGACGCGCTCAGCGGGATCGGAGCTCTCCATGCGGTCCAGGCGGGCCGTCGACGTGTCCGTGCCCAGGTTGGCGAGTGCATAGGTGGCGAAACGGCGGACGTCCGGTGATTGGTCTTGTGCCAGTTGGAGAACGCCTTCCTCCGCTTCTGCGCCGGCGAGGTGGCCGAGCGCGTCGACGGCGTTGATCCGTTCCCGCTCGTCGAACCTCGGCAGCAGCGACCGGATCGGTCCCGCGGACTCGGTGTCCCCCCAGCGCCCGAGGATGTGGATCGCGTTCTGCCGCACCGCAGGGGAGACGTCAGCGTCCTCTTGCAGCGCCGTGCGCAGTAGCTCAAGGTCCTCCGGCCGCCGCTCGCGGATCACCTCCTCGACGCCGTTCGCGCATGTCGCCTCGATCGCCTGAGTCAGCGACGACGGTGTGCTGGACATGGCTTCACCTCATCCCTGGCAGCTATGCACGCTGCCGTCGCCGCGCACCCGGTCGCGCTGGGCGGTGCGCAGGTCCGGCGGTGGGTTGGTGATCGCGCCCGGCGTCGGCCACATGAGGTTGTCCTGGTCGTTGTCCGGCACCTGGCTGTCGTTCGCCGGATGCGGGTTCAACCCGATGACGTGGGTCAGCTCGTGTCCGAACATGTTCTGGCTCTGGTTGAACCCGGACCAGAAGCCTCGACGGCCCCGCGGGTAGGCGGAGCAGCCACCGAGCGACGGGTTGGTCGACCCGGTGATGTAGTAGCCGACCACGTCCGCGCCGAGGTTGCGGCCGAGATCGAACAGCTCGTCCTCCTCGGCGGTCGGGTTCGCCTGCACCCCCAGCGGACAGCTGTTCTGGTTCAGCACGCCGTTGGTGCCGAGCAGGTCGGTCCGCTCGACAACGCTGCCGACGCAGTAGATCCAGGAGTCGCAGTCGCGTTGCCAGACCTCGTTCGCGACGTCGAGATCACGTTGCAGGTTCTGGTACTGGCCGAGGGTCGAGCCGAGCGGCCTGATCGTGACGATCGCGAGTCGCACGAACGGCTTGGTGCGGATGAGCTTCAGCTGGTGCTGCAACGATCTGGTCAGGTTGTTCTGGCCATAGACGCCGAACACGTGCCGCTTGAGTGACAGGGTCCCGTGGCGACCCAGGCAGGAGGCGGCGACGCCGCGGACGCTGATGGTAGGCATCCCGGCCTCACTGGAGCGCGGCGAGGATCGGAACCAGCCCGCGACCGGTATCGAGCGGCCGCAAGGCCTTGCCGAGCGTCGCACCGAACGCTCTCGAGGGATCCGCCGCCGTCATCGCGTGACCGACAGTCTCCGAGGTCGTCAGCAGATCCCCGATCTCGACCGCGCGGTCGGTGGCGTCGACCTTGCAGAACACCTTGCCGGTCAACGCCACCGCCGACCGGTGGCCCGACGCGCCACGACTGTCCATGACGATGCCCGAACGAAGGTCACCCGCGCCGGACACGACGCCGGCGACCCGCCGGTCGTACGCCTCACGGCAGGGACCGAGCCGTCCCTCGCTCCCTATCGTGAGGACCGTGCCCGGTTCGACCGCCTCCGGGGTGTCGAGATCGAACTCCTCCGCGCAGTCGGCGCCGACCAGGCGGATGTCGCCCGTGTTCCCGTCCAGATGGATCTTCGCCTCGCCGTCGGCGCCGAAGATACGCAGGTCAGCCTCGGCGCCGGCGCCGCCCAGGCTCGGCCCCAGATCGAGCAGGGAGTGGCTCGCATCGAACCGGAAAACCGTCACGCCGGCGCTGTTCTTGATATCGACCAGTTGTCTCCCACCATCGAGGTGGATCTTGAACTGGCCGTCGTCTCCGCGAATTCGAAGATCTCCCTCGTTGCCCTGCGCTCCGAGATCGAGGACGGCGAACTGGGAATCGAAAGTGAATACTTCTCGCGCCGAACTGTCCACGATTGTGACCCGGCCGGAAAATTGCTCGGACACCATCCACCTCCTTGCACACGACGTCGACAAATACGTGCTACGTCGCCCTGCGCCGGGCAGTCCAGTGCCAAACGTCCTCAATCCGGCCCATCTTCTTCGCTTCCGATCCACCGCCGACGCGCCGAGCAGGTCGTTACCCGGGGGCAACGGCGTGTCCCGGGGCGGGAGAGGTTCTAGCTCCGCATGCTCAATCGCGATCGCGCTCGGCACGTGTTGATCATCGCGCGTCTCCTCGGCGACTCACCGGTCCTGACTCGTGACCACCGTCGTCGCGATGGTCAGCCTGCCATTTCGCTGCCAGGCGTGGCGTCAAGGCGGTCTCGGGTACCGCTGCGCCGGGCACGGCTGATGCGGCGGGCGAGGGTCAGCTGGCCGACCTGTGCGCGCCGCGCGATCTGGGTCCGTCCCACTCCGGAGCTGGCGAGTTCGAAGCACAGCCAGTTTCTGGCTTCGTCGAGTTCGTTCGCGACGGCCTCGAAGAAGCGGGCCGCGGCGAGCAGTTCGCAGATCCGGAAGAAGGGGTTCGCGGGTACCTGGGCGACGAGCGCGGACAGCTCGTCGTCGTGCCGGGCTGCAAAAGGGCCTGCGGACGGGCCCACCCTGGCGCCGGTGGCCCTCGCCAGCGCGCGGACGCCTTTCTCGGTAAGCGTGGTCCAGTCGGCGATCTCCGACCACGTGCCGCCCGCCTCATGCAGGGTGCGGGCTTCGTCGCCGATGGCGGCCCGGCAGCGTTTCTGCTTGTCGCGCTGTGTACGGACGGCGTTGGCGACGGTCGCCAGTCCCACCAGGCTGTTCGGCGCCGAGGTGGACAGGATCCAGGTGGTGTGCGCGTGCACGTCGTAGTCGGTGAGCTGCATCCGCGACCACTGCCGCGGGCTTGGGCGAGACCAGGTGTGGTCCTTCCAGGCGGCGAGCCAGCTGTCGAACAGTGTGCTGTCCCGGCGCGATGCTCTCCCTACCACGGGCGGCCCAGTGCGGTGTCGATCGAGGGCTGCAGCGCCACACGGCCGGCGATCCCGGCGTCGTGGATCGCATCGAAGGCAGGCCGCCCGGGGGTGGCGACCGTGCGCAAGCGTCCGTCGCACAACGCGATCGTGTGTGCCGCGGTCAGCAGACCGGCGGTGAGCGAGGGCTGATGCACCCGCCCGACCCGGGACAGGGTGAGCACGACGAGGAACGGACGGCGAGTCAGCGCGGCGCGGACTGCGCTGGCCAGCACGGGGACCGCGCCGCGATCGAAGCGGCCGCTGGCTACGAGCAAGACCGGGTCACACAGACCCGTGGCGGTGTGGTGGAGATCGACCGACAGCGTGTGCGGTTCTGCGGCTGAGGCTGCCTTCCGGACACGAACCGTAGCGAAGGAGTGTGCAGCCGTTGCTGACGCAACAAATATCAAGGGCCCGCCTCCCAACCACTCTTCTGGTGCTTCCGTGGCATGATTCACGTCCATTTGCTCATTGCCAATAGGTGCGCTGTATACAGAGGCATACGGTCTGGAGTTCTAGGCCGAATGCCGTCCCTTGCCGTGGACGTTGCTCAGGCCCTCCCTCGATGCTGGAGACCTTGCCCGTCTGCCAGCGACCCAAGGTCGGCTCGCTGCGTCGGGTCGGTGTCAGGTTCATCGCTTGCGGACGAGCGTTCGGTGGGCGGTTCTCAGCTCGGTGGGGGCGCGGTGGTGCGGCGGGCCACCAGGGTGGGGGAGAGCTTGATCTGGGCGGATGGTCGCTGCCGGTCGGTGATGCGGTCCAGCAGCAGTCGCGCGGCGTTGGCGCCGATCTGGTGGCCGGCCTGGTCAACGCTGGTGAGCGAGATGGGGCCGAGGGCGGCGAAGTTGGTGTTGTCGTATCCGGCTACGGAGATGTCGTGGGGGACGGAGAGGTCGGCCTCGGTGAGCGCCTCGAGCACGCCCATGGCGACGACGTCCGCGCCGGCGAAGATGGCCGTGGGGCGGTCGGGGCGGGCGAGCACCTGCCGGGTGCCGAGGTAGCCGCCTTCCTGGGTGTAGGTGGTGGAGACGATGTCGATCTCGAGGCCGCGGGTCCGCATCGCCTGCCGGTAGCCCTCGGCGCGGACTGCGTTGGGCATCTCCGCGAGGCGGGTCGGGTTGGTCTCGTGGTGTTCGATGTGGGCGATCCGGCGGTGTCCGAGGTCGGCGAGGTGGTTGACGACGAGGGCGGCGCCCGCGGTGTCGTCGTCGGTCACCGTGTCGTAGACGGGGGAGCGGCCGTGGCGGCCGATCACGACGGTCGGCACCGTGCCGGCGATGTGCTCGAGGCGTGTCGCGGATGAGGTCGGGGCGACCAGGACGAGGCCGTCCATGCCGCGGTCGATCATCGCGTCGGTGACCCGGGCCTCCGCGTTGTCGCCGTTGCCGCCCGGTCCCAGCAGGACCTGGTAGTCGGTGTCGCGCAGCGATTCGGTCAGCCCGTCGAGGATCTCGGGGAAGAAGGGGTTGCGGATGTCGGGCAGCATCACGCCGATGGTGTAGGTCTGCCCGCGCATTCCCCTGGCCGCGGCGCGCGGCCGGTAGCCGAGCTCGGCGATCGCCTTACGCACCTTCGCCTGCATCGCTGGACTGGTCCCGTACGCGTTGCGCAGCACCTTGGACACCGCGGTCGTGGAGACCTGGGCGTGCTTGGCGACGTCGATGATCGTGGTCCGCCGAGGCGCCGGCTGCATCCCTGGGTCCTCCAGCGTCGTGGGGAACGTTTTCCGCAGTCTACGGCGCATCGTCTTGACGGCCCGTTGAATCAGCTCCTAGAGTCTTCCAACACGGTTGTAAAACGTTACCCACTCCCTCTGTTCTCGACAGGATAGGCCAGAGTTCGTCCTCGGTAGTGAAACGTTTCAGCTAGGTAGGCGCCAATGACTGTCGCCCCGAACGACCAGCTCGCGGATCCCGTCGCCGCCGCGCCCCTCCGGCCGTCCGCGCCGCGCCGGAGCGGTGGGCGGGCGAGGGGCAGTCGGCCCACGCCGCCGTGGTGGTTCGCGGTGCCGGCGTTGCTGCTGTTCGCGTTCGTCGTTCTGGTGCCGAGTGTTCGTGGGGTGTACTACGCCTTCACCGACTGGGACGGGCTGGACCCGGGCTTCTCGGTGGTCGGGTTGGCCAATTTCGTGGAGATGTTCGGCGATCCGCCCGCGGTGCAGGCGATCTGGCACACCCTGGTGATCGCCGTGGCGGTCACGGTCATCCAGAACGGGTTGGGTTTGCTGCTGGCGCTCGGGGTCAACAGCATCATCAAGTCTCGCAACGTGCTCCGGGTTCTCTTCTTCGCTCCGGCCGTCATCACCCCGATCGTGACGGCCTACCTGTGGCGGAACCTGCTCGGCCCCGACGGCGCCGTCAACAGCCTGCTGGGCGCGGTCGGGTTGGGGTCGTGGCGGCAGGACTGGCTGGGTGACCCCGAGCTCGCGCTGTGGTCGGTCGTCGCGGTCGTCGTGTGGCAGTTCGCCGGGTACTCGATGGTGATCTTCCTGGCCGGGTTGCAGTCGGTGCCGAGAGAGATCTACGAGGCGGCCGCGATCGATGGCGCCGGTCCGGTGCGGCGGTTCTGGTCGGTCATCGGGCCGCTGCTCGCGCCGGCGTTCACGATCAACCTGATGCTGTCGATCATCGGCGGGATCAAGCTGTTCGACCAGGTGTACGCGTTGACCGGCGGGGGGCCGGGGCACGCGACCGACACGTTGTCGACGCTGATCTACAAGGACGCGTTCACGTTGGGGGAGTTCGGCTACAGCATCGCGCTCGCGGTGGTGCTCACGATCATCGTGGCTGCGGCCTCGACCGGGCAGTACCTCGTGCTGTCCCGCAACGAGAGGGCCGCGTCGTGAACCGCTACCGGGTACGGACCTTCGGGCTGGAGCTGGTGATGATCGCCGCCGCGCTGGTGGTCGCCTTCCCGGTGTACGTCTTGGTCAACCTCGCGGTCCGGCGATCGTCCGACACCTCGTCGCCCGTCGCGCCGACCACATCGCCCACAGTGGACAACTTCGCGCAGGCATGGCAGCAGGGCGCGCTCGGCGGCGCGCTGGCCAACAGCGTGCTGGTCACCGCCGGCAGCGTTGTCATCGTGCTGGCGGTCTCGGCGGTCGCGGCGTACCCGCTCGCGCGCGCCACCGCCCGCTGGTCCCGCTGGACGTTCCTGCTGATCATGCTGGGCCTGGTGTTGCCGTTCCAGCTCGCCGCGTTGCCGCTCTACCAGACGATGCGTGATCTCGGCCTGCTCGGCACCCCGTGGGCGCTGATCCTGTTCTACTCCGGGCTGCAGGTCCCGTTCACCACGTTCCTGTACATCGGGTTCCTGCGTGCCCTGCCGCGCGACTTCGAGGACGCCGCGCTCATCGACGGCTGCACACCGCTGCGGGCCTTCCGGTACGTGGTGTTCCCGATGCTGAAGCCGGTGACGGTGACCGCGCTGGTGCTCAACGCGGTCATCGTGTGGAACGACTTCTTCACCCCGCTGCTGTACCTGTCCGGCAGCGACCAGCAGACGATGCCTGTCGCGATCGCCGGATTCGTCGGCCAGTACGTCTCCGACTGGAACCTCATCTTCGCCGCGCTGGTGATCAGCATCGTGCCGATTCTGGTCGTCTACTTCGCACTGCAACGCAGCATCATCAACGGTTTCGCCGGAGGACTGCGCGGATGAGCGACACGTTGCGCCCGTACGGTTTGCAGGCCGAGCAGCGACACGAGCCGCTGGGCCTGGGCGAGTCACGTCCCCGGCTGTCGTGGAAGCTCGCGAGCGACCGTATGGGTGCCGCGCAGAGCGCATTCCGGATCACCGCCGCCGAGCGTGCCGAGGACCTCGATGAGCCCACCCGGCTGGTGTGGGACAGCGGCCGGCGAGAGTCCGGCGACGGGTTGCTGGTGCCCTGGGACGGGCCGGTCCTGCGCTCGGGAACGCGGTACCACTGGCGGGTCCAGGTCTGGGACGAGACGAGGGCCGCGGCGGGGGAGGCGCGGAGCTGGTTCGAGACCGGCCTGCTGCATCGTGACGACTGGACCGCGGTGTGGGTCGGCCGCGACCCGCACCGCCTGCCGTCCGTGGATCCGCCGGACGACCACGAGCCGCGGCTCGGCGAGCCGCCGCTGTACTTGCGGCGCGAGTTCGCGCTGGCGCGGGAGCCGGTGCGCGCGCGCCTCTACGCCACTGCGCGCGGCGTGTACGAGCCGTCTCTCAACGGCGCGCGGGTCGGTGACGTCGAGCTGGCGCCGGGCTGGACCGAGTACCACCGCCGGCTGCAGTACCAGACCTACGACGTCACCTCCTTGCTGCACAAGGGAGACAACGTGCTCGGCGCGATCGTCGCCGACGGCTGGTGGTGCGGGTTCGTGGGCTTCGACGAGCGTCGTGCCGGGCGGCACTACGGCGAGCGTCCGAGCTTCCTCGCTCAGCTGGTGGTCGACTTCGCGGACGGCTCCCGGCGCGTGGTGGCCACCGACGCCGCCTGGACCGAACGGCCCGGCGCTATCCGCTTCGCGGACCTGCTGATGGGCGAGTACGTCGACGAGTCCACTCCGGACGGACCAGGCCGGCCCGTCGCGGTGGTCGACACCCAACCCGGGCCGCTGGTCGCCGAACCCGACCATCCCGTTCGGGTCACCGCCGAGATCCCCGCGACGGGGGTGACACCGCGCGGCACCGGCCGGTTCATCGTCGACTTCGGACAGAACGTGGTCGGGCACGTGCGGTTGACGATCCGGGAAGCCGACCCGGGACAGCGGATCGTCGTGCGGCACGCGGAGACACTCGACGGCGGCGAGCTGTACGTGACCAACCTGCGCAGCGCCAAGGCAACCGACGTGTATGTCGCCGCCGGTGCGGCGAGCGAGGTGTTCGAGCCACGGTTCACCTGCCACGGTTTCCGCTACGTCGAGGTCGACAACCATCCCGGCGAGCTGACCGCGGCCGATGTGACGGCCCGCGTGCTGCACAGCGACACGCCGTGGACCGGGCGCTTCGAGTGCTCCGACGAGATGGTCAACCAGCTGCAGGCCAACATCGTCCGGGGACAGCGGGGCAACTTCGTCTCGGTGCCCACCGACTGCCCGCAGCGCGACGAGCGTCTCGGATGGCTCGGCGACGCGCAGGTCTTCGCCCCGACGGCCAGCCGAAACGCCGACGTGTCCGCGTTCTTCGCCCGCTGGCTTCGCGACGTGGTCGATGGGCAGGACGCCGATGGCGCCTTTCGCGACGTCACCCCGGCGCTTGTGCTGGACCGCGAGGCCGCCCCGGCCTGGGGCGACGCCGGGGTGATCATCCCGTGGCACCTGTGGTGCACCTACGGCGACCGCCGCGTGCTCGAGCGCTGTTTCGACGCCATGGTGGCCTGGGTCGGGCACATCCGGCGGCACAACACCGATCTGCGGTGGCGGCATCGCACCGGCAACTCCTACGGCGACTGGCTCCAGATCGACGTCACGACGCCACGCGACGTGCTGTCGACCGCGTACTTCGCCCGCAGCGCGCAGATCGTGGCCCAGGCCGCCCAGGTGCTGGGCCGCTCCGACGTCGCGGCGGAGCACCTGGCGTTGCACGCCGCCGTCCGGGCGGCGTTCATCGAGTCCTATGTAGATGAGGACGGCCGGGTCGAGGGCGGCACCCAAACCGCCTACCTGCTGGCGCTCGCGTTCGGGCTCGTACCGGGGGAGCTGGTGGCGGCGGCGGTGGAGCACCTGGCGGCGGACATCGAGAAGCGGGACAACCGGCTCACGACCGGGTTCGTCGGCGTCGCGCTGCTCTGCCCGGTGCTGGCCGAGCACGGCCGCGCCGACCTGGCGTATGCGCTGCTGCACCAGGAGGAATTCCCGTCGTGGGGGTACTCGATCCGGCACGGCGCCACCACGATCTGGGAACGCTGGGACGGCTGGACCGAGCACGCCGGTTTCCAGTCCGCCGCAATGAACTCGTTCAACCACTACAGCCTCGGCAGCGTCGGCGACTGGCTCTTCGGCCGGGTCGCCGGCATCGACCAGACGCCCCGGTCGGTCGCCTACCGCGAGCTGCTGCTGCGCCCGCTGCCGGGCGGCACGCTCACCTGGGCCCGCGCCGAACAGGAGACCGCACGCGGACGGGTCGCCTGCGGCTGGTCACGCACCGACGACCTGATCACCGTCATCACCACCGTTCCCCCCGGCTGCACCGCCGTGCTGGAGGTCCCCACGGGTGATGCGGACAGCGTGCGCGTCGCGGACCGGGCGGGCGTGCTCGAGCAGACGGGCACGACCCTGCGGCTGGCCTCCGGTCACCACGTCGTCACCGCTGCTTTTGCGAAGGAGACACCATGAAGATCATGCCGACCCTGCTGGCCGTCACGATCGCCGCCACGACGCTGGCCGCCTGCGGCGGCGGCACCAACGCCGCGTCCGACGACAACACCCTCACCATCGCCTCGGTGGACCAGGGCTCGGTGGAGGACGTCGTCGAAGCGTTCAAGAAGGCCAACCCCGGCGTCAAGGTCAACCTCACGACCAGCGGCGCCGACCAGTACCAGCAGCGGATCCGCACCCAGCTCTCGTCCGGCACCGCGCCGGACGTCATGTCGGTCTGGCCGGGCAACGGCAACCCCGGCGCCACCTATGTCCTCGCCAAACCGGGCTACCTGCGTGACCTCTCCGACCAGGCCTGGGCCGGGAAGTACCCCGATGTCGTCAAGAGTGTCGCCCAGTACGAAGGCAAGACCTACAACGGGATCTTCGGGATCAACGGCATCGGCGCCGTCTACAACACCGACGCCATGGACAAGGCCGGACTCACCGCACCGAGCACGTGGACCGAGCTCCTGGCGTTCTGCCGGGGGGCCAAGGCCAAAGGCACCCCCGCGTTCGCGCTGGGAATTCAGGACAACTGGGTCACCCAGCTCGTCCCGTACGCGTTCGTCGCGACGACCGTCTACGGCCAGGACCGCGACTTCGACAAGAAGATGCAGGCCGGCGATGCGCGCTTCGCCGACTCGGCGTGGACGACCGCGATGGCCAAGTACCTCCAGATGCAGCAGACCGGATGCTTCCAGAGCAACCCGCTGGGCACCAGCTACGAGGCGAGCCAGCAACTCGCCGCTACCGGGAAGACTCTCGGCATCGTCTAGGGCAATTGGGTGATCGCCCTGCTCAAGGAGATCAACCCGAACGGCACGTTCACCCTCA
>Ga0164241_10004048_pt1 | contig 14413 bp, 9 predicted proteins | sample OricomyardsoilBY_FD_108780 | JGI IMG/M metagenome (GOLD analysis project Ga0164241, IMG submission 108780) | Backyard soil microbial communities from Emeryville, California, USA - Original compost - Back yard soil (BY) | ecosystem: Environmental > Terrestrial > Soil > Unclassified | place: USA...
CGAATGGGCCCCTCCCCAGGGAATCCGGACCACGAACTGAGGGGGAGGAGCCCTAAGGGTTCGGCCTGTGGTCCGCGTGCCCCTCGTCGTCCCTCGTCGGTCCGGCAAAAAATCCGCGTGGCTCGATCATACCCGCGCTGCCGATGCCCACTCCCGGGCCGGCCGGCCCGGGCTACCGCGTCACGACAGGAGCCGGGACGCGCCCATCGCCCGGGGCTCGTCGCGACCGGAGCGGGACGCGCGGTCCCGCGGGCGGCCCCAGACGTCGAACTCCGCACCGCCCAGGCCTTCGCGCTTGGGCTGCCCCGGCTGGGACAGCTTCACGAGCGCGGCGACCACGAAGGCGCCACCGAGGATCACGACGAGGAGGAAGAGTTGCACGGAGAAGCCTTTCCGGAGCGTGGGGCGTGGACGGGTCTCCAGCCCCTGCTTCCCTGGAACTGCGCTCCCCAGTCGCGTTTCTCCCGACCTGGCGCGTGCCCCCTCCTATGGCGCGTAGGCGCGGCACGGCTCCCCGCGCAGGCCTGGGCAGGGCGGCAGCGGGGTCGGCACCGCGATCCCCGGGACGACCGGCAGGATCACCCGCGACGGCATCTTCGGCGACGAGGCCAGCGACACCTTCGCCGTGCCCTTCGGCTGGCTGGCGAACGCCCACACCGGCTGGGATCCGCCCGGCGCCGAGACCACGATGCGCAGCCGCGAGCCCGCCCGGTACGCGTGGCCCTGGTAGTAGAGCGGGATCGCGACCTTGCTCCACTTCCCCTTGGGCAGCGGCGCGGCGTCCTTCTTCCGCAGGCTGGGCTCGGGCGCCAGCAGCGTGCTCTTCTTGGGATCGAGCTTGCGGCTGCTGGCCCGCAGCCAGCCGCCCTGCACGAAGACCTCCTTGCCGTCCGACCGCACCTCGGAGACCGTGACCTGCAGGTCGACGCTCGGCCGGTCCGCCTTGATCCACGCCTCCACGGAGCCCGGGCCCACCACGGTCGTGTTCGCGGCCAGCGGCGCCCCGACGTAGGACAGCGACGTCCCGGCGGGGCTGGGAGCCCACTTGTAGGAGGGGTTGGCCGTCCACAGGTCGCCGGAGCTCGTGTTGCCCGTGAAGTTCGTCGGCTGCAGCGCCGACGGCTTCCAGGTGAACGAGCCCTGCGTCTGGGCGGTCGGCTTGGCGTCGGTCAGCGTCCCGTCGCCCAGGTACCACGAGCGCGCCGTGGTCCCCGGCAGGGGGAACTTCGCGAACGACTGCTCGAACCCGGGCACCGGGGCACCCGCCGTCGCGCTGCCCGCGCCGTTGTCGAACAGGATCCGGACGGAGGGCAGGCGCTCGAACGCGGCGAGGGCGGACTCGTACGTCGGCTCGTCCTGGATCGGGTCGGGCGGGAGCTGCACATCGGGGATGCCGAACGACGACTTGAAGACGACCGGGGCCGCGGCCCGGATCGCCGGGGGCAGCTTGGGCGCCCGCTTGGCGACGTACAGCTCGAGGAAGTCGAACCAGCGCGTGAACGTCGCCGGCGCGAGCGAGTCGATGTGGGTGCCGTTGGTGAACGTGAACCACTTGCGCTTGGTGCCGGTGAAGCGGCTGGCGAGCGTGGCGCAGTGGCCACCCGTCTGCTCGTCGGTCCACTGGCAGGCCAGGTAGGTCGGGACCTTGATCTTGTGGACGAACGTGACGGGCGCCAGCGGGTCCGCGACCTTCGGGACGTAGTAGCGGTTGGCCGCGGTCTTGGCGAGCAGGTCGATGGCCTGGTCGTGCAGCTCCTGGTTGGCCTTGCAGGTCGCGTCGCCGCCCTTGATGCGCTTGAGCGCCCACGGCTGACCGCCCGTCTCGGAGGCGGGGAGCGCGTCGTGCACGCGGTCCTTGGCCCACGACAGGGCGAAGCCGTCGTTGAGGATGCCGCCCGGGTAGAGCGTGGTGGCGGTGTTGTCGATGACCGACAGCGGGGTGATGGCCGCCAGGTGCGGCGGGTTCGTCGCCCCCACGAAGAGCTGGCTGATGCCGCCGTAGGAGATGCCCATCATCCCCACCTTGTTGTGCAGCACCCACGGCTGGCGCGCGACGGTCTCGATCACGTCGTAGCCGTCGAGGCCCTGGAGCGGCTCGAAGTAGTCGAACGCGCCGCCCGAGCAGCCGGTGCCGCGCATGTTGACGTCGACGACGGCGTAGCCGAGCAGGTTGGGGATCTGGGCGATCGAGCTCTGCCCGCCGTCCGGGTTGGCGTAGCCGTAGCCGGAGTACTCGATCAGCGTCGGGTACGGCCCGGGGCCCGCGGGCAGGTACACGTTGACCGCCAGCTGCGTGCCGTCGCGGGTGGTGATGTAGCCGTAGCCCTTCTCGGGGACCTTCTGGTCGTACACCTTGGTGCTCGGCGGCGCGGAGCGGTCGGAGAACACCGTGACCGCCTTGGAGGTCGCGGTCCGGCCCTTCACCCGGTAGCCGGCGGCGGGTCGCACGTCCCGGTAGACGATCCCGCCCTGCTTGCCGGCCCGGCGCGACTGCACCCGCTTGCCCTGGCGATCCACCAGCGCGTAGGTGGCGCCGGCCTTGGCCCCGGTGACCTGGACCTGCTCGGCGCTGCCGCGCACGGTCAGGCCGGCGGCGCCGGCTCCGGCGGCGGTGGCGGCGAGCAGCAGCGTGGCCGCGACCATGGCGACGCCGAGCGCGAGCAGCCGATGCACTGGGACGAGGGGACGGTGGTCAGCGTCGATCCGGGGCATGTGCGCACCATCTCAGGTCCGGCGGTCGCGTGCCGCACTTGCCCGCGTGTAAGGGTACCCTTACTAAGCCGACCAATTCGGACGGGTTTTGTTAGGGTCACCTAACTATGGACACAACGCCGTCGTGGAGCCGCAAGGTGCCCGCCCCCCTGACCGCCGGTCTCGCCGCCGCGGTCGCGCTGATCGTAGCCGTCCCCGTCTCCGGAGCGCCGGCCGCCACGGCCGCCCCCGCCGCACGGGCCACCCTGAGCCTCGACGGCCCCGCGTTCCGCCAGGCCCACAAGGCCGGCGTGCGGGTCACCGCCAAGAGCGGCGCGACCACGAAGGCCGCCGCCGTGCGCCTCCCCGTCACCGCCACCGTGGTCGACGCCGGCGCCGCCGTCGGGCTGCGCGGCACGATCGTGCTGCGGGCCGGCAAGCGCTCCACCGCGATCTCCCGCCTGCGCGTCAACGTCCGCTCGTCCCGCGCGGTGACGGTCACCGGCACGATCGCCGGCGGCGCCGTCACCGTCTTCACCGGCACCGCGCCCAAGAAGGGCTTCGCGCTGGACTCCACCGCGGGCACGGCCGCCTTCGCCGGCACGCCGCTGGCCCTGAGCCGCGGCGCCGCCAAGGCGGTGCGCACGCGCCTGAAGCTGCGCCGCACGCCCACCGGCCGCTTCGCGACCCTCGTCCTCACGGCCGGCCCCCTCGGGGGTGGCGGGACGACGACGTCCGGCCCCGGCGGCACGCCGGGGACCGGGTCGACCCCCGGCACCGGGACGACGCCGACGCCCGGCCCCGGCGATCCGCCGATCGCCTCCGGCCCGATCACCGACGAGGCACCGCCGCTGGCCCGCCCCGACACCGCGGTGGCCATCAGCACCGCCACGGTGCGCTGGCGGGTACGGGACTCCTGGATCCAGTACATCGCCGGCGGCAACCCCAGCGGCGTCACCGGCACCAGCGCCCTGGCCGGCGCCACCGGCGACCCCGCCCTGCAGCAGGGCTGCTCGAGCGACGGAACGGTCAACACCGCCGCCCTCACCTACCAGTTCGCGTTCCCGTTCACCGCGGGGTGGTACGACCCGGTCAGCGGGAAGGCCTCGCTGTCCTTCGCCGGCGGCGTCAACTTCAGATATCCGTCGCACGGGATCGACCTGACGACCTCGACCCCGGAGATCCAGCTCGACGGCGCCGCCTCGAAACTCGTGTTCGTGTTCAGCGGGACGGGCAGCACCAACCTGGGCGGCAAGCGCAGCGCGCTCACCGACCTGCAGGTCGGGGCGCCGCCGTTCCCCAAGGCGTGCGGCAGCGACGTCGCGCCGGCGCAGTCCGCCAACCCGTCGGTGACGGGCACGACGCACGTCTACGAGCGGATCCCCGGCGTCATCCCGGCCGGGACCGGCAGCTCCGTCTTCGCCGGCTTCTACAGCGCGGGCGCCCCGTTCGGCTGGCTCTCCGTCACGTTCACCACCGCCTCCTGACCCCGATCGGAACGCGTCTCCCATGATTCCCCGCCTCCCCCGCACCGCGGCCTTCCTGGCCGCCGCCGCGACCCTCGCGCTCGCGGCCGTGCCCGCCACTGCGGCCGCCGCGCCGCCCAAGCGGATCGTGGCGCTCACGCCGTTCACGGCGAACCTCTCCGCCGCGCTGGGCGTCAAGCCCGCAGCGATCGGCGAGACCCTCGGCGGCAACGAGAAGTACGTCAAGGGCCTGAACGGCGTCAAGCGGCTGCCGCTCTCCCACCCCAACGGCCCGAACATGGAGCAACTCGCGGTCCTCAACCCGCAGCTCGTCCTCTCCTCCCCCACCTGGCGCAAGGGCAACCAGACGATGCGCCAACTCCAGATGAAGGTCGTGGAGAGCGACCCCACCTCCGTGGACGACGTGCCCAAGCAGGTGGCGAGGATCGGCAAGCTGCTCGGCCGCGAGAAGCAGGCCACGCGCCTGGCCAAGCAGCAGCGGCAGAGCATCGCCACCGCCAGGGCCCGGGCGACGTCCCACCCGACCGTCCTGCTCGTGCTCGGCGTGGGCCGCACGCCCTACGCGTTCCTGGAGAACAGCTGGGGCGGCGACGTGATCCGGCAGGCCGGCGGGCGCCTGATCACCAAGGGGCTGAAGAACAGCGGCGGCTTCGCCCGCATCTCCAACGAGTACGTCATCGACCAGGACCCCGACGTGATCATCGCCGTCCCCCACGGCGCCGCGAAGGACATGGAGGGCATGGCGAAGTTCCTGCGCACCAACCCGGCGTGGCAGGACACCCGGGCCGTCAAGGCCGGCCATCTCTACGTGTCCACCGACAACTCCCTCCTGCAGGCCTGGACCCAGGCCGCCACCAGCATCCGCGACGTGCAGCAGAAGTTCCTGCTCAACGACCAGTAGCCGCACCCTTCCCGAACTCCGAAAGGACCCTCCGCATGCGCCCTGAGAACGCGCGGCGTCGATGGACCCTGGGCGCGTTGCTCGCGCTCGTCCTCGTCGCCGCTCCCCTGCTGACCGGCGTGAGCCCCGCTCACGCCGCCCTCGGCTGGACCGACACGCCGGCCACCGTCCCCGACGGCCCGCCCGAGGCCGAGGACGTCGGCATCGGCATCCGTCCCGTCTCGGCCACCGCGGTCGACCGGGCCGGCAACGCGTGGTTCGCCTGGGCGCAGTCCGACGACCCGGCCAGCCCCAACCCCAACGCCGCCACCTGGAAGCTGCGCGTCGCGTACCGCCCGGCGGGCGGCGCATGGCAGCCGCCGGCCGACGTCACCTCGGTGGTCCGGGCCGCCGGCACGAGCTACGAGACGATCGTCAGCCCGCGCCTGGCCGTGGACGCCAAGGGCACCCCCACGCTGGTGTGGGCCGTGGCCAAGTCCACCGGCTACGTCGTGCGTTCCAGCACCCGTACGGGCGGGGCGTGGAGCACGCCGGTCGACGTCGGGACCACGACGATGTCCGGGTCCAACTGGCCGACCAACGTCTCCCTCGCCCTCGACGTCGCGCCGTCCGGCCTCGCGGCCGTGGCCTACCAGGAGCTGAGCGGCACGCGCCTGGCCGTCCGGGACGCCGCCGGCGTCTGGGGCGCGCCGGAGACCGTCGCCACCGCCGCCGCCAACGCGGTCATCGACACGGTCGGCCTGGGTCGCGACCAGGACGGCGTGCTCACCGTCCTGTGGCGGGAGGGCACGAACGACAACAACCGCACGCTCGTCACCCGCACCCGCTCCGCCGAGGGCGCCTGGGGCACGCCGGTGACCCTGACCACCGCCGGCGGACGGGTGGCCCGCCCCTCGCTCGCCGTCGACGCCACCGGCGCCGCGGTCGCCGTGTGGGGCACGGCCGACGGCGCTCGCGCGGCGGTGCGGCCCACCTCCTCGTCGACCGCGTGGGCGGCGCCGACCGTCCTCTCCAGCGGCACCCCCAACGCGGCGCCCACCGCGCCGCAGACCACGCTGCTCACGTCCGGCAAGGGCGTGCCGTCCGTGGCCTTCGACGTCCACGGCAACGCGACCGTGGTGTGGCCCGAGGGCGACGACAGCGGCGCCGGCACGCCGGCCCGCGTACGCACCCGGAGCGTCACCGCCGCCGGCGTCTGGTCCGACGCGGTGACGATCGCCGACGGCGACGCCACCAACCCCCCGATCTGGCCGCGCGTCACGCTCGGCCCGGACGGGCAGGCGACCGCGGTCTGGACGCGCAACGTCAGCACGACGTTCCCCGGGGGCGTCGTGCAGATCGCCGGCGGCGAGATCATGGCCGCCAGCCGGGCCACCGCCACCGGCGCCTGGGGCGCTCCGCGCATGATGGCCACCACCAACGCCAACAGCCAGTACGCGTCGGCCACCGCGCTCGGCACGTTCACCACCGCCAACCTCAACGTGTCCGGCGACCCGCTCGGCAACGTCCTGCTCGGCTACTCGCCGTACTACGGGGCGTCGTTCCCGTCGGCCCGGCTCGTCGAGTCGTTCGACCACCAGACCGCGGTCGCGCCGCGCCTGGACTGGACGGCGCGCGGCATCACCGGCAGCTCGAACATCCGCACGTGGGTCAACTACCTGCGCACGAACTGGGCCGACGCCGGCCCCGGTGACGTCGAGGCGTCGGGCGGGGCCAGCCAGCCCGACGCGGGCGACCGCAACAGCTGGCGGCTCACCCAGCAGGACGTGTGGCGCGACTCCGTCACGAACAAGGTCATCGTCCAGTACCAGGGCACGATCCGCTGGTACAACCCCGGCCACTTCATCGACATCCGCCTCGTGAACCCGCGGCTGGAGATCGCCACCGACGAGCAGTCGGCCCGCCTCTACAGCGACGGGCAGTCGAGCGGGTCGATGGCCGACGCGATCGGCGGCCACCCGAAGACCACGCCGTTCACGCACCTGCGGGTGCTCGACCTCGACCTGGCCGCGATCGCCGGCCCCCGCACGAGCGGCGACGGCGCGGTGCGCAGCTGGATCGGCGTGCCGGCCAAGTTCGCCACCGGGGCCGCCAACGACCTGGGCGTGCAGCAGTACGCCCAGCAGCCGTTCGGGTTCCTGACGTTCAGCACCGCGGCGGCTCCCGAGACGCGGACGCCGCCGATCGACGTCCCGCCGATCGAGGATCCGCCGCCGCCGCCGATCGTCGATCCGCCGATCGTCGACCCGCCCAAGGTCGATCCCCCGAAGGTCGACCCGCCCAAGGTGACCCCGCCGAAGCCGCTCGCGGCGACGCTCAAGGGGGCCGCCCGCAAGCGCGGGGTGCGCACGGTGACGATCACCCTGGCCAAGCGCCTGGGCACGTCCAAGAGCCGGGTCTACAAGGTCGCGCTCTCGCGCGGCGGCACCAAGGTGGCGACCGGCCGGCTGAAGGACCGCACCCTCACGCTCACCGTGCCCAAGGTCCGGGGCAGGTACGCCCGGATCACGCTGAAGCGTGAGTACGTCCTCTCGGGGACGACCAAGCCCCGGATCGCGAAGACCACGATCCGGATCGGCTGACGCAGCACCTGAGCGCGGCGGATCGGGGCAGTGCGCCCGGTCCGCCGCCCGGGCGCGTCAGGCGACGCGCCGGGCGCCGACGTACGCGGCGCCCCAGTAGTCGTCGAAGATCTCGTGCTCGCGCACGCCGTGCGACGTCGAGGAGATCGCCGTCGTGGCGCTGGTGGCGATCCCGACGTGGGAGGCCCCCTCGCCGTCGGTGGCGAAGAAGACGAGGTCGCCCGCGACGATGTCCGCGCGGGCCACCGACGTGCCGGCCTCGAACTGGTCGAAGCTCGTGCGGGGCAGGGCCACGCCGACCTGGTCGAACGCCCACATGGTCAGGCCGGAGCAGTCGAAGCCGCCCGGCTTCGTGCCCGCCGACCGGTACGGCGTGCCGATCTGCGCCCGCGCCGCCTCGATCGCCTGGAGCGCCACCGCCGACGGCGCGGCCCCGGCGGGCGCCGCCGGCTGGGTCGCCTCCGTCGTCTCGGGCTCGGGCGCCGCCCCGACCTTCGGGGCCTTGGCCTTCGTCTGCGCCGCCGCCAGCTTCTTCTCGATCGCGGTCGCGAACGACAGGTGCATGGCCCGCAGCGTCTGCAGGTTGGGCTTCCCGGTCCGGGTCAGCCGCTTGCGGGACTGGTAGCGGGAGATCGCCGCGCGGGTGTGGGCGCCGATCGCCCCGTCCGCCTTCACGCCGACCCGACGCTGCACGCTCTTGGTCTGGGACCGCGTGAGCGTGACCGTCTTGGTCTGGGAGACCGCCGGCGCCGTCGTGGTGGTCGTCTCGGGCGCGGTCGTCGCGCCGCCCGGAGCGACGCTCGCACCCCCCGCCGTGTCCGCGGAAGCCGAGGCGGCCGGCAGGGCGCCGAGCACGCACGAGAGCGCGACGAGCCGGGCGAGGAGCCTGAATCGCATCCGACATGTCTAGCAAGGATCGCGGCGAGATCGAGGGGCTGGACGAAACCTGGCGGGCCGCCGCCCGGCACTCCGGCGGGCGATGCGGGGGCGTCCGGCGGCTTCTGGACACGGCGCACGACATCACCCGCTCGATCACCTATAGTCGTGGTCGTTGGACCTCTCGAACGCGGGGAACTCCGGTGGGAATCCGGGGCTGACGCGCAGCGGTATGGGGGACGACCGGATCGTTGTTCCACTGGGCCCTCGGGCCTGGGAAGGAGATCCGGGAGGTCGATCCCGAGCCCGAACACCCGGTTGAGAGCGCAGCTCACCGTCTCGCGTATAGGCGGCAGACCCTCACCTCCGTGATCGGTGCGTGCGTGTCCGTCGCCCTGAGGTTCAGGACAACGACATGCATCAGCAGGCTCCCGTCTTCTCGGCTGCTCGCCCCTCCCGTCTTCGGGCCGGGCGGCGCGTCGCCGGTCTCGTGCTGGTCGCGCTCGCGGCCTCCCCCGCGCCGGCCCTCGCCGTCTCCGACGCCGACCTCCAGCAGCGCGTGGCCTCCGCCGTCACGTTCCTGCGCGGGCAGCAGGATCCGGTCACCGGCGTCATCGGCTGCGGCTCGCCCGCGACCTCCCCGTGCCCCACCGGCGGCGCCAACCCGTTCGGCGGCGACTGGTCGCTGCTCGGCCTGTCCGCCGCCGGCATCCACCCCGCCGACCTGCGCGCCGCGCCGGGTGCCCCGAGCGCCCAGGACCACTACCACGCCCTGTGGAGCGGCCCCGACGACCACGTCTGGGGCAGCCAGTCGAACATGCAGGCCACCGACTACGAGCGGGCGATCATCGTCAGCCACGCGGCCGGCCTGCAGCCCACCCGGCTCTCGGCCCAGCAGAACCTGGTGGCCAAGCTCGCCGCGTTCGCCCAGCCCGACGCCACGTTCGCCGCCGTCGGCCTGCCCAACCACACGATCTTCGCGCTCATCGCGCTGGCCCAGACGGCCGTCGGCCAGAGCCCTGCCGGCCGGGCCTACCTGGACCGGGTCGCGGACGCGGTCCAGGCCCGCCAGGACGCGGACGGGTCGTTCGACCCGGCCCTCGACCTCCAGGGCGCCGCCCTCGCCGCGCTGTGCCTGGCCGGCCGGGTGGGGACGCCCGCGGTCACGCGCGGCATCGCCAACCTGCTGTCGCGCCGGTACCAGACGCCCGGCCCCTACTTCCTGGCGATCGGCAACTCCAGCGCCACGGGCTGGGCGCTCGCCGGCCTGGCCGCGTGCGGCATCACCCGCGGCACCCCGGCCTGGGCGGACGCCCAGCTCGAGGCCTCGCTCGACCAGCTCCTGCGCCAGCAGATCACGGTCAACGACACCGCCTCCCAGGTCGGCGGCTTCCCCGTCGCCGCGCCGGACCCGATCCCGCCGACGCTGAAGGCCAACCTCTACGCCTCCCAGGACGGGCTGCGCGCCCTGGCCCGGGCCGGGCTCGTCGTGGACCCGCCGGCACGGCTGAACGCCGGCGACCCCGTCGTGCGCCCCGCGCCCGTCGTGGCGGCCGGGACCGTCGTCCCCGTTGCGCTCGTCGTCGACGCCGGGTTCGGCGACGTGCGCCTGTGCTCCACCACCGCGCCCGCCGGCGCCCCGCTGAGCACCGTGCTCGAACGGGCCCGCCTGGCGTCCGCGCCGGCCGGCTGCGTCACCGGCGCGACGTTCGCGGGCGGCGCGCTGACGTCGCTGAACGGCGCCGACGCCGACGCCACGAACGGCGGCTGGCGGCTCAGCCTGGACGGCGGTGACGAGGTCGCCGCGGCCGTCCAGGCGGTCCCGTTCGGCGACGTCGTCGCGCTGCGCCTGGACCAGCCCGCCCCGTTCCGGGCCGACACCGCGGCCCTCGACCTCGGGACGCGCTCGGAGGGCACCGTCGGCGCCCCGCGCACCGTCACGCTGACCAGCCGCGCCGACGCGCCGACGTCGGTGCGCGGCGTGCGGGTGCTCGGCGAGCAGCGCGGCGACTTCCTGATCGCCGACGAGGACTGCACCGAGGCGCCGGTGCCCGCGGCCGGGACCTGCACGGTCTCGGTGCGGTTCGCGCCGTCGGCGACCGGCCCGCGGACCGGCACGCTGCGCGTGCTCGTCGCCGGCCGGGACCGTCCGTTGACGGTCGCGTTGACGGGCACGGGCACCGCACCCGAGGCCGGCGCGCCCGGCGCGCCCGGCGCGCCGGGCAGCGACGGTGCGCACGGCGTCGACGGCCGGGACGGCGCCGACGGCGCTCCCGGCCTCGCGGGGCCCACCGGACCCACCGGACCGGCCGGCCCCAAGGGCGCCGCCCCCGCCGCTCCGCGCTTCACCGTGACCTGCCGGCTCGTCAAGAAGCGGACCGCCGTCTCGTGCACGGTCCGCGCGGCCGGCAAGGCCCGTGTACGGGCCGCCGCCCGCCTGCAGGGCCCCCGCCGCACCGTCACGCGCTCCGCCCCCCGCACCGTGCGGGTGACGGTCCGCGGGCGTGGCCGTCCGCTGCGGGCCCGGCACCGGGTCGCGCTCCGCGTCGCCGTCGGCGGCCGCACGGTCGCGGTGACCGTGCGCGCCGACGGCGCCACCGCGTCCCCGGCCTGAGCCGGCCTCCCTCTTCCACATCCACCAGGAGACAGTCCACATGCGCCGTACGTCCTCATCCCCCGGGTCGCGTCGCCGATCCCCCCTCGCCGCGGCCGCGGTGACTGCGCTCGTGCTCGCGCTGCCCGCCGCGGCCGCAGCCGTCGCCGCGCCCACGCCGGTCACGGCCTGGGGCCTCAACAACTTCGGCCAGCTCGGCGACGGCACCGCGGTCAACCGCGCGACGCCCGGCGCCGTGTCCGGCATCACCACCGCGACCACGATCGCCGCCGGCGGCTACCACGGGCTGGCCCGGCGGGCCGACGGCACCGTCGCGGCCTGGGGCCGCAACACCACCGGCCAGCTCGGGGACGGCACCACCACCGACCGTCCCACGCCGGTGACGATCGCCGGCATCACCACCGCGACCGCGGTCGCCGGCGGGCTCAACCACAGCCTCGCCGTCCTCGCCGACGGCACCGTGCGGGCGTGGGGCAACAACGCCAACGGCCAGCTCGGCGACAACAGCGTCACGCAACGGCTCGCGCCCGTGACCGTCTCCGGCCTCACCACCGCGACCGCGGTCGCCGCCGGCGGTCAGACGTCGGCCATCTTCAGCCTCGCGCTGCAGAGCGACGGCGTCGTGCGCTCCTGGGGCGTCAACGCCAGCGGCCAGCTCGGGGACGCCACCACCACCCAGCGGCGGGTCCCGGTCACGGTGAGCGGCATCGCCACCGCGACGGGGATCGCCGCCGGGCGCTCCCACGGCGTCGCCGTGCTCGCCGACGGCACCGTTCGTGCCTGGGGCCTGAACGGCGCCGGGCAGCTCGGCGACGGCACGACGGACACGGCCAAGACCCCGGTGACCGTCTCCGGCGTGAGCACCGCCACGGCGGTCGCCGCCGGTGGTGCGCACTCGCTCGCGCTCCTCGCCGACGGCACGGTCGTCGCCTGGGGCGAGAACGCCGACGGCCAGCTCGGCAACGGGACCACGACGGCGAGCAACGTGCCCGTTCCCGTGACCGGCCTGACCGGCGTGGTGGAGATCGCCGCGACCAACGTCACCAGCTACGCGCGCAAGGCCGACGGGACCGTGTGGGCGTGGGGTGCGAACACGAACGGCCAGCTCGGCAACGGGACCCTGGGGCTCGGCACCGGCTCGACCGTCGCCGTCCGGGTGCCCGCCGTCCGCGCCGCCGGCCTCGCGCTGGGCGGCGTCGGCTACGCGATGTACGACCGTGGCGCGGCCCCCGCGCTGACCAGCGTCCCGTCCCTGGGCTTCGACACGCAGGCCCAGGGCACGCTGAGCGTCGCCAAGGCGGTCACCGTGACCGCCGGGTCGGATCCCCTGGTCGTCTCCCGCGTGACGACCTCCGGAGCCGCGGGCGACGACTTCGTGGTCACCGGCGACACGTGCACGGGCGAGACGCTCCCCGCCGCGACGTCCTGCGTCGTGCGGGTGCGCTTCGCCCCCGAGGCCGAGGGCGCGCGGGGCGCGACGCTCACGGTCCGTGGCGACGCACCTGACCCGATCCAGGTCGCGCTGACCGGCACCGGCGGCGCGCTGCCGCAGGGCCCGAAGGGCGACACGGGCGACACCGGCGCGGCCGGGAGCTCCGGCGACCAGGGCCCCAAGGGCGACGCCGGGGTCGACGGAGCGCCCGGGGCCGACGGAGCGCCCGGCACCAAGGGCGAGACCGGGGCGACCGGCGCCGACGGCGGGGCGGGCGGGACGGGTCCCAAGGGCGACCGGGGCGACACCGGGGCGACCGGCGCGACCGGACCCAAGGGCGCCAAGGGCGACAGCGTCCGGATCACCGTGTCCTGCTCGCTCGTCAAGAAGCGCACCCGGGTGACGTGCAAGGTTAGGCAGAGCACGGTCACCTCGTCCGTCCACGTCGGCGGCCGCGCCGTCCACGCCGCCTCCCGCCGCGCCAGCACCGTGACCACCCGCCTGACCCGCCGGGGCCGCGCGACGCTGCGCCGCACGGGCGCGATCCGCATGACGGTCGCGATCGCCGGCGGCGGCCGCACCACCCGCGTGACCACGGTCGCGCGATGACCTTCGACCGCAGCACAACCACCAGGAGGAAGTCCATGCCCGTCCATTCCCACCACCGCGTGCGCACGGCGATCGTCGCCGCGCTCGCCTGCACCACCGTGGCGTTCGCGGTGCCGGCCGTCGCGCAGGCCGCCACCAAGACCGTCACCGTCCGCGTCGAGGGCGAGAACGACACGCTGCTCCCCGAGACCGAGGTCACCATCGGCGACGGCACCGCCGCCGCGCAGAAGTACGACAGCAGCGGCGCCCTGCCGGGCGGCTGCAAGAACGACACCGCATCGCAGGCCATCGAGCTCGCCACCGACGGCGACTGGGACCGCGGCGCGTACATCCAGGAGATCCTCGGCGAGACCCAGGGCTACACCCCCGGCAACTGGACGATCTACGACGGCACGCACTACGCCGACTGGGGCGCGTGCGACCTGCACCTGGCCGACGGCACCCGCCTGCTCCTGCAGGCCGGCGAGACCGATCCCAGCCCCAACTACCGCCCCCTCTCGCCGATCCTGGAGTGGGACGGCGTCCCCTCCGCCCCCGTCAACGCGGGCACGCCGTTCACGCTGTCGCTGACCAAGTGGGTCGTCCCCAACACGGCCGACACGCCCGACCCGCTGTTCCCGCCGAACACCCACTGGCTGAGCCCCGCGATGACGCAGAGCGACGCGGTCGGCTACACGGTGTCCGACGGGACGCACAGCCAGACCACGAACGGGTCCGGCAACGCGACGTTCACGATCAGCACCCCGGGCACCTACACGTTCAAGGCGCAGCGCACGGGCGCCCGGGCCGGCAACTGGGCCCGCTCGCTGCCCGTCGACGTATGCGTGGAGGATCCGCTCAGCCCGACCTGCTGAGCGCCGCCCGCCGGAGCCCCGCCCCTGGCGCGCGCCACGTGTGCGCGCCGGGAGCGGGAGTCCGCCGGCGGCCGGTCGTGCCGGGGCCCCGCACGGATGTGCGACCCTTACCGCGCCGGAACCCACGAGCGATAGGACCGCGGTGTCAGACGATCAGGATTGGCGGCTCCAGGCGGAGCTGGAAGTGGCGGGGAACGACGAGGCGCTCGAGGCCATCGTGCGCGACGTCGACCGCCTCGACGGCGAGGGCTCGCTGGTGACCCACGACGGCGCCACGCTCTTCGCCTACGCCGCCAGCCCCGAGGGCCTGGCCACCGCCCGCGGCGCGATCGAGCAGGCGCTGCGCAACGCCTCCGCCGAGGCCACG
>Ga0164241_10004049_pt1 | contig 14413 bp, 8 predicted proteins | sample OricomyardsoilBY_FD_108780 | JGI IMG/M metagenome (GOLD analysis project Ga0164241, IMG submission 108780) | Backyard soil microbial communities from Emeryville, California, USA - Original compost - Back yard soil (BY) | ecosystem: Environmental > Terrestrial > Soil > Unclassified | place: USA...
CGGGACGATATAGCGCCGGACGAAGACAAAACTTTGTATAATACTGTTTGGAAAAAATTATTAGATATAGGCGATATCATTGGCGTGAAAGGTTTTGTATTCACTACAAAGACCGGCGAAACTTCTATCCACGTTACTGAATTTAAAATTCTTTCAAAAGCGTTGCGTCCGTTGCCTGTAGTGAAAGAAAAAGACGGCGAAACGTTTGATGAAGTTACCGATACGGAATTCAGGTATCGCCAGCGCTATGCCGACCTGATCGTAAATCCACAAGTAAAAGAGGTTTTTATCAAAAGAACAAAAATGGTGAATGCCATGCGTGAATTCCTGAATAAGGAAGGCGCATTGGAAGTAGATACACCGGTGCTTCAAAATATTCCCGGAGGCGCGGCCGCACGGCCTTTCAAGACGCACCACAATGCATTGGACGTACCTTTTTACTTGCGCATTGCCAATGAACTATATTTAAAAAGGCTAATCGTCGGTGGCTTTGAATGGGTGTATGAATTCAGCCGCAATTTCAGAAACGAAGGTATGGATCGCACGCATAATCCTGAGTTCACTATACTTGAGTTCTACGTAGCCTACAAAGATTATCTGTGGATGATGGAAACTACAGAACAGTTGTTGGAACACGCAGCCATGGCTGTAAACGGAACTACGAAAGTGCTTTCAGCCGAAAAAGAAATTGACTTTAAAGCCCCATACAAAAGAATTACGATGTATGATGCCATAAAGGAGTTTACGGGAATTGATATCAGTGAAAAAGATGAAGATGGCTTGCGGGAAGTATGCCAACAGTTAGGCATACACGCGGATAAAACCATGGGAAAAGGGAAACTGATTGATGAGATCTTTTCCGGAAAATGCGAATCCCATTTTATACAACCTACTTTTATAATAGACTATCCCGTAGAGATGAGTCCGCTGACGAAAAAGCACCGCAGCAAACCCGGCTTGGTAGAGCGTTTTGAACTGATCGTGAACGGAAAAGAGATTGCCAATGCCTACAGCGAGCTAAACGATCCATTAGAACAAAGGGAACGTTTCGAAGAGCAAGTAAAACTCATGGAGCGTGGCGATGACGAAGCCATGTTTATAGATTATGACTTCTTGCGCGCACTGGAATATGGCATGCCTCCTACCAGTGGGATTGGTTTTGGGATAGACAGATTGGTAATGCTGCTTACCGGCCAGCCATCAATCCAGGATGTATTATTTTTTCCACAGATGAGGCCCGAGAAAAACCTTGGGGAAGAAGTTGCAAAAGAGTCGAAAGGCGCTGAATAGAGGATTTTCTTTCGTAATTAGATTTGTTCGGCAGAAAATGCTTTTCTAGTTGAAATAGAAAGCAAAAATTTTCGGTTTTTGTTTGTTTACTACTAATCGTACAATCGGTTTGATTTAGATAATAAGATCAAAGGAAAGCAAGAAAAATTCTATTTTAATTCCAGCTAAAACTAAAAGGAATTGTAAATTTAATTGAGGATTATTTTTATCTTCAAAGTAAAATTTGAAAATTCCATCCATCACTTCATCCCCACTTTTCCATTTGTTCTATCCACACAATTGTAAAGGATGCGGCAGCGATGTGATTGACAAGGAAAATTTTATTTGCCTGCAATGTATCCATGATTTGCCGGTAACCAATTTTGCCATGCACGCCAACAATCCACTTGAAAAAAAATTCTGGGGACGCCTGTCCTTAACTTCTGCAATGAGTGAACTTTATTTTTCAAAAGATTCGATTGTTCAAAACATGATTCATGAATTTAAGTATCGTGGAAACAAAAAGATAGGGCAATATTTTGGAAATATGATCGGAAGAAGCCTGCTCAATAGTAATCGTTTCGATGTTGACGTGATTGTCCCGCTTCCATTGTTTATTCGTAAAGAGAAAATGAGGGGATTTAACCAGGCAGAGATCTTGTGTGATGGCATTGCAGAGATGATAAAGAGACCCGTGATTTCAAAGAATGTAATCCGAAAATTTTTTACTGAATCTCAAACAAGAAAACACCGCATTGAGAGATGGAAAAATGTAGAAGGAATTTTTTTCGTGAATGACAAAAAATCCCTGGAAGGCAAACATATTTTATTGGTTGACGATGTAGTTACCACAGGCGCCACATTGGAAGCCTGTGGCATAGAAATTTTAAAAGTAGCCGGCACGAAGCTAAGTGTGGCTGCGCTGGCCATGGCCGTCAGCTGATCAAATGGCTAAAGTAAAAAGAGAACCGCTTTCGCAATTCTCTTTCATTCAAAATCAATTTAATAAGGATTATTTTGCTATTCCCATTTTAGCTTCGATAGAAAGCGTCGCGTGTGGAACAGCCCTTAATCTCGCCTTATCAATCAGCTTTCCCGTAACGCGGCATATTCCGTAGGTTTTATTCTCAATACGCATCATCGCTTTTTCAAGATGATCGATAAAGGTAATCTGGCGACTTGCCATTTGGCTTAATTGCTCCCTTTCCATACTCAGGCTTCCGTCTTCCATGGTCATATACCTGTTATCGCTTTCATCGCCACCCATTTGGTCTTTGCGGGTAATAAGGCCTTGCAAATATCCTAACTCTTTTTTTGCAGTCTCTAATTTCCTGGTAATCAATTCTCTGAATTCTACCAACTCGTTATCACTGTAACGCATGCTGGGGCCGTTATCTTCGAATGGCGACTGGTCGAGAACTGATTTGGTAAACTCGGGTTCATATTTACGAGCTTTTTCTGTGTGTGTTTTAGGCATTACAAACGGTTTTTGAACTTTCTTAGGTTCGTCTTTTAGTTTTGTTTTGGGTGTGGCAATGGCGTTCTTTGAGTCTGCCTTATGAGCAGAAATTTCTTTATGGCTTTCTTTAATTGTCGCTTTTTTAATGGGCTGTTCTTTTGATGGTTTTGCAACCTTTGTTACTTTCTGGGCAACTTCTTTTTTCGCTACAATTTTTTCCTTTTTCGCTGCCGACTTCTTAGCAGAAGCCTTCGCATTCACACTCGTTATTTTTTTTGCTTTAGTCAACTTATTGGGGGCTGCTTTTTTCAAACCGGCCTTAGCAGTTTTTTTAACCGGAGTAAGTGGTTTTTTAATTACTTTGATGGCAATCTTTTTAGGCGAAACAACTTTTTTTGCAGCTTTTTTTTGGAGAACGGCAGCTGACTTTTTGGCAATAACTTTTTTGACAATGGCCTTTTTTACCTGCACTACTTTCTTTGGCGGCGCGGATTTTTTATTTGCCGGCTTGCTTGCCTTTGGTTTTGCGGCAACTTTGGTTGCCTTTTTAGTCTTTGTTGCCATAAATTTAAATGCTTTTTTGAGTAATATTTACTGCAAAAGTGTCATTGTTAACATCAATTGTGGTGCCATTTGAAATATCGGACGAAAATTCAATCTTCGCTGCCAAAATTTCGGCGCGAATATAATCATTAAATTCATTAATTATATCTTTTATGACGCCTTTTTCTTGTATATTTAGCACGATTTTATCAGTTAATTCGAAGTTTTTTTCTTTGCGTAGATTTTGGATTCTGTTTATGAACTCGCGGGCAAATCCTTCCTTTTTTAACTGATCCGAAATAATCAAGTCCAACGCCACCGTCAGATTGCCTTTTACCGCCACTTCAAAGCCCGGTATTTCATTGGTACTTACTTCAATATCGTCGGGACTGATGATAATTGGTTCCTGATCCGGGCCGTCTTTTAGACTAAAATCGCCTCCGAGTATTTCATTAATTGCTACATCATCCAAATTGGCGATTTTTTCTGCAGCCCATTTCATTTTTGGCCCCAATTTTTTCCCAAGGGTTTTAAAATTGGCCTTCGCCTTCTTTTTTATAAAATTATTGCCTGCTGGCAAAATGTCAACCTCCTTGATATTTGTTTCGGATTTTATGATATTCTCCACCTGCCTGATTCTATTTTCAAAATCTTCGTCTACTGCCGGAATAATCACTTTTTGAAGCGGTTGGCGAACTTTAATGCTTACCTTTTTTCGAAGTGATAATATAAGCGACGAAATATCCTGGGCTAATTTCATTCTTTCTTCAAGTTCCGCATTTATGGCTGCATCATTTGGTTTCGGGAAATCGCTAAGGTGAATAGAATTTGCGCTTATTTGTTCAGTTACTGTATTTAGATTCTTAAATAGCCAATCGCTGAAAAACGGAGCAATGGGAGCTATTAATCCACTGATTGCCTGCAGACATTCGTACAAAGTTTGATAGGCTGAAATTTTATCTTTCTCTCCTGATGGATTGGTTTTATCAATCGGCTTCCAGAAACGGCGGCGACAAAGCCTTACATACCAATTGCTTAATTGCTCACTTAAGAAATATTCGATAGCCCTTCCCGCCTGCGTAGGCTCATAATCATCTAGACTTTTAGTTACGTCATTTATCAAAGAGTTTAATACCGAAATAATCCATTGATCCATTTCCGGTCGCTCATTTACAGGAATCGGCTTTTCTTTAAAGACAAATCCATCTACGTTAGCGTAAAGCGCAAAAAACTGGTACGTGTTATAAAGCGTGCCAAAAAACTTCCGCTGTACTTCTTTAATTCCCTCTGTATCGAATTTCAAACTATCCCACGGAGAAGCATTTGTAATTAAATACCAACGCGTTGCATCCGCGCCAAAAACTTCTAATGTCTCAAAAGGATCCACCACATTGCCGAGACGCTTGCTCATTTTATTTCCATTCTTATCCAGTACAAGACCATTACTTACCACATTTTTGTATGCTACACTATCAAAAAGCAAAACAGCCAGTGAATGAAGCGTATAAAACCAGCCTCTCGTTTGGTCTACTCCTTCACAAATAAAATCTGCCGGAAAGTTTTTTTCAAATTGCTCTTTATTCTCAAATGGGAAATGCCATTGCGCATACGGCATGGCGCCACTATCGAACCAAACATCTACCAGATCCGGTACCCGCTTCATGGGTTTTCCTTCTGAAGAAGTCAAAACAATATTATCTACGAAGGGTTTATGGAGGTCCGAAACTAATTTATTTACCTGGCTTTCATCTGCTTTTAAATTTCCTGCTTCAATGGATTTTTTAATTTCGGTTTTTAATTCATCTATCGAACCGATGCATTTTTCTTCTTCTCCATCTTCTGTACGCCATATTGGCAATGGCGTTCCCCAAAAACGGCTTCGGCTAAGATTCCAATCCACCATATTTTCGAGCCAATTTCCAAATCTTCCTGTGCCTGTAGAAGCCGGTTTCCAGTTGATGGTATTGTTCAATTCGATCATCCTGTCTTTTACGGCGGTAGTTTTTATAAACCACGCATCCAGTGGATAATAAATGATTGGTTTGTCAGTACGCCAGCAATGAGGATAATTATGTTCATATTTTTCGACTTTGAAAGCCCGGTTTTCTTTTTTTAACTTAACGGCAATGTCCACATTTACATCTACGTAGTGCGGATCATCTTTGTAATCTTTCACAAATCTTCCGCTGAATTCTCCAACACCATCTACAAATTTTCCTTCTTTATCCACGAGGGTCAAAATCCCAAGATTGTTTTTCTTACCTACTCTAAAGTCATCCGCGCCAAAAGCAGGTGCTGTGTGTACGATTCCGGTTCCGTCCTCAGTAGTAACAAAATCTCCTGTTATAATTTTAAAAGGTTCAGCGCCCGGAGTGAGTTCTTGAATTTTTTCTAAAGTGTTCGCTTCCGAGGGCAATAATTGCTCATAACTGATTCCTTCTAATTCTCTTCCACGAAACGTTTCCATTTTTTGCCATGGGATAACTTTGTCACCTTCTTTATAATCATTAAAAGAAATATTTTCAGCTTCCGCTTTAAAATATTGCGGAATTAAAGCAGTGGCAAGAATTACATTTATTGGTAAATGTGTATAGGGATTAAATGTTTTTACTAACGAATATTCAATGTTGGGGCCGACGGTTAATCCAAGATTGGACGGAAGCGTCCATGGTGTTGTGGTCCAGGCAAGAAAGAAAACGGCCTCCCCTAAATCCCCTCCGGGGGAGGGGACCTGCGAAGCCTCTTCTATCGCAGCGAATATTTTTGCAACGGTAGGATGTTGTAATCCTCCTCCCCTGGATGGGTTGGGGAGGCCGAACATCACCGTCGCACTGGTATCCTTCACATCTTTATAAGTACCAGGCTGATTCAGTTCGTGAGAGCTCAAACCCGTTCCTGCTGCAGGTGAATAAGGTTGAATACTAACGCTTTCGTATAGATAGCCTTTTTTGTATAATTCTTTCAGGCACCACCAAAGTGTTTCAATATAGTTATTTTCAAACGTAATATATGGATTCTTTAAATCGACCCAATAACCCATCTTTTGCGTTACTTCATCCCACTTATCTTTGAATTTTAATACTTCACGACGGCAGGTAGCATTATATTCTTCAACCGAAATAGATTTCCCAATATCTTCTTTTGTAATTCCCAATAATTTTTCTACTCCCAATTCTACGGGTAATCCATGAGTATCCCATCCTCCTTTACGATTTACCTGGAAACCCTGCATGGTTTTATAACGACAAACCAAATCCTTTAAGGTTCTGGAAATTACATGGTGAATCCCCGGCATTCCATTCGCGCTTGGCGGCCCTTCATAAAAGACAAAAGAAGGTTTTTCTTCCCTGTTAGAAATACTTTTTTGAAATGTATCTTCCTGGTTCCACGATGCCAGAATTTCATCTGCAATTTGGGTGAGATTCAACTGCTTGTATTCACGGTATTTCTGCTTCATTAATTATAAACCTTCATGATAAAATAAAAGGTAGCAAAGGTAAAGATTTTTGTAAGGCGCTGATGAATCAATAAGAGGCCTGTTTTTAAAATAGAGATGCGATTTCATTTCGTTAAATTCGTTTTATCAATAAATCAAAAATCTATGAAAATAAAAGCATTAGGTAGCCAGAGTTTGCACGCTTCTGAAATTGGGCTTGGCTGCATGGGAATGAGTGAGTTTTACGGCAAACATGATGACCCAGCATCAATTCAAACAATCCGTAGAGCCTACGAACTGGGCGTTTCGTTTTTTGACACCGCAGATATGTATGGACCATACACGAATGAAATATTGTTGGGAAAAGCAATACAATCTTTCAGAAACGAAATTACAATTGCTACTAAATTCGGAATTGTCAGAGATGCTTCAAACCCAGCATCGCGCGGAGTAAATGGCAGGTCTGAATATGTAAAAAGTTCTTGTGAAGGAAGTTTGAAAAGATTGAATGTAGAAGTAATTGACTTGTATTATTTGCATCGAAGAGACCCCGAAACCCCTATTGAAGAAACAGTAGGCGCCATGGGACAATTAGTAAAAGAAGGAAAGGTGAGAGGAATAGGATTAAGTGAAGTAAACACAGAAACGCTACGAAAAGCACATGCAACTTTTCCGATTACTGCGTTGCAAACTGAATACAGTTTATGGAGCCGTGATCCGGAAGATGGTATTTTGCAGGCTTGTAAAGATTTAGGAATTGCATTTGTAGCCTATAGTCCGCTTGGAAGAGGATTTCTGACGGGGCAAATAAAAAAGTTTGAAGATTTGGCCGATGATGATTTTCGAAAAACTTCCCCGCGTTTCCAGGGAGAAAATTTTGATAAAAACCTGGGGTTGGTAAATGAAGTATCATCAATTGCTAAAGAAAAAGGATGTACGCCATCGCAGTTGGCGCTCGCGTGGGTAATGGCGCAGGGAGAATTTATTTTTCCTATTCCCGGAACGAAGCGAATAAAATATCTGGAAGAAAATGTGAAAGCTGCGGATATTTCACTATCTGCCAAAGAACTGGAGAAGATTGAAAAAGTGTTTCCAAAAGATGCGGTATCTGGTTCGCGCTACACCGAAGGGGGAATGAAAACGTTGAACAAATAATAGCCATTCATTTAATTTTTGCAGGGTTTTCACCGATTGTTTTTCAAAAGAATTGGACCAGTGAATAAACAAATAATAGAGATTTCTATTTTTATTTTGGAGAAAATATCCCAAAAATTTTTTTCAGTTTTTATTTGAATTGATTATTGTGAAACTCTGTTTGTAGTTCTCTCATGCAATTGGCGCAAAGGCAATCCTCATATTTTTCGTTTGAAGCAGAAATTATTTATAGCAAAGGATTATAGCGATTTTGTGTAGCGCCTGGGATGTTTAAAATTGACTTTGAAAAACGTTCCTTTTTCAGATTTATTCCGTAAAATAGTGATATTCAATTATCTTTAGACTGACTGATATTAAATGCGTATGGACTCTAATCAATGTGAACCTATATTAAGGTCTAATATCCGGATCTTCATCCTGGCTCACGAGAAAAATTATCAAAGCGAAATAGACAACACGATAAAGTGTTTAAATTATTGCCTGAGGCCTGCATTTCTAAAATGGGCGAGCCTTACCTACTCTCAATATCCAACAGAAACAATAGAATTTAATGCTGATATTTCATTTACTGATGCCGTCTTAAAAATACAAAGCAAAGCATCCGAAGGAAAATTGTATAAAGGAAATGCCATTATAAAAACGGTTGTATTTATTTTTTTTAAAAATATTTTGCGTGATAATTTGCAACGTCACAATAGGCTAGAAGAAAAAAACAGAAGATTTGGCAAAAGCAATTATATCGATGAACAACATAATATTCTTAGCGAACATGATGATAAAGAGGCGAAAATAACATTAATAGAACGAGCGCTTTCATCTTTGAATGCTACAGACAGGCAAATTGTTATGTGGCGGCATATTGATGGGAAAAAAAATGATGAAATAGCGCGGCTATTAAAAATAAATATCCCATCTGCCACAAATAGAATTTACAGGTGCATGGAAAGACTAAAAGCAGCAATCGAAAAAATTCAATCAACTAATGCCTATAACAACTGACCAATATCAACGATTGATGAATTTCATGGATGGTATCATGTCATTGGATGAGACCTTATCTTTTGAAAAAGAGCTTGCAAATAATACTGAATTAAGAGCGCAACTTGATTTTGAGCAACGAATAAGGGATGATATTAGCAGTGCGAAAAATATTAATGGAGAATTTAACGATGAGCAAAGCGTTTTAACCGTAAGAAAAAACAAATATTTTTCAATCAAGCAATCAAGGATAAAATTGATGGCGGCCGTAATAATTCCATCGGTGATTATTGCGGGAGTTGCTATGCTGTTAGTACATAAAAAAAATATTTCAACATCAGTTTCTACAACTATTGATACGGCGAAAACGAATAACAAAATCGTTTTGGCGCCCTTAAAAAAACCGGCGGACGTTCCGCAGGAAAAAAAAACTATTGATACTGAAAGTTTATTTAAAAAATATTACAAAAAGGAACCGGCTCCTGAAGAGTATCCCATTCTTTTAGCAGAAGCCTTTGATGGATACGCAAGAAATAATTATGCGCCTTTGGATAAATTGAACCTTCAGGAACTACCGGATACAAGAGGTTCGGATGATGCAGAAAACAAAAAATCTATTTTGCTTTTAGGGAATTTTTATAAGGGCGCGGCTGCTTTGGAAAGAAAAAAAACAACCGCGGCAATAGAATATTTTACCTGGGTTATTAATCATTCAAAAGGCACAGCCTGGCAAGAGAAAGCACAATGGTATCTCGCAATGGCTTTTTTGCAAAAAAACGATATAAGCCTTGCTCAAAAAGAATTAGAAAAATTAACCGAACCTGGAAAATACAGATTGGAGGCCAAACAAATTTTGAAAACAATTAGCTCTGATTAAAGATGTATAAGTTATTTTCTTTTTTATTTTTCTTCATTACTTGTAACTATTGTATTGGGCAGGACATTAACTACCAGGATTCTTTGACATACTATTATAAAAAAAGCGATTTCAATAATGCTATTTTTTGGAGCAAGAAAAATGTAGAAAAAAATAAGAACGCCAGGCCTCGTAATGATTCAGCTTATGGCGCTTCTTTAAATGATTTGGGCCTGCTTTACAGGGAGGTGGGCAACTATAAAATGGCGGAAGCTTTATACCTGCAATCCATGGACATAAGGAAAAGATGGGGTGGGACAGAACATCCTGAATATGCGGGTTCCTTGCTGAATATTGCCGACTTGTACGAAAGAACTGGTAGATATAACGAAGCGATACTGATGCTTCAAAAAGCTTCAGAAATTTATAAAAAAAGATTTGGCGAACAAAGCTCACTGTATGCTACGGCGTTAAATAATTTGGCTAATGTTTATTTACAAATTCAAAACTTGCCACTTGCAGATTCTTTGTTGGCAAAGAGTCTTGCAATAAGGAAAAAAAATTCAGGAAAAGACTCCGGGGAATATGCCCAATATCTTAATTCAGTCGGTACGCTTTATAATATTATGGGCAATTTTTCTGTTGCAGAAAGTTATTTTAAGAAGGCAATTGCCATATACAAGAACTATCCGGAGGACTCTATAAACTATGCTACGGCTGTTCTTAATTTAGGAGAAGTGTATTTACATTTGGGAAATCCTTTTTTAGGTAAAGATCTGATCGAGGAAAGCAACCAGATTTTTATAAAAAAATTAGGCAAAAAACATCCTACTTATGCTCTGAGTTTGATTCCTCTCTCCGATGCTTATTTAGCAATGGGAAATAACGCTGCCGTGGAAAAACTTCTTAAAGAAGCAATAGATATATTTTCGGTTTCCAGTGGTAAAAATAACTCTGATTACGTTGCCCTAATTCAAAGATTGGGTGGTTTTTACTATCAAACAGGTAAATTTTCAGATGCATTGACTTACATGCTGGAAACAAAAACAATAATGGAGAAGATTATTGGAAAGCAAAATATAAACTATGCCGAACTTCTTATTTTCATTGCAGATATTTATCAAAAAATGGGTAATAATTCTCTAACAAGTGATTTGCTAATACAATCCATGGAAATCGAAAAGAAGATGCTTTTGGAAAAATTTGATTTTTTATCTGAAGACGAGTTGGCAGAATATGTAGTATCCAGAGAATATTATTTCAGGACTTATTTTTTTCCCTTTAGATTAAATTATGAGTCTGATAGACTTTCTGAAGCTCTTTATGACTACAAACTTTTATTTACGGGTGTAACTATACAAAATGCGGTAAACCTTAGCACGATGTTCCAAAATTCAAAAGATACTTTGTTATTAAGGCTTTGGGACGAATATAAAAATAACAAATTCTTGCTTAGTAAAGCAGAATCTTTGCCCGCTTCGAAAAGGTTTCAAAACATAGATTCACTTTCTATTCTTATCAACGCTCAAGAAAAAAATTTACTACGCAAATCCGCCTTTTATAGACAAGTTAAAAATAAGCTCCATGTCTCTTATAAAGACGTACATCGTCATTTAAAAGAGGGTGAAGCCGCTCTTGAATTTGTTAAGGTAAAAAGCAACTACCTGGTTCCGCAAGATACAGTGGTTTATACATGTATGCTGGTGCTACCTCAAGATACAGTTATTAGATTATTTTACCCATTTGGAGAAAAGCAGTTATTATCTGCGTTAAGGAAATTTGCGTATAAAGCCTCTGTAAATGTCAAAGTTGATAATGGGGTAACTAATATTGGAATCAATCAAGCGCCCGATAATGACATTTTTAAATTAGTTTGGGAAAGGATAGAAAAGTATCTGGTAAAAAAGAACACAAAAACGATATACCTTTCTCTTGATGGATTGCTTAACAATATTGCGTTTGCAGCTATTCCTATCGGCAACGATTCTTTACTTTGCGATAAATATAATTTAATACAGGTAACCTCTACAAGGCAGGTGGCAATAGAAGAGAACAAAAATAAAATACCTTCTTCCGCCGCATTATTTGGAGGTGTTAATTATAACAACCAGCGAACAGATAGTACTATAGTAAATACCAAACAACAGTATTTCGTTCATCAGCAATACCGCGGCGGCGATTTAGACAGCTTTAAATTTTTACCCAATACATTAAAAGAAGTAAAGGCTATTAAAAAAGATATGGACTTACTGAATAAAAAAACTTTTTTATTCAGCGGACAAAATGCAACGGAAGCTGCATTTAGAAGTATGGCTAAAGGAAATGCATCCCCGGAAATAATTCATTTTGCTACTCATGGTTTTACTTTCCCGGATTCTGTGCGACAAAAAAATGATGATGCTGATAATGCTTTTAAAATATCCGGCAATCCACTCCTTCGATGCGGATTGATCATGGCCGGGGGTAATAATGGATGGAAAGGGAAAAACAAAGCGAATGAAGATGACGGTATTTTGACCGGGCTTGAAATAAGTTCCGCTTCGTTACAAAATACGCAACTTGTTATATTAAGCGCCTGTGAAACTGGCACAGGAGAACTTCGTGGAAGTGAAGGCGTATATGGGTTACAACGTGCGTTTAAATTAGCCGGCGTAAATTATGTAATGGCTACTTTATGGCAGGTACCCGACAAGGAAACAAATGAATTTATGCAATACTTCTATAAAAATTTATTAGACGGAAAAGGCATACGTCAATCGTTTATACTTACACAAAAAACAATGCGCAAAAAATATGCTCCTTATTATTGGGCGGCATTTACTTTGGTGCAATAATCAAAAAAAATTTTAAAGGGGAGTGATGATAAAATAATAGTTATTGCTATTAATGTATGGGATAACTGTGGTACGCTTTGCGTACTTAAATATCACTTATTGTAAAAAGAATAAAACATCATTGTTAAGACAGGCTTTATTCGCTTTTTATCTTCTGATAAAACCAAAAAATATGAAATCTTTAAAATGTATTTCCAGAAAAAAAATTGGTCTGATAATTATATTATTTTTTTTAGTTAGCTGCAAAAAAGAAACCGATGAAGGAGGGGCTTCAATAGGAAACAACATGTCATTTACAAAACAAAGCGGGAGAATATATGAACCCGATACCGGCGGATTTTTTGGTTATGACGTTGCAATTTCATCCGATGGTAATACCGCTGTTGTAGGAGCGCCTTCCGCAGATAACAATAAGGGGAAAGTATATATTTATATTCGAAATAATAACAATTGGACTTTGCAGGCAAGTCTTACAGGCCCTGTCAATTCATATAATTTGGAGGCGGGCTTTGGTACATCAGTGTCAATATCTGCGGATGGAAATACTGTTTTTTCCGGAGACGACTACAATGATTTCTATGGTAGTAATGCTTCATTTTTTAAACGCGAAGGAACGGCATGGTCTGAAATGGGAACAGCGTTAAAACTCATACCTAATTCTATTGGGTCAGATTTATATGGAAGATCCATTTCCCTCTCCGCTGATGGAAACATTGCCGTAGCAGGAGGTTTTAATGGAGGAAGAGTAAGTAAGCTATTCATCTTCAACAGGGTTTCTGACAATTGGAAAAATGCAGTCAGCATAACAGTTGACTCAACGGATGGTACCCGGGATTTAATACTTGTAAATAAAGTTGCCATTTCAGGAGATGGAAATGTAATAGCATTATGTAAGGCAAAACGCCGGGGCGGCGCAGCAAATATTGACTTTGACGGAGAAATAGATATGTATAGTAAGGTTAATAATACCTGGGTTAAAAATTCAACTTCTATTTTGCCTTCCGAAAAAAGTGACGAATATGAATTTGGACGTTCAATTTCTCTTTCGCAAAATGGTTCATTTATTATTGCAGGTACATCAGGTGAAAATAATATTGGCGGTGCTTACGTGTTTTCAAATATTTTAACTGGTAAATGGATTCAACAAGGAGCCAAATTAACAAATGACATTAATAGTCCGGTAAACGATATTGGAAGTTCGGTATCAATAAGCGCCGATGGTCAATCAGCTATAATAAATGGAAATTTGTTAGCGCCAGATGCTTCTTCACCTTTTACAAGAAAAAACATAATATTTTTTTATAATCAAAAAAGTGACAGTTGGAAAAGAGAGGGAGATTATTTAATTGATGATATTAGTTCAGGCAGTATGGATGACTTTGATTATGGAGAAAATTCGATTTCCTTATCAGGAAATGCCACTACAATTTTGTTCTCAAACGTTTTTGATTTTAATAAGAGTAAGGGCTATATAAACTTTTTTTATCCATAATATTAAAAAAGCCAGAATATGATTTCTTTACAGTATAATTAAAAATAAGATATGAAAAAATTTCTCCTCTTTACATTATTTATTTGCGCTGTAAACTTTTTTGTTTACGCTGATCCTTGCACAAGTATTCAGGATATACTATGTGGTAAAGTAGTTCAATTTACTTCAAATGGATTGGGTGATATTGCTTATCCCAATGGCATGAACGGACAGGGATGCAGCTCGGGAACCGAACAAGGCGGCCAGGAAATGATTTATAAGTTTGTTGTACCTGCTACCGGCACTTATCAAATAAACACCACGTCAGATAATACCCGTTATGTGGACTATTATTATAAAATCAATGGAACATGCAATAACACAGGCTGGACTTGCTTGTCACGCAGCAACA
>Ga0164241_10004050_pt1 | contig 14411 bp, 12 predicted proteins | sample OricomyardsoilBY_FD_108780 | JGI IMG/M metagenome (GOLD analysis project Ga0164241, IMG submission 108780) | Backyard soil microbial communities from Emeryville, California, USA - Original compost - Back yard soil (BY) | ecosystem: Environmental > Terrestrial > Soil > Unclassified | place: USA...
GAAGTGGATCCGCGCTCGAACGTGAAGGCCGAGTACGGCAAGTACGCGACCAGCGTGCCCGGCGTGTTCGCCGCCGGCGACGCGCGTCGCGGCCAGTCGCTGGAGGTGTGGGCCATCAACGAAGGCCGCGGTGCGGCGCGCGAGTGCGACCGCTGGCTGATGGGCTCGACCGAACTACCGTAGGTCAGCGTCGCAGCTCCGCGAGCTTCGACTCGATCAACTCGCCGACGTATGCCTGCGGGCGCGAGGGCCGTTCGCCTTCCTGCTTCTCGCGCGCGGTGATTTCGGCGCGCGCCGCCTCGAAGGCGGCACGCAGCGTCGGTGTGTCCGGCAAGGCATCGCGGTAGAAGGCTTCGCCGAAGTACGTCAGCTCGCTGTCCGCGCCGCAGCCGAACGATGGCCGGTTCTTCGCGGCCGCCGCGATCAGCATGGTGCGATCGTCGGCGAGAGGTTTGATGAAGCTGCCGGCGTAACAGGCCGAGACCACGATGACGCGCCAGCGGATGCCCGCCTCTTCCAGCATCTGCGCGAGTTCCTTGGCGGACAGCGCGTCGGGCCGCATGCCGGTGTTGGAGATCGCAAGGGTCGCGTCCTTCCAGCCGTGCGACGACAAGGCCAGGATCAGCACGTCGTCTTCGTCCATGACTCGGCCCAGCGCCTTCAGCGCGTAGCGTAGCGCTGCCACCGAGGCCAGGGGATGCGCCTCGAGATCGCGCTGATCGTTCACCAGCCGCAGCGAGCGATCCGCGACGCCGAATCGTTCATCAAAGCGCCGCGCGGCGAGTTCGATCTCCTGGGCAAACACGCGTTCCTCGCCGACCCCGGCGAAGCCCAGGAAATAGGCCTGCGGTCCGGGTGGCGAATGTTCGGAGATGGCGAGGATTCGCGCGTCGATCATGCCGGGCTGGCGATCCACCAGCTCCTGCGGAATGACCTTGGGCGGCGCCTCGTCCGCGTGCGCGGCCAGCGCCAACGTGGCGGCCGTGGCCGCGAGCAGCAGTCGGAAAGAAATCACGCCGCGAGTGTTACACGCGGCGTGAAAAACTTCCGGCCCCGCAAATCAAGGGAGGCTGACGAGCCCGCGCGAGGTCGCATGGATAAACGTGCGCATCCATCGCGGATTCCATGGCGACTTCCCCGTCGCCTAACTACGTAGATCGGATTGCGGCCCCGGTGTTCGCCGGCTCGTCGGCCATAGCTGTTTTGTTTGTTGGGCGACAGCTCAACCGATGCCGCGAGCAAGCGCATTCAGGGCGCCATGAGCAGAGCGTGTGGGAGGGCGCTTACAGGGCTGGGCCGCGGCCGAAAGGCGGTCGCGGCACAAGCGGTTGTTCCATAACGGATTCCGCTGCAGAATGCGCGGCGTCCGCGCGTCCGATAACCAGAACCCCGGGAGAAGACCCATGACCGTGCTCGCCGCACTCTGGCTGCCCATCCTGTTAGGCGCCGTATTCGTGTTCGTCGTCAGTTCCATCATTCACATGGGGCCGTTCTGGCACAAGAACGACTTCCCGCAACTGCCCGACGAGAACAAGGCGCGGGCCGCCATCGGCGCGCTGCAGGTGCCGCCGGGCGAATACATGCTGCCGCGCTGCAAGACCCACGCGGAGATGCGCTCGCCCGAATTCCTGCAGAAGATGGCCGAGGGCCCGGTGTGGATCATCACCGTGCGCCCCAACGGCACCTGGGGCATGGGCGCGCCGCTGTTGCAGTGGTTCCTGCACATCGTGGTGGTCGCGATCTTCGCCGGCTACGTCGGCGCGATCGCGCTGCCGCCCGGCACTCACTACCTGACCGTGTTCCGCGTGGTCGGCACCGTGGCATTCATGGCGTTTTCGCTCGGCCTCGCGCACGACTCGATCTGGTACGCGCGCAAGTGGAGCACGACGTTCAAACTGGCGTTCGACGGCCTGATCTACGCACTGGTGCTGGCCGGCACGTTCGGCTGGCTCTGGCCGAAGATGTAATGGGGACATTCCTCGTTTCCTAGCAAACGGGGACAGACCTGGGTCTGCGAGACGCGCGCGAGCGGGGAATTGCGGCCTGTCCCCGTTTGCTAGGAAACGGAGAATGTCCCCATTACTTGATGTGGACGGCGCGGACGCAGATCAGCACGCAAAGGAACACGAACACTGCTGACGCGAGATACGGTGCGCCCGGGAAGTGAATCGGCGCGTTCGGCTCGGAGTAGTGCTGGAACAGCTGCGTCATGAAGATCGGCGACAACACCGCCGCGACGCTGCTGAGGCTGGCCACCGCGCCCTGCAGTTCGCCCTGCGCGGATGGCCCGACCTGCCTGGACATCACGCTCTGCACGGCGGGATTCGCGATACCACCCAGCGATCCGATCGCGATCGCGACGTACAGCATCCACCCGTGGCTGGCGAGCGCGTAGCCGACGAAGCCCACGGTCATCAGCAGGAATCCCATGACAATCGCGCGGCGTTCCCCGATCCTCGGCACGATCAGCCCGGTCAAACCACCCATGACGATCACCGTCATCACGCCCACGAAGGTGAGCGACCAGCCCATCTCCGAGGTGCTCCAGCCGAACTTGTACTGCGTGTAGTACATCCACACGGCCGGCAGCGAATCGTGCGCCACCTGGTAGAGGAACACCGCGATCAGCAGACCCGCGACCGTGGGTAGATGGGCGAGGCTCTTGAACGCGCCGAACGGATTGGCGCGCACCCACTCGAACCTGCGGCGCCGCTCGGGCGGCAATGACTCGGGCAACACGAAATATCCGAACACCACGTTGGCCAGCGCCAGCGCCGCCGCCACGAAAAACGGCGCGCGTGGATCGATGTGTTCGGACAATGGTCCGCCGATCGCCGGGCCCAGCGTGAAGCCGAATCCCCAGGCGGCGCCGATGAATCCGAAATTGCGGGCGCGGTTCTCGTCGTTGCTGATGTCGCCGATGTACGCGCCGGCGGCGGCGAACGAGGCGCCGAAGATTCCCGCCACGGCGCGGCCGACGAACAGCCACGCCAGCGTCGGTGCCAGGCCGGTCAGCAGGAAATCCAGGCCGAATGCCGCCAACGAGGCCAGCAACACCGGTCGCCGGCCGAAACGATCACTGAGGTTTCCAAACACCGGCGCCATGAAAAACTGCAGCAGCGCGTACACGGCCATGAGATAGCCGCCCCAGCCCGCGGCGCTGGAAATGGTTCCGCCGGTGAGCTGCATGATCACGGCGGGCAACGACGGGATGATGATTCCGAACCCGATGCTGTCGATGAATACCGACAGCAGCACGAAGGTGAGGGCAGCGCGAGAGGAGCTCAAATACGGGTTCCGATGGGCGGCGAAAGGCCGGGCATTGTCCGGCATATGTCCCATGCCGTGCTAGTCTCGCCGCTGCATCCGAAGGCGCCCAGGCCACGTAGGACTCGCCATGGACCGCAACGAAACCTTGCCGCCGGAGATCGAACTGGCGCAGCTGCTGCAGCGCTGTGCCGCGCACGATTCGGGCGCGTTCCGCCTGCTCTACGACAAGACCTCGCCCATCCTGTTCGCGCGCCTGCTGCGCATGTTGCGCCGGCGAAGCGTCGCCGAGGAGGCGCTGCAGGACGTCTACGTGCGCATCTGGCAGCGCGCCGCGCAGTACGAGGCGGGCCGTGGACGGGCGCTGGCGTGGATGGTGACCATCGCGCGTTACTGCGCCATCGATCTCATGCGCCGCGAACGCCTGACCCTGGTGGGGGACGATGCGCTGGCCGAGGTCGCGGACGAATCCTCCGGCGACCCGCCGCCCGACAAGCCTAACAACTTCGACCAGTGCATCGGCCAGCTGCCGGAGCACACGCGCAACTGCCTGACGCTGGCGTTCGTCGAAGGACGCTCGCACGACGAGATCGCGCGCCTCACCTCCAACCCGCTGGGCAGCGTGAAGAGCTGGATCCGCCGCGGCCTCATGAGCCTCAAGGCCTGTCTCTCCAGCGAGGAGCAGACCGCGTGAAGTCCGCCAATCGCCCGCTGGTCGATCGCCTGGCCGCCGAATACGTACTGGGCACGTTGCGCGGCCGCGCGCGCCGGCGTTTCGAGCGCTGGCTGGTGTCGCCGCAGGTGGGGGATATCGTGAAGGGCTGGGAAGAAAGGCTCGCGGGCCTCGAACCGCGCCTCGACAAGGTGACGCCGCCGGCCACGGTGTGGCGCGGCATCGAGAGCCGCCTCGAGTTGCGCCGCAGGCCGGTCACACGCTGGCTGGCCATCGCCGCCTCGCTGATCCTGTTCGCCGTGATCGGCTTCTACACCCTCCGCCAGCCGCCGGCGCCTGCACTCGCCGCCACGCAGAAGGCCCTGATCCAGGAGAACGCGCAGACTATCTACTGGAGCGTCGAGCTGCTCGGCGACAACCAGGAGCTGGCGGTGCACGTTCAGGCCGCGCACGCGCTCGAGGCCGGCAAGGCGCTCGAGCTCTGGGTATTGCCCGCCCCGGGGGTCAACAACGGTCAGCCGGTGTCACTGGGACTGCTGCCCGCCGAGGGCGCCGAGCGGCGCACGCTCACCGCGGCGCAACGGGCCGCGCTGGTGGGAGCCAGGCAGCTCGCGGTCAGCCTGGAGCCCGCCGGGGGCTCTCCAACCGGCCTTCCGACCGGCCCCGTCCTGCACGTGGCGGCGCTCGCACCGGCCTGATTTTTCGCCCCGCAAGGGGTCCTGCAAGACGGTGTGAAACCGTTCTCAATCCGGGACTTACGGGCTCCCGCATTATGAGAGCCAGTCCCGCCGCAATGCAGCGCGGGCCCCCTAAAGTTGAGTCCATGAGAGTGCCGTCGAGTCGCGGCATCCGCGGCCCCAGATTCTCATGGGGTCGCGGATGCCTTTTTGTTTTGTTGGCCTGTGCGCTGCTCGGCGCACGCGACGCCGGCGCGCAGACCATCACGCGTTTCGTGCGCGACACCGGCAACATCAATTTCGTCACCACCGGTGGCTCGCTGCGCAACTCGCCGAACGTCGGCAACGCCTGCACGATCAACAACACCAGCACGCAGACGCTCTCGGGCATTCCGGCGACCCGCACGGTTCGCAAGGCGTACCTGTACTGGGGCGCCTCCGGCAACTCCGCCGACACCACCGTCACGCTGAACGGCAACAACGTCTCGGCGTCGCGCACCTTCTCGCGCACCTTCAACAACGGCACCGCGTTCAACTACTTCGGCGGCTTCGCCGACGTGACCACGCTGGTGTCCGGCAACGGCAGCTACACCTTCGGTGGTTTGTCGGTGGCGACCGGGACGCCGTGGTGCGGCTCGCAGGCGGTGGTCGGCGGCTGGGCGCTGATCGTGATCTACCAGGGCGCCGGCGAACGGCTGCGCGCCATCAACCTGTACGACGGTCTCGACTACTTCTACGGCAGCCAGGTCACGCAGACGCCGGACGGCTTCCGCGTGCCGGCCACCAATATCGACGGCCGAATCGCGGTGTTCACGCTGGAAGGCGACCCGCAGAACTCCGACGCGCAGAACGGTTTCAGCGAGTCGCTGCGCTTCAACGGCGCGGCACTCAACGACGGCCTGGTGCCCGCGGACAGCGACCCGACCAACCAGCAGTTCGACGGCACCATCAACACGGCCGGCGCGCCGGGCAACGTGCAGAGCTACGGCATCGACGTCGACCAGTACGACGTGAGTACGCTGCTCAGCGCGGGCCAGACCAGCGCCACCACTATCTACTCCTCGGGCGACGACCTGGTGTTGCTGATGGCGCAGATCGTCAGCGCCACCTCCGACCCGGCCGTGGATCTCGGTGTCACGCTGAGCCACTCGGGTACTTTCGTCGCCGGCCAGACCGGCCAGTACACGATCAACGTTTCCAACGCGACCGGGGTGGAGCGCGAGGACAACACGGTCACGGTCACCGATACGCTGCCCACGGGCTTCTCGTTCGCCTCGGCCACCGGCACGGGCTGGAGCTGCAGCGCCGTCGCGCAGGTTGTGACCTGCACGCACGCACCCGCGCTCAATGCCGGCGCTGCTCTCCCGACGCTCACGCTGACCGTGAACGTCACCGAGAACGCGGCGGCCAGCAGCACCAACAGCGTCGTGGTGAGCACGCCGAGCTTCGATTCGGACACCGCGAACAACACGGCGACCGACGTCACGGCGGTGGCCTTTCCGAACCTCTCGACCTCGACCAAGACGGTGCTGGATCTCAATGGCGGCGAGGCCGCGCCCGGCGACACGCTGCGTTACACCATCACGCTGACCGAGAGCGGCGGCCGGGCCGCCAGCAACGTGAGCGTCACGGACCACATCCCCGCCAACTCCACGTTCGCGAGCATGGTCTCGATTCCCGCGGGTGCCAGCAGCTCGTTCTCGCCACCGCCCAACGGTGACAACGACAAGGGCGTGATCACGGTGAGCGGCATCTCACTGGCCGCGAATGCCAGCGTCACCATCGTGTTCAACGTGACGGTCGACAATGTCTCCGCTGGCGCGCTCATCGACAACACGGCCGCGGTGAACAATCCGAACGGGCCGGACGCCGCGCCCGACGCACCCACCATCACCGTGCTGGCGTCGCAGGTGCCGGGCAGCGGCACCAAGCAGCTTTATCTCTGGAGCACGAACCAGCGGCTGTCACGCACGCGACCGACCGGCCCGCATGCCACGCTGGGCCTCAACGAGGGTGACACGGAGACCTTCGTGCTGAACCCGGCGCTGCAAACCGCGCTGACGCTGAACTCCGGCAACTTCAGGGTGAACCTGCTGCTGGCGCGCACCGGGTCGACCTTCAACACTTCGCGCACCGTGCGCGCCACGCTCAGCAACTCGTCGCTGGGCAACATCAGCAGCACGCAGTTGTCGTTCAGCTCGGGGACACCGACGATGTACGGCTTCGTGCTGAACACCGCGGGCGTCACCGCGCCCGTGGGATCGACGTTCACGCTGACGGTGACCAACCTGACCAGCGGCAGCGGCACGCGTTCCGTGAACCTCACGCCGTACACGGGCGCGAACTACTCGCGCGTCGAGCTCGACAGCGCCACGGTCATCAACGTGAACAGTGTGCAGACCTGGACCCAGGCCTGGAACACCGGCGTGCAGCAGGGCACGTGGAACCCGGGCAGTACGCTCTTCATCCGTGCCACGGTCAGCGATCCGTTCGGCAGCTTCGATATCTCGAGCGCCACGGTCAGTATCATCGATGCGGGCGGTACGACGCTCGAGACCGACCAGCCCATGACGGCGCAGGGTACGGCCGCGGGCTGAGGCCTGACTACTTCGGCGACCTGCGTGCTGCAGTACCAATACACCGTGCCGGCGTCGCCGGTGTTCGGCAACTGGACCATCCGGGTCACCGCCAACGAGGGAGTCGAAGGGGTCACCGACATCGGTGTCGCCACGTTCGTGGTTGCGCCGCTGATGCCGACGTTGACGATCACCAAGACTTCGGCCGTGGTTTCCGATCCCACCGGTGGAGCGCAGCCCAAGCGCATTCCGGGCGCGGTGGTGCGCTACGACATCAAGGTCGAGAACTCAGGTGCTGGCACCGTCGATTCGAACTCGCTGGTGATCGTCGACCCGGTGCCGGCGAACACCATTCTGTACGTCGGCGGCGCGTCGCCCGTCGTGTTCGTCAATGGTTCGCCGGTGAGTGGACTCAGTTACAGCTATGTGACGAACGTGAGTTATTCGTCGGTGGGCGAGAGCGGTCCCTTCACGTACACACCGGTGCCCGACGCGGACGGCTACGACGCGGCCGTGCGCGCATTGCGCATCGCGCCGGGCGGCGTCATGAACGCCGCCGGCGGCGGAAACCCGGCCTTCACGCTGCAGTTCCGGGTGCGGATCAACTGACCCGCTGCACCGGATCGAAGCGATTTCGAATCCGGTGCACCCAAGGCGGGATTCTGGACAGCCTGTCAGCGCCTGAACTCCGTTTTGGCGGCGCTGGACGCGAATTCAGCGTTGGCACGGCGATTGCTTTATCCAGTCCGTCTGCGGAATGTTCTCCTCCCCCCTCGTGAGACTTTTTGCTGGACAGACGCGTGCAGGAACGGAAGGGCCTGCACGCGTTTTTTTTTTGGGGAGTGTTTTTGGGGAGTGGTCCCAAACGGGCGAATGGGGCCACTCCCCACCTCCAGCCGTAATCCTGTCTGACGTTGCGGCCCCGGGCGCGGGCCTACATTCCGTCGCATGCGCAGTCTCGCCATCGTAATGCTGGTCGGAATTTCCACGCTCGCCACCGCCGCCAGCCAGCGCGCACTCGAGAAGGCCGCCAACGACGACCAGTTGCTGGTCGCCGCGGGTGTCGAGCCCGAACGCGCCGAGGTACGCACCACCTGTTCGGCCGCCGTGGTGGACGCCGACGAACGCCCGAACTTCTTCAACTGCGTGTACGTGCAGACTCCGCACGCGCTGAACATCCTCACGCTCGAAGATGGTTACCTGCTGTCCGAGCAGCGGCTGACCTTGGCCAACATGGACGGCGTGGCGCTGCAGAACTCCGGCAAGTACACACAAGTGCAGATCTTCAGCGGCCACCAGGTGACCGCGCTCTACATCTACGACGACTCGTGGATCGACAAGCAAAAGACCGAGGCGGTGTACGCGTGGCTGGTGAACCAGGGCGTGCGCGAGCGCCCACCACGCAGCTGGCTCGGGCGCTGATCGCTGTAATGGGGACATTCCTCGTTTCCTAGCAAACGGGGACAGACCTCGATTTCCGCGGGCGGCCGAAAGGCTGAAGTGACTGCTCCATACCCAAGGCCTTCGCCTGTTCGGTCACCCAGTTCTGCTCGCCGAAAGGTCGTTGCCGATTCACGCAGGTCCTGATTTCCGCCACCTCCGCCGAGGTTTGCGGCTCATTGACCAAGTGTCGCCAGTAGCTTGGAAGCGGCACGGGGGAATCACAGACGCTGACCGGGGCATGGCGAGCGGATCGCCACGCAAGACTTCCCCACTTCCAGTCCTCGGCGCGCTCCACCAGCCGCGCACGCAATGCATTGCGCTCCACGTACCGCATGACAGTCAGCAGGTGGTGATCCTGCTGGATCAGAAATGCCTTGAACCGCCCTTGCCAGAGCCTGCCCGTTGTTTCGTACTTCGCATGGTGCCATCGCACATGCGTGGTGAAGGCCCACTGCATCCAGCGGCTGAGGTCTTCGGCGGCCGCCGGCCGGACCACCAGGTGGAAATGATTCGGCATCAGGCAGGCGGCGAGAATCGGAACATGAACCCGATCCTGCGCCAGGTGGATCAAAGCCAGGAACTGTTCATAGTCCGCCGCAGCGTGAAAGATGCGCGCCTTCTTGTTGCTGCGATTCAGAACGTGATAGCAGTAGTTGGGGGCGATGAACCGGGCCGTCCTTGGCATGCGGGGTACGTTAGGCGAAACAAAGAGACCGCGACACTCGCAAATCCGGCGAGTGCGTTCAGATTGATATCGAATCCGCGGCGGCCACCGACCAAGCCTGTCCCCGTTTGCTAGGAAACGAGGAATGTCCCCATTAGCGTTTCAGGTGAAAGCGGTAGAACAGCATGTACTCGTTTTCGCCCGGATCGGCCTCGACGCACCAGCCGTCGTCCTTCTTGCTGCGATACAGGTTTTCCGCCAGCCAACCCACCACCGGCGTGCGTTTCAATTCGGGCGTGAGGAGGCGCGCGCGCACGTCGCTGTAACGCGGCCAGGTCACCGGCAGGAGTCCCGCCTTCAGATCGAGAAAGTCGAAGTTCTCGATGTTGTCGGGCTTGCGATTGCGCTTGCGCGCTTTCTCGGCGAGCAACAGGTTCAGCGTGTGGGGAATTTCGAGAGGCGCGGCGGTGGCGATCGGCCGCTCGAGCGCGTCGTCGCCCGCGCGGGCGAACGGCACCACGGCAACCAGGGCCAGCGCCGCAAGACTTCCGGGATTCAATGTACGGCCCTTGCGGACCATCGAACCACCTCGTTTGAAACGACGCGAACAGGTTAGGAGGCGTCGCGCCGCGCCCGCAATAGGCGGACGGCGAAATCGGTACAAAGCGTGCAAAGAGCCCGCGGATCGCCAAATGCCGCGCGGTTATTGTTCGATTGGCCGCTTTCGACGGGCATAATGCGCCCGCAATGCATCATCGCCGCGCCAGGATGCCGTGAACGTCGACCAAACAATCAACGCGTGGCTCGCGCCGATCGCCGACTGGTTCGGCACCGTGATCTTCTATTCCGTGCCGGTGGGCGAGGCCAAGCTGCCGTTGATCCTGGTGTGGCTGATCATGGGCGGCATCGTCTGCACGCTGGCATTCCGCTTCGTGAACCTGCGCGGCTTCCGCCACTCGCTGCGCGTGATCCGCGGCGACTATTCGCAGCGCGATCATCCCGGCGAGGCCTCGCCATTCCAGGCGCTCTCGACCGCGGTTTCCGGCACCGTGGGCCTGGGTTCGATCGGCGGCGTCGCGATCGCCGTGTCGCTCGGCGGCCCCGGCGCCGCATTCTGGATGGTGGTCGCCGGCTTCCTCGGCATGAGCACCAAGTTCGCCGAGGTCACGCTCGCGGTGAAGCACCGGGTCGTGCGGCCGGACGGCACGGTGTCGGGCGGCGCGATGTACTACGTGCCGATCGCGCTACAAAAGATCGGCATGCCGCGCCTCGGCAAATTTCTCGCGGTGGTGTTCTGCGTGGCGGCGGTCGGCGGCTCGCTCACCATCTTCCAGGTGAACCAGGCCTGGGTGCAGTTCCATGCCGTCACCGGCTTCGAGCAGGGATTCCTGTTCGGCGTCGTGATCGCCGCATGGGTCGCGTTCGTGTTGTTCGGCGGCGTACGGCGCATCGTGCAATGGACCGACAAGCTGTCGCCTTTCATGTGCCTGCTGTACGTAGCCGCATGCCTGGTGGTGCTCGGGGCTAACTACACTGGCCTGCCGGATGCATTCGCAACCATCTTCCGCGAGGCGTTCGCGCCTACTGCCGTGAGCGGCGGAATGGTGGGCGCGCTGATCCAGGGATTCCGGCGCGCGTCGTTCGCCAACGAGGCTGGTCTCGGCAGCGCGCCGATGGCGCATGCCACGGTGCGTACCAGCGAGCCGATGTCGCAGGGCTTCGCCGCGCTGATGGAGCCGTTCCTCGACACCGTGATCATCTGCCTGTTGACGGCGCTGGTCGTGGTCGTCACCGGTGTCTACCAGACCAGCACCAGCGACGGCATTGCGCTCACCTCGGACGCATTCGCCACCGTGGTGCCGTGGTTCCCCATCGTGCTGGCGGTGGTCGCCATCCTGTTCGCGCTGTCGACGGTACTGGCGTGGGGCTACTACGGCGAGCAGGCCTGGACCTTCATGTTCACCGGCGCCCGCAAGAGCCGTTATGCCTACCGGGTGCTGCTGTGCGCCGCGCTCGCCGTCGCGCCCGTGTTCGAGCGCGACCAGGTCACGAGCATCGTCGACTCGCTGACCTTCAGCGGCGCGATCCCCAACCTGATCGCGGTCTATCTACTTTTGCCGGAGCTGCGCGCCGAGCTCGCCGGCTACTGGCAACGTGTCGTGCGGAAGGAGAAGCAGGTTGAGCAAGCCAACTCGTAAGCACTACCTCCGGGTACTCGCGCTCATCTATGGCGCGTGGTGGGTGGCCATGGCCATCGCGCCACTCGACCGGTCGGACTGGGTGCTGGAAAACGTGCTGGTGATCCTCGGCCTGGGGCTGCTGGTGTTCACCTACAGGTCGTTCCCGCTCTCGCGCGTCTCGTACACCTGCATTTTCATTTTCATGATGCTCCACACGCTGGGCTCGCATTACACCTACGCGAAGGTGCCTTACCAGGACTGGCTGCCATTCCTCGCCGGCGGCCGCAACCAGTTCGACCGGATGGTCCATTTCCTGTACGGCCTGCTGCTCGCCTATCCGATCCGCGAGATGTTCCTGCGCATCGGCAATGTGCGCGGCTTCTGGGGCTACTTCCTGCCGCTGGATCTGACCATGTCGACCTCGATGCTCTACGAGCTCATCGAGTGGGGCGCGGCGGCGGCGTTCGGTGGCGAACTCGGTGCCGCCTATCTCGGTACGCAGGGCGACGTCTGGGATGCGCACAAGGACATGGCGCTGGCATCACTCGGCGCGCTGATCTCGATGCTGATCACCGCCGCCGTCAATCGGCGCATGCAGCGCGACTTCGCGCAGGAGTGGGCCGAGAGCATTCGCGTCAAGCGCAAGAAACCGCTGGGCGAAGAGGCCACCTTCAAGTCGATCTAATGGGGACATTCCTCGTTTCCTAGCAAACGGGGGCAGACCTAAGCGCGTTTTGGATGGGACGGCGGCGCTGCCCCCGGATCACTGCCCCCGGGTGGTCGACGCGGCAGGTCGAGTTTGGCCTGCTCCTCTATTTCCCTGATCTTTTCGCGGGCCTTCTCGAACTGGCGTTGCACGTCTTCGAGGGTGGGCGGGGGTGTTTGCTTGTCCATTGCCCTGCAACGCTCGCATGCTCGCGGCGGGGTCAAATTGTCGCCGTGTTCAATTGAATTGACGCGTAGCAGCTCTGTCCCCGTTTGCTAGGAAACGAGGAATGTCCCCATTACCGGCTGGTCAGGGCCTTGAGCCGCGCCTGCGACAGCGCGTACACGCTGCTCGCCTGGATCACGCCCTTGCGCGGCCGCTGCACGTGCGCGTAGTAGTCGCGCGCGGACTCGGCATCGCCATACGCCTCGGCCACCAGCCCGAACCCATACCACGCCGAATCATCCGGCTCGGCGATGCCGACCTGTTCCATGCCCTTGAGCAGCAGGTCGCGCGCCTCGCGCGGCTTGCCGCTGGCGGCGTACACGCAGGCCAGCGTGTGGTTGATGGCCACGCTGCGACCCTGGGTCTCGTCGTAGGCCATGCGCGCGGCCTCGACGGCCTGCTCGGGCACCGGCTGCTTGAGCAGCGAGGTCCATGCGTACTGGTTGTAGTCGGACGCCGTGGCGCGGCCGCTGTCGATCAGCGGCTGCATGATCACGGGTATCTCGCTGTACGAGCCGCGCGCCTCGGCGCGATGCACCAGCATCTCGCGCGCGATCGAATCGTCCGGCAGTCGCGTCAGTCGCTCGCGCGAGGCGACTTCGACCGTGTCCCACTGCTTGAGCTGGATGCCGGCCCACTGCTGGTAGCGGAACGCCAGCGACGACGTCGGCACCGCGGTGACCAGGCGTTGCGCCACGGCCTGCAGTTCCGGCCAGCGATCCAGCTCGAGGTACACCTTGGCGAGCGCGAGATCCAGGCTCAACCGGTCGGTGGGGCTGAGCGAGCCCACGTCCACCGCCGCGAGCAGCGGCAGCGCGCGTTCGCCCATGGCGCAGTCGGCCAGCAGCAGCGCGGTAGCTAGTCTGGCGCGCGCCAGGTCGGTTTCCACGCCCACCGTCCAGGCGCGTCCGAACGCCGGTCCTTCGAGCGGATCCTCGGTGTTCGCCGGGCGCAGTTCGAGCCGCGCCCAGTCCAGCCAGCGGCGTGCGCCGCCGAGGTCATGGGCCTCGATGCGTTCGAGCGCCATCAGCGCCAGCGGTCCGACCATCGGCGCCACGGTCAGCATCCGGTAACGGCCGTCTTCCTTCACCACGTAGAAGCTCTGCGTGTCGCCGGCCGCGCGCAGCTGCACGCGGTAGCCCAGGGCGTCGTCGCCCTCGACGTTCACGCGCACGTTGCTGACCAGCAGGTCCGAGCCCACTTCGAAGGGCAACTCCTGGCGCGTCAGGCCGTTGATCATCAGCCGCTGCGCGCGCTCGAAATCGTTGTTGTCGGCGCTGCTGGCGCTGCGACGGCTCAGCAGTGCGCGGAACGCGGCGCGATCGCCATCCGGCGCCAAGAGCTCACCGAACGAGCGCAGCACCACGCCGCGCGGATCGACGGGCTCGATGGCGCGCGCGTCGACTTTCCGGGTCTTGCGCAACAGCGCGATGCGCTGCGTGTTTGCCGCGGTGGTAGTTTGCCCGCGCGTGCTGGCCTCGATGAGATCCGCGGCCGCCTGGTATTCGCGCAGGCGGGTCAGGATGTTGCCCGCGCTGGCCAGCGCCGAACGGCGGTCCGCCTCGCTGCTGACCAGCGAGCGCGAAGCTTCGATGGCCGCCGCGCCGCCACGCTCCGCCGCGATGGTGGTGATCAACAGTGCGCGTTGCGTGAGGCTGGGGCCGGCCTGGCGCAGCGTTTCGCGCAGGTCGGCATAACGGTGCGCGTACAGCAACGCGTAGTAGAGATTGTTGGCGTAGTCGTCGCTGCGCGCTTCCTGCTCGCTGAGCAGCTTGCGGCGCGCCTGGTATTCGACGATGGCCTGGTCGAGATTGGCCTCGGCGGAATAACGCACGCCATTGCGATCGTGCTCGAGCAGCACCGCCAGATCGGCGGCGATGTCGGTGTTGGTGGGATCGAGCTCGCGCGCCTTGCGGTACGCGGCGATCGCGCCCGGGCGATCAAAACCTTCGCCGAAGCGGCGACCGACGGCATCGTGTTGCAGCGTCCAGCCCAGTGTC
>Ga0164241_10004051_pt1 | contig 14403 bp, 9 predicted proteins | sample OricomyardsoilBY_FD_108780 | JGI IMG/M metagenome (GOLD analysis project Ga0164241, IMG submission 108780) | Backyard soil microbial communities from Emeryville, California, USA - Original compost - Back yard soil (BY) | ecosystem: Environmental > Terrestrial > Soil > Unclassified | place: USA...
GAACTACTACCCTGACCTATTCAAGAAGTTCGGCGGCAAATCCGTTGAGTTAGATCTGGGGCTGGTAAGGGAGGTCGTCGGCAAAGGAAACATCAGTAGGTTGGGTAAGGGACGCGGACTCGGCTTCAAGAGCAGTAAAGAGCAGGCGTTGAAGTACTACGGTAGCTTTTCTGTGCGGCAGGACCGCTTCTGCCTAAAATTCGAGTATCGCAATGGGGAGCTGATGCGCTGCACTTCCCAAACAGACGTAGGACTGCTTCTCGGAACTCATATTTGCTTCGATTTCTACATTGCTTGATTCTGCTTCATCTCCTATATTTAAGCTGATGACTACCGATTTTAGGACGATACGCCTGGCTCAACTCACAGGTGGAAAGCAGTTCCTGGCGGGGAACGAGCTCGGTAGATCCATATTCCAGGGTCTCCAAAAGGAAATTGAGTCCACTCCCGGTACGGATGTGTTCGGCATTTCGCTGGACGGGATAACGGCGACCGACGCTTCATTCCCTAGAGAAAGTGTCGTTTCCTTGGTCAAGCTGCATCGCGGCGAGAAAGGGTTCTTTCTTGAGGGTTTTACGAGCGCAGATCTCTTGGACAACTGGGACTACGCGGCAAAGGCCAAAGACCAATCGATCATCGTGCGCCAAGGCGCGAAAAAGTATCGAGTGATAGGCCCGGAGCTCAGTGATTCCACACAGGAACTATTGGATTTCGTAATGCGGGAAGGGACTGTGACTACGGCAAAGGTTGTTAAGAAGCTTGGTATTTCCGCTCAGAATGCTAGCGCGAAGATGAAGCGGCTTTTGCAGATGGGCCTTGTATTGGGATCAAAAGAGAGCGCAGAGACAGGCGGGCTCGAGTACGTTTTCAAAGCGATTCAGTGATCGCTTTAAACTGCTTGTGTTAAGCAGATAAGTTGAGGTAGGCTTTCGGAGATGGGGCGGCATTCGCCCTTTTTTGAAGATTTCTGCTTAACTGGATTAACTTAAAGAGATGATCTTGGGCTTTATTGCAGGCAACTTTGCCCTGCCGTTCAATCACTTGAGGTGAAATTCGCCATGAAGACTTTCGACCCTTTCATCGACGACGTGCGCGACATCCTCCTGGCGGATGTTGCGATCAAGCTGCAGCTCTCTCCAACGCAATACAGGTTGGCGGTGGAGCGCGTAGAGACGCTGGCGACCTGGCTAGATCGTGCGGGGTCTCCTCTCGCCGGCAAGGTCACGCTCGTCTATGCCCAGGGATCGATGGCCATCAACGCAACGATTGCGGCGCATACGAAACGTGAAGAGTTCGACATCGACGCCATCGTGCAAATGATCCTGTCACCCGGCACCACGGCTCAACAGGCGCTCGATCTACTCTACAAGTCTGTTCGTGGCGAGAAAGGCTCGCGCTACTACGACATCACCAAGCGAAATACCCGCTGCGTGACAGTCGAGTACAAGGGTATGCACGTGGATCTGACCCCGGCGGAACTCATTCCGAGTCGGCAACCTCGGGTGTCCGATATCTTCCATCACCGACCGGAGACGCCGGCGCAGCCCGGAATGCGCATAGTTGCCAATCCATTTGGATTCGCCGAGTGGTTCCAGGCGGCCACTCCACGCGCCAGGCACTTCGAAGAATTCTTCGAGAAGCGTTCGCGCGAGGCAGATCGGTTGCTCGTGCATGCCGCCGAGACTGAAGAGGTGCCAGAACAGCTGCCTGCATATCTCAAGCCGCCCGCCGTGGTCGCGCTTCAGCTCATCAAGCGGTTTCGCAACATCCAGTACGCCAACCGAACGGGTCGTTGTCCGCCCTCCGTGATGATCGCGTGCCGCGTTGCAAGCTCGGGCAGCGGCACGGGGCGGCCTTTCGCCGAATTGTATTTTCAGGCTCGGCAGCTCCTACAGTTCTTCAGTAGCCATCAAGCTGCCAATTGCTTGGTGCACGTGGTCAACCCGCGTTGCGAAGAGGACGTCTTCTCCGACCGCTGGCCGAGCAATCTCGATGCGCAGAAGGTTTTCTTGAATGACCTCCAATTCCTCGTTGCACAGCTCGCCCGAGTCGAAGCCGACCCCGACATCGAAGTGATCCAGGAAGTGTACGGACGACTCTTCGGGGAAGACGTCACGAAGTCGGTAGTCGAGAGTTTCGTCGATCGGACTGGTGAAGCTATCGCGAAGGGTGTCCTACACACTGCCCGAGGCAGCGGCCGCGTGGATCTCGGCAAGTCTGGCGTTATCGCGGCCGCACCTTCTGTGATCACATCCTCTCGTACGGCGCCATCGCACACGTTTTTTGGGGAGCCGGAGGGGTCGTTGCCGCGTGGAAAGTGACCCAGAACTCACCATAGATGAGCAAGTCGCGCACATGCGCGACGCCTATCCCGGTTTCAGCTTGATCACCACCGAGCCGTGGATTGCTTTGTGGCGCGGGCAGCTCACGCCATTCGCGCGGGAATACGATGTCCAGGTGCTTTACAGCGCTGTCTCTCTGGATCTTGCCGCGATTAAGGCGAAGCGCGTGCACGTGGAAATCCACCGGCCGCTCCTTAGACCGCGCGCGGACGCGTGCATACCGCATATCTACCCTAACAACTCAGCTCCGCCCTTTCCGCGTCTATGCCTGCACCAGCTTCATGAGTGGGCGCCGTCAATGATAATCGCGGACACCATCATGCCTTGGACCCTTGAGTGGCTTGTGGCATACGAGGGGTGGCGGGCCACGGGGACTTGGTTTGCCGGGGGTCACAATACCGAACGAGAGAAGCTCGCCGTGAGGCGACGTTCGTGAGTCAGATTAGCCGAACCACGTATCAACTCGAAATTTCCTATTTGTTACGGACGCATCCATGCCACTAGGTCCCGTGCTTCTAATCGTGCATGACTCCCCGCTTCGCACGATCAGCGAGGCTGAAGCCCTCAGCACCTTGTCGACCATGGAGCTGGCGCAGCCGCGAAAGATCGTACGGGTCGATACAAGGCGTTTTGGCGACGAGATTCAAGGAGGTCACTGGCAATCGTCGCATCAGTATCTCCGCGAAATTTCCGCAAGCGCTCGCGCAACCGCCGACGAGATGGGCGCAACAGTGGTGAAGCATGTTGCCATTGCCGAGGTTCCCCACGTTATCGCGCTCGGTGCATATCTCGGCGACGAACGCCAGATCGAAGGCATTGACTTCGATCGCGATCGCCAGCGATGGGAATGGCTAGCTACGGACCGCAGTATTGATGTGCAGACGGCGGGAATGCCCACCGAGCTCGTCGCTGCCGCCGGCGAAGCGGTCGTTCGCGTAGAGATCTCCTACTCCGTCTTAGACTCCGAAATCGACCAAGTCGTCGCACGCGACAGACTTGCGGAGATCCGGATTTCTCCTGCGGGCCGGCCTCCAATTCCCGCCATTATTCAGTCTGCTGGTGATGCTCAAGTAGTTCGGCTGGCCGTGCGTGATGCACTCGCCGCGCTCGCGAAATACCGCCCGAATGTGGAAGTGATACACCTTTTCGTGGCAGCACCCATGTCTGTGAGTCTGGCCGTAGGCCAAGAGCTCAGGCTTCGAAATGGCAAGAACGTTCAAACCTACCGATATAGGAAAACCTCCGACGGTAAGTCGCTGGTGCCCGCGATCCTGCTGACGAATGGCGAGGTAACAGAAACGGGGCGGCCATTGTCAGATGCCGATCGAGAGCTGGCCACTCATTTGCGATCGATCTGGTCCGCGGCGCTCGCCGAGGTACGCGAGCACGCAAAGGTTTTAAAAGGAGATGCGGCTTCTTCGCGCTGGTACCAAGTCCTTATACCGACCGGCGTTGTTAATGACGTCGCGCCTTTTCCGGAACTACAGCCAATCTGGGAACTAATTTCGGACGAGGACCGCATTTCGTCGACCCCTGTTTCAGACTTCGGGTATGTGAAAGAGAAGCGAGAGTGGGAGCTCAACGACGAATTGATTCTCGCAATGTACCAAGCTGCAGGCCGCGACGAGGTCGAACTTCTGACCTACGCTCGGTTGTTCTTGTGGCACGAGTACCTTCATTTCTGGCAGGGCATCACGCGCGATGCGGCAGCAGGAGTGGGCCAGCTTTCGAACTGCTTGGAGCGGGCGGACTACTTGGCGGATGCGTACGCACTTTTCCACCAACTCGACTTCATGACGCGCCGGTCTTCAGCGGAAAAGTTGACGGATGCTCATCTCAGGGAAATTTTGATCCAGCAGACGGACGTGGCGCTACGTTCGTTCTGGACATTTGAACAGCCTGGAGCTTTGCTCGAGCTTCAGGAACGGCGCCTGCGTCGCTACCTCAATTGGTACTGGCGCCGCGCGCAGTTCGTCGGCGCTCCCGACCTCGCGTCCTCGTTGCGGCTATTGGCGCGGCAACCATGCATCGAGATTTCGGGCCTCAAGAAGAAAATGGGCGGTGGCAACCGTATCAATCTTGATCTCGACGGTTCGAAAGGAGTCGGCCATCTGCAATTGGGCATCATGCTGGAGGATCAGCGTCTATCGCGCGCCGGCAGCACTGCCTATGCAAGCATCGAAGCGCTGATGCGCGCATTTTCAAATCATCAGCACGATGAGATTGCAAAATTCTTCAGTGCCACATTTGACCAATTGAAGAATGGCGGTGGTGTCTTTGTGAGAGACAACTCCTGAATTGCTATTTCTGCATTCTGATGTGGCAGCGCTCTACGGCGTCACCACCAGGGGAGTGAACGAACAGGTGCATCGAAACGCCGATTGTTCGCCGGGGACTTTGAGCTGAGCCAGACAGTCGATTTCTGCACTAAGCTACTGTGCACTTACCTACCGTACAGTCGTAACGTCTAAGTTCGAGTTTCGGCGTAGAGATACCGCTGAAAACCCGCGAAGAACTGGCCAATTTCCTCCGGCTTGCCCAAGTCCGCAACCGCGTCGGCGATGGAATCGCGGTACTTAAGGCGAAGAAGTGGATTCAATTTGGCCTGGTCTAACTCTTCGACCCCAACTTGAACGTAATGTGACAAAACGAAATCTAGAAATGCCTGCTGCTTCGTGTTGAAGCGCGCGACGATCTCGCCTCTCGCTGTGCCTGCTCGTTCTTCTCTTGTCTTGGGCGGGAGCGCATACGCGACGTGAGCGAGCACGTCAAAGAGATCGCTGTTCTCCGCGTCGATAATCTTCTGCATCTCTGACATTTGTTCTTTACCGAAGCCTTGCTCTGCCAATCTGGCGAGTAACTTCGCTCGCGTGTCTGGAGCGCTCCAGATCGAACGTAACTCAGCTTCATTCTTGAAGAACTCTGGCAGTTTGCCAAAGAGCATCTCCATGAATTCTTGCGCAGACATCGGCGTCCCGTTTGGATGCCAAAAGCTCGTCGCCACCATGTGTTGAATGGTGCGCTCCTTGCCGTCGGCTAACTTTACCTTGGCGCGTGTTCGCGGGACCTTCGGTTCATTTGGTGACTCTGGCCGTAGGGGTGGTTCTGCGACCATTCTTGGAACAGCGCTTCCTTGCACCGTGTTGTCCACTGGTTCGCCGTCCCACTCTGGGTCGCTAAAATGATGGTGGGCTTTGACGAAGTCGTAAATTGTGAAGTAATCCTTGCCGTCGTAGAGCCGCGTGCCGCGACCGATGATCTGCTTGAATTCGATCATCGAATTGATCGGACGCATGAGTACGATGTTGCGGATATTTCTAGCGTCGACCCCCGTCGAGAGCTTCTGCGATGTTGTGAGGATCGTCGGTATCGACTTCTCATTGTCTTGGAAGTCTCGGAGGTGTTGATCTCCAAGGGCGCCGTCATTTGCGGTGACGCGTTGGCAGTAGTTTGGATCGGCGCTTGACTTCATCTGGTTGATGAGATCTCTCACTGCAGCCGCGTGAACCTGAGTCGCGCAAAACACCAACGTCTTTTCCGCTTGATTGATCTGCTGCATGAAGAGCCGCACCCGGTACTCCTCTCGCTTGCGAATCTCGATGATGCGGTTGAAATCCTTTTCTTCGTAGCGCTTCCCTTTCTCCACTTCGCCTTCGACCACAATGTCGTCAGGCGTGTACACATAGTCATCAAGGGTCGTGGATATCTGTTTCACTTTGAACGGCGTCAGGAATCCGTCGTTAATGCCATCCTTGAGCGAGTACACGTACAGTGGTTCGCCGAAGTATGCGTATGTGTCGACGTTGTCTCTGCGCTTCGGAGTGGCGGTGAGGCCGAGTTGAACGGCAGGCGAAAAATATTCGAGGATATCGCGCCAATTGCTTTCATCGTTCGCGCCGCCGCGGTGGCACTCATCGATGATGATGAAGTCGAAGAAATCCGGCGGGTAGTCTCCAAAATACGGAGAGGGTTTACCGTCCTTCGGCGGGCCGCTCATAAATGTCTGAAAGATTGTGAAAAAGATGTTCCCGTTAGTCGGTACGCGTCCCTTCTTCTTAATCGAATCAGGCGCAATCCGGATGAGTGCGTCTTCCGAGAATGCCGCGAATGAAGTGAAGTCGTTGTACGCCTGGTCGGCGAGGGTGTTCCTGTCTGCGAGAAAGAGAATACGCGGCCTTCGGTCGCTATCGGGCTCGGCTCGCCATGCCTTCAGGTTCCAGCGTGCAGAAAACAATTTCCAAGCGATCTGAAACGCAATCGAGGTCTTCCCCGTTCCCGTCGCCAGTGTCAGGAGTGCTCGGTCTTTGCCCTCGGCAACGGCTTCGAGGACTCGATTTACTGCGATCTCTTGATAAAAGCGGATGTCCCACGTGCGGCTCTTATCTGGGAATGGGATTTCTGCAAAGCGATTTCGCCATTCGTTTTCTTTCGCAAAAACAGCCTTCCAGAGCTCGTCGGGGGTCGGGAAAGAGGTGACATCGCCTTCCTTCCCTGTTCGCATGTCTATCGCGTATATCTGCTGCCCGTTGGCAGAGTACGTGTGGCGGATTGCGAGCTTTCCAGCATAGTTTTTGGCTTGGGCGACGCCCTCGGAGACAGCCTCGACCCATGCCTTGGCTTCGACGACCGCGACCTTCGTATTTCGGTATTCGAGGACGTAGTCAGCGGTTAGCGGCTTGCCACGCTTCCCGCGGCCTTCGATACGACCGAGCGTGATCGGGTACTCGCGCCGAATTCGGCTTTCGGGAACGACGCCCCAACCCGCCGCTTTCAGTGCAGGATCTATGTGCTCAGCTCTGGTTTCGGCTTCGTTCATGCTGCGACGGTTAGCTGGCCAGTAAAGGCTTCACTCAGTAGAGACTTCTTCAACGCCTCCAGCGCGGCCAGCTTCTGCTCGTAGACACGTGCGAGGCGTTGGATTTCGGGGTTGAGGGCATCCAATTGTGCGGCGATTCGTTTCTGCTCCGCCAAACTTGGGAAGCGGAACCGCAATGTGAGCTGCTTTGTGATTCCGATGTAGGCGCGGGTCGAACCATCAGCCGCGCCATCAATCATCTCTCGCTGAAAAGCCGGGCTCATGAAATAGTAATGGACGAATCTGTTGGAAAGTTTGCTGGCGTCTTTGACGCGATATGCCGTCACTTGCGGCGTCAGCATGATGTAGTCGTCCTCGGTGCTCACGATCGCGGAACGGCCGATAGTGCCTTTATGGGAAATGAGAACGTCGCCGTCTTTTGCAAAGCCGACGCGAAGTGAATCTGCCAGCTTCCTTGAAATGAAGATGCAATTGCTTGTATCTACGAGTCCATCCTGAAGGTCACGGGCCATAATGAACGGCACGCCTGACTCGGTGTAGTCAGATTTTTTCGGGTGGATCTCACCGTGGTTTCCGTCGAACGGTTTGACCAACGCACCTTCGGCAACTAACTCACCTACTCTCTTGTCCACCCATCCCTCGCCGCGTTGAGTGAAGACGGATTGGAGGTGGCTTTCGAACAGGGCACGGGCGTTTTGGAGGTTTTTTTCGGCGTTGGCTTTGGCGGTGACGATGCCCTCAAACGCGTCATCGAGCAGGCCGATGATCCGCTGCTGTTCGGCGAGCGGGGGGTATTTTATTTCCAACTCTTTTAGGAGTCGGTAATGCCGTGCGTAGCCGAGGGAAGTGAAGTTCGCTGCTTGTAACTGATAGAAGAGGAACTTTGGACGCAGGAAATCACGAGGCGGCAAAATCTTTACTCCGTCCGCGCCAAGCACGAAATCGAAGTCCACATATTTCAGCACCTGAGTGTGATCACCGAAGATGACGACAGGAGTCGAAACCTTAAAGACATCCGCTTCGTCGTCCCAGTAACCATTGGTGAATTCGGCCTCTTGAGAAATGATTGGAAACCGCCCATCGTCGAGGAAATCCTTCCGCTGAATCTTGCGGGTGTATTTCACCGACTCGATGCAGTCCTCGAATGGTTTTGTCTGCCAACCCTTCTTCATAGCAGCGCCTTGATGTTGCCCAGCACTTCAGCGCTCTCGGCGTCCAGTGCGGCTATTTCGTCCATGATGTCGCCCGGGCTGCGGTGGGCGATTTCCTCGCCGACGTTGGGGTTCTTCACGGAGAGATCGAATGTCTTCGGGTCGATGTCAGCCACGTCCACGCTCCAGCTTTTCAGGGAGTCTGCCTTGGTCTTCTGTAAGGCGATGAACTCGGCTAGATCGGCGTCATTGAGTGGGTTGGTCTTCCCCATGTTGCGGCCGGGGTCGAGTTGATAGAACCAGACCTTGCGCGTTTTTGACCCTTTCTCAAAGACGAGCACGACGGTCTTCACTCCCGCGCCCTGGAATGTTCCACTTGGGCAATCCAGCACGGTGTGAAGATTGCTGCTCTCCAAAAGCAGCTTTCGTAAACTTACAGATGCATTGTCGGTGTTAGAGAGGAACGTATTCTTGATGACGATGCCCGCGCGGCCGCCGGCTTTGAGAATCTTTATGAAGTGCTGGAGAAACAGAAAGGCAGTTTCGCCAGTACGAATCGGAAAGTTCTGCTGCACTTCTTTCCGCTCACCTCCACCGAACGGTGGGTTGGCAAGCACGACTTCGTATCGATCTTTATCCTGAATGTCGGTGAGATTTTCGGAGAGGGTGTTGGTGTGGATGATGTTCGGGGCTTCAATGCCATGCAGAATCATGTTCATGATCGCGATGACATAAGCGAGGGACTTTTTCTCTTTGCCGTAGAACGTGCTCGTTTGGAGCGTTGTAAGATCTTTGGTGGTGAGGCTTTTGCCTGCTTTCAGATACACGAAGGCTTCGCATAGGAAGCCTGCGGAGCCGACCGCACCATCGTAGATGCGCTCACCGATCTTAGGCTCCACTACCTGGACGATCGCGCGGATGAGCGGGCGCGGAGTGTAGTACTCGCCGCCGTTTCGGCCTGCGTTGCCCATGTTCTTGATCTTCGCTTCGTACAGATGCGAGAGCTCGTGTTTCTCGGTCTGGGAACGAAAACGTAGTTCGTCGATGTGGTCGATGATCTCGCGGAGGTTATAGCCGCTTTGGACCTTGTTCTTAATTTCGCCGAATATCTCACCGATCTTGTATTCAATCGTGTTTGGTCCACTCGCTTTCTTCTTGAAGTCGTGTAGATAGGGAAAAAGCCTCTGATTCACGAAGTCGCGGAGATCATCTCCCGTCAGAGCGATACTGTGATCCGGCTTTCCGTCCTTGCCCTTCGGAGCTGCCCAGTTTTCCCAGCGATAGGCCTTCTCAAGGATGTAGGTGTATCGCTTTCCCTCAAGCTTGGCTTCGTCGGCTTTGTCTTGTTCCAGCCCGTCGAGGTATTTGAGGAACAAGAGCCAGGACGTTTGCTCCGTGTAATCGAGCTCGGTCGTGCAGCCGGCCTCATTCCGCAGTACGTCGTCGACGTTCTTGAAGACCTGTTCGAACATGGAAAGGTAAGTACTCCTGGTTAGGCGTGTGGCCGAATTTTTTCGTGGGCGGAATGCTTGTACCGATCTACGGCAGAAGCCAAGACCAGAACGTGCACGGCCAGCCGTGATCTACGCATTTACACAGCGAACGCTTGATTCGTTTGCGCTCGCATTGTGCAGGCATTGCGGCTGCATTTGTAGAGGAAGCGATTCAGATGATGTTAGCGGGACAGAGGCTTCGTTTTCCCTCTACGTTTCAAACCACGGAACCCAGCACCCTTAAATGCAGCCTCGGTCTTAGCTACGTCGGGACGCGTTGTCTGTGCCAAACCTGATCCCTCCACATCGGTGAATCCTCCAATCGACACCGTATGCCCAGCGCATCCAGCGCGGTCTGAAGTTCAGGCGTGCGGCCGAAGAATATTTGTCTGCACTTTCCCTCCGGGCAGTACTTGGGATTGAGGCCAACCGACCTCAGCCTTCCAACGAGACGCTGAGGTGTGATCGAGGCGCACATTGCGATCTGACGTGCGCTGATATGTGCCTGCTCAAACCTCCTGACGTCCTCGAGCGGCACCACCCTGTTCCAAAATCCTTCTCCCGTCCTAGCCTTCTTTGTTTCGAAAGCATTCAGCCTAGCCAGGTCGTACACAACTTCCGGGTGTAGATGCCATCGTTCGGGAAGTGCACCGAGACTCATTGTCGCCACTTGGAACCGCTCTGCGGGATTCTCCGCCGTTTCACGCAATGCTTGAACGATCAGCTCGCGATCAACGATCCAAGATCCGATTCCCCGTAGCCGCTCGTGTCGAGCAAGGATGCATTCCGCGCCTTTTTTCTCGACAGCCGTCTTAACTATCCAGAGCAATCCTTCGTCAGTCAGATGCAGAAATCTCAGTGCCGCATTGATTGTGGTGCCTTTGGAGAACTCGACGGTTGAACTAGCCTTTGCTTGCGCAGTGAGCGACAGCAGCGCCTCGAGATCTGCGGAAGGAACCTGCCATTGTCCAGCAGAAGTCTTCCAGGCCTTCGGAATGAGACGAGTCACGATAGAGCGCATGCGCCGTTCCCCTAACCCCAGTTTGTTGGCCGCGACAGATAGATCGACGCTTCGCGACGCTCCTGAGTTAACAAGGGCGTTCACCGATTCGGTTTGCACCATCATTCGAACGCGACCAGTGACGGTCACGCGTCGATCGACAACTAACAAGCCTCGAATGATGAGATCGTTCAGTACGGTTGCCGAAACGGAAAGCTTGGTTTGAGCCTCCTTCGCAAGCATCCATCTCTTCTCTCTTGTCCCGACGGTCGAGAATCGGCCATTGGCCCGTGTGAACACCGCCGGCCAGTGCTCAGATAGATATTCTTCGAGTGCAGCATGGACGAAGTGAAAGTATCCGGTGCCTGTCGCCTGGTACAGGCTGTGATAGAGCCGACCGAATCGGTGACCGAGCTGCAGACTTGAACCATCGTCATTGAAGGTGCGAAGCCAGTCTAGGAGCCGACGAAAGCCCCGAGGCCAATCTGTAAGCACTTCTGCGGCCAGGCTAGTTACAGGCCAAGACTCTTCCATTCTTTCGATGCTTCGAGTTCCGCTTCGCCGAGGTGGCGCATTGGGGTCTCCGTAGAGGCCGATGATGGCGATCAGGGTTTGCAGCTGATCAAGAGGCAGAAGATCAGGCGCTGACCTTCCCAAAGCGAAGTTGCTGCCATCGTCCTTCTCACACACTTTTTCTACCAGCAGCTTCGAGAGCCGTATCACGGCTTCGGGAGCAGCACTGGTGCGCAAGCTACCCAGCTTTCGACTGCATTTGCAGCACCGGTCCAGGCGGTGACGGATTTGTTGGAGTCTGGCGCCGCATTTGCATTCTTCGACGAGCCAGACTCCGTGGACAGTACATGCATCTGCGTAGCGGATCTCCCATCCGATAGAAGCTTCGCCGGCATTTGCTTCGATGCACAGCGGACATACTCGCCCGGATTTCGTCAGCCACGCGCGCGGATATTTTTCCTCGCTCTCCGCGATGGCGGCGAGTTCATGCATGTTTCTCCACCAAGGGGATCGTGTGTTTGGCTGAACCACGTCAACGCCGTATCCCACTCCGTCTCGAATCAACTCTGATGCGGTGATCACATTGGCTTCGGCAACTCGCATCAGAAAGTGATTACGCCCTTCGCGATACTCTGGATGGATCCCTTTAATGGACTTGGCACGTTCGTTCATACGTATGACCTCATGTTCGATCACTGCTTGCGGCTCCACATTTCGAATGGCTCGCCATTGGAGCGCAGGGGTCGGAGTTCGCCACTCGCCAGGAACGGGTTGAGATCGTCAGGAACGCCAGGCCAGACTTCTTCTTCAAAGGCCATCGCCAGGATTTCTCGATCGATGATCCGGTTTGTGCGACTCGCGATATCTATCGCGCCCGTGACGATCGTCACCAAGTAGCTAATGAGCCCTTCGGAAGCGTTCATAAATCTTCGGGCAAGATCAGGTTCATAGAACAGGTCGGCGGGAACGGGCGATCGACGATGAAGCTCACGAAGCACTGCGCGAAACTCGAGCCATGAGCTTTCCGTGTCAGCATTGAATGGCAGAAGTTCGCATCGCCTTGCGAATCTGCGTCGCAATTGCTCGTTCTGGCGGACAACGAGCTCGCTGCGCGGCAAACCGACCAAAACAACCGCACGCTTCGTGGCGTCTACCAACGCTTTGAGCCAATCAGCGACTTCCAGTGTTGCCGTGGAGGCATGGTCGACGAAGTGCTGGAACTCGTCGATGAAGATCAGCTCGACGCCATGGCTGACCAGAAGATCGAGAATGCGATTGGTCTTCTCATTCTCTGTGCCCTTGTGCACGCCCGGCGCACCAAGTGCTCGCAGTACTGCTTCTGCAAGGTTCTTGATCGTCGGTTTCGAGGGCGTCTGAACGACGAGCACAGGAATCTGGTCGAAATCCGGCCGTTCTTCGATCGGATTGCGGGCGAGATACCACGCGATCAATGACGATTTACCGCACCCGGACTCGCCGGTGACGTACATGCAGCCGCCGCGCTTTCGCCGCACAAACTTGAGATGGGCGTCCGCGATACGTGCAGCCGCCTCCAGGAATCTCGAGTGCTCGATCTGCGCCTCGGACCAAACAGCTAAGCCCTTTGTTTGCCCAGGCGTCGGTACCCAGATCGCCGAATTCTTGTAACGAGTCGCCTGAAGCTTCTCGAGGAATGAAATGCGTTCGTTGTTCATGGGCTGTCTATCCGCCGTGAGGCGGCTCCTGTGAAAGATGCGATGTTTGGAGGGGCGCAAGTTCGGGAAGCTCTCCGCCCCCTAGCGCGATAAAGGATTTCTGCGTCTTCAATTTCTGGCTTGCCTCGCGGTTTCGGCGACGCACAAGCTGGTTGATTTCTTTCTCAGCGCGCTCAGTCCTCTTAAGTTGGCGACTGAGCTTCCGCTTCTTTTCACCCGCAACTGCCACCATTGCGCGAATGTCCTCGAGGGCCTTGCGCCGTTCAGGCATCTGCCATTTCGGCCCAAATTCGCGGCGAAGATTTCGATGGACTAAAAGATGAGTGAACAGATCGACGTTGTTCGCGTACTCCTGGTCCACCGCAGGGACTCGGATGAAGATGTTGGAGAGCGGATCAAGCACGTCGACGTAAGCCACGGTGTCGTCGTGGTAGCGGACGTCGACAGCCTGAGTAGCGGCTTTGTTTCCTCCGCGAACGCGTAGTGTGCGAAAGATGTCTTGCAGTGTCGCCGAGTTGTACTTGAGGTGATTGAGGTCGACGCCGTAATGCTGCAGCTGCCGTTCCGTTGAGCGCGCCGTCAGGATTTGCAGGTCCGCCGGCGATACCGGGAAGTCGAATTCTCTAGAGGCTGCATTCCGTCGCCAACGCTCGATTGGCGGCATGCTGGTCCTGCGATGTGGGGTGATGTGGTAGACGTCCACCACCCATCTCAACAGCAGATGCCAGAAGTGTTTGCGCTCAAAACAGCAGGAGTCTTCCGAGGAATAGTCCGCTCGCTCCTTCGAGTTGCTGAACGTGGTACCGGGAAGTCGGTGAAGAACTCCTGTGTTCTGCGTACGGAAGTATCTTTCAACGGCGCCTTTGAACCACGGCGTGCGTGAGGGGCAGTATTGAATAGAGGCGCCAAGCGCTAGGCAGAAGGTCTTTATGCGATCGCCGTGCGCGTCGAGGCTGTTGTCGAAGACGAGGGTTGTGAATGTGCCGGCGACCGGCCAATCGTTTTGTAGATCTGGAAACTCCTCTTTGAGTTTGTCTTTGGGAAGAATTGCGAACTTCAGGCACTGCAGCAGCGAGTGAGCGGAGGGCGGGTCGAATGTCAGATACAGCCCCACGATCATTTTTGAATACACGTCCAGCGCGACAGTGAGCCATGGCCGCCCAAGTGCTTCGCCAGTTGCTTCGTCAATCAAGACGATATCTAACTGTGTGTGATCGACTTCGACACGGTCGAGAATGCACCGCGCCTGCGCATGCGCGAGTCCGGTTCGATTCCTCTTGTTCGCCTCGAATCGGCCAAACCTTGCTCGGTCAGCTTGCACTGCGTCGATATCGAGCAGTCGTCGATAGAATGTGGCGCGTGACCAGGGCTTCAGTTGCGCGTCTGGTCCCGTC
>Ga0164241_10004052_pt1 | contig 14400 bp, 6 predicted proteins | sample OricomyardsoilBY_FD_108780 | JGI IMG/M metagenome (GOLD analysis project Ga0164241, IMG submission 108780) | Backyard soil microbial communities from Emeryville, California, USA - Original compost - Back yard soil (BY) | ecosystem: Environmental > Terrestrial > Soil > Unclassified | place: USA...
GCGCAGGCCGCTGGCGGCCTGCAGGCGGTTGCGCAGCTCGACCGCGGCGAGCGAGTCGAAGCCGAGGTCCTTGAAGGCCTTGTCGGGGGCGATCGCGGTGGCGGATTCGTGGCCCAGGACGGCGGCGACCTCTGAGCGCACCAGGTCCAAGACGAGCGCCTCGCGCTCTGCCTCGGGGGTCGAGGCGAGCTTGGCGGCCAGCGAGGAGGCGGCCGTTCTGCGTCTGCGCAGGGGGGTGCGCACCAACTCGCCGAGGATCGCCGGCAATGACCCCGCCGACGCCTGGGAGCGCAGAGCGGCCCGGTCGAGGCCGAGTGCAACCGTCGCCGGACGATCCACCGCAAGCGCCAAGTCGAAGAGAGTGAGCCCCTGCTCGTCGGTCAGCGGGGCGATTCCCGAGCGTCGCATCCGCGCCAAGCCCGCATCGCCGAGCCGGGAGGTCATGCCGGCCTCGCGCCCCCAGAGCCCCCAGGCGACCGAGGTGGCAGGCCGCTGTTCCTGACCGCGCTGCTCGGCGAGAGCGTCGAGGAAGGCGTTGGCGGCCGCATAGTTGGTCTGCCCCGGCGCCCCGAGGACGCCGGCGGCCGAGGAGAACAGGACGAAGGCGGAGAGATTCATCTCGGCGGTCAGCTCGTGCAGGTGCCAGGCGGCGTCTGCCTTAGCGGCGAAGACGCGCTCGAGCTGCTCGCCGGAGATCGACTCGACCACCCCGTCGTCGAGGACACCGGCGGCATGGATCACAGCCCCTAGAGGATGCTCGTCGGAGATCGAGGCCAGCAGCGCTTCCAGCTGGGCGCGGTCGGATACGTCGCAGGCGGCGATCGTCGCCTCGGCGCCCAGCTCTTCCAGCTCCGCCCGCAGCTCGCCCGCGCCAGCGGCGTTCTCGCCGCTGCGGCTGACCAAGAGCAGCTGGCGGGCGCCGTGCTCCTTAGCGAGGTGGCGGGCGATCAGCGAGCCGAGGCCGCCGGTGGCGCCGGTGACGAGGACGGTGCGGTGGGGATCGAGGGCATCTGGGCGGCTCTCGCCGCCGGCCGGCGCCAGACGTGGCGCCAACACCACTCCGTTGCGCAGAGCGAGCTGGGGCTCGTCGCTTTCGAGGGCGCCCGCCAGGGCCTCGGCAGAGGCAGCGGAGCCGTCGCTGTCGATGAGGACGAAGCGATCCGGATGCTCGGACTGGGCCGAGCGCACCAGGCCCCAGGCAGCTGCCAGGGCGGGGTCTGGACTCTCGTCTCCGTTGACGGCAACGGCGCCTCGGCTGAGAATCGCCAGGCGGCCCTCGTTGTCCTCCCCAGACGAAAGCCAAGCCTGGACTCGCTCGAGAGCGACCGCTGCGGCGACCCCACCCTTGCCTGCGCCGCTGGGCAGCTCCCACGTCACCGCTTGCCGTCCCCCTTGGCCGCTTGCCTGCCCCAGCTCCCGCCACTCAACCCCCAGTAGGTCCAGGGCGCCCCGTCGCGCTCCACGCAACTCGTCGGGGTCGGCAGCGCGCAGTGAGAGTGAGTCGACCTGGGCCACCGGGGCGCCCTCACCGTCAGCGAGGAAAGCGGTTGCCTCACCTCCCCCGAGGCTGAGCCGCACCCGCAGCTCGCTCGCCCCGCTTGTCTGCAGGGAGACCTCGCTCCAGGCGAAGGGGAGCCGCAGCCCCTCGCCTGAGGCGCTGAGGCCGATCGCGTGCAGGGCGGCGTCGAGCAGCGCCGGGTGCAGGGCGAAGCGGCTGGCTTCGCCGAGCTGCTCCTCGGCGAGGGAGACCTCGGCGTAGATGTCCTCGCCATCGCGCCAGGCGGCCCTGAGGCCCTGGAAGGCGGGCCCGTAGTCCAGGCCGGCGTCGGCGAGGCGCTCGTAGTGGTCTTCGAGCCCCAGTGGCTCGGCTCCCCGTGGGGGCCAGGCTCCCAGCGGCTCGGGGGCGGCGGTGGCCCCAGGGACGAGGGCGCCCACGGCGTGGCAGGTCCACTCCCCCGGCTCCTCCTCCTGGCCGGTCTGCGGGCGGGAGTGGATCGAGATCTCACGGCGCCCGTCTTCTCTCGCACCGCCGACGAGGACCTGCAGCTGGATCGCTCCCGCCTCCGAGAGGACGAGCGGGGCCCGCAGGGTGAGCTCCTCGATCGCCTCGCAGTCAGCCTGCTCAGCGGCCCGCAGGGCCAGCTCCACGAAGGCGGCGCCCGGCAGCAGGACGGCGCCGGCGACGACGTGGTCGGCCAGCCAGGGGTGGGTGGAGAGCGAGATACGGCCGGTCAGGGTGAGGCCGTCGCCGTCGGGATCTTCGATCACCGCGCCCAGCAGCGGGTGATCGGGGTCGGCCTGGCCGATCGCGCTTGCGTCCTGGGCGCCGCCTGTCGGGCTCAGCCAGTAGCGCTGGCGCTGGAAGGGGTAGGTGGGCAGGGGCACCGCCTTGGCGGCAGTGCCTTTGAAGTAGCTGGCCCACTCGATCGGGACGCCGTGGGCGTGGGCGCGGGCGAGGGCGAGGGTAAAGCGATGCGGGCCACCGTCCTCGCGGCGCAAGGTGGCGAGCACGGCGGCCTCCTCGCGCCCGGAGGCGTCGATCGCTTCCTGGAGGCCGAAGCCCAGCACCGGGTGCGGGGAGACCTCGATGAAGGCGCGCTGGCCGCGCCGAAGCAAGGAGGAGACAACCGGCTCCAAGAGCACCGTCTGGCGCAGGTTGCGATACCAGTAGGCGCCATCGAGCTCGGCGGTGTCGAGGACCTCGCCGCTGACCGTGGAGTGGAAGGGAATCTCGCCACTGCGCGGGGAGATCGGCGCGAAGGCCTCCAGCAGCTCTTCGTGTAGCGCCTCGATCTGGGCCGAGTGGGCGGCGTAGTCGACGGCGATCGGCTGGGTACGCACGCCGTCCCCGTCGCAGAGGGCGCGAAGCTCGGCGAGAGCGGTGGGTTCCCCGGAGACGACCAAAGAGGCGGGCCCGTTGATCGCGGCAAGGGAGAGGCGCTCGCCGAAGGGCTCCAGGAGCGGGGCGAGCTGCTCGGGCTCGAGGGAGACCGAGAGCATCCCCCCCTTGCCGGCGAGCTTGGCCATCGCCTTGGCACGCAGGGCGATAACCCTTGCCGCGTCATCGAGCGAGAGCGCGCCGGCGACGTGAGCGGCGGCGATCTCCCCTTGGGAGTGGCCGACCACCACTGCTGGCTGCACGCCAGCTTCGCGCCAGAGCCTGGCCAGGGCGACCATCGTCGCGAAGAGGGCGGGCTGGACGATGTCGAGGCGATCCAGCCAAGCGCCCTGCTCGTCGCGCAGGACGTCGCGCAGGGACCACTCGACGTGGGGAGAGAGCGCCGCTTCGCACTCGCCGATGTGGCTGGCGAAGGCGGGCGAGCCTTCGAGCAGCTCCAAGGCCATGTGGGGATGCTGGGAGCCCTGGCCGGAGAAGAGCATGGCGGGGGCCCGGCTGGCCCGGGCGACGTCGCGAAGGAGGCCGGGGGCCTCGGTGTCCGAGGCCAGCGACGAGAGCCCCTCGAGCAGCTCCTCGCGGCCCTCGCCCAGCACCACCCCGCGGTGCTCGAAGGTAGAGCGGGTGGTGGCGAGGGAGTAGGCGACGTCGGCCGGGTCGAGGCCGGGGTTGTCGCGCAGGTGGAAGGCGAGGCGCTCGGCCTGGGCCCGCAATGCCGGCTCGGACTTGGCCGAGAGGACGAGCGGGACCGGGCCGGAGAGGGGCCTGGCGACAGCGGCGTCTCCCCCCTTCCCTCTGGCCGGCGCCTCCTCCAAGATCAGGTGCGCGTTGGTGCCGCTGATCCCAAAGGAGGAGACGGCAGCGCGACGGGGACGGTCCTCTGCCTGCCACTCCAGCGACTCCCTGAGCAGCTCGACCTCCCCCGCCTCCCAGTCGACCTTGGCGGAGGGACTGTCGACGTGCAGGGTCTTGGGCAGAAAACCCTCGCGCATCGCCATCACCGCCTTGATCACCCCGGCGACCCCGGCGGCGGCCTGGGTGTGGCCGATGTTGGACTTGAGCGAGCCGAGGCGAAGCGGCTTCTCGCGCGCCTGGCCATAGGTGGCGAGCAGGGCGCCGGCCTCGATCGGGTCGCCGAGCGTCGTCCCCGTCCCGTGGGCCTCGACCACGTCGACGTCCTTGGCCTCGAGGCGGGCGTTGGCCAGCGCCTGGCGGATCACCCGTTCCTGGGAGGGGCCGTTGGGAGCCGTCAGGCCGTTGGAGGCGCCATCCTGGTTGACGGCGGAGCCCCTGATCGTGGCCAGGACCGGGTGGCCGTTTCGCTCGGCGTCGGAGAGGCGCTCCAAGACGAGCATGCCGGCGCCCTCGGCCCAGCCGACCCCGTCGGCCGCCTCGGCGAAGGACTTGCAGCGCCCGTCGAGGGCGAGGCCGCGCTGGCGGGAGAACTCGGTGAAGGCAACCGGGGAGCAGAGCACCGTCGCCCCTCCGGCCAGGGCGAGCGTGCACTCGCCTCCACGCAATGCCTGGGCAGCCAGGTGCATCGCCACCAGCGAGGAGGAGCAGGCGGTGTCAACGGTCATCGCCGGCCCCTCGAGGCCGAGGGTGTAGGCGATGCGGCCGGAGGCGACGCTGCCGGAGGCGCCGGTGGCGAAGTAGCCCTCGCGCTCGCCGCCCGCCGTCTCGTGACCGCTGGCGTAATCCTGCGAGCTGATCCCGGCGAAGACCCCGGCCGGTTCGCCACGCAGCACGCTGGCATCGATGCCAGCGTGCTCCAGCGCCTCCCAGGAGGCTTCCAGGAGCAGGCGCTGCTGGGGGTCCATCGCCAGGGCCTCGCGGGGGGCGATGCCGAAGAACTCGGGGTCGAACTCCGCGGCGTCAGAGAGAAAGCCGCCCTCGCGGGTGTAGCTGGCGCCGGGGGCGTCGGGGTCGGGATCGTAGAGGCGCTCGAGGTCCCAGCCGCGATCGTCCGGGAAGCCGGAGATCGCGTCGCGACCCTCGGCGATCAGCTGCCAGAGCTGCTCGGCAGAGCCGACCCCACCCGGGTAGCGGCATGCCATGCCGACGATCGCGATCGGCTCCTCGGACGCCTGCGGGCTCGCCGCAACCGGCCGAGCGTCGCCGCCTCCCGTCGCCTCGGCCAGCAAAAAGGCGGCGAGCTCAGCCGGGCTCGGGTGGTCGAAGACCACGGTGGCCGAAAGGCGCAGGCCGCTGGCGTCAAGCAGGCGATTGCCCAACTCCACCGCCGCGGGAGAGTCGAACCCCAGCTCCTTGAAGGACCTGTCGACGTCGATCGCGTCGGCGGAGCCATGGCCGAGCACCACGGCGGCTTCGGCGGCAACGAGCTCCAGCACTCGGTCCTGCCGCTCGGGCTCGGCGAGATCGCCGAGCTGCTCTGCCAGCCCGCCGGGGGCTCGCTCCCCGGTCTCCGCCGATCCCACCGGGCCCGGTGGGCCCGCGTCGGCTAATAGATCGGATTCAACTGAATAGTCCGTGGCTGACGAAGCTTCTGTCACGCCCGGCGCCGACAACCAGTGGCGCTCTCTCTGAAAGGAGTAGGTGGGCAGCCTGACCGCCTTCGCCGCCGCGCCGGCGAAGAAGGGCTCCCAGTCGAGGCCGACCCCGGCGGCGTGGGCTTCGGCGAGGGAGCGGGCGACGCGGTCCGGACCGCCTTCGTCGCGCCGGAGAGTGCCGACCAGGGCCACCTTGCCGCGCCGCCCGGCCGCCTCGACCGCCTCCTGCAGGCCGATGGCCTGGACGGGATGGGGACCGACCTCGATCAGCGAGTGCGCGCCCTGGTCGAGCAGCGTGCGGACCACGGGGCCCAGCAGCACCGTCTCGCGGACGTTGCGATACCAGTACTCGGCGTCGAGCTCGGCGGTATCGATCACCTCGCCGGTCACCGTCGAGTGGAAGGGAATCTCGCCGCTGCGCGGCGAGATCGGCGCCAGCCCCTCGAGGAGCTCCTCACGCAGCGACTCGACCTGGGCCGAATGCGAAGGGGACACCGCGCCGCGAACCTTGCGAGCCCGCACGTCGTCGGCGGCGCACTCGGCCAGGAACTCGTCGAGAGCCTCGTGCTCTCCAGAGACGACGGCGGAGGAGGGGCCGTTGATCGCGGCGATCTCGACCCGTCCACCCCAGCGCTCGAGGCGGGCCTGAAGCTGCTCTTCCGGCAATCCCACCGAAGCCATCGCGCCTTTGCCGACGAGCTTGACCAACGCTCTGTTGCGCATCGTCACCACCCGAGCGGCGTCGTCCAGCGACAGCCCGCCCGCCGTATGCGCGGCAGCTATCTCCCCCTGGGAGTGCCCCACGACCACGGAAGGCTCGACGCCAAACGAGCGCCACAGCTCGGCCAGCGCAACCGTCATCACGAAGACGACCATCTGCCCGACGTCCGGCTGATCCAGGGGAGGAGCGCCATCGGCCCCGCGCAGGACGTCCTCGACCGACCAGTCCTGATAGGGCTCCAGCGCTTCGACGCAGGCCCTGACCTGGCGCGCGAACACCGGCGAGGACTCGAGCAGCCCGAGCGCCATCCCCTCCCACTGGGAGCCGTACCCGGAGAAGAGCAGCACGGGCTTGCCGGCCCGGGCCGCCCTGCCCTCGACCAGCTCGACGGCCGGCTTGCCGTCACCCAGGGCAACGAGGCCGGAGAGCAGCTCCTCGCGCCCTTCGCCAAGCACGACAGCGCGGTGACCGAAGCTTTCGCGAGTGGCCGTGAGCGAGTAGGCGACGTCGCCTGGATCGCGCTCCGGGCTCGCCAGCAGATGAGACGCGAGGCGCTTCGCCTGAGCGCGCAGCGCCGGCTCCGTTTTCGCCGATAGCGCCAAAGGGAGCGGCAGGGAGCCCGGAGTGAAGATCGCGGCGCCTCTCGGCTCGTCGGCGAAGGAACCCGTGTCGCTGGGCTGGGCAGCTGGCTCCTCCGCGAGGACGACGTGGCAGTTGGTCCCGCCGACGCCGAACGAGCTCACTCCGGCGACCAGCGGTCGATCCTCCGCTGGCCACCGGCCCAGCTCCGCCTGGACCCGCAGGCCCAGCTCCTCGAGCGGGATCTCGGGGTTGGGCCGCGCGAAGTTGAGGCTGGCGGGAATCTCGCGGCGGTCGAGGGCAAGCGCCGCCTTGATCAGCCCGGCGATTCCCGCCGCACCCTCGAGGTGGCCGATGTTGGTCTTCGCCGAGCCGACCGCCAGCGGCGCGGACCCGTCGCGAGCCGAGCCGAGCACGGCCCCCAGCGCCGCCGCCTCGATCGGGTCCCCGACCGCGGTCCCGCTGCCGTGCAACTCGACGTACTGGACGTCGGATCGCTTCACGCCGCTGCGCTTGTAGGCCTGTCTGAGCAGGGCTTCCTGAGCGCCCACGTTGGGCGAGACCAGGCTGGCGCCGCCGCCGTCGTTGTTGATCGCGCTGCCTCGAACCACGCAGTAGACGGGGTCGCCATCCGCCCGCGCATCGCCGAGCGGCTTGAGGACGACGACCCCGCCTCCCTCGCCCCGCGCGTAGCCATTGGCCCGCGCGTCGAAGGTGAAGCACTTCCCGTCCGGCGAGAGCCCGCCGAACTTCGCATCGGTAAGAGCGCCCTGCGGGTCGAGGTTGAGATGCACACCGCCGGCGAGGGCGACCCGGCTCTCGCCCCTGCGCAGGCTCTCGCAGGCAAGGTGGACCGCGACCAGCGAGGCCGACTGGGCGGCGTCCACGGTCAGGCTCGGCCCGGTCAGGCCGAGCGCGTAGGAAACCCGGTTGGCGATCAGACTGCGATGCAAGCCAGTCGCGGTGTGTCGGCCGACCGAGCCGATGCCATGGCGCTGCACCACGGCCGCGTAGTCACAGGCAATCGCCCCGACGAAGACGCCCGCTTCGCCTCCTCGCAGCCGGCTCGCCGCGATGCCGGCGTCCTCGATCGCCTCCCAGCTCAGCTCCAGCATCAGCCGCTGCTGAGGATCCATCGCCGCCGCCTCCCGCGGCGAGATGCCGAAGAAGCTGGCGTCGAACTCGTCGACTCGATCGAGGAACGCGCCGTAACGCGCCCCGCCTGCCTCCTCGGAGAACCCCTCGCCGATGCCGCAGCCGGACAGCTCCCAGCGCTCCGCCGGGATCTCGGCGATCGCGTCTTCCCCATCCGCCAAGAGCCGCCAGTAGGCCTCCGCGTCGGGCGCACGCGGCAGCCGGCACGACATGCCAACCACCGCGATCAACGAGCCATCCCCCGAGGCCCTCGTCATCACACACCCTCCCTAGACTGGTCACAAGTGCAGCGGAAAACACCCTAGTACGCTGATACGGAAGGGCCAAAAAGGGGCTCTGGGCGTGTTAGCTCCCCTTGCTCGCCGGCACCGCGATCGCCGTCGCCACGATGCCGTCGCGGACCAGCCAGCTCCCCGTGAAGCCCGTCAGGGCCCGCCCGCCCGGCGCCGGGCCGGGAACCAGCAGTCGCGCCGAGAACGCCCGCCGCTCGGGATCGATCGTCACGCTGGCGTCTTCGAAGCCCAACCAGCGCTCGGCCAGCGGGAACCAGGCCTTGTAGACGGACTCCTTGGCGCTGAAGAGCAGGCGGTCCCACGGCACCTCTGGGGCCTGCAGCGCCAAGGCCTCCAGCCGGCCCCGCTCCTCGGGTAGGGCGATGTCGGCCAGCAGGCCGGCGGGCAGCGGTGCGTCGACCTCGGCGTCGATGCCGATCGCGGCGAACTCGGTCTGCCGTGCCGCGACCCCCGCCCGAAACCCATCGCAGTGGGTGATGCTGCCGACGATGCCGGCGGGCCACCGCGGCGCCCCCCGGGGACCGGTCGGGATCGCCTGCTGCTCGACGCCGAGCTCGGCCAGCGCGCGGCGCGCGCAGGCGCGCCCGATCGAGAACTCGCGGCGTCGCTTCTCCACCGCCCGGGCGACGACTTCCTCCTCCTCCGGGAAGAGCGGCGCGTCGGTGATCTCGCCCCGGGTCTCGGCGACCGCGACCCCCGCTGGCAGCAACTGCTCAAGCACGACGCGCTTCCGGCAGGATCTGGCGTGGCCGACGGGGAAAGCCGGCCCGGCCCCGTCGCTCGCGCGGGTAGCCGAGCGAGACCTCCTCGAAGCGGACGCCGTCGTGCCAGGTCGTGCGGGGGATGTGCAGGTGGCCGTAGACGACCGCGGTGGCCCGGAAGCGACGGTGCCACTCGGCGGTGCGCGACGTCCCGCACCACTGCGCGAACTCCGGGCGATGGAGGACACGCGTCGGCGCGACCAGTAACGGGAAGTGGTTGACCAGCACCGCAGGGAGGATCGGCTCGGCCTCGATCAGCCTCTGCTTGGTCTCGCGCACCCGTGCCTCGCACCATGCCTCACGGCTCGGGTAGGGGTGGGGGTCGAGGAGGAACTCGTCGACGCAGACGACGCCGGCGTCATAGGCGCGCTGCAACGCCTCCTCCCGCGTCGCGCCGACGTTGCTGCCAAAGCTGTAGTCGTAGAGCAGGAACATCGGCACGACCCGGGCCGGGCCGCCGGCCCCGTCCCAGATCGGAAAGGGATCCTCGGGCGTGACCACGCCGAGGGACCGGCAGAGCTCGACCAGGTGGCGGTAGCGTCGCTCGCCTCGCAGCTCCGCCGGATCGCTGCGCTGGGCCAGCAGCTCGTGGTTGCCGGGAACCCAGATCACCTTCGCGAAGCGCTCGCACAGCAACCGCAGCGCCCACTCGACGTCGGCGGGCTGATCGGCCACGTCGCCGCAGACGATCAGCCAGTCCCGATCCGACTCCGGCTCGATCGCCGTGACCAGCTCACGATTCTCCGGGTGCTCGACGTGCAGGTCGCCGATCGCCAGCAGTGCCCCGTCTCTCAAGCGTCAGTCCGTCGAGGCGCTCAACTCGTGACCGCAGTGCGGGCAGACATCGACCTTGTCGGCGGCGGCGATCGCCTCCTCACCGGCGACCGGCGGCGCGGCAGCGTCACGGGCGGCCCGCAGCTCGAGCCTCAGATCGGCGACCGAGAGCCTCTCGTGCAGGGCCCGGGCGAGCCATCGCCTCTGCTCATCGGGTTCGAGCGGAGCTAAGAGGACGTGATGACTCCAGGTCAATTTGTCACTACGTAGTGACAAATCGAACTGCCCCGCGACCCATGCCATGTTCCGCAAGCTCGCCACGTCGTAGCCCGTCACCCTTGCCGCCTCGACATAGCGCTCTCCCCAGCGCGAGGCGCCATAGCGAACCCAGTCGCCGATCCACCACTGGCTGCAACGCCCGATCGCGCCGAGCCGCCGGCCCGCCGCCAGCCACTCGGTCTGGCCGAGGTCTGCCTGCGGACGCCAGGCGACCTTCGAGACCGCGCTTGCCTGACGCCTGGGTACCACGCCCGGCGAAGGCGGCGGCCCAGCGATTTCAGCCGCCGGGAAAGGCTCGGGAGACGGGAGTGTTGAGACGGCTTCTGGAGACCCTGGCATTAGCGAGATTCGCCGAGTTGTCCTGCGAAACGCCGACGCGGGGCGGAAGCTGAGTCGCGCCCCCCACGCGACTCAACGATGTCTATCACCGCACGATTGGTCCGAGCTACACCAATATGGTGCGCCGGTAGGGGCAGGTATCGCCAAAATGTGACATTGCCCTGGACGACTGCGATCAGTGCTTCTCCAGCGCTGGGGCCTCGGAATGCGACCTGCCGCCCAGCTCCTCCAGGCTCAGCGCCACCGCCAGCTCGGCGTGGCAGGTGTGGAGCAGGCGGCCCAGCGCCTCCTCGACCTTGCGCAGACGGCGCTGCACGGTGTGGCGGTCCACTTCCAGGGCCGCCGCCGCCGTGGCCGCGTTGAACCCGGCGGCGAAGTAGGCGCGCAGCGTCTCCCGCAACCCCAGCCCGGAGTCGCCCTGTTCGTCGAGCGGGACCAGGTAGGTCTCCCGTAACGACTTCGCCAGCGGATCGTCTCGCAGCACCGCGGCGAGCAGCACCACGTCGCATGCCCTGGTCAGCGGCTGCGGGCGGCGCAGCATCACCAGCCTCGCGGCCTGCGCCTCGTGGTGGGTGAGCCGCCAGCCGTCCAGCCCCTGCCGAGGCTCGCCCACGGCGAGCGAGATGTCGCCGAGCACACCGGCCGAGAGATAGCGCTCGACGTCGTCGACGACAAGCCGCTCGTGGCCGCCCAGCCAGGCCCAGGCGATGTCATCGCCCCGCATCACGACCAGGACCTGGCGGCTCAGCCCCGCGGCCAGCGTCCGCGCCGCCACGTCGGCCCGGGCGCCGGTGACGATCAGCCCGAGGTGCCAGGCCTCGAATTCGTAGTCCAGTTCCGCCGCATCGAGCGAGGCGTCCCCGGCGAGCAGCCGCTGCACCCTTTCGGCGACCCGCTGGGAGGGCGAGCGACGCACCAGCTCCAGCTCGCTCATGTACTCGGCGGCAACCGCGGCCATGACGCGATCGATGGTCGGGCCCTGGGCTCTCAGCACCTGCCTCAACGCCGCGCTCGGGATGCTCGCGGCCTCGTCCATGATGAACTCGGTCAGCAGCCGGTCGCCGGCCGCATAGCGGCGCAGCACGGTGTCGAGCCCGACCCCGCCGCGAGCGGCGCGGCGCGCCTGCGCCGCCACCGGTGAGGGAATCGGCTCAGACCACTCCTCGCCCTGCTCGATGCTGACCAGCGCGTAGTCGATCACCTCGGCGATCGTCGCCCGTACGCCCGCCCTGTACTCGGCGTCTTCGCTCTCGGCTGCCTCCGACAGCCCTTTTACGCGCGTGAAGATCGCTTCTTCGATCTCGGAGGAGCGATCGCGCAGCCGCGCCACCAGCGCCTCCCGAATCCCCACCGATGAGCTGGCTCGGTCGCTGGCTCTATTCACCGCTCACCGAAACGCGCCGGCAATCGCCAGCCACGATCTCCCCACGGACGGCGCAAACCCCTAGCCCGTGCCATCTGAGCGCTGCATAGACCCGCATTGCCCCCTCATTTCCCTATACACAAGCTAGTACTCAAACTCTGAAAGTGTCAACTCGTCTCATCGGCCAGCTGCTTTCTGGCTGCGCGGCAAGCTGAACATCTGTACAGTTTTCCTGAACATGCGTTCAGCCGGAGCCACTGACTCGATCGTCGAAGCCGCGCTTCGCCTCTTCGGCGAAGACGGCATCCGCGCCACCTCCCTGCGCGACGTCGCCAAGGCCGCCGGTGTCTCTCCCGCCCTCGTCGTCCATCACTTCGGCGGCAAGGACGGCCTCGTCGCCGCGGTCGACCGGGCGGCGTTGCTGAAGTTCGGGACCGCCTACAACTCGGGGGGCCCGTCGGAGGGCTCGGGCCTGCTGCGCCGGCGTGCCGAGCAAACCGCTCAGGTCATGCGCGAACGACCGGACATCTGCGCCTACCTGGGCCGGGCGCTGGTCGAGGGGACGCCGGGCAGCGCCGAGCTCTTCCGCCTGATGATCGAGGCCGGCGGCGCCGAGATCGAGGCCCTAGTCGAGAAGGGGGCGCTGCGAAACGACGCCGACGCCCTGTGGACGACGCTGCAGCACTTCTTCCTGATCTGGGCGCCGCTCAGCTTCATGCCCCTGCTGGAGCGGGAGCTTGGCGGCTCGCTGCTCGACAAGGAGAACCTGAAGCGATGGGTCGCCGCGAACGTCGAGCTGCTCGAAAGAGGGCTGTACCGATGACGGCTCGGGAGCAAATCGACGAGCTGAGCTTCCAGTCGGACGGCCAGCGCTGCGCCGGCTGGCTCCACCTGCCCGATCGCGAGGGCCCCCACCCCACCGTCGTCCTCCTGCACTCGACCGCGGGCCTGCGCCAGATGCGCTGCTACGCCGAGCGTGGGCGCGCCTTTGCCGCGGCGGGCGTCGCCGTGCTGCAGTTCGACTGCCGTGGCTTCGGCGCCAGCGAGGGACAGCCACGGCAGCTGTTCGACGTGCGGCGCCAGGCCGAGGACCTCGAAGCGGCGCTCGGCGTCGCCAGGGAGCACCCGCAGATCGATTCGGAGCGGCTGGCTCTCTGGGGCGGCTCGGCCAGCTGCGCCCTCGTCCTCGACGCCGCGGTCCGCGATCGGGCCATCGTCGCCGTCGTCTGCCTGACGCCATTCGTCCCAGGCCGGGCGACCCAGCGCTCGGCGCATACGCCGGTCGGCCGTCTCGCCGCCGCGGCACTCGCCGACCGGGTGCGCATCGCCTGCGGCCGTGAGCCCCGTGGCGTGGCGATCGGCGGTGAGCCCGGTGAGACGGCGATCCTCGTCCGCGAGGACGCCGCCGCGCGGGAGCGCGCGATGCTGCCCGACGATGCCCGCATCGACTCCGGCGGCCAGCGCGCCGAGCTCGACGGCGGGGTCGTCTGGGAGAACCGCGTCGTCCTCCGCCCCCGCCTGCGCACTCCGCACCCACTGCGCCTCGCCGCCAAGCTCTCCGCCGCGCTGCTCGTCGTCGCCGGCGAGCACGACGTCCTCTGCCCCCTGGGCCCCGCCGCCGAGCTAGCCCGGCGCGCCCCCGCCGGCGAGCTGAAGGCGGTCGACCGCGGTCACTTCGATCTCTACGACGGCGCCGCCATCGCCACCGAAGCCGAGTTCCTCCGCGCGGCGCTCAGCGTCGCACGACGTTGAGCAGCGGCTCAGCCGCGAGCAGGCGTCCGACCTGCTCGCCGACCAGCTGCCAGGAGCGCCTGTAGCGGCGCGGCGTGTCGCCGGCCATGTGCGGCGTGAGCAGCAGGTTCGGCGCCCCCCAGAGCCGGTGGCCCGCCGGCAGCGGCTCGGGGTCGGCGACGTCGAGGGCGGCGCGCAAACGACCCTCCTCGAGCGCCTCGACGAGCGCGTCCTGATCGACCAGCCGTCCGCGGGCGGCGTTGACGAGCAGGGCGCCGGGCTTCATCGCGGCGATCGCCTGCGCGTCGATGAGGCCCTCGGTCTGCTCGCTCAGCGGGACGAGCAAGACGACGACGTCGGCACTGCCGACGAGGTCGGGCAGGCTCTCGATCGGCTCGACGCCATCGCGGCGACTGCGCGCCACGCGCAGGACCTCGACCCCGAACGGCTCGAGTCGCCGCTCGACCGCGGCGCCGATCGACCCGTAGCCAACGATCAGGACAGTCGCCCCCTCGAGATCGCCGGCGAACGGCGGCTGCCACCGATCGCACCGCACGATGTCGCGCCAGAGCCCCTTCTCCTGGGCTCGCCAATGATCGGGCAGGCGCCGCTGCATCGCCAGGATCACGCCGACCACCCACTCCCCCACCGCAGCGTCGTGGGCGCCGCGCGAGTTGCAGATCGTCACTCCGGGCGGGACGTGCGGAAGCAGCCAGTCGACGCCGGACTCGAGCGTCTGGATCAAGCGCAGCGCGGTCATCTCCGGCAACGCCTCCAGCACCGCCCGGCTCGCGAAGGGCGGCACCAGAGCCTCGACCCGATCCAAATCGGGATGCCCCTGCGGGGGCCGGGGGATCGACGCCGCCTCCACCCCGTCGGGGACGGCAAGCGCGTCGCGCTCGGGACGTTCTGCGAGCCAGACCAGCACCCGCGCATTCTCCACGACGTGTCCGGCGACCGAGCCTCTAGGGTTGCCGGCAATGAGCGTCATCGACGAGC
>Ga0164241_10004053_pt1 | contig 14399 bp, 10 predicted proteins | sample OricomyardsoilBY_FD_108780 | JGI IMG/M metagenome (GOLD analysis project Ga0164241, IMG submission 108780) | Backyard soil microbial communities from Emeryville, California, USA - Original compost - Back yard soil (BY) | ecosystem: Environmental > Terrestrial > Soil > Unclassified | place: USA...
GAGCTCGCCGCACTCGATCTCGGCGACGGTCCGCTCGATCCAGGCGATCTGCGCGGCCCGCTGGTCGAGCTCGTAGAGCGCGTCCAGGAGGTACCGGCGCGGGACGCCCCGCTCGATGATCGACCCGAGCGCGGCGTCGTAGGCGGCGTGCTCGTCCCGGACGCTGTCGAGGCGCTCGCGCAGGAGCGCGACGACCTCCTCGGCTTCCAGTGCGTCGGCCTGCCCGAGCCCGACGTCGAACGCGGGGTACTCGGGCGTCACGGTCCGCAGGAGCTCGCGCGTGCGACGGCGGTGCTCGGCCCGTCCGTCGTCGGTGATCTCGTAGGTGGTGCGCTCCGGCCGCGCGCCCTCGCGGGCGGTGGCCAGGGCGGTGACGAAGCCCTCGCGCTCGAGGCGCTCGACGGCGTGGTAGATGGAGCCGACGCTCGTGGGCACGCGCAGGTCGTCCCGGTGCTTGCGCATGATCCGGAGGATCTCGTACGGGTGCAGGGGCCCCTGGTCGAGGAGCCCGAGGACGATCAGCGCGATGGACGAGAGCTCGCGGCGAGCCATCGGTCACCCCCTGGTGATGGTCGTGGTGCCGAACACGGCAGGTGTTCCAGTTGGAATAATGCTCCAAGGAATATAGATCCGGAGGCGGTCTCCGTCAACACCTCCAGCCTCACGCAGCCCACCGACACTGCGCCAGGGGCGGCGGCGTACATCATCCCGACAGGGTGTCGGTATGATGCCGACATGGCGTCGACATCATTGCCCGGCGCGCGACGAGAAGGAGAAACGCATGTTCCTGGCCTGGCGCGAGATCGCCTTCGCACGCGTGAGGTTCGGGCTGATGGCCGCCGTCGTCGGGCTCATCGCGATCCTCGTGGTGGTCCTGTCCGGGCTCTCGTCCGGCCTCGTGATCGACGGCGTCTCCGGCCTGATGCGGAGCCCGGTCCAGGCCGTGTCGTTCGCAGCGGGGACCACCACCGACTCCGCGTTCACCCGCAGCGCCGTCACCGCCGACCAGCGCGACGCGTGGGCCGAGCAGCCCGGCATCACCCACGCCGAGCTGCTCGGCGTCTCGATCGTCAACGCCCACGACGGCGACACCCCCGTCGACCTCACGCTCTTCGGCGTCCAGCAGGGCGGGTTCGTCGAGCCCCCGGCTGCCGAGGGCACGCCGCTCGCCGGCAGCGACGAGGTCCTGCTCAGCGCGACCGCCCGCGACGCCGGCGTCGAGCTCGGCGACACCATCACGCTCGACCACCTCGGCACGGCGCTGAAGGTCGTCGGGTTCACCGAGGACCAGCGCACCTTCGGCCACGTCGACATCGGCTACCTCCCCCTCGCCACCTGGCAGGCCGTCCACGTGGGCGTCCGCCCGGGACAGCAGGCCGACGCGACCGACCTCGACGAGGCCAGCGTCGTCGCGCTCGCCGGACCGGCCGCGAAGGCCGGCGACCTCTCCGCGGGCGACGCCGCGGCGGGGACCGACAGCCGCACCATCGAGGCCACGTTCGCCTCGTCGCCCGGCTACAGCGCCGAGACCATGACCATGAGTCTCATCAAGGCCTTCCTGTACGCGATCTCGGCGCTCGTCGTCGGCGCCTTCTTCACCCTCTGGACGGTCCAGCGCACCCGCGAGCTCACCGTGATGCGCGCCATGGGCGCCTCCACCCGCTACCTCGTGCGCGACGGGCTGCTGCAGAGCGTGATCCTGCTCGTCGCGGCCGTCGGGGGCGGCGTCGTCCTCGGGCTCGGGCTCGGAGCCCTCCTGTCCGGGACGGCCATGCCGTTCCAGCTCGAGACCGCACCCGTCCTCACGGGCGCCGCGCTGCTGACCGTGCTCGGCCTGCTCGGGGCCGCCGTGTCCACCGTCCGCATCGCCGCCGTCGACCCGCTCACCGCCCTCGGGGAGAACCGATGACCACCGTCCCTGCCACCCGCGTCACCACCGGGCTCGCCCTCGCCGGCGTGACCCTGCGCTACCACGACGGCGACACCACGGTGCGCGCCCTCGACGACGTGCACCTGACGGTCCGGCCCGGCGAGATCGTCGCGGTCGTCGGCCCCTCGGGCGCCGGCAAGTCGAGCCTCCTCGCCGTCGCCGGCGCGCTCGCGCCCCCCGACGAGGGAACCGTCGAGGTCGGCGGCACCGACATCACCCGGCTCAGCCCGTCGCGTGCCGCCGCGTTCCGGCGCCGGCACGTCGGCTTCGTGTTCCAGTCGGGGAACCTCGTCCCGGCGCTCACCGCGCGCGACCAGCTGCGGCTCGTCGAGAAGATCACCGGCCGCCCCGCGGCCGTGCCCGTCGACGACCTCCTCGCCGCCGTCGACATGACCGAGCGCGCCGGACGACGCCCCGGCCACCTCTCCGGCGGGGAGCGCCAGCGCATCGGGATCGCCCGCGCCCTCGTGGGCGGGCCGTCGCTCCTGCTCGTCGACGAGCCGACCGCCGCCCTCGATCGCGCCCGCAGCCACGAGATCGTCGAGCTGCTCGCACGCGAGACGCGCGAGCACGAGGTCGCCACCGTCATGGTGACCCACGACCACGACGTCCTCGAGCACTGCGACCGCGTCCTGGAGATGGTGGATGGCACACTGACCTGATGCCACGGATCACCGCGCCGACAGTCCCCGAGCACCGCGCGGCCCAGCGGCTCGCGGTGCTCGGCGCGGCCCGCGCGCTCCTCCTGGAGGACCCCCGCACGGAGCCCACGTTCGGTGCCATCGCCGAGCGGGCCGGACTGGCCCGCTCGAGCGTCTACCACTACTTCGGGTCGCGCGACGAGCTCTTCCTCGCCGTCGCGCTCGACGAGCTGCCGCGCTGGCAGGCCGCGATCGCACGGGCCATGGACGACGCGGGCGACGCCGCGGAGCGCGTGCTCGCCTACGTCGCCGCGAACATCGACCTCGTCGCTGACGGCGACCACGCCGTCGTCGAGGCGCTCGCCGCGTTCAGCCCGCACGCGTTCAGCGACCCCCAGGTCGCCGCGATGCACCGGGCGATCACGGACCCCCTCGTGGAGGCGCTCGCGGAGTGCGGGATCGACGACGCGTCCCTCACGGCCGAGCTCGTCGACGCCGTCGTCCACCGCGCCAGCGGCCTCGTCGCGCGCGGGCACGCGGCAGGGGAGGTCAAGGCGCGCGTGCGGGCCCTGCTCGCGCCGGCCCTCGCGGGCTAGGGTCGGAGCGTGACCGAGCTCCACGACCTCGACGCGCTGACCCTCGCGACCGTGCTCCGCCGCGGCGACACCTCGGCGACCGACGTCCTCGAGCACACGCTCGAACGCGCCGAACGCCTCGGCCCGGTCGTCGGGGCGTTCGTCACCCTGGCCCCCGACCTGGCCCACGAACAGGCCCGCGCCGCCGACGACGCCCTCGTCGCCGCCCGCCGCGACGGCACCACCGACGCGCTCCCGCCGTTCCTCGGGGTCCCGCTGCCGATCAAGGACCTGACCATGGTCGCGGGCGTGCCCATGGCGGCGGGCTCCGCGGCGCTCCGGGGGTTCGTCCCGCCCGTCGACGACGGCGTCGTCACCCTCCTGCGCGACGCCGGCACGGTGATGCCCGGCAAGACGAACACCCCCGAGCTCGGGCTCCCCTGCTACACGGAGCCCGACGTCGCCCCGCCGGCCCGCACCCCGTGGGACCTCGCGCGGTCCGCCGGGGGCTCGAGCGGCGGGGCGGCGGCCGCCGTCGCGAGCCGGATCGTGCCCGTCGCGCACGGCAACGACGGCGGCGGCTCGCTGCGGATCCCCGCGAGCGCGACCGGGCTCGTCGGGCTCAAGCCGAGCCGGGGGCGGGTGAGCTGGGGCCCCCACGCCGTGGACGGCGTCGGGCTGGCGGCGCACGGCGTCCTCACGCGCACCGTCCGCGACACCGCCGCGTTCCTCGACGTGCTCGCCGTGAACCGGCCCGGCGACACGTTCGTCGCACCGGGCGGCCCCGGCAGCGCCGGCACCTACCTGGCGGCGTGCGACGCAGCGCCGCGGCCGCTGCGCGTCGGCGTCCTCGTCACGCCCGTCATCACCGACGACGCCGACGTCGACCCCGTGTGCCTGCGCGCCGTCGACCACGCGGTCGCGCTGCTGGACGCCCTCGGCCACGACGTCGCCGAGGCGCCCGTACCGTTTCCCGCCGAGGACTGGGGGGCGTTCGCGGCGCTGTGGTCGGTCGGCGCCCTCTCGGCCCCGATCCCCGACGACGCCGAGCCGCTCCTGACCCCGCTCACCCGCTGGCTGCGAACCGCGGGACGCGAGCAGAGCGGGCTCGCCTACGCCCAAGCCCTGGCCGGCATGCAACGGCTCACGCGGCAGGTCGTGACGGCGTGGGAGCCGTTCGACGTCGTCCTCACCCCCACGCTGGCACAGCTCCCGGCCCCGGTCGGCTCGCTGCGCGACGACGCCGACCCGGCCGGGGACTTCGCCGCCCAGACCCGCTTCACGCCGTGGACGAGCATCGCGAACCTCACGGGCCGCCCGTCGGTCAGCCTCCCGCTCGGCTGGACGGACGCTCCCCTGCCCGTGGGCGTCATGCTGACCGCACCCCTCGGCGACGACGCCCTCCTCCTCGCCTTGTCCGCGCAGCTCGAGGCGGCCGACCCGTGGCACGGCCGGAGAGCGCCCGAACCGGTAGCCTGACCAGCGGTGAGCCGGGAAGTCTGGTCGGCACCCCGGTGACGGGGTCGGGGCGCGTGCGCGCCCCGGGACGCTTTCCCGACCCGACCGGAGGTCTCGTGCCTGCCTCGCCCGCTCTCACCGCCGCCCACGCCGCACGACGGTTCGTGACCGACGAACGCCGCGGGGGCGCACTCCTCCTCGGCGCCGCGCTCGTCGCCGTCGTCTGGGCGAACACCCCGTGGCGCGCGACCTACGCGACGATCGTCGCGGCCGTCCCCGGCGGCGACGGGCTCGCCGCCCTCCACCTCGACCTGAGCCTGGGCGCCTGGGCGTCCGACGGGTTGCTCGCGATCTTCTTCTTCGTCGTCGGGCTCGAGCTCAAGCAGGAGGTCGTCGCCGGCTCGCTCCGTGACCCCCGCCGCGCGGCGGTGCCGGTCCTCGCAGCCGTCGGCGGCATGGCCGTGCCCGCGCTCCTCTACCTCGTGACGACGCTCCTCGACCACGACGGCGGCGCACGCGCCGGGTGGGCCGTGCCGACCGCGACCGACATCGCGTTCGCGCTGGCGGTGCTCGCCGTGTTCGGGCGCGGGCTGCCCACCCCGGTGCGGACGTTCCTGCTGACGCTCGCGGTCGTCGACGACCTGCTCGCGATCGTGATCATCGCGTTCGTCCTGACCGCCCACGTGGCCGGCGCGGCGCTGCTCGGCGGCCTGGCCTGCGTCGTCGCCTTCGGCGTCGTCGCACGGACCCGGCGAGCGCCGTGGTGGCTGCTCGTGCCCCTCGCGGTCGCCGCCTGGGCGCTGGTCCACGCGAGCGGCGTCCACGCCACGATCGCGGGGGTGCTGCTCGGCTTCGCCGTGCCCACCCGCGCCGTCCACGGCGAGCGCGTCGGCCGGGCGGAGCGCGCCGAGCACGCGTGGCGGCCGGTCGCGAACGGCGTCGCCCTCCCGGTGTTCGCGTTCTTCGCCGCAGGGGTGACGGTCGTCGGGACGGGGCTCGGCGAGGTCCTCGGGTCGCACGTGGCCCTGGGCGTCATGCTCGGGCTCGTCGTCGGCAAGCCCCTCGGGGTGCTCGGCACCACGTGGCTCGCGGTCCGCCTCACGCCGCTGCGGCTCGCGCCCGGCGTCGGGCTGCGGGACATGCTGCCCGTCGGCGCGCTCGCCGGGATCGGCTTCACGGTCGCGCTCCTCGTCGCCGAGCTCTCGTTCGACGCCGGCACCCCCGACGGCGAGGCGCACGTCGCCCAGGCGAAGGTGGCCGTCCTCGTCGCCTCGGTCGTGTCCGCGGCGATCGCCGCCGTCCTCCTCCGCCGCGACGCGGGCCGGACGCGCCCCGCGGACGTCAACGAGGACGGCGTCGACGACGACCTTCAGAGCCCGTTCGGCACGGTCTGAGGGCACCCGGACCCGCACAGGAGGGCGCGCGGCGGCCCCGCCTACGCAGGCGTAGCCTGAGCGGCGCAGGAGGGAGTTCTGGGAGGACGCCCGGTGGGGCGCCCGGAGAGGAATCACCGACCGATGGCCTACGACGCCTCACGGCTCCGGCACTACCTGGAGCACGACTTCACCTACGAGGCGGGCTTCCGCCGCAACGTCCACCGGTTCGGCCGGAACGTCGCCGTCGTCGACCCGCCCACCGGCCGCACCCTCACGTACGCGGAGCTCGACGCCGTCGTCGAGCAGGCGGCCTCGGCGCTCGCCGAGCGGGGCACCGGCCGCGGCGACCGTGTGGTGTACCAGCTCTTCAACTCGCTCGAGCTCGCGGTCCTGTACCTCGCGACGCAGCGGCTCGGCGCCGTCGGGGTGCCGGTGAACTTCCGGCTCGCGCCCGCGGAGACCGGCCACATCCTGCGCGAGTCCGAGCCCACGGTGTTCGTCTACGACGGGACGCTCGGGGCGTCCGCCGCCCAGGCGCTCGAGATCGCGGGCGTGAGCCCGGCGCTCCTCGTCGTCGGCGACGACGCGGGACCCGGCGACGCGGTCGGCTTCGACGACGCGCTCGCCTCGGCGACCGCTCCCGTGCCGCCGCTGCCGGACGACTTCTCCACCTACGAGGAGACGACCCGCCTGTACACGTCGGGGACGACGGGCATGCCCAAGGGCGTGTCGCTGCCGTCGATCGTCGAGGTCATGTCGGCGCACGACGTGATCATGCACTTCCCGCTCGGTCCCACCGACCGGACGCTCAACATGACCCCGTGGTTCCACCGCGGCGGCCTGTACTCGGGCGGCCCCAACCCGGTGTTCTACGTGGGCGGGTCCGTCGTGCCGCTGCGCGCGTTCGACGCCGCGACCGTCCTCGACTGGGTCCCGGAGCACGAGATCACGTTCCTGATCGGGGCGCCGACGACCCTCGAGCTGCTCGCCGACGAGCAGGAACGCAGCCCGCGCGACCTGTCGGGGCTGCGCGGCATCGTGACGATGGGCGCGCCGCTCGACCGAGCCGCTGCCCTGCGCTACCAGCAGCTCCTGACGCCGCGGATCTTCAACGGGTACGGCACCACCGAGGCCTTCTGGAACACCTTCCTGCGGCCGGAGGACCTGCCCGAGCACGCCGGCTCCGCGGGCCGGGCGTGCACCGACGACGACGTCCGCGTCGTCAAGGTCCTCCCCGACCGCAAGGCCGCGCCCGAGGAGACCGTCGCGCCCGACGGCACCGAGATCGGCGAGGTGATCATGCGGTCGCCCAAGTCCGGGTTCTCGTACGTCGGGATCGACGACGACGAGAAGTTCGTGGACGGTTGGCTGTACCCGGGCGACCTCGCCACGTGGGACGCGGACGGGTTCGTCACGATCCTGGGCCGCAAGGACGACATGATCATCACCGGCGGCGAGAACGTGTACCCGGTGCAGGTCGAGGAGGTGCTGGCCGAGCACGCCAAGGTCCGGGACGCCGCAGTCGTCGGGATCCCCGACGAGCACTGGGGTCAGCGGGTCGTGGCGTACGTGGTCCCCCACGACCCGGCCGACCCGCCGACGCCCGAGGAGCTCGACCGGCACGCCCTCGACCACCCCGGCCTCGCGAACTTCAAGCGCCCGCGCGCCTACCGGGTCGTCGACGAGCTTCCCATGACCGCGACGGGCAAGAAGATGCACTTCAAGGTCGCGGAGCTCGCGTCGTCCGACGACACGGCCGGCGAGCTCGAGTCCCTGGCCTGACCCGGGGGCGCGCGGTCACAGGAGGCTCGCGCGCACCGCACGCACCAGGAGCTGGACGGGCGCCGCGACGCCGGCGCGGTCGCACGCGGCGCGCAGCCGTCGACGCACCGTCCGCGGGCTGATGCCGAGCCGGCGAGCGATGGCGTCGAGGACGAGGCCCTCGGCCATGAGCCCGAGGATCTCCAGCTCGTCCTGGTCCAGCGGCGGGCGTGAGCCGACCGCACGCAGGGCGGTCGTGCCGTGAACCTCTTCTGCTGCGCGTGGGCTCGTCACAGGCCTCCCCTTTGAAACCATTCACTCGGACGCTAGCGACAACTCGGGCGCTCGTCAACGGCAACGACGACAGCGCTGTCACCGCGCGTTGCGATGCTCGCTTCCTCGAACGGCCGCGCGGGAGGGCCGCCTCGGGCGGTACCGGTCACGGACCGCACCCGCCGTCACGAGCTGGCCGCATGCGGCCAATCGGTGCCCTGGTGCTTGTATCGATTCATGGCTCTCGACTACGAAAGGGCAGGAACGTCACAGCACCGTCGACACTCAGGGAGGTCAGCCATGCGCTCTGCCACGAGATCTCGCACGGTCGCCGCGTGGGGTTCAGCGCTCCTGCTCGCAGGAGCGCTGACACCGGCCGCGGCGGCCCACGGGCACACCAGTCACCCACCGAGCTGGGCCCGCTACGTCGTCGCGCCCGACAGCCGCGACGTGAAGCCGGTGCGCGTGCTCGCGACCACGGGCGACGTGACGAACGCGAAGGGCGCGCTCGGGCACGGCACCGCAACCCTCACCCGCGCCCGGCCGGCCGAGCGGCCCACCTGGCCGAAGGACACGAAGGCCGAGGCGTCCAGCTACCACGCCGGCAACAACGGCAACGACGGGAGGCCCCGCACCTACGTCGCCTCGAACGCGATCGACGGTGACACCGACACGTTCTGGAACGACGACGACGAGCGCACCTACCCCGACGTCCTCACGATCACCGCGCCCGCCGCCCAGCACCTGGACGGGATCACGGTGCTGTCGAGCCCCGACGGCGTGCCCGAGGACTTCACCGTCGCCGTCGACGTCGACGGCACCTGGAAGGACGTGGCGTCCGTCAGCGGCAACGGCGACGTCATGCGGCGCGTCCCGTTCGCGTCGGCGGTCGACACCGCGAAGGTCCGGATCACCGTGACCAAGGACCAGGACAGCGGGAAGGGCGTCTTCACGCGGGTCAACGAGGTGTACCCGGGCCTCGTGCCCGACGACCCTGCCCCCAGCATCACCCTCGACTTCGGCAAGGTCGTCGTCGGCTACCCGAAGGTGACCTTCGCCGGCGCCTCGGACAACAAGCCGGGCGTCCGGCTCGCCTTCTCCGAGACCACGCAGTTCCTCACCGACTCCTCGGACTTCACTCGCTCGTTCAACGGCGACTCGATCACGCCGGGCACGGACCAGCACGTCGTCCAGGACCGCGCCGAGACCTGGACGGACACGCACGGCTGCGCCTACGGCTCGAAGGTCTGCTCGGACGGGCTGCACGGCTTCCGCTACCTGAAGATCAGCCTGGACGCGCTGCCCGCCGACGCGCCGTACGCCAGCGACCACGGGACCGTCGAGATCTCCGGGGTGTCGCTCGACTTCACCGCCTACCTGGGCACGCCGTCGACCTACGACGGGTGGTTCGAGTCGTCCGACGACGACCTCAACCGCTACTGGTACGACGCGTCGTACACCAACGAGCTCATCACCGACACGTTCCGCGCCGACGACGTCGAACCGCGGGGCGCGACCTCGACCGGGCTGCTCGGCAAGCTCGTGCTCACCGACGGCGCCAAGCGGGACCGCGACCCGTACGTCGGCGACGTCTTCGTCTCCGGGGTCACCGAGTACCTCACGCACGACGTTCCCGAGGCCGCGAAGAACGTCCTCCTCGACCTCGCGGACCACCAGCGCGACGACGGCTGGATCCCGCCCGCGTCGATCAACAGCTACACGCTCCCGCTCTTCGACTACCCCCTGTACTGGGTGGCGTCGGGCTGGGACTACCAGCTGTACACAGGCGACACGCAGTTCGGGACCGACGTGTGGCCGAACCTCGTCAAGGTGCTCGACTCCTGGTACCCGTCGGTCACCGACGACGCCGGTCTGCTCGAGAAGGGGCTCAACGGGACCGGCGGGTACGGCGACTACGCGTTCCTCGGCCGCACCGGTCAGGTCACCTACTACAACGCCCTCTACGTGCTCGCGCTCAAGGACGCGGCCGCGTGGGCGAAGGCCCTGCACCACGGCGACCAGGCCGCCACGTGGACGGCCCGCGCCGCCACCGTCACCGACGCGATCAACGCGCACCTGTGGGACGCGAAGGCAGGGGCCTACCTCGACTCGACGACGGGCGCCGTCCGGCACGCGCAGGACGGCAACGGCTACGCCGTGCTCGCGGGGGTCGCACCCGCGGACCGCGCGACGTCGGCGCTCGGCTACCTCGACCAGGCGACCCACCAGCCGTACGGGAACGCGTTCATGGACAACGACACGATCGGCGCCGGCACGTCGCAGCGCGTGTACGCGTTCACGTCGTACCCGGAGATCACGGCGCGCTTCCAGACCGGCGACGCCGCGTCTGCGATCGACGAGATCAAGCGCCTGTACGGGTGGATGACGAGCCACGACCCGGGCATCACCGACTGGGAGGGCGTCGGCGCGAACGGCTCGATGTACGAGGGCGCCTACACGTCGGCGGCCCACGGCTGGTCGACCGGCGTGGTCTCCGAGCTGACGAACCAGCTCCTCGGCGCGTCGCCCACCTCGCCCGGCTTCGCCACGTGGGACGTCACGCCGCACCCCGGCGACGTGGCCTGGGCCAAGGGCCAGCTCCCGACGCCGCACGGCCCGCTGCAGGTCGCGTGGACCAGCGGCGAGCACACGTTCAGGCTGACGGTCGATGCGCCACGCGGGACCTCGGGCACGGTCACGCTGCCCGGCGGCACGCAGGTCCGGGTCGGTTCCGGGCACCACGTGCTGACGCAGCACCGCTGACCAGACCCCGTAGGACGAGGACGGTCGGGCGACCCGCCCGGCCGTCCTCGCGCGTCCTCACCTCGCGCCTGCTTGCCGCGTGCGCCTACTCCCCCGTGCGCGGGCGGTGCCGCTCGAGGAACGTGTACACGTCCCAGGTGTCCACGCCCGGGAACGCCCCGGTGGGCATGGCGGCGAGCATCGACGCGTGCGGGGCGGGCGCCGGCCACACCTGCCCGTCCCACCGGTCGGCGACGACGCCCTCCGGCCGCCGGCAGCACGTCTCGTCCGGACAACGCGACACGTCCCGGTGCGGGGTGTCACGGCCGAGGAACCACTTCACCTCGGAGAACGGGACGCCCACGCTGACGGAGAACTCGCCGTCGGCGGTGCGCTGGGTGCGCGAGGTGCACCAGAACGTGCCGGCGGGGGTGTCGGTGTACTGGGAGAAGGGGCTGAGCCGATCCTCGACGTCGAAGATGGTGCGGGCCGTCCAGTGCCGGCACACGGGCTGGCCTTCGACGGCGCCGAGCGGGTCGGCGGGGAACCGGACGCCGTCGTTCTCGTAGGCCTTGTGGATGACGCCGGACTCGTGGACCTTCATGAAGTGCACGCGCAGGCCGAGACGCGCGGTCGCGAGGTTCGTGAACCGGTGGGCGGCGGCCTCGTAGGACACGGCGAAGGCGTCACGGAGGTCCTCGACGGCGATCTCGCGGCGGCTCTTCTGCTCGCCCAGCAGCGCCGCCGCGCCGTCCTCGGGCATGAGCACTGCGGCGGACAGGTAGTTGGACTCGACGCGCTGGCGCAGGAACTCGGCGTAGTCGTGGGGCTCGGTGTGGCCGAGCACCTGGGCGGCGAGCGCCTGGAGGACCGCCGTGCGGGAGAAGCCGCCGCCGCGCGAGCCGCCCGGCAGGTACAGCCGGTGGTGACGCTGGTCGATGACGGAGCGCGTGGTCTGCGGCAGGTCGCCGACGTAGTGGAGCGAGTAGCCGAGGTGCTCGGCGATCTGGGAAGCGACCCGCTGGGAGATGGGTCCGCCCGTATGGCCGACGGCGCCCAGCAGCTCGCGCGCCGCCTGCTCGAGCTCGGGGAAGTAGTTGTCCTGGGCGCGCATCGACGCGCGGAGCTCGGTGTTGGCGCGACGGGCCTCCTCGGGGGTGGAGGCCCGCTCCCGGTGCAGGCGGTCGATCTCGCGCTGGAGCCCGACGATCGCCTCGAGGGCGTCGCCCGGGAGGCCCTTCCCGACGCGCACCGGCGTGATCCCGAGGGCGTCGAAGAGCGGCCCGCGCTGGGCACGCTCGAGCTCGATCTCGAGCGCGGCGCGACGGCTGGGCGGCTCCGTGGAGAACAGGTCGTCCAGGGTGGCCCCGAGGGCCTTGGCGATCTGCTGGAGTTGGGTGAACCGCGGCTCGCGCTTGCCGTTCTCGATCATCGAGACCTGGGACGGCGCGCGCCCGATGCCGGCGGCGAGCTCGTCGAGGGTCATGCCCTGCTGGGTGCGCAGGTGCCGGATGCGGCGGCCGATCGTGAGGGCGTCGGGCTCGTCGGCGAGCGCCAGCTCCGGAAGAGCACGGTCGGTTCCGCGGGTGGGTGCGACTGCCATGACTCATGCTGACACCCGGTGCGTGTTCCGTCCAGCAGAAGAACCCGAAAAGTTCTCCTCGAAATCTTCCGGCCGGCTGGTTCCTTCGGGGCGAAGGTCGTTCCACGAGCCACTTCGACGGAAGTTCGGCCGGACCGCACGTCGGCCGGGCGACCGTCGGCACCGACCCGAGGAGACCACCGTGAGCACCCCGACGATCGTGACCCGCCGCCCCGAGCCCCGCCCCGTGCCCCGTCCGGGCGACCAGGCCGAGACCGCGGCCGAGCTGGAGCGCACCTGGAAGACCGACCCGCGCTGGGCCGGCGTCGAGCGGACCTACACCGCGGAGGACGTCGTCGCGGTCCGCGGGCCCGTCCGCGAGGACCGCACGCTCGCGCGCCGCGGCGCCGAGCGCCTGTGGGAGCAGCTGCACGCCTCCGAGCGCAGCGGCCGGAACGAGTGGGTCGCCGCCCTCGGCGCCCTCACCGGCAACCAGGCCGTCCAGCAGGTCCGCGCGGGTCTCGAGGCGATCTACCTCTCGGGCTGGCAGGTCGCCGCCGACGCCAACCTGTCCGGCCAGACCTACCCCGACCAGTCGCTCTACCCGGCGAACTCGGTGCCCGCCGTCGTCCGGCGGATCAACAACGCCCTGTTGCGCGCGGCGCAGGTCGAGGCGACGGACCCGAGCGGGGAGGGCGCCCCGAGCGACTGGCTGGCGCCGATCGTCGCCGACGCCGAAGCCGGGTTCGGCGGACCGCTCAACGCCTACGAGCTCATGCACCAGATGATCGAGGCCGGCGCGGCCGGCGTGCACTGGGAGGACCAGCTCGCGTCGGAGAAGAAGTGCGGGCACCTCGGCGGGAAGGTGCTCGTCCCCACCCAGCAGCACGTGCGCACGCTGAACGCGGCCCGGTTCGCCGCCGACGTCGCCGGGGTGCCGTCGATCGTCGTCGCCCGGACCGACGCGCTCGCGGCCGACCTGCTCACCAGCGACGTCGACCCGCGCGACCAGGAGTTCACGACGGGCGAGCGCACGGCCGAGGGGTTCTACCGGGTCCGGAACGGGATCGAGCCCGTGATCTCCCGCGGGCTCGCGTACGCGGCGTTCGCGGACCTGCTGTGGGTGGAGTCGGGCGAGCCGGACCTCCAGCTCGCCCGCAAGTTCGCCGAGGCGATCCACGCCGAGTTCCCCGACAAGCTGCTCGCGTACAACTGCTCGCCGTCGTTCAACTGGAAGCGCCACCTGTCCGACGACGAGATCGCGAGCTTCCAGCGCGAGCTGTCCGCGATGGGCTACAAGTTCCAGTTCATCACCCTCGCCGGCTTCCACGCCCTCAACCACTCGATGTTCCAGCTCGCGCGCGGCTACAAGGAGCGCGCCATGAGCGCCTACGTCGAGCTGCAGGAGGCCGAGATCGCGGCCGAGGCCGACGGCTACACCGCCACCCGCCACCAGCGGGAGGTCGGCACCGGGTACTTCGACCGGGTCGCCACGGCCCTCAACCCGGACAGCGCCACCCTCGCGCTCGCCGGCTCGACCGAGACCGCCCAGTTCCACTGACCGCCGACGGTGACGTCCCGTCCGTCGACGGTGACGTGGAGGATCCCCTTTGCCACGTTTGTCGGCGGATGAGCGTCACCGTCGGCGAACCCAGCGTCGCCCTCGGCACTTTCGAAGGAGCCTGACATGACTACCCTGACCGACCCGCACACCGGAACCCGCGCCCGCCCGACGACGCCGCCCACCTCCCCCGGGCCAGCCGGCCACCTCACGGCGACCGGCGAGCCCGGCGCGCGCCACGACGAGGTCCTCACCCCTGAGGCCCTCGCGTTCGTCGCCGCGCTGCACGACGCGTTCCTCGCCCGCCGTCACGACCTGCTCGCCGAGCGCCAGCGCCGTCGTCGGCAGATCGCGGACGGCATCGACCCGGACTTCCGCCCCGAGACCCGGCCCGTGCGGGACGACGCGGGGTGGCGCGTCGCCGGTCACCACGGCGCCCCGGGCCTCGAGCGCCGGCTCGTCGAGATCACCGGGCCGACGGACCCGAAGATGACGATCAA
>Ga0164241_10004054_pt1 | contig 14399 bp, 8 predicted proteins | sample OricomyardsoilBY_FD_108780 | JGI IMG/M metagenome (GOLD analysis project Ga0164241, IMG submission 108780) | Backyard soil microbial communities from Emeryville, California, USA - Original compost - Back yard soil (BY) | ecosystem: Environmental > Terrestrial > Soil > Unclassified | place: USA...
AGCAGGGACGCCGGATCACAGAACCATCCCTGTTTCTTTGCAAAGAAGGAGCCTACAAATGACAGACGTTTACAAGCCTCCGTTCGTTACCTACGCGGCAATTGGCGGCGTTGTGGATGCCACGGCAAAGGCCGCCATCCTCGCCAATTTCAACGCTTTCAAAGCAGCACTCGTTCCGGCAAGTGGTACGCCGGCGACCCATCCAGATTTTCAGAAAATTCCTGCGGCCACGGCCCAGAAAATCCTGGATGAAATCACTGCCATGAATGCTTTGATTGCGGCCGCGGCAACCGCGTAAGTTCTTTGCGCCCTGCAGGAACTTACAAAAAATTTTTCACTTTGGCTGGGGAGAATGGTTAATGGAGTTTAGAAAGGTCGTAGGTTTTATTGGACCGATTGGATGTGGCAAAAGCTTGGCAGCGTCCGTTGCAGCTGGCATGATGATAAATGCTACAATATTGCCCTTTGCAAAGCCATTGAAATCCATGCTCAGCGCCGCCGGATTAACCGCAGAGGAGTTGTACGGTGTCGATAAAGAACGACCTTCCCCTCTACTCGGAGGAAAAACTCCACGATATGCTATGCAAACTCTTGGGACCGAATGGGGGCGAAACACTATTAATCCCAACATTTGGGTTAATATCTGGGCCCGTCAAGTATCATGTTTATCAGCACCAGGATTTGTCTTTGCCGACGACGCACGCTTCCCAAATGAAATTGCTGCCATACGCAATCTTGGGGGAACAGTTGTTAAAATCGTCCGTCCGAGCAGCATGGTACGCAATGATGAACATGCCAGCGAAAGAAGCGATGAATTGGATTACGATTTGCTATTGAATAACGACGGGGATGTTAAGAAACTCCGTACACAATTGTTCGGTATTCTGAACAAAATATAATAAGAAAGTCCTGCGTAAATGGATATTGGGGCGACACATCCATTCCTCTCGACGTATCTTCGGTATGTTAGAAATACCGAAAGCCCAAGGTTGTTCCATGTCTGGTCGGCGCTGGCGTGTATTTCTGCAGCAATGGGGCGTCGGTGTTGGTTTCCAAATGGAATGGAAGATGTTTATCCGAACATGTATGTGGTGCTGGTAGGACAGCCTGCAACAAGAAAAGGTACGGCGATTAAGCTGGCAACGAAGCTTCTAAAGGAAGTTGCAAATGTCAAATTCGCGCCGAATGATAGCGGAGGCCAAAGACAAGGACTTTTAAAAGCCATGCTTAGTGGCCAAGAGGATGGACTTGAAGATCAACTTGTCGCCGCCTTAAATCCAGGTAATGATGATAGTGAATACTCTACGATGAATGGAATTGCATTTAATAACGGCCCTGATCTTTCAGCCTTGGCGGATGTGAAAATTGATATGCGCGATCCGCATTCCATGTTTGCAGCATCGGGAGAATTGAATTCGTTCATCGGGGAAAACAACACCCAGATGATGACGTTTCTTCAAGAAATGTACGACGGCGCCGAATACACCTATCAGCTAAAGAACTCTACATTGAAACTCAAAGATGCCGTTTTGAATATCCTTGCAGGCACAACCTCATCCCAGATTGCACTTTCAATGCCACCACAAGCAATTGGGCAGGGATTTTCAAGCCGGTGTATTTTTGTTTATGGGGATAAAAATCCCGTGAGAATTCCACGCCCAACAATTGACGAGGAAGCCTCGGCGCAAATTCGAAAAATCTTTGGATTTTCTTTCAATCAATTGAGCGGTCCTTTTGAAGAAAACAAAGAAGCCGCCGACATGTTCGATGCGCTTTATATGCGCGGAATTGATATGAAAGACCCAAGGTTTATTTACTATGCGGATCGTCGAGGGACACACCTTAAAAAGGTTTCCATGGCGCTTGCAGCCAGTCGAATGGATATGACAATTAAAGCGGAAGATGTTCACGCAGCTGACCAATTACTTTTACTGACAGAACAAGGAATGCCTGACGCGCTCGGTGAGTATGGCATGAACAAACTTTCGGCGGCCAAGCAACGCCTGATAGATTTTCTCAACAATTCCGATGGGCCAATTCCAGTCAATGGTCTCTATTCAATGATGAACAAAGATATGACCCAACTGGAATTCAAAACTTCCATTGCCGATCTTCACAACGCGAAGAAAGTAACAATGGTAACCATCCAGGGAATTGGTCAATGTGTGATTGCGGTTTCTGCTTCGGGGGCCCGCAAAGCAAAACGTGAGCTTTCTGCAATCGAAGACCTCATGGAACGAAAGGTCAATTAAAATGAAAATCTGGCTCTGTACCGATGGATGTGGCGCATTTCCTCAGGATAAACTTGGAGAAGTTGTGCTTAAAACTTCGTCTTCCACAATGATAAAAGACAACCGGACAGACATTAAACGATTTGCCTGCCCGGTTTGTCGAGGGTTTGTTAAAATAGCAAAAGATCAAAAAGCTATTGCAGAAACTTCTTTCCAAACTCCTTGATAACATTCAAAAGTATATATACCCTTAGCAGTTATGCTCGTACCTCCAGCCGTTTTTATATTAGTCCCATTAGCTATTGTAGAATTTGTATCTTCGATTTCGATCGAAATGCGCTGTCCATTAACTCCATTTGTAAAGTTGGTGTATGTAGTTGCTGAAGAGTTGTTAGTTCTCCAGCTTTCATAATTATCTACGGAAGGAGTGGCAGAATTAACAGTTAGGATAAGTCGTCCGCCGCGCGCAATTTCAACTCTAGGTCCTATAAATGTGTCAGCAAAATTATATGTTTGGGTTATGGTACCTAGGGTCATAACATTACCGTAGATTGACTGATTTCCTGGCAATGATCCGTAAGTTACTTGATCGTTTATTGCGTATTTAAGCGCATTGTTTCCTCCAGGAACATAGCATTCAAAATTATCTACTACGTTAGCGCCACTTCCAGAAGCCGCATAATAGCATTCATAAGTATTAGCTGCATCACGAGCGTTACCAAATACCCGCAAACCTGTGAATACATTTGCGTTATTAGCGACTACAACTCCATCACCCCAATTAAAATTTGAACGCAAACCATTCAGGTGATTGTTTCCACTATTTATGAAGTAACCTGTATCACAACCTTCACCCATCGCATTGACAATATTATCATCAGTGGCAGATGCAGTTCCTTGAGAAAGTAAAATACCGGCAGTCATTACACTGCCGAGGGTGTATCCAGATGAAAGAGCGCTTTGACTACAGCCAGCTTCAATATTATGAGCGGAATTGTCAAAACCGGATATAGTTAAAGCTCCACAAAGTCCTCCACCATTACCTGCAAAACATCCACCAGTAATAAGAATATTTTCAAAAAATCCTACCTGAGATTGGGTGTCCGAAAAGATACCGGCATTTCCTGTCAAAGTTACCATAACATTTCTAACAGCATACCAATAATTTCCATTACGAATTCGAATGCCGTAAGTAACACCAGGAACTGTTGGATAATTACCATACACGTTTAAATTAGTAATGTTAGCTCCGTGTAAAGTTCCAGCAGCCCCCGTTGATGTATCAATAACTGGGCCACTCAAACCCGTGATAGCTTTGATTTCAGTTTGTGTAACTGGGTTGGAATTTAAATAACCAAAATATTCAGAAGCGCCGTTGAGAGTAACTCCGGTTTTATCTACCACAGTGGAAGATACTGCGTATGTAGCCGCACCCCCCTGAGCGACAGCCCCTCCTAACGCAGCAGCACTGTCAATGGCACGCTGAATGGAATTGTGATCGTCAGTACTTCCATCTTTGGATGGCGAAAACCAATCCCAATAAATTTTCGCCGGTTTGTTGGTAAAAGTTATGAGACCGGTTCCAGCCTTATCAAACATAGGCTGAGTGGGATCGGCACTGCAAGAGCAGGACAGGGTAAAGCTTCCTGTAGTTATTACTCCACCCACCCCCCGCCATTTAGCGGAAAGCACGCGATTAGCTGTAAGTGTATACGACAAATCAAGATTACAAGTAAGCCCCGAGGCTGCACACAAAGTATCCGCGTTCAAAAGTGCAGTTTCGTTTGAACCGCACATTGAAACATTTATAAATTTGTTAACTATGCGCTTATAGCGACGACCGTTCGCATCAACAAATACTGTGCAATTATTGTCCGTTGTTGTCGTATCCGAAGCGTCATAAACAAGCGTGCCGCCACCACCATCCCCCGCAGCTGAATAGCCGGCGAGGTTGATAGATTTTGACGGAATGGTATTTGCCCGCAACGCAGTTACTGTTGCCATCGTTTGTGGAAATGATTTGTCATCAGCAGCAAGCACGATCCAATTGGACCCATTGCACATGATGAAAACATGACCACTTCCACTGCCAACCGCGGTGGTGCCAAGAACCGTATTTGATGCGTCAAGCTGGTATTGAATTTGACCGGTCGCACCGCTGTTACAAGTACCGAAATTCGCTAGTGTTGTGCCGCCAACTTGGAAACCGGAAAGTGCATGAGCCATTTGATAGAAAGAAGTTTCCGTACCGATAAACCACGGAATTGGCGTTCCGGTTGTGGTTGTGGTTGGAAGTTTGTTGATGACATTTGCAAACGTGCCGGATGCAAGGGTTGCTGCATTTGAAGCACTTGCAATATTTGGCGCAAGTAATCCGTGATACAGGTGATCCATGTTAAGGATTGCTGTATAAGGCCTTGCAGTGCTGATTGTAGTCCCGAGCATTGTTATTGTGGCGTTATCATCAAGATGAACCATCCAGTCACCAGTACCGGATGTGCTATCATCTTCAAGCAAACCATTCAGTAAAGAAACATTGACATGCCCTTCAAAGAAATGTGCCCCATCATTTGGAGCAGAACTTTCAATGTGTACATTCGACATGCTGATGCCGCCAAATCCGGTAGCCGCCGTAAAGTCAAAGTTTGGATAGCCCGAATTGGCGTACATATTGGTGCCTTGGAAGTACATTTCAGCCTGTCGACTTCCAGAAGGCGCTTTGAAGACATAGCCGTTTCCAGCAAAAGTACCGCCCGTAATAGTTTCAGCCGCACCGAGAACTGTCATTGCAATGCGATTGCCGAGGAAAGAGGGATTGACCCAATTCTGACCGGCAACTAAAAAGCTGGTATTCAATTCGGAATAGCCGGTGTCAAAACCTTGGACACTGACATTGGTATAAATTGCTTGTTGGTCCCCGGCATTTGTCAAGCCAATTAAAATTCCAACAGCACTTCCACCACAACCAGCAGTCGCGGTGCAGTTGTTGTTGATGAAAGTGATATTGGAAATACCGCTGCCGGAAGTAAATTGTCCAGCCGTTCCATCAGCATAATCAATGGAAATTGCAGCACCAGAGGTCGGGGTATAGTTCAGGCAATTATTGTAAACACTTTCCGTACCGGAAGACGATTGGCCACCCTCCAATAAAACTAATTTTCCAGCGGTGGTAAATGTGATCGTATGCGTATAGTCATAACAACTTCCATCGGCTTTGGGATCAACAACAATTTTGCCCCCGCCGGATGGGAGTGCCGCATAAGCTGCATTCGCTCGCTGACCAATATCACCCGCCGGATCACACATATCTGTGTGAATAATCTTGGCATCTGCCCGCTTGTAACGATGCCCGGCGGCATCAACGAAAACAGTACAGGAATTGTCAGCGGTTGATGTATCTGCGGTGTCAAGATACAAATTGCCCCCACCCGACAAATCCGACCCATTCCATGAACGAAGGTAGATTGTTGCGGTGGCCGCTTTGTTCAATCGCAATTCTGCCACAGAATTTTTCGTGACAATGGAATTGCTTTGGGCCAACGTTGCCGAAGCAACCAAGGACAGTGCAAAAGCAATAAAGATTTTTCTCATTTTCATTCTCCTTAAACGTACATGCCGATGATGAAGTAATTTCCAGAGGACTTGTCGTAGGCAAATTCAATACAGGTTCCATCACTGGAAATCACATAATTGTCTTCGCCGTCAATCGTAGCGCCACCAGCAATCGTAACTGTAATTGCATAGATGCCAGAATTCTTGCCGCCATCTTTAACCTTGACGCGGTAATTGTCATCAGGCACCGCGGGTAAAACCACCGAAGTTTCCGCGGGAGTTTCCTTGTTCAAAATCAACAGCGTTGTCGCCTTGGTAAGAACAACATTGCCATCGTCAGTGAATGTAAATGTCTGATTACCCGTTGCGATTGGTCCAATAACCTCTGCAACTCGTTTCATCTGGGCAATAACAGAACCATTGCCTTCTTCATCGACAATGTCATGCCAATTGCCAAAACGATTTCGCGGATCACGTTCCGGAACCTCAGGATCGACCGGATTGTCATTGTCAACAACCGGAACAAGGCGTTTGAGTTGCGCAATCAGCGAACCATTTCCGGCTTCGTCAACTAGGTCATGCCAATTTCCCAGTCGATTATCCGCTGAGCGTGCTGGATTTGTCGCGTGCATTATTCAGTCCCTTCATGTTGCTGCGTTGTTGCCAGCATGTTGAGGAATTCCAAATATTTCTGTGACCCGGCAAGCTGTTTCATTTTCAGCGCGGCTTTTGGAGTTGTCGCTGAAATTTCCGCATTGCGAAGCCACTGGCCAAAATACGCTGTATTGCCCCCGGAACGTGTATAGTCATTGACAAGGTCTTGCAGGTCATCCACATCAAATTCGCCGCCGCGTATCAATGCACGGGTCTTGTCATTGAGAACCGCACGAAGATCGGATTGCGTCATTTGAACGGACATTTCCTTATTATAGGCATCCATAATATGACGCGAACTTGAAGGCGCCGCGGACACAAGCATTGAAGCGATGTGAACTGCATCCCGCGTACCGAGACGAACCGCTTGCCCTCGCCTGTCGGTTTCTGCATTTGCGGCCAATTCCATAATATTTTTGAGTGCTCGGTTGGTCCCCATTGTTGCAAGAATTTCCTCTTGCTGTTGAAGGGAAAAACCGCCTGCACCGAAAATATTCTGGAGGGTGGAAGAAATCAGGCCCGCGGTATTGGCAAGGAATTCAACGGGGGGTGCTTTGCTTGCGGTGAAAATCGTCGGCACCGGCTGAGTGAAATCCACAGAACCGCGAGTATATAGTGCGGGGCTGTCATGGCCAAAGATTGCAGGAATTCCTGACAAGGAACCGTTGAGGACAAGTTCAGCCGCGCCCGGAGGCAATTTCCTCTCAAGCCGTGTGGACATATCGTCGGAACCGTCGTAATTGGAAAACATCACGTTGTTGAACAACCCCCAACCCGGAACAGACTTTGCACCGAAAAGGGAAGCCTGTGCTGCATATTGCGCAAGCAAAGCTGCCTTGTCGCCGCGTTCCAAATACCCATACATCCGACGATAGAAATTGAACATATAGGTTTGAAAAGCCCCTAGAGGCAATCCAATTGCGCCCTGAAACATTCCCGGTTTGTTTTTGGGATTATAATTCCCAATCACATCGTTTGAGAAATTGTTAGCAAAATTGAACAAGGACCGTTCGTCTTCAAACCCGTGAAGTTCCTTGCCAATTTTGTAACCAATCCCCCAAGACAATTTCCTTGAAAGAACTTCCGAGCGATCTGCAAGAATAGATGCCGCGTCAATCCAGCGGTCCATTGTGTTTTTGCCGCCGTGTGTTGGATCGTTCAGAACCTTCGACAAAGCGGCATATTCAGGTTCAAAATACCCAAGCTTCGCGGCCCTGTTCATGGGCTCATTCAATTCCCCATTCCAAAGAGCCCGCGAAGCATTTCCCATAGCCTTCATTGGGGAGAACGTGGAAATGCCCGGAACGTATTGCGAGCCCCACGCAGCAGTTCTTGTCGTCCATTGTTCCAAATCTTCTGTCGGCAATTTCCGCAACCCAGTAACAACCGCCGGCATTACTGTCGCAAGGCCGAGAAGGTTATTAACAGCAGTACCAACATCAAGAACTCGCAAAGACATAGAAGAAGAAACGCGAGAAAGACCTGCCAAAAATGATCGAGAAGACCAAGTAGGCTTTTCTTTATAAGTGCTTTCCAGCCAATCCTGAGTATCTTTAAACGGAGACCACGCAGGGAGAACTTTCTTGTATTCATTGAATTCTCCGTCCGAGGTGGACTTATAAACCAACCGCTTGAGAGCTTTTGACCCTGCAAGACTTTCTGCAGATTGCGCATTGATTTCAGAGAAATGCCCGTGAAGCCATGACAAGGCACTGTCAAGTGCATCCTGCACAACTCCATAAGGTCTCGCGACAATGCTATCGGGCCCCACCGCAGAACGGCTGAACATCAAAGCTTGATATTGATCGAAAATATTATTTTCTTGAAGTTTCGACCCCGAACCATAAGTGATTTTCCCAGTTGCCTCAGAAGCTTGTTTAGCATAGTTAAGCTCCGGTTCAAAGATTGCAGCCCGCGCGCGAATACCGACATTGAGAAATTGCTGGTGGAGTGAAGCAACCATTGCTTTAACAGTTTCAGGTCCGGTATCAATTTCCGATCGCGCAAGTCCGCCTGTGATGCGATCACCGGTTTTTGCAAGCTGGTCGGAATAATCAATTACGTCGAAGAAATTCCGATCAAGAACACTTTTGGCCCGCCGAACATCGTTAACAGAAACTGCAAAGTGTTGATCTTTTGTTGTTTCCGAAAGCTTTTGTGCGGCCTGTTCAGCGCGCTGTTTATTCAAATTAAAATTAGGCCCCGTATAAGTACCGACAACATTACCACTAGAATTGCGTACAAAATAGGTGCCATCTTTGAAAAGCTCCGGGGTCGGAAGATGGAAATCGCGCAGCTGAATGGAATTGGACCCAAGCGCCGTTCTCAGCGCGTTGTTTTCAATTCCACTTTGGCGCGACATTGCGGAAATTTCCTGAGAAAGATCGCCAGCTTTACGAGAAACCTTAAGAGGAATATAGCCCGTTTTTCGTGCCGTAACTGACATATCTGGCATATATACCGTATCTGCCGGATCGACATCCGTTGTCGCAAAATGCTTTTCAAGAAGCTGTTTGTTGATATCACTGTCTTTGTTCAAAAGAAAACGGACCGTGCCATCTGCCTGGGGTTCCACTTTATTTATATCCCACCCATACCGATAAGATTGTTCAATCCGGTTGAAATCGAGAAGATGACCTTTGTTGGCCGGTTTGAGGATATCCCCGATCATCGGAGTTAAACCGTTCTTTGAAAGCGCCGCAACGTGGTCATCAATCAATTTATCATTGACGTTGGCCAAGGTTTGTGCAGCTTTTAAGGTAGCGAATTGCTCAGAAATCCGCTCAAAAGGAACAACAAGCCCGCGTCCAGAGGCAACACCTTCGTGAAGGGTTTGAACAAGCCGCGCCGTATCAGCCGCCGGGGTTCCAATGACATTTTGAATTGTCTTTGCCACAAGCGGAGCGGTGCCGGGATCAATTGTCGCCAGCCGGTTCAATTGCAAATCACGACGATTTTCTACCATGGCATGGATCATTGCATCGTTTTGTGAAAGCATCGGTGTTGCCTTTGCCGCCACAAAAATCGGACGCGTATCGGACTGACCAAGCAGTGGGCCTTGAATTGCCAAATCCGGTGTGGAGGGGTCAACTCCAAGATGCTCTTTCATTGATGCCTGGAGCAAATCCAAAGGGTGATTGGTCTGGGGGGTTAGAGATTTTCCCTGGTTATTGAATGAAAAACCAAGGTCTTTGCCGCCCTCAAATTTAACCCCAGTGAAAGTTTCAACAAGTGGATGCGCTTGGAACCCAAGAGGCTCGGGCAGGTTCAACCGCTGCAATACCTCTGCGGGCGAAAGTTGAGTTTTGGCCGCCAAACGCGCAGCAATTCCCGTTGTCGGCTGCCGCTCAGTCTGGGCCATAAGGTTAGAAAATTCTTTGTACTTTTCATTAAGAACAAAGAAACGAGCATCCTTGTCGTTTTTGAAATTCCCAGTGAAAGAAATCAGTTTCCGCGCTTCCGGTTGGGCATCACCCAAAGCAAGTGTCATTTCAACTTGTCGCCACGGAAGATTTTCATTAAGAGGAAATTGCTGCCCAGGCACAGGCTTCCAATCCCGGATCATTTTCGACCCTGCGGCATAAAGTGCGGAAAAAGCCTGTTGGTTTAATGCGGCTGGAGGAATGACTTCGCCATCAACACTTTGGTTGGGTTTGACAATTGAAAAGTCATCCCGAAGCGTGAAAGGAGTTGACAATCCTTTGGGTGAAATTTGACTGCGCGTGGAAGCAACCTGCTTTCCATCTTGCATAATAAACGTCGTCGGGTCCTTAAAAGTTGTCCGCGCCAAATCTTGGAAAGTGTTATTGTCAAGATAATTGTCAGCGCGAAGACGATAAGGCACATACCGCCCGTCATTTTCAATCACATAATGAACTTCATCACCAACAGCAAGAGCCTTCCCATAGGCGTCTTCAAGACCCATCATAATCGCTTTTTGCTTGCTAGGGTCTTTAATTTGCGACGCTTTTCCGCTTGCCGTGATATAATCCTTGGCCGCAGTTTCCGGGAATTTCGCCACCTTTTCAAAGAAATCGCTTTGGTTTTCCGGCAAATTACTAAGCTTCGTTGCATACAGAAAAGTCGTCGCGTTCTTGTCAAGTGCCGACAACCCCAATTTCACCTGGTCATCACTCAGCGCCGTCACCGGAAGCAACGCATGTTTGTCCCGCGCCATTTCTTTGATCTGCGTCGCCATCACATTTGTCAGTTGCGTTTGGTCCGCTTTCAGGTTGGAAATAAGCGAGGCATCGCCGCTGTCTTTTGCGACCTGTGAAATGTCATTCTTCGCAGCAGAAAACACAGTAAGCCCAGTGCCGCGGTCCCCGGAACGGAAAACGACATTTGGAATATCTTTCGAATACTGGGAAACTGCAAAGGCATCACCAGCGGCATTTGAAGCAACTCGCTTGGCGGTTCCTTGAATAAGTTGTCTAACGGCATAACGTCCAACTGCAAGATCAAGCGCCGCACCCGCAGCGAGACCACCTCCGGCCCATTTAAGCTGGTCGGACAAAGTGTAATCTGCTGGATTGAGGGTCTGGGACTGGGAATACAATACACGGTATCCGGCTTCAAAGGCTGCTGTTTCTCTTGCACTTTCTGCAATTCGCGCCGCGTAGTAACTTCTTTTTGCCGCTGTGAGTGCGGGAAGAGCAAAAGTTCGGCCATTGAAAATGCCTTGTTGAAAAGTGCTGTCGGACGCCGCTTGGGCAATCTTCGTTTCCGCATTAGTAAGTGTAGCGGAATTGCCGAGAAGCACATCAACTGCGGCGGAATTTTTCAGGAAATTTCCAAGCTGACCTGCCTCACGCGCATAACGCACGGAACGAAGGAGCTTGGTGGCAAGCAGGCCGGGAAGGGCAAATGATGCTATTTCGCCGCCAACTTGATACGGCACCCGATTACGCGAATAGGCATCGCCAAAACCGTCGCCGCCGGGGAACATTTTTTCCAGCGTATTGCTAACGGTATCTTTGCCAAAAACACCAAGGCTTTGCCCCAGCGTATCAACAAGGCCGACCCCCATACCAGGCAAACCATAAGCAACGGCATTATCATATGCCTTTTTTGCCGTTGGGTCCAAAACCGGAACATTGGGGTTGTTTTGAACCGGCGCAACGCTCACATTTTCCGGAGCCTGATCTTCCGGCGCAAAAGGAGCGACACCAACGATTGCAGGATTGTCAGCCATTTATTTTATCTTCCGCCATAGAGTGATTTCAATTCCTGTACTGTGAGGCTTCCAATACCAGTAGCCGAAGGCGTGTTCTGGTCGGTTACATCACTGACTGATTTGCGCATCATATTGTCCGTAGGATACAATGCGGAATTTTCTGTCACAGGCCCGATACCTGGAATGACAGTCAAATCATTAAGCGCATCACGCTTTTCATTCGAAGTTGTCTGACCACTGCGATCTGCGTTAACACGGGCGGCCATTTCTTGATGCGCGCGAGAAGCAACACGAGAGTAAGAGTTCAAGAAATCACCGACAACGGCGCTATGAGGTTTGCCACCGAAAATGGTGGTTTCCAGCGCATGGTCATACACGGTGTAATTCGGGTCAGAATTGGAATTTTGGTCGGCATTGGCCCCCACAGCACGCAAAGCGTTCATGAAGGTTTGGTTGAAATTGACTTTTCCGCCCGACAGAACTGATTGCTTTTCAAGATAAATCGCCAACTTTGTGGGGTCAATTACAATAGAACTGCCATTGCCGCTGGAGTATTCACCTTGATTTTGGAGAATGGACTGCCATGTCGGATTAGCGCCCTTTTGATTTGCCAGAGCCACCAAAGCCTGAACAAGGCTATCTTTCGTAATGGTCCCCTTGACGCTGTTTGCGACCCCCTGCATTACCGTAGGGTCGTTCAAAACATTGTCACGAATTTCATTCAGCTTGGGGTTTTTCTTACCCGCGTTCAAAGCGGCAATGATTGACGCCCCATCCATGTTTGGCGACAAGGACGTTGACGAATTCATCTGGCTTTGTTTCAGCGCCGTCGCAACCTGGGTATTCAAAAGCGCAAACGCACCGGAATACTTCGTTGTCTTCTGGAGACTGTAATTCCCGATGCTATCGCTGAGAACCGCCTGGGCTCCGGTCGAAGAAAACGTCCCGGTCTTTCCAAATTCCTTGACCGCGCCCTGGGCATCTTTGGATTGAAAATTGGATGCAAATTTCTCAGCAATTGCCGCATTACGATCTTCAATCGCTTTGACAGTTTGAGAAAATGCCTGAACTTGCTGAAAAGTAGGGTTGGGCCCAAGTTCCTGTGCCTTGTAGTTCAGCATCTTGACATTCGCGCCCGCTTCGGGATCAATTGAAGCCATGCCTCTGGCCGCTACGGTTGCAGCGCCAACACGTTCTGGCAGCGCAAGTCGATTAGTTTCATCCTGAATAAGTGTTTGTTGTGCCGATTGCTCGGCCTTTTGATTGTCATTCAACGCCTGCATTGCAATCGGCACCGGTAACTGAACTGCGTCCTTGCCCTGCCCAAGCGTAATCATAGCATCGCCCTTTTGCAGCGCCTGTTCGACAAGCGGGGCCAAATGCGAGGTTGGAAGATTATGGGCAAATACACTTAGAGATTTTTGTTGAAGTTCAATATCACCATTTGCCGCCGCATTTTGTGAATTATGCAATGCCACTTCCGCAGCCTGTTCGTCGGCAATGCCTTTTTCAAGGGCGCCCCCGATGGATTTGAACCGGCTATTTGGATTGGTTTTTGCATCCTGCAATGCGACTTGTTTTTGTTCCAGCGACATATTGGCAACAGCACGATCCTGTGCTGCACGCTGTTCCTGAGAAAGATCAATCTGGGTTTTAACTTTTTCCAGCATCAAACGCGCAGCATCACGCTGACCAGCCTGTTCAGCAAGAACTTGTGCCTGTTGAGCACGTTCATCCTGGTTGAGATTAACAAGATTGGTGAAATTCTTCTGAGCAAATCCTTCCATTTTTGAAACAAGGGCCGGAATTTGTTCGTTAATATCCAGCTGGGTTTTCAGCTGAACCCCAAGCTGGGTTTGCTTTTCGGTCGCCTCTTGGACATTAATCCGTTGGACGTTGGCATTCCAATCGCTGTCAAAGAAACCGAGGATTTTCGCAATCGGCGTATTTTCACCACCCCAACGATTAATCCGACGCAGATTATCATACGCCTGAATTGTCGTATTGTAATTGGACTGACTTGCCTGTGTGTAGGCCGTCATCGCCGCGACATTCTTCTGGCTTGCAGAAATATCCGCTGCAATTCCGGTTTCACCCAACTGAGCAATTTGCGCGGTGGCATTTTTGGGGTCATCCGCAAGGACAAACCCATTGTTGTTTGTCGAATTCGCCGGAGGATTTGGATTGGGTGGCGGCGGTGTGGCAGGCGTAATCGCTTGCGCTTGGTTTACCAACGCCGACGCATCATCCTTTTTGTTCGGATCATCCGTCAAACTTGTAATGTCAATTCCGAAAGGCATTGTTTACTCCTTAGCCGGAGAACAGGGAAGCGATACCGGGCAGAATTCCCGGCGAATTGGATTGTTTGCCGGTCGTATTACTTGTCTGGTTTGTGGTCGAAGTTTCATTAGAAACAAGCGAACCGATAATATCTTGCAACGAAGTTTCCGAACCGCTGGTTGTCGTTGTCGCACCTTTGAGGGCCGCAATAACACCAAGAAGGCTGTTAAGCGGACCGCTTTCCTCAGTATTCTCCGTTTGAGCGGCAAGTCCAAGAGCATTCGCAGCGGCGCCGAGACCAGAAACTGAATTCTGTTGGGCCTGCAATTTGGCCTGAGCGACGATATTCAGTAATTGGGTCTGCAAATCCGCATTGGCATTGCTCTGGAGTATCTGAGAAAAGGTATTTCCTTTGCTCCCAATTTGCTGTTGAAATTGCGCAACCTGAGCACCTTCACCCGTTTGGAAATCTAATTTGGCTTTTGCCTGCGCAGCGTCAATTGAAC
>Ga0164241_10004055_pt1 | contig 14395 bp, 14 predicted proteins | sample OricomyardsoilBY_FD_108780 | JGI IMG/M metagenome (GOLD analysis project Ga0164241, IMG submission 108780) | Backyard soil microbial communities from Emeryville, California, USA - Original compost - Back yard soil (BY) | ecosystem: Environmental > Terrestrial > Soil > Unclassified | place: USA...
AAACCAACATAAATGGAACGTTTACACTGATAGATGTAGCGCGAAGACACTGGATGGACGCTCCATTTGAAGCAAAGACGGGGCTAAACGAGAATCGTTTTTTGCATGTTTCCACTGATGAAGTTTATGGTACTTTGGGAAAAGAAGGACTGTTTACTGAAAAGACACCCTATTCTCCAAATAGTCCGTACTCAGCTTCAAAGGCAAGTAGCGACCTGATAGTTCGAAGCTACTTTCATACGTATGGCTTGAACGTGGTTACAACAAACTGTTCCAATAACTATGGTCCGAAACAACATGGTGAGAAACTAATTCCAACCATTATTCGTAAAGCTCTATCTAATCAACCTATCCCTATTTATGGTGATGGAATGAATGTGCGGGATTGGTTGTATGTAAAAGATCATGTAAAGGGGATTGAACTAGTGTTTCAAAGTGGAAAGTCAGGGGAAACATACAATATTGGAGGCCGGAATGAGCGTACTAACAATCAAATTGTTAGTACTATTTGCACAATTCTTGACTCTAAAAAACCACGGAAAGACGGGAAAAGTTATAAAGACCAAATTTCCTTTGTTAAAGACCGTGCTGGACATGATAAACGATATGCAATTGATGCTAGTAAAATCGAGATTGAGCTCGGTTGGCGAGCAGAAGAAAATTTTGATTCAGGGATACAAAAAACAGTCATCTGGTATTTGGATCGGGTTAAATAATCGTGAATTGTTATCTTTGCGGCTTGATTAAAACATCGGGAATCTGTGAAAAAAGCGTTAATTACAGGAATCACTGGCCAAGATGGGGCATATCTTGCCGAACTTCTACTGTCAAAAGGCTATGAAGTGCACGGTTTGAAGCGAAGGAGTTCTCTCCTTAATACAGATCGAATCGATCATCTTTACCAGGATCCTCATGAACAAAACGTAAAGCTTAAACTGCACTATGGTGATTTAAGCGATGCAGGAAATTTAATCAGGGTAGTTCAGGAAATTCAACCAGATGAGATTTATAATCTGGGTGCTATGTCTCACGTTAAGGTAAGCTTTGATTCTCCTGAATATGCTGCAGATGTAGATGGCATAGGAACCTTGAGATTACTGGAAGCTATTCGAATTCTGGGGTTAACAAAAAAAACCAAATTTTATCAAGCGTCTACTTCAGAGCTTTATGGATTAGTTCAGGAAGTACCTCAGCGCGAGACAACGTCTTTTTATCCTCGTTCACCCTATGCTGTTGCGAAGCTATATGGTTACTGGATTACTGTAAATTACCGAGAAGCTTATAATATGTTTGCGTGTAACGGCATTCTCTTTAATCACGAATCTCCTTTGCGTGGAGAAACTTTTGTTACCCGAAAAATAACAAGAGCAGCATGCCGCATTGCATTAGGGTTACAGAAGACTGTTTTTATGGGTAACATCGATTCGAAGCGCGATTGGGGTCATGCAAAAGATTATGTGCAGGCAATGTGGTTAATGCTACAACATAATAAAGCTGACGACTTTGTCATAGCTACTGGGGTGACTACTACGGTTCGCGAATTCATAGCTAAAGCATTTGATAAACTTGGAATTGTAGTTGAATTCAGGGGTAAAGGAATTGATGAAGTCGGATTCGTATCGAGCATAAAGAGTGCTGACGCAAAGGTGAAAGTGGGCGATGAAGTGGTAAGAATAGATCCTAAATATTTCAGACCGACAGAAGTGGAACTATTAATTGGTGATCCCACTAAAGCAAAGCGTGAATTGAATTGGAAACTAAAGTATGATTTAGATGCATTGGTTGATGATATGGTGAATAGTGATTTGCAGTTATTTAAAAGAGATCACTACCTGAAAGAAGGGGGACATAAAATTTTCCAATATAACGAGTAATGGAAAAAACGGCCAAAATATATGTGGCGGGTCACCGTGGAATGGTGGGTTCAGCCATTGTCAGAAAACTACAAGCAGAGGGATATTATAATCTTGTTCTTAGAACATCTTCCGAACTTGATTTGAAAAATCAGGAAGGAGTTAAAGAATTCTTTGCGAACGAAGGGCCGGAATATGTTTTTTTAGCTGCTGCAAAAGTTGGAGGTATACTTGCTAACAATACTTATCGTGCTGATTTCCTATACGAAAATCTAATGATTGAAAGTAACGTCATTCATCAGAGCCATATAAGTCAAGTAAAAAAAATGTTGTTTCTTGGCTCTTCGTGTATTTATCCAAAATTTGCACCTCAACCACTAAAGGAAGAATCACTGCTTTCGGGGTATCTGGAAGAAACAAATGAACCTTATGCAATTGCTAAGATTGCCGGAATCAAACTTTGTGAGAGTTATCGCAAGCAGTATGGCTGTAATTTCATTAGTGCGATGCCAACAAATTTGTACGGTCCTAATGATAATTATGATTTAAAGAATTCTCATGTCATTCCTGCCTTATTAAGGAAATTCCGTGAAGCGAAAAGCAACACCACCCCATTCGTTGAAATTTGGGGCACCGGTAGTCCGCTTCGAGAATTTCTGCACGTTGATGATCTTGCCGAAGCGTGTTTATTTCTGATGAAGAATTATTCTGGAGAACGATTTATAAACATTGGTTCAGGGAGTGAGATTTCAATTAGAGATTTAGCATTGCTAATAAAAAAGATTGTTGGATATGCCGGAGAATTAAGATTTGATAGTGCCAAGCCAGATGGCACTCCAAGAAAATTGATGAGTGTGGATGCAATTAACAAATTAGGCTGGAGGCATCAGATCGAACTGGAAGATGGCTTGCGACAGATAATAAAAAATTTAGAATAGATATGCTCAATAATAAAAGTGTATTAATTACAGGCGGAACAGGTTCTTTTGGTAAGATGTTTACTAAACTGATTCTAACGAAGTATCCTGAGGTTAAGCGATTAGTTATTCTGTCACGAGATGAACAGAAGCATTACCAAATGGCAATGGAGTATCCTGAAGCAAAGTATCCGGCAATGAGATATTTCATAGGTGATGTTAGAGAGGAAAGCCGATTGATAAGTGCATTTGAGGGGATTGACATAGTAATTCATGCTGCCGCTATGAAGCACGTTCATTTGGCTGAGTATAATCCCATGGAATGTGTCAAAACTAACATCTTAGGTGCCGAGAATGTGATTAATGCTGCTTTAAAATGTGGGGTAAAAAAAGTAGTTGCATTATCAACGGATAAAGCGGCTGCACCAATTAATTTATATGGAGCTACTAAACTTGCATCGGATAAATTATTCATTGCAGCAAATAATATTCGTGGAAAAAGAGATATAACATTTTCAGTAGTTCGCTATGGTAATGTAATGGGCTCCAACGGATCTGTTATGCCTTTCTTTTTGAAAAAGAAATTGGAAGGAATAATACCAATTACGGATTCCCGAATGACCCGATTTAATATCTCTTTGGAAGATGGTTGTGAAATGGTTTTTAATGCAATAGCGAATGCGTGGGGTGGGGAAATTTTTGTTCCGAAAATACCATCGTACAAAGTAGTGGATGTGGCTACAGCAATTGCTCCGGAATGTAAGCAGGTAGTGGTTGGTATAAGACCAGGAGAAAAGCTTCATGAAGAAATGATAACCATGTCAGACTCCTTTAATACGTTAGATATGGGTAAGTACTATGCTATCCTTCCTCAACAGCCTATTTTTAATGTGGAGGAATACAAAGCTTTCTTTAAAGTGAAGGATGTTCCTCAGGGATTTAGTTATGATTCCGGAAGTAATCAGGAGTGGGAGACTATTGAAAGCTTGCGCACACTGGTCAAGAAACACGTTGATCCAACTTTTACTGTATAAAAAATGAGTAAAGTGATACCATATGGAAAACAGTCAATTACAGAGGAGGATATTCAAACTGTCATTGAAGCATTAAAATCAGACTTTCTTACTCAAGGCCCGAGAATCCTGGACTTTGAGCAAAAATTTGCTCAATACATTGGTTGTAAGTATGCGGTAGCTGTTGCGAACGGAACAGCGGCATTACACCTGTCAACAATGGCACTTGGTGTAAACCCTGGCGATAAAGTAATCACAGCCCCAATAACATTTGCAGCCTCAGCAAATAGTGTCAGATATTGTGGCGGAGAGGTTGTGTTTTCGGATATAGATCCACTCACCTATCTGTTGGATCATGAAAAAGTGCGTAAGCTACTGGCTGCTTCACCGAAAGGAACTTATAAAGGAATTATACCCATTGACTTTGCCGGCAGAGCCGTAAACCTTGAACAATTTAGAGAGCTGGCTGATGAGTATGGCTGCTGGATTTTGGAAGATGCTTGCCATGCACCGGGCGGATATTTTGTTGACAAGCAGGGTGTCAGGCAGAAATGTGGCAATGGAAAATTTGCAGAGCTGGCAATCTTTTCTTTCCACCCGGTTAAGCATATTGCTTCCGGGGAAGGTGGAATGATTACAACTAATAATGAAGAGTTATATGAGAAATTGCTCACTCTCCGCACTCATGGTATCACCAGAGATAATGGGGCATTTATAAACAATGCCAGCTTTGCATCCGGAACAGAAGTATCACAAGGCCAGTATCCAGGCTGGTATATGGAGATGCAAACGTTGGGCTTTAATTATCGTCTTACTGATTTTCAGGCTGCTCTGGGATCAAGTCAATTAAAAAGAGCAGACGAAGGATTAGTCAGAAGAAGAGAGATTGCAGCATTGTATGAAAAGACATTCAAAGACAAATCGTTTATAAAAGGCCAGTCAAAAGTGGTAGACGGTCATGCCTATCATCTATACATCATTGAAGTTCCTGATCGGTTAGGATTATATAATTATTTACGTGAACACAAGATTTATGCCCAGATTCACTATATACCCGTGCATTTAATGCCCTACTACAAACAATTTGGGTGGAAGGAGGGCGATTTTCCAATGGCAGAAAATTATTACAAGTATTGCATCAGTTTGCCCATGTTTCCTGCTCTGATGAAAGAAGAACAAAATTTTGTGATTGAAACTATTCTGAATTTTTATGGAAAATAGTCTGCAGAAGAATGCCTTTATTGGATATGAAGCTGATGCCTGGTTTGAAAGGAATAAGGAATATTTAGAAAACTATTCGGCAAAGGATGACAAGGTCACCAATTTGATCAGAGAGTATAATTTAAATCCCAAAAGCGTCCTTGAGATTGGCTGCGCTGCAGGTTACAGATTAGATGGGATTAAATCTTTTTTTAACGATTGTGATGTTTTTGGCATTGAGCCTTCGAAAAGGGCAATCGAATATGGAAGAAAGCATTTTGAAAGAGTGAACTTTAATGAGGGAACTGCAGATGACCTTGGAAAATATGCCAATGCATCCAAGGACGTTGTTATTGTTGGATTTGTCTTTTATGTAATTGACAGGAATATTGTGTTTAAGGTTGTTTCAGAAATAGATCGGGTTCTTAAAAACGGTGGAATTTTAATTATTGTGGATTTTTTCTCTGAATCGCCTATAAAGAATGAATATCAACACATTAAAAATTTCAACGCCTATTCATTCAAGCAGAATTACGATGAGATCTTTACCTCGTCCAAACTTTACTACCTGTTGGATAAATCGACATTGAATCACAGTACTAAAGTATTGGATGCAACTGAAGATTATTTTAATAAGTACAGTATTGCGATGTTGAAAAAGGATATAAATGCCAGCTATAAATAAACTCATACTGGGAACAGTTCAATTTGGACTTGAGTATGGGATAAATAATTATTCGGGGAAGCCCGGCCAGGAAACAGTAAATAAGATCCTGGATTTAGCTTTTGAAAAGGGAATTCAGCTACTGGACACAGCAGAAGCGTATGGTGATGCACAAGAAGTTATTGGAGTTTATCATAAACAATCAAATAATAGATTTAACGTAATCACGAAGTTTAGCTCAGGTAGAAAAGACTTACCCTCATCCTTTATTGAACGTGTGTCCAGGGATTTACAGGTTTTAAATATCCAGTCACTGTATTGTTATATGTTTCATTCATTTGGAGATTTCAGAGTGCACTTTGAAGAGCATAAAGATGAAATCGCTCAGCTGAAGGCTTCAGGAGTTATAAAAAAACTTGGAGTCTCTGTGTATGGAAATAATGAGATTGACGAGCTTCTTGGTGAAGAAGATGTGGATTTGATTCAGTTGCCTTTTAATTTATTGGACAACAACGGTCAGCGATCCGACTCTTTAAAAAGAGCAAAAAACAGGGGAATAGAAATTCATACCCGATCGGCCTTTTTACAAGGACTTTTTTTCAAGAACATCGATGATTTGCCTGGGAAACTAAAGGAGCTAAACCCTCATTTGAAGGAGATCCGGAGAATAGCTGATTCTAACAAATTGAGTTTAGGAGATCTTTCGTTAAACTATGTGGTGCAGCAGAGCGGTATTGATAATGTACTGATAGGAGTAGACTCGCCTGAGCAACTAATGCAGAATTTTGAATCGCTCGAAAATGTAATCGCGGATCAGGTTGTAAGAGAGATTGATTTAATACATGTTCAACAGACGAATTTGTTAAACCCTTCAAATTGGAAAAATTGAAAATCGTTGCAGTCACTCAGGCAAGAGTAGGATCCACGCGTTTGCCGGGTAAGGTATTGATGAAATTGGGAAACGAAAGTCTCCTTCAATTGCATGTCAGGCGTATTAAGAATTCAAAAAAGATTGATGAGCTTATTGTAGCCACAACAACAGCGGAAGAGGATGCAGCAATCGTGTCTCTGGTCGATAAAACTAAGGCAAATGTATACCGTGGTTCTGTAGAGGATGTACTGGATAGATTTTATCAGGCACTTCAGGGCAAGGGTGCCGACTATGTGGTGAGATTAACAGCAGACTGCCCGCTCATTGATGGATCTCTTATTGATAAAGTTATACAATTTACCATTGAACATAACCTCGATTATTGTTCCAATACACTTGAAACGTGTTACCCGGATGGCGAAGATATTGAAGTATTCCGATATTCAGCATTGGAAAAGGCATGGAATGAAGCAAAGCTCAGTTCAGAAAGAGAGCATGTAACTCCTTTTATCTGGAAAAACTCCTCATATAGGGGAGGAGCACTTTTCAAATCAGATAATTTTTCAGAAGGATATTCCTACGGACATCTGAGGCTAACGGTAGATGAAGAAACTGACTTTATATTGGTAGATACGTTGATTTCAAAACTTGGTATTGAAAAGACGTGGCTTGAGTATGCTGAATTTCTGGAAATGAATAATGATATAAAAGCGATTAATAGTTCGATCACACGAAACGAAGGATATAGTAAATCAATAAAAAAAGAAGAAAAATGAGTAAACGTTATAAAAAATCGGAAGAGTATTTAACCCGTGCATTGAAAACTATTCCGCTTGGGTCGCAAACTTTCAGTAAGAGCAAAACACAATTGCCAATTGGAGTCTCTCCTTTTTTTGCTTCAAAAGGAAACGGCTCGCACTTATGGGATGTTGATGGAAACGAATACATTGACTTCGTCAACAGTCTTGCATCCATAACCTTAGGGTATAATGATCCGGATGTTACTAAAGCAGTAACGGAACAGCTTCAAAACGGAACAATCTATTCTCTTTCCCATGAGTTAGAATTCCTGGTGGCCGAAAAAATCGTAGAGATGGTGCCCTGCGCTGAAATGGTTCGGTTTGGGAAGAATGGATCAGATGCTACTGCTGGCGCTATTCGTTTGGCACGAGCATATACCAAACGTGATCATGTAATTGTTTGTGGATATCATGGCTGGCAGGATTGGTACATTGGATCAACCACCAGAGATCTTGGTGTTCCGCAAGGTGTCAAAGATCTTACGCATAAATTTTTATACAACGATATACAATCGTTAGAATCAAAATTAAATGAACTGAAAGGAAATATTGCAGCAGTTATTCTGGAACCAGTAAACGTATTTCCTCCTGAGAACAATTTTTTACAAAAGGTTAAAGAATTGACCCATAAGCACAATGCCGTTTTAATTTTTGATGAAACAATTACTGGTTTTAGATTGTCGAATGGTGGAGCTCAGGAATTTTTTGGAGTAACACCTGATTTGGCAACCTTTGGAAAAGGTTTAGCCAACGGCTATCCGCTATCCGCTATTGCTGGTAAGGCCGAGATCATGAAGTTAATGGAAGATATTTTTTTCTCTTTCACATTCGGTGGCGAAACGCTTTCTCTTGCTGCTTCTTATGCTACGCTTAATAAGTTACAGCAGTTTCCGGTAGTTGAAAAAATGGGCAAGACAGGTGAGAAGATTATTAAAGGGTTGAATGAATTGATAGCTTCCTTCGGGCTGAAAGATATATATAGTGTTTCAGGATATCCGGTGTGGTCTTTCCTGATCATTAAGGATTCTCCAAAGTTTGATGCGGTTAGCCTTAAGACATTATTACTTCAGGAAATGTTTGCCAATGGAATTTTTACACTGGGCTCACATAACATAAGTTTCTCTCATAGCGATCAGGACGTGGAAAAACTAATGAATAGTTATAAATCATATTTTACAAAGGTTGAGAAGGCAATTGAGGCGAATAGTTTAAAGGATATTTTAATGTGTGAACCGTTAATCCCTTTGTTTAAAGTCAGATAAATGCAAGTGAAATTCCGGGTTGATGCAGGTAACCAAATTGGGCTAGGTCATTTAATCCGGTGTCTTTCTATTGTTCAGATTTTGCGTAGAAAATCAATCGACTGCTTATTTTTTATTAGGCAAACGGATGAATCGATTTATGATCATGTGAGAAAAGAGAGTGCTTCGGTATTGGTCTTAAATGATGACAACCATTTTTTTCATTATCTTGATAAAGAAGATTTTGTCATAATGGATGGTTATCATTTTGATGCCAGCTATGAATTTCGGGTAAAAGAAAGAATAAGAAGACTGATCACTATTGATGATTTGCTGGGCAGACATTTTTATGCAGATGTGATAATTAATCACACTCCGGGAATAAATGCTGCTCTCTACAACAAGGAGGATTATGCCAGGGTCTATACGGGGCAGAACTATTGCCTTCTTCGCGATGCCTTCTTCACATCAGTACCAAGACAAGCGGAAGCTGCCCCAGTTGTTTTAAAGGAGGGCATTTTATGCCTTGGAGGTGCTGACCCTGGCAATCAGACCTTAAGCATACTTAAATCTTTGATAAAAACGTCTCCGGCTGTTTCATTGAATGTTGTGGTGGGTTCATCTTACAGGCATCTTGAATCGCTAATCGAATTGACTAACAGGTTTACTCAAATTAACTATTATGTTAATCTCGATGTTCATTCATTGATTGCTTTAATACAAAGAACTGACTTTGCTGTAGTATCGGCCAGTACTATTTCCCTCGAGTGCCTTTATTTAAGAATTCCGACCTATCTCGTTAAGACGGCAGAGAACCAGGATACAAACTATCAATACCTGCTTAAAAATGGTCTAGCTGCATCATATATCGATTTTGGCAAGTATTCCTTTCAAATCGGAAATGCGATGTTGAAAAAGCAAAGTGAGTTTTTTGTGGGGGATATCCGAATGAATATTGAAAATGCTATACTTAGTTAAATATGAAAGACATTAGTTTAAAGCCACTGACTGAAAATGATTTGGAACTGGTAAGAACCTGGAGAAATTCTCCAGAGGTTGCCAGTTACATGTATTCAGAGAAAATAATAAGTGCGGAAGAACAACTGGCTTGGTTCGAAAGATTGAAAACAGATACCTCAAGCAAGTACTGGATTATTTCCTATGATGAAAAACCATTGGGCGTTGCGAACATAACCGGATTAAGCAATGTTTTGGAAAGCTGTTATTGGGCTTTTTATATTGGCGATACCTCCGTGCGTGGCGGTGGAATCGGTGCAAAGGTTGAATTTAATGTCTTGCATTATGTATTTGAAGAATTGAAGTTGAATAAGTTAAGATGTGAGGTGTTCTCCTTTAATGATAAGGTTATAAAAATGCATGAAAAATTTGGATTCAGAAGAGAAGGATTTTATAGAGAGCACTGTAAAAAGCAAGGTGAATTTAAAGATGTTGTAGCGCTGGCTCTTCTCAAAAGCGAATGGATCCAATCAAAAGAATTATTGAGGAAACGAATATATGGAGAATAAATTTTCACTTGATTTTTCTTTTACGCAAGAACAGGTAAAAACATTTGCCGATGTAAGTGGCGATAATAATCCCATTCACCTGGACGAAAGTTATGCCTCCACTACCACCTTTAAGAAAAGAATAATTCATGGTTTTTTAGGAGCAAGTATCTTTTCCAGAATTTTCGGAACACTTTATCCCGGAGGAGGTACTATCTATCTGAAGCAGGATTTGAAATTTCTTGCTCCCATGTTTGTTGATACCAGGTATCTTGCTACCGTGGAGATAATTGAAGTTTTTCGCGAAAAAAAAAGAGCAAAGCTCAGAACGTATATTCAGGATGAGGCTGGTAACATTACTATTGATGGTGAGGCTTTAATCAAGAATACATTGTTTGTTTAATAATGAAATATTAAATCTATTATGAAAAAAATAAAAATTTCCAATAAAATAATAAGCCTGGAAGATAAGCCATTCATCATTGCAGAAATGTCTGGTAATCACAACCAGTCACTGGATCGGGCTAAAGAAATCATAAGAATTGCTGCAGAGACGGGAGCTCATGCTGTAAAACTACAGACCTATACGGCAGATACAATGACCATCAATCATAGAGGTGGATTGTTTGACATAACCGATAAAAACTCATTGTGGTATGGCAGAAATTTGTATGAATTGTATGAAGAAGCTCATACTCCATGGGAATGGCATAAGCCACTATTTGATTATGCTAACGAACTGGGATTAATTGCTTTCAGTACCCCATTTGATGAGACAGCAGTAGATTTTTTAGAAACGTTAAATGCACCGTGTTATAAAGTAGCGTCTTTTGAGAACACAGATCATCCGCTTCTAAAAAGAATTGCCCGGACCGGTAAGCCTGTAATAATGAGTACCGGAGTTGCAAACCTAAGTGACATTGTTGAATCTGTTCAGGTGCTCAGGGATAATGGAAGTCGTGAAATTGTGCTTTTGAAATGCACCAGCACATATCCAGCTACTCCGGAAAATACCAATCTGGTTACAATACCAGCTTTGCAACAGATTTTTCCAGATTGCATAATTGGATTAAGTGATCATACCATGGGCATTGGTGCTAGTCTCGCGTCTGTGGCACTTGGTGCGCGGGTTATTGAAAAACATTTTACAACCAATAGAGCAGATGGTGGTGTTGACAGTGCCTTTAGTATGGAACCTGCTGAAATGAAAGCGTTGGTCATAGAGAGTGAAAGGGCTTTTTTGGCTTTGGGGGGTGTACAATTAACAGTACAAAAGGCCGAGGAAAAGAATAAGATATTTAAACGCTCGATCTATGTAGTTAAGGGTATTCAGAAAGGAGAGGTTTTTACAAAAGAAAACATCAGAGTAATAAGGCCGGGTGATGGACTACAGCCTAAGTTTTATGAAAATCTGATTGGAGTTGCTGCGAAAAAAAGCCTTCAGAGAGGATCTCCTTTAAAATCTACTGATATTTAAGTGTCTGTTCGTAACCCCACAACCATGGATAAATTTAAGCTTATTGACTCTATTAAAGTACTGTATCAAAATGGAGGAAATATTATTCAATATCTGAGAGATATTGATAAGAGAAATTTTAATACGATTGAAGATATTCTGATAAGCTATGATTTTCAGGCAGGATCTTACGTTAAGAACTTTTACTCCAACCAGGATTTCCAGGAAAAATATACCAGAACGATTGGCTCGATAATTAACAAACTAGGACGTTTCAATTCAGTTATGGAAGCCGGGGTTGGAGAATCGACCACTCTTGGAGCCATGATCAAATATCTTGATCAACCCCCCCGCCATATTTTTGGATTCGATCTTTCATGGTCAAGATTGAATTTTGCACAAAACTTTCTAAAGGATCAAAGTGTTGCAAATACCACCTTGTTTACGAGCGATCTTTTTGAAATAGCTTTACCTAACAACTCCGTAGACCTTGTTTACACGTCTCACTCTGTAGAGCCGAATGGCGGAAAAGAAAGAGAAGCCCTGACTGAACTGTATCGTGTTGCTAAAAAATATCTTGTTCTTCTCGAGCCTTCCTATGAATTTGGTTCGGAAGAGGCCAGACAGCGTATGCAGAAACTTGGATACGTGACCAACCTTTACAAAACTTCTGTAGATCTTGGATACGAAGTTATTGAGCATCGGATTTTTGACTTATATAATAATCCATTGAATCCAACCGGATTGTTGATCATCAAAAAGAACTCACAGGAGGCAGAGATCAATGAACCTTATTTGGCATGTCCAGCCACAAAAGCCAAATTGAAAGAAAGTGATGGTGTGCTTTATTCAGAGCAAAGTTTATTGGCTTACCCGATATTAAAAACGATACCTTGTTTGCTTAAACAAAATGCTATTCTTGCAACCCATTTTAATATGGACTATGACAAGTTCAAATCTTCTATGAAAGATTAAAGTCCTTCAGGGGACTAAGAACTTTGCATTAGATAATGGCCTGATCAGCATTTTGAAGTGCAATAAATAACTGATGTCATGACTATTTTGTTTTATATTAAATTTCTTCTCAAGGGTGGATATATTAATAGCTTCAAAAAATTTCAAAAAGCTAAAAGCGTATGGATTGGAAGAAATGTGAGCATTTTTTTTGATCAACCCGGTGGCAATCAATTAATATCCCTGGGTGAAAATGTACGTATTGGCCATTTCTCTGATCTCTCCGTGGGGACAAATGATACCATCCTTATTAAGGATCATACCACACTGAATACACATTGTAAAATAATAGGAGATGTTATCATTGAGCGATACTGCCTGCTCTCTGCAAACATTCTTATTTCGTCTGGTTCACATTACGCAACACGATATCCCCATCTGCTTATCCGCCATCAGGATAAGCGAGTGTTGGCAAGTGAGGAAGGTATGAAGAATCATTCTCAACCTGTGCATATTGAAGAGGATGCCTGGATTGGGTTTGGGGTTTATATCAAGCAAGGAATTACAATTGGAAGAGGAGCAGTGGTGGGGGCCAACTCAGTGGTTTTGCATGATATAAAGCCGTATGAAATCGTAGCGGGCAGCCCGGCACGAAAAATAAAGTCACGTTTTGAATTTGATCCACCTGCAAAAATTGAAGCATCCACCGAGGAGCATTTGCCTTATTTCTATAGAGGTTTTGATCATTACAGAGACACAACACCTAATCTGGAAGGAATTTCCGCAGAAATAGTAATGTGGGCATATGAGGAATCAACGATAGCCATTCCCGCTGTGTCAGCCTGTAAAATTAGCGTCAAAGGATTTATATCGATGCCAAACTCCTTTTCAGTAAAAGTGTCTGTAGATGGGTCGGAAGTGGGCAATTTTGAGGTTTCTGAATCTGTATTTCAGTTCAATATTATTTATGAATCGCCTTTAAAAAGCAAACTTAATAATCATTCTTTTATTAATTTTGCGATTCCTTTTGAAAAAAGGCTTCAATTCGGTATAAACAGCATTAAGATAGAAGATTTATGATTGAGACACTCAAAATATCAGTCGCAAAATTTACATTTTGGAGTGGGTATTATTGGTTTACTTTTTTTGGTAAAACTCCATGGTACTCCTATCAAAGTCTTAGAAAATTATTCTATACTTCAAACACTCATTTTAATAAGCGATTAAGTGATCGGATTTCCAAACGGAATCCGGTATATCAGGATCTTCCAACTTCAGGAATCCTGGGCAATTTGACTCAGAAAGATGTGGATGGAATTGCTCGTCAGATTCAGCAAGACGGATTCTTTGTCTTCTCCACCATGCTACCTGACGAATTAGTCACACGCTTACTGAAGCTGTCTTATGAGACAAAGTCTAAACTTATTCCTAAACCGAAAGAGAGCCCCGAGTTTGATTTTTATAAGCCAGGTGAAGAGAAGGCTATCAAGTATCAGTATTTCGAAGAAGATCTGATTCAAGATGAAGTCGTTCAAAAACTGATTACCGATCCAAGTATACTGTCGGTCACTCAGTCATTTCTAAAATCGAAACCGGTATTGGACATTCTTTCGATGTGGTGGTCTACTTCAGTGTCGAAGAAAGCCTCTTCAGAAGTAGCACAACTATATCATTGGGATATGGAAAGGATTAAGTTCTTGAAGTTTTTCTTCTACTTAACAGATGTAGATACTAATACGGGCCCGCATTGTTATGTTAAAGGATCGAATAACGGATTTCCTGAATCTGTAAGAAGAGATGGAAGAATTACTGATGATGAAATCAGCAAGGCTTTCCAGAGAGAGAATATACTTGAAATAGCAGGAAAAAAAGGAACAATATTGGCGGTTGACACCAGCGGTTTTCATAAGGGAAAGAATCT
>Ga0164241_10004056_pt1 | contig 14392 bp, 17 predicted proteins | sample OricomyardsoilBY_FD_108780 | JGI IMG/M metagenome (GOLD analysis project Ga0164241, IMG submission 108780) | Backyard soil microbial communities from Emeryville, California, USA - Original compost - Back yard soil (BY) | ecosystem: Environmental > Terrestrial > Soil > Unclassified | place: USA...
CTCGGTGCGCGACAAATTTTACCAGTCAAACACCACAACCAATCTCGTTGCTCTTGCGACGCCTGCCGTCAGCAATACTGGCGGCGGTCTGCCTCATGCGAATATGCAGCCCTATCTGGCGGTAACCTTCATCATCGCCTTGCAGGGTAATTTTCCGCAGCGGCCCTAAGCCTGAGCGCGTGGCCACCTGGCAGCGATTGACAGCCATAAGTTGCTTTTCTCTATCGGGCCTGCGCCAGATATTTTCGCGCAGTTTGAGGACGATAGCCGTGAGTGTGGAACGTCGTTGCCGTGCTTGCGATTTTTCGAAGATGTATGTCGTTTGCGCGACACTGCGTTGGGGAAAAGTTACTAAAATGAAACTGGATGAAATGAAATCGAAGGACAATTTTTATCTAAGATTCTGTCTGGATAATATTATGAATGTTGCCCGCTGTGAAAAAGACAGGGGCGGTATCGTTGTCGTTTCTGTCGGCTCTGCTAAAGAAATGTCTACCGGGACGATGTGCGGATGACGACACGCCCCGACATTCGCCACGCGGCCGAGTTTCAGATTACCTATCGTGATATTACGGACGAGGATTTGCCTTTTCTGGCACGGGTTTACCGGTCGACCCGGGAAAGCGAGCTGGACCGCGTGCCGTGGAGCGACGCCGAAAAGCAAGATTTCATCGCCATGCAGTTTCGCGCCCAGCACGTGCATTACCAGGCGAATTATCCCGATGCGCTGTGGCTGATCATCGAGCAGGACACGCGCGCCGTCGGGCGGCTCTATATCGAGCACTGGACCAGCGAGCATCGCATCATCGACATCGCGCTTTTGCCCGATGCGCGGGGGCGTGGCATTGGCGGCGCGATCCTCAGCGACATTCTCGACCAGGCGGCACACGCGGGCAAGAATGTCGGGATCCATGTCGAAAAGACCAACCCGGCGATGAGCCTCTATCGGCGGCTTGGCTTCCGGATGGTCGAAGATCAGGGCGTGTATGACCTGCTGGTCTGGTCCCCTCCATAAGGCCGCCCAGATGCGCAGGATCGGGAAACCGGCGCGAACGGTCTCAGGTAAAGACGGCCTCGTACTGATAGCCCGCGTCCGTCAGGGCGACGGGCACGCAGAACATCTCACATCTGCCGAGCGTCGCATGCGACACCGTGTAGGTTGCCTGCACCAATGCCGGCTCGGGCGGCCCCTGCCACAAGAGCGAGAACGCACCCTTCTTGCGCTGTCCGGCTCCGAGGTTTTTGACTTCGATCAGTGTCAGGTGCACCTGCCGGTCAAGCGAAGTGATGATGAAATCCTGCCCGATACAGGGGGCAAAATCATCGGCGGTCAGGTCGTTCAGATCAAGCATCAAAGCGGCCCCATGTGATGAGAAATTCGGTTGACCCTACGCGAAGTGATGGGTGATTGGAAACCTCAAGTTGTGTCCGCGTCCCTGTTTGCTTGGTTGCACCAAGCACCGCGCATGAAGGCTGCCAAGATGGTGCTGTCAGACAAATCCGAACGCGTCTCCGTTTGCGCGCCCCGCGGGTTCATCGGCCTACGAAAATGCCGCGCCACTCGGGCAAGTGCTGCAAGCTCACGTAAAAATCACGGCCAGCGGATGATCTCGGGCGAGGTCTTGATCTAGCGAAATGGGGAGCGTTTGGTCATGCGGCGAGCCCAAGGTGCGCAAATATCGGGCTCAAAAATTTTCCTCTCACAGTGCGGTGTCAGGAATGAGGGCCGGGCGTGGGTTGTTGGCCGAGGGAACGCGACTGGGATCGAACCATCTCCAGTTCTAAGTCGTTAAAAAGATTTGATGTTTGGCTTTCATTTGCGGAGTTTCTCACGCTTTCGTGAGAAGCCGAATGCGACTGATTTGCTTCAGATACTTACACATCTTCGGCGCTGGGTGGATGATCTCGGGCGAGGTTTTGAAGTAGCGAAATGGGGAGAGTTTAACCATGCGGTGAAGCTGAGGTGCGGCATGGTCAAGCTCAACCAAGTTTGCTCTGACAATGCACGTCGGATCGCAGCGTCACTGGCCGCGCAGAGGTCGACCGGCTTCGCGAATATTTCAGCCTGCCATAAGATGGCTCATCTTGGTATTCTGATAGTCGCGGATCGCTTCGCGCCCGCCCTCGCGGCCAAAGCCTGAGTGGTTGATGCCGCCAAACGGCGCTTCGGCGTGGGCGATCATGAACGTGTTGATCCCGACCATCCCCGCTGACAAGCCGCGCGACAGCGCCGCCGTTTTGCCCTGATCCCTGGTGAAGGCATAGGCAGCAAGGCCGTAGGGCGTGGAATTGGCGCGCGCGATGGCGTCATCAAAGTCCTGGAACCGCGCGATGGGCGCGACCGGGCCAAAGGGTTCTTGCTGCATGATCAGCGCCGCGTCGGGGACATCCGCAAGCACCGTCGGCTGCAGGAAGTAGCCGGTGTTGCGGCCTTCAGGCCGTTTGCCGCCCGTGACCAATTCAGCGCCGCGTTCAACCGCATCGGCGATCAGTCGCTCGACCTTGTCGCGACCTGAGGCCAAGGTCAGTGGCCCCATCGTGGTGGCAGCAGCCTGACTGTCACCGATGACCAACTTCTCGGCCTCGGCCTTCATCACCGCGACAAAGCGGTCGGCAACGCTGTCTTCGACATAGAAGGGGTTTGGCGCGATGCAGACCTAACCGGCATTCCTGAACTTGAACATCGCGCATTGCACGGCCGCCGCATCGACATCGGCATCCGCGCAGACCACCACAGGCGAGTGTCCGCCAAGCTCCATCGAGAAGCGCTTCACCGTCGCTGCGGCATCCACCATCAGCATCTGACCGACACGAGTCGATCCGGTCAGCGAGATTTTTCGCACCTCGTTGGCCGCCATGATATGTGCTGTGATTTCACTGGCCTTGCCGGTCAGCATCTGGACAACGCCAGCGGGCACGCTGGCGGCAGCGCAGGCCTCAATGATCAGTGTTGTTGTCATCGGCACTTGTTCCGAGGGGCGCACGATCACCACGCAACCCGCCGCCAAAGCGGGAGCCATTTTGCGAACCGGCAGGTTGACCGGGAAATTCCACGCCGAAAACGCCGCGACAATGCCGACGGGTTCGTGGTCGATCACCAGCCGCCCGCCCTGACGCGAGGCGATGGTTTCGCCGAACAGGCGCTCAGCCTCGCCCGCGTACCATTCGAACTGTTCGATTGCCGCACCGAGCTCACCTGCAGACTGACTGTAGGGGCGACCGATTTCCAGTGACAATGCCCGCGCTATGTCGTCGGTGAGCGGGCGCATTCCACAACACCTCTTCCGTGCAAGGATTGACGACAGCAACCACCCCGCCCGAGGCTTTGGTGCGGAATTCTCCGCCGATCAGGATTTTCGGTTCGAATGCTGTAATGAGAGGCTCCGTAAGTGAGTTCGATTTATTGGGAGGCCGTCACGCCACCTTCGATATAAACGATCTGGCCGGTCATGTAGGACCCCGCAGGCGCTGCGAAGGTGATGACCTGACCGGCAACTTCCAGCGGGTGACCGATGCGCCCCAATGGATTGCGCTCAAGGATGAAATCGCGGAATTCCGGCTTGCCGAGGTGGGGTTTGATCCGGTCTGACTGGATGAATGTCGGGGCAACGCCGTTCACCGTGATGTTGTGGGGGCCAGTTCCATCGCGTGCTGCTTGACCAGCATCGCGAGCCCGCCTTTGGTTGCGCAATAGGCTGAATAGCCGCGCCCGCGCAGCGCCAGTTGTGCCCTAACCGACAACAGGTGGATTTGCCGTCCGCCTTGGCCGCCCGCAATCTGGTCGCGCGCCACCGCCTGGCCAAGTAACATCGCCGAGCGCAGATTGGTGTCGAGCATCATGTCGAAGGTCTCGGGCGTCACGTCGAGGATTGACTGCTCGCGCTGGATGCCAACGCAATTGACGAGCGTGTCGATGCCGCCCATCACCTCGACCGCTTCCGATGTTGCTTTTCGGATCGAGTCGACACTGGCCGCGTCAAGCATCAACCCATGCGCCTGTCCGCCAGTGCCACCGATGCGCACGGCAAGGTCGCGCGCCTTTTCGATCCGAGGTCCGGCAATCGTGACAATCGCGCCATGGGCCGCCATTGCAAAGGCTAGGGCTTCGCCAATTGCGCCGTAGCCGCCCGGGATGAAAGCCCGTTGACCTGTGATGTCAAACAGCTTGCGGATCGCGTCCGGGTCAATGGCCGGGGTCAGTGTGGTTTCGGGTACGTTCATGTCAGACCTCCACTCCCGCAGCGCGGTAGACGCTTTCCATCAGGCGCAGGGTTTCCAGATTGTCGCGGCTTCGGTTTCAAAGGCCGCGCCGGTTGCGACGCAATCGGTGAATGCCGCCATGATCGTGTCAAAACATTCCTGATAACGGCCGAGCAGATCGACGGCGATGGCCTGATCTTCCTGCCCGACCAGATAGACCCGGTTCAGGTCCATCACGATCGTGCCGGTCTCGCCGATCAGTTCCAGCCGGTCGCCATGGAGCGGCGGATAGCCCGGTACCACCAGACAGCCATCACCCGTGGCGGTCAGGCCGTTTGTGCCGCTCATCAGGATCGCGGCGGTATCCTCGCCCGGCAAACCCTCAGCCAGCCGGCCAAGGCGCGCGGCCTGCACCACCAGCGGGCCGCAGAGGCACCGCAGCACGTCCAGGTGATGGATCATCGTCTCGAAGACGAGGTTGCGGGTGAACCCCGTCAGATAGGGCTGGCGTTCGATCAGAAACGGAACCGTTCCGTCACGTGGTACGAGGCCCGATCCCCGACAGGAAATCGCGGCGTGTCGCAGCGTGCCAATCCGCCCCTCGTCCAGCCAATCGCGCACTGCCATGTAGTGCGGGCGAAAGCGATAATTCTCGTGTACCATGAAGCGCACCCGCGCGCCGACATCCGCGATCAGGGCTTCTGCCTCGGCCACCGTTTCACACAAGGGCTTCTGGCACATGATGTGCACGCCATGATCCGCCGCCATCCGCACAAGCGGTGCATGGGCGTGAACCGAGGCGGCAATGTCCACCGCATGAAACCCGCCTTCGACGAACATGGCGCGCGTCGTTGTAAACGCGGGCAACACCGAAATCTACTGCCCGCACTGACGCCTTATCAAAGTCGGTGTCGCAGACCGCAACAACCTCGGCCCCCGCGGCCTGCCAGGCGCGCAGATGATACAGGCCGATCAGCCCACATCCGACCAATGCGACACGCAGCGTCGTCATGCCGCCTCGTCCTCGAGCAATTTGCCAAGATATGCCTGCGCAGCTTGATGGGCGAGCAACGCCGCGTAGTCCGCCAATGGTGTCACCGTGCCGGTCTGGACGAAGACGAATGACTGACAAATCTCCTGAAGGATTTCGAGATGAGACTTTTCGTTCGGATGAACACACAGGAACACCAGCCGCCCTTCGTCGCGGAGGCGCCGGAAGAAATCGAGCATGAAGCCGATATAGCAATCCTGGGTGTTGAATTGTGGCTCGTCGAAAAGATGTACGACAGGGTAATCCGAGCCCGCTGGTTCGAGCAGCGCATTGGGTTTCCACGCGCGGAAATGCCGGACCTGATAAGACTGGTGATAGTGGATCGCCAACCGGTCGCGCTGGTCAGTGCGCACGTTGTGAATGTTCTTGCCCTGGATCAGCACCTCGCCTGCCGTCGGTGCATTCGAGCCCGTGATCAGTTCGAACAACGTTGTCTTGCCCGAACCGTTTGGCCCCATCATCCCGACAATCCCGGGCTTTTCGATGCGGAAATCGGCCGCCAGTTTGAATGTCGGCGTCCGGTCAAACCACCCCTTGGTGTAGACTTTCTGAAGCCCGTTGACCTGCAGCATCGGCTCCATCATCATACTCCCAACAGGCGCTGACGCAGCGCGATATCGGCCAGCAAAGCCGCCGCCGCGCCTTCGTGGATGATCCGTCCGCGATCCATCACATAGACCCGGTCGGCGATGCCAAGTGCGGCCATGGCGTTCTGTTCGACCACAAGGCTGGCCACGCCTTCGGCTTTCGTGCGCTGGATGGTCTTCAGCACGTCCTGCACGACTTTCGGCGCGAAGCCCTGACTTGGTTCGTCAAACAGCACGATGCCCGGTGAGCCGAGTAAGGCGCGGCTGATCGCTACCATCTGCAATTCTCCACCTGACATGTTTTCGCATTCACGCGGGATCAGATGCGACAACGCTGGGAAAATCTCGCAGCATTCGGCGGGCGTCCAACGCCGAAACCGCGAGTTGCTCGCGCCAAGCGCCAGATTGCGCTTCGCGGTCAGCATCGGAAAAATGCGGCGATCATCGGGGACCCAGCCGATGCGTCGGCATCCGCGTGATCTCGCGTCCGTCAAAGCTGATCCGGCCACGCCGCGCTTGCGTCAATCCAAGGATCGAGCGGATCGTTGTTGTCTTGCCCGCACCGTTTTGTCCAAGCAGCGCAACAATTTCGCCTGGGCCAACGCGTATCGACGCACCAAACAGCGCCTGAGTTTCGCCGTAGAAGGTCTCGATATCACGGACTTCCAGCATCAGGCGAACTCCGCGAGCGCTGACCGTTTGGCCCATTTGTTGGCCATCAGCTCGGGCGGCGTGCCCGCGGCGATGACCTGCCCCCAGTGGATGACCGAAACCCGGTCGGCGAGGTCAAAGAGGAACCGAATGTCGTGCTCGATCATCACGATCGTGTAGTGTTCGCGGAGCCGCCCGATCAGCGCCGCAAGGCCACGGGTCGCCTCGGCACCCAAGCCCGATGTCGGCTCGTCCAGAAGCAGGATCCGGGGACGAGCCGCCAATGCGACGGCGATCTCAAGCGCGCGGCGCTGGCCATAGGACAGGGCCTTGGCCTTGTCCCAGGCATGGTCGGCCAGATCGACTTCGGCCAGAACACCAATTGCTTCGTCGATCAGCACCTTGTCCGCAAAAATATTAGCTACCGGGTTCATCGCACGCGCGCGAAAGGCGGGCAGGGCCAACATGACGTTTTCGACCACCACGGTATCATCAAACAGGTTCATGATCTGAAACGAGCGCGCGATGCCCATCCGGGCAATCTGATGGGGCTTCTTGCCGGTGATGTCAGTGCCATCAAACCGGATCGTTCCTCCATCGGGCTGGTAGTGCCCCGTCAGAACATTGAAGCAGGTCGTCTTGCCCGCGCCGTTTGGCCCCATGATCCCGTGAACCGAACCAGCTTCGACAGCCAGTGAAATATTCTCAAGCACGACGCGCGCACCAAAGCGCTTCTGAATATTCTGCGCTTCAAACAGAGCCATCTTGCACCTGCCTTTCGCGCGAAGTCGTCAGTTTTGCAGATGGCGCCAGCCGTTGCCTGACGAGATGGGCCAGCCCTGCGAGGCCTTCGGGCCGCACCATCACCGGCACGACGAACATCAGGCCGAACCAGAGCAACCATGTCTCGGTCAGTCCGCCCAGCACATCACGGGCGATGAAATACAGCAGCACGCCGAGCACCGGCCCCCAGAAATTGACCAAGCCGCCGCCGATCAGCACCATCATCACGATCAGCGCCCGATTGGTGCAGACTCATAACGTTCGGGTAGGCGCTTTCCTGAGCCGTCGCGAACAGCCCGCCCGCTAGTCCGGCCAAAGCCGCAGACAGCGTGAATACCAGCCACTTGATCCGCCAGACATCGTAACCGACGAACCTCGCGCGCATCTCGTTCTGCCGCAGCGCCTGAAACACGCGGCCAAGCGGCGAATTCACCAACCGCCAAAGGGCCAGCACGACAAGCGCGACGATGGCGGCAATGAACCAATACAAGTGGCTATTGGTCGTCAGGTCCAAGCCAAACAGTGGTGGACGCGGGATGCCGAGCAACCCGTCTTCACCGCCGGTAAGCCCACGCAGCTTGATTGACGAAAACCAGACGATCTGGCCAAAGGCGATGGTGAGCAGCGCGAAATAAATCCCGCGCCGGTGCGCGACCATCGCGCCAACCAAGGCACCTGCCAGCGTGGCGGCCAGAATGGCCGCAAGCAGACCGCCCCGCTGACGCCGACTTCCTGCTGGAATAGCCCGAAGGCGTAAGCACCAATACCAAGGTAGGCGCCATGCCCGAAGAAATGGAGGCCGGCGTAGCCGAAGAGCAGGTTGAACGACATCGCAAAGAGGATCCAGATTGCAACCTCGATACTGAAGTATTCGTAAAGTCCGATCGGCCCGATCCAGAAGGGTGCGGTGAACAGCGCAGCAAGAAACACCAGCATCGGCGCGGGCAGCGGTGAGCCACCGCGCTTTGGAATATCGGAGAGCGAAATCACGTCAGACCTCCAGCGCGCTTTTGCGCCCGAAAAGTCCACGCGAGCCGAAGCCGACAATCGCGATCAGCAGGATATACATCGACATCAGCGACCACGCGGGCACATAGGCCCCTGTCACACCCACTGCCAGACCGACGAGAAGCGCTGCAAATACCGCGCCCCAGAAGCTGCCGACTCCGCCGATGACGATGATCAGGAAGGCGGGGATGACGACATCAATACCGATGTGTGGTTTCAGTCCCCAGATCGGCACCATGATGATCCCGGCCAGTCCCGCCAAAGCCGCGCCGAAGGCAAAGACACCCATGCGCAACTTGCCAAGATCAAAGCCGAGTGCGTGGACCATTTCACTGTCATGCGCACCGGCCTTGATGATTGCACCATACGGCGTGCGTTCCAGCAGCAGCCACACCAGAAAGATCGCAGCAATGGCAAAGCCCGAGGCAAAGAATTTGTATTTCGAAAAGATCATCCCGCCCATGATGAACGCGCCGTTGATGCTTTGCGGGACCGACAGGCTTTGCTCGCCCGTGCCCCAAACGATGCGGATCAATTCTTCAGCGACCAGCGAGATACCAAAGGTCAGCAGCAACCCGTAGAGCGGGGCCTTGCCGTAGGTCGGACGCAGACACAGTTCGATTGCCAGCCCGACCACGGCGGCGGCCAGCGGCCCAAGGATCAGGGCCGCAATGTAACGCGCGGACAGCGGCAGACCGAGCCACCATGCGCCGAACGCGGTATCGGCCAACCAGCCGCCGCCAATCACCGACACGGCAAAGTAAGCGCCCAGCGCGAACAGCGCACCATGGGCCAGATTGATGACCTCCATCAGCCCGACGATCAGGGTAAAGCCCAGAGCAATCAAGGCAAACAGCAATCCAACGGTAATGCCGTTCAATATATGGGGCAGTAAAACGCTCATCCCACTCCGGGCTCAATTGAAGGACCAGAAATGGCCAGACCGCACCGGTCTGGCCACAGCATCGCAATTAGGATCAGGCGTCGAAGGTCGGCGTGTCGTCGTAGCTTTCAAGGACACACGCCTTTGCCGCAGACTCGTCTTTCACCACATCGGGTGCAGACTGGGTCAGGATTTTGAACATGTCGTCCTTGTTGTCGCCCGCCTCGGTGTTTGCGGTGGCCAGATAGATCGTCTGCTGCAACTGGTGGGTCACCGGATCCATGTAGGCATCGTGATGCTGCATCCGCTCTTCTGCGCTGCGCTTGTAGCCTTCGAGCTGCTTGATGACCGCTATGTTGTTGCTCGTTCCGGCGGCCTCGATTGCTTCCAGCAGGCCCTTCGTCGCCATATAGCCGTTATAGAACACGTTGCCGGGTACCCGCATCGACGTATCGGGATACATCGCCTGATACCGGGCGACGAATTCTTTGACGCCCGGCAGTTCAAGGTTCCAGTACCACGTCGTGCCGAACACGCCGAACAGGTTCTCAATCGGCAGGCCATAGACATCCGGCCAGTCCTGCTGATTGTTGATCCAAGCCGGTTTTGCACCCATGCCAAGTTGCGCGACCTGCTGGCGCATTGCGACCTGATCGTCCCCGCCGATTGCTGCCGAGATCACGTCGGGATTGGCTTGCTGAATCGACAGAAGTGCAGCGGCGAAGTCAGGGGTCCCTTGCGGCACGAGGATCTCCTGAACTTCCTCGGCGCCATATTGCGCCATCAGCGCGCGGGTGGCATTCGCAGTGTCGTGGCCCCAGCCATAGTCATTGGTCAACAACAGCCACTTCTTGCCATAGGCATCGACCGCGTTCTTGACGGCGGCTTTGGCGAAGTTGGTGCCATTACCATCCCAGACGAATTTCACGCGGTGGCAGTTCTCGCCGCTTTCTGATGGTGAGGACGAGTTGGTGTTCAGGTAGATCACGCCGTAACGCTGCGCGCCCTGGCTGACCGCGTTGGCAACACCCGAGGACACTGCGCCGATCAGGAAGCCGCAGTCTTCGCGCGTGATCATCCGCTCAGCGACACGGCTGCCGGTCGCAGGCGTCGTTTCGGTGTCAAGATGGACGGTTTCAATCTGCCGCCCGAGCACGCCGCCTTTTTTCGTTGAACTCGGCAATCGCCATCATCATGCCGCGCCGGTCCGACGCGCCCGAGTTTGCATATTGACCGCTGGCATCCGATGTCAGACCAAGCCGGATCGGCTTGTCCGTCGCTTGCGCATAGACCCGGTTGTGCTTCCACGGACCAAAGAAGCCCGTCACCGCACCAGCCGCGACGGCAGAGCCCAGCAGACTCCGGCGCGTCAGTTTTGATTTCGCCATTTTATCCTCCCAGAAACCGACCATGTTCGGCCGGACAAACCCTGACGCCGCAGCTCTTTGGCTGCTTGAACGTCCTGTGCAAAGAGTTGAAAGAATTTTCTATCACTGTCAATGAATGTTTTTTCTCTTTCCTTGAGCGATGGTTTGTGGCTTGTCGCCTATCATGAACCTGTCGTCGCAGATCGTTGATCCGCCCGAGACCTTTGACGCCCTTCGCCAAAGGATCAGGGATCGTTTCGTCAGCCTCAGCCCGCATTTGCAGCGGATCGCACGCGAGTCGCTGGAAGAGCCCAACAGCTTCGCGCTGAACACGACGCCTGTTATTGCGGCGGCGCTGGACATTCAGCCCTCAACGCTGATCCGCTTTGCAAAGGAGTTCGGCTATGCCGGGTTTTCCGACCTGCAACGGGTGTTTCGCCAGCGGCTGATCGAAGGCAAGGTTGAGGTCCGCGATCAGGTTCTTGACCGGGACGACAGCAGATCGCCCTCGGATGTCAGCACCAGTTTTCAAGCCTGTGTGGCGGCGCATGTCGGTGCGCTGCATGATTTCGCGAAGACCTGCGATATCGAAACACTCGCGGCAGCGGTACACCTGCTGCGCGGCGCGCGGCAGATCTACATTGCTGGATTGCGCCGCTCGCGCCCGATTGCCGAATATCTGCATTATGGTTTGCTGCGCAGTGAGCGGAGCTGCACGCTGCTTGACTTTGCTGGCGGCATGGCCGGGCCGCAGATTGCAACCTTGGGGCCAGACGACGTGCTATTCGCGATCAGCTTCCCGCCCTATTCCCAGCTGCTGGTCGATGTGGTGCTGGACGCGCATGTGTCAGGACGGCGCGTGATCGCCTTGACTGACAGCGTTTCGAGCCCGCTCGCGAACATGGCCGAAATCGCGCTGTTCATCCCGTCGGATGTCACCAGCCAGTTTCAGCCAATTTCTCCGGCGGTTGCGCTGGTCCAAACTCTGGTGACTGAACTGACTCGCGAATAGGACAGTTTAGTGCCGTCAGACCAATGCGAACGCATCTCCGTTTGCGGGACGTGAGGTTTTATCAGTCCGAAAATGCCGCGTCACTCGGGCCAGTGCGACAACCGCACGTAAATCATCACGGCCAGGCAGATGATCTCGGGCGACGTCTTGAAGTAACAAAAGCGGTGCGTTTCGTCATCCGCGAAGACGAGTATACGTGCTAAACCGCTGCAGCGCCGGTTGCCTCTGACGATGCCTGAGCACTGACTTTGGTGCCCGCAACGATCAGTTCCAGAACCTCGTGCTCATTGGTGTCCTTGATCGCGCGCTCGCCGACATTCTCGCCCCGCTTCAGAACCACAACCCGGTCGCCGACCTCGAAAATATCGGTAAGACGGTGCGAAATGATGATCTGGGCAACCCCTTGGGCCTTCAACTCGGCCATGGTTTCGAGCAACCGGTTGGTGGCGGTCACCGACAAGTTCGCGGTCGGCTCATCCAGGATGATCAACTTTGGTCCGAACGAAATCGCGCGCGCAATTGCGACAGATTGTTGACGGCCGCCCGACAGGCTTTCGACCTTCTGATAGACCGAGTTGATGTCGACCTTCAGCTTGCGCATCACCTCGGCGGCTTCGTCATACATCCGGCGGCGGTCGACAAAAATGCCCTTGGTTGGCCAGCGGCCAAGGAAGATGTTCTGCGCAACGTCGAGATTCCCGCACAAAGCGAAGTCCTGATAGATCATCTCGATTCCCGCATCGCGGCTTTCATGCGGACTGCGGAAGTTGGTCGAGCGGCCTTCGATCCTCACGTCGCCCTCGTCGCGGTGATAGGCGCCGGTCAGGATCTTCATCAGCGTCGATTTGCCCGCCGAGTTGTCGCCGACCAGACCGACGATCTCGCCCGGCATGATCTTGAGATCGACCCCGACCAGCGCGTTGACCGCCCCGAAAGACTTGGTGATGCCCGTCATTTCGACGAGCGGGATTGCGGCGTCAGACATCGGCCGGCCTCCTGTTGATGGTTCGTTTTTGTCGGCCCTTCAGCACGTCGCTTAGGGCCCCTTGCCGGATCCAGATGTCGATCAGGACGGCGACAATCAGGATGCCGCCGATGAAGCTGTTCACCCAATGCTGGGGCAAGGTGAAACTCGCCCCCGAAGCGGTGATGATGTTCAATTGTAGCAGCGCGCGGATCAGCGTGATCACCGCCGCCCCGGCCAAAGCCCCGATGATCGTGCCAAATCCGCCAAAGATCGAGCCACCGCCGATGATGACGGCAGCAATCGCGTCGAGTTCGCGGAACTGCCCGGCAACGGGGTTGAAGCTGCGGAAATAGGCGATGTTGATGATCCCGGCCAGCGAGGCGCAGAAGGCCGACAGCATCAGCGCGTAAAAGCGCACCTTTGCGGTTGGAATGCCCGCATAGCCCGCCGCGCGGCGGTTGCCGCCGGTCGCATAGACGGAATAGCCAAAGCGGGTCTTGGCTAGGATGATCCCCGCAAGCACCGCCAGAACCGCCATCAGGATGGTCTGGATCGAGACGACAGCGAGGATGTCGCCCAGCAGCCCACCGGGGGGCGTGCCGCCGCTGAAGGCGATGATGTCACCGACTTTGCGCCCGACGAGGTTGAACGGTTCGTCCCACCCGGTCAGTTGCTGGCCTGCGACCAACCAAGCGGCAACGCCGCGCGCGATGTAGAACATCCCAAGCGTCGCGATGAAGGCAGGCAAGCCCAGCTTGACGGTGATCAGCGCATTGACCGCTCCGGCAAGCAGCCCGGCAAACATCGCCAGCGCCATCGCGCTGACCGGGTCCAGCCCCATGACCTTCAACCCATAGGCCGCGGTCCCTCCGGCCAGTGCGAGGACGGACCCGACCGACAGGTCGATGTCGGCGCAGGCGATGACATAGGTCAGACCAAGGGTCAGCAAGGCGAGTTCGGTGAAGTTCAACAGGACCGCAAACGTGTTCGGCAGTCCGGCCCAATAGTCGGGCCTGAGGACCATGCCGATCAGCCACAACACGCCAACCAAAAGGATCGCCAGCGCATCCCGCCTTGCGAGGAACTTCTTCAGCCCCTTCGCCCCGACCGCCCGGTCGGCAACGGTACTGCCCCGTGTCTGCGCGCCTTCGATCGCAACGCCACCAGTTTCGGTCAGACGGGGCACGGGTTTGCCACGCACAAGCGCCCACAGGCGTTGCGGGATCTTGCGGCGGATGATGTAGGGTTCGATCAGAACCGCGATGACCAGCAGCGCGCCGATGAAAGCCGGGATTGCGCCCGCGGGCAAGGTCGAGGTCGCCTTGACCTGCATCACCACGCCATCAACGGTGATCTCGCGCGTGATCGGAACGCCTTCGCGCAGGACCTTGTGGAGCAGCGCGACCAGCACCGCGCCGAGGTAGCTTCCCAGCACGCGGCCCCGCCCGCCAAGGATCGACGCACCGCCAATGATGACGGCGGCAATCACGATCAACTCGGTCAGAAGCCCGGCCTGACTGGTGATGCCCTTGTCCTGCGCAATCGTCATCAGACCGGCCAGCGTCGCACACAACGAGGCGAGGATATAGGCGCGGATCCGGACCCAGTTGGTCGGGATGCCGGCGTAGCTGGCAGCCATTTCGTTGCCGCCGGTCGCAAGGGTTTCGTAGCCCCATCGGGTCTTGGCCATGACCAGCGCGCCGATGATGACAACCAGCACGACGACGATGATCTGGTTGTTGAAGCCAAAGGCGTTCATCTCGCCGATCTGGAAGAACCAGTCGTAACCATCGGCCTTGCGCGGGAACTGGACCGAGCGGCCTCCGGTCAGGCCAAGGATCACACCCCGGCCAAACAGCAGCATCGTCAATGTGGCGATGAAA
>Ga0164241_10004057_pt1 | contig 14387 bp, 16 predicted proteins | sample OricomyardsoilBY_FD_108780 | JGI IMG/M metagenome (GOLD analysis project Ga0164241, IMG submission 108780) | Backyard soil microbial communities from Emeryville, California, USA - Original compost - Back yard soil (BY) | ecosystem: Environmental > Terrestrial > Soil > Unclassified | place: USA...
AAGCCCGAGCGCCGCGTCCGTCCGGACGGGTCTCGGGCTCACTTCCTCGCAGCTAGTGCCGCGGGCAAGACCAGTATAGGCGCGGCCGCGGGCGCCGGGCCAGTCCGTTTCTCGCCGCACCGGCCGGGCAAGATCATTCTCACCGCTAACGGCCGTTCCGTTGTTCCTCAACCCCGGAGACCCGTTCGGATCACACCGACGATCACCCGTTGTTCCCGGTGGCCCCCTGAGCGATGATTTCGGTGATCGCCGGGTGGTCGGCGCCATCGAGTCCTCGGGGGTGGACCGGCATGATGCCGTTGAAGCGTATGCCGGCCGTGTCCGGCGCGTTGCTGTTCGGTGCGATGCTGTGTGCCGGCTGCGGGTCGTCCGGCACTCCCGGCACGTCCGTCGTCGCCAACCCGACCACCGTCACCGCGACCACCACGGTGGTTCGGACGGTGCGGTCCACCACCGAGGAGACGGTGACCACCACGGTGACGGCCGGCGCGGCCGGCTACCCGCCGGCCGACTTCTACGACCATGGCAACGGCGTGTACAGCGCGTTCGAGACCAACCACGACGCGTTCGACTGCGCGGCGCAGTACAACCGCTGCTGGGGTGTGAAGATCACCGCCCCGGCCGGTTGCCCCGATGGCGTGGCGCTGAAGTTGACCATCTTCCCCGAGGGCGGCGACGTCGCCGCGGCCACGGTCGAGCAGACCGAGCCCGCGGCACTGGCCGCGAAGGAGATCACGACGATCGTCGTCGGCTCCAGCAAGTTGCCCGACGACGAGAAGTTCGAGGCCGAGGTCACCGACGCCTCCTGCGCCTGACGCCTGAGCATCCGGGCTGCAGGTGCTTGAGCATCCGGGCTACAGGTGCTTGAGCATCCGGGTGTTGCCCAGGGTGTTCGGCTTCACGTAGGGCAGGTCCAGGAACTCGGCGACCCCCCGGTCGTATGAGGATCGCAGTTCGGCGTGCGCCTCCGGGGACAGGTCGAGCTCGTGGATCGTCTCGAACCCCAGCGAGCCGAAGAACGCCACCTCGAAGGTCAGCACGAACAGCCGATGCAGGCCCAATTCGGCCGCGTGGGCGATCAGCTCCTCGCAGACCCGACGGCCCACCCCGTGCCGCCGGACTCGCGGATCGGTGGCCACCGTCCGGATCTCGCCCAGGTCCTCCCAGAACACGTGCAGCGCCCCGCAGCCGACCACCTGGTCGTCCAGGCGTGCCACCCAGAACTCGGTGACGTCCTCGAACAGGTTGGCCAGGGTCTTCTCCAGCAGGATCGGACCCGCGTACTCGTCGACCAGGCGCTTGATCACGCGGACGTCGCCCACCCGGGCCCGGTCCACCCGCACGTCGGCGGTGAAATCGGCCGCGCGAGCTGCTGGGCGGTCGACGGTCACGACGCATCACCCTAATAGGCCGCACCTGCGGCGGCGGGCCGACGGTCACCCGCCGGGCCACCCGCGTGGGCCCCCGCGTCCCCGGCGAGCGACTAAGGTGAGTCAGTGTCCACAGGTTCGACGACGCCCACCCGAGTCGGTCTGGTGACCCTCGGTTGCGCCCGCAACGACGTGGACTCCTCCGAGCTCGCCGGGCGGTTGCAGGCCGACGGCTACCGCCTGGTCGGCACCGATGACAGCGATCACGCCGACGTGATCGTGGTGAACACCTGCGCGTTCGTCGATTCGGCCAAGAAGGACTCGATCGACGCCGTGCTCGCCGCGGCCGACACCGGCGCGAAGGTCGTCGCCGTCGGCTGCATGGCCGAGCGGTACGGGACCGAACTGGCCCAGGCGCTGCCCGAGGCGGACGCGGTACTGGGCTTCGACGCCTACCCGCGGTTGGGCGCGCTGCTCGGGGATGTGATGGCCGGTCATCGGCCGGCCGTGCACACCCCGATCGACCGGCGCACCCTGCTGCCGATCAGCCCGGTCGACCGGGCCACCGCGGTAGCCCGGGTCTCCGTGCCGGGTCATGCGGCCGGCCCCACCGTCCCCCGCACGCTGCTCGATCCCGGCCCGGTGGCCCCGCTCAAGATCGCCTCGGGCTGCGACCGTCGTTGCACCTTCTGTGCCATCCCCTCGTTCCGCGGTGCGTTCGTCTCCCGGCGGCCCGGTGAGATCCTGGATGAGGCCGCCTGGCTGGTCGACCAGGGCGTCCGCGAGGTCGTGCTGGTCAGCGAGAACACCACCTCCTACGGCAAAGACCTGCCTGGCGACCGGCAGCTCGCCGACCTGCTCGCCGGCCTGGCACAGGTGCCCGGGCTGATCCGGGTGCGCCTGTCCTACCTGCAGCCGGCCGAGACCCGTCCGTGGCTGATCCGGGCCATCGCCGAGATCCCCACCGTCGCCGACTACTTCGACATGTCGTTCCAGCACTCGTCGGCCGCGGTGCTGCGCCGGATGCGCCGATACGGGTCGACCGACTCGTTCCTTCAGTTGGTCGACCAGATCCGCGGCGCCGCGCCGGCGGCCGGCATCCGCTCCAACGTGATCGTCGGGTTCCCGGGTGAGACCGAGGACGACCTGGCCGAATTGGAACGGTTCCTGGACGGCGCCCGGTTGGACGCGGTCGGCGTCTTCGGCTACTCGGACGAGGACGGCACCGAGGCGCTGCGGCTGTCCGGCAAGCACTCCGCGGATGTCATCGCCGAGCGGGTCGAGCGGATCACCGAGCTGGTCGAGGAACTGGCCGCGCAGCGCGCGGAGGACCGGATCGGCTCCGAACTGCGGGTGTTGGTCGACCGGCTGGACCCTGACCTCGACGCCGATCCGGTCGGGTCGGTGGTCGGGCACGCCGACCACCAGGCTCCGGACGTCGACGGCGAGGTCCGGCTGTCCGGGAGTGCCGGTCTTCGGCCGGGAGACCTGGTCCGGTGCACCGTCGTCGGCAGCGACGGCATCGATCTGATCGCCACTCCGGCCGACACCGCCAGACCGCAGGCCTCCGCCGTCGGGGTCGCGACCCGATGACGGACCGGCCGACCCCGCCGGTGTCGCTGGTCAATCTGCCGAACGCGTTGACCGTGCTCCGGCTCATCCTGGTCCCGGTCTTCCTGCTCGCGCTGTTCGCCGAGGGCGGGCACGACACCACGTGGCGGTGGATCGCCTGGGCGGTGTTCGCGCTCGCCGCGATCACCGACCGATACGACGGGCACATCGCCCGCAAGCGCGGCCAGGTGACCGATTTCGGCAAGATCGCGGACCCGATCGCCGACAAGGCGCTGACCGGTTCGGCGTTGATCGGGCTGTCCATGCTGGATGATCTGGCCTGGTGGATCACCCTGGTGATCCTGGTGCGGGAGATCGGCATCACCCTGCTGCGGCTGGCGGTGATCCGGTACGGGGTGATCGCGGCCAGTCCGGGCGGCAAGGCGAAGACGTTCGTGCAGATCATCGCGATCGGCCTCTACATCCTGCCGCTGCCGGAATCACTACAGTGGATCGCCACCGGTGCCATGGGTCTGGCGGTGATCCTGACGGTGGTCACCGGCATCGACTACGTGGTCCGGGCCGCGCTGCTGTACTCCCGGGCCCACCGGCCGGCCGGGCCGGCCTGACCGCCATGCCCGTCCCGGCGCTGGCCGACGTGATCGGCGTGCCCTTCGCCGACCTGACTCGCCTCATCGCAACCCTGACCGAGCGCGGGCTGACCGTCGCCACCGCCGAATCGTTGACCGGCGGACTGCTGGGCGCGGTGCTCACCGAGGTTCCCGGGTCCAGCGCGGTGGTCCGCGGCGGGCTGGTCGTCTACGCCACCGATCTCAAGCACACGCTGGCGCACGTCGATGCCCGGCTGCTGGCGGATCGGGGGCCGGTCGACCCGGACGTGGCGGGCGCGCTGGCCGACGGGGCCCGCCGCCGCTGCGGCGCGGACATCGGAATCGGACTGACCGGGGTGGCCGGCCCCGATCCACAGGACGGGGTCCCGGTGGGCGCGTGGTACGTGGCGGTCAGTGGACCCGGCAACCGGACCGCTCGGCTGACCTCGGCCGGGGACGACGGCGATCTCGGCCGGGCCGCCATTCGGGCGCGGGCGGTCCGCGCGGCCCTGCAGCTGCTGGCCGACACGGCCTACGCCGACGCAACGGTTTCGTAACCGCCCGGTGATCCGCTTCGTGGAACATCGCCACCAGGATCTGCGTTGTGCGTGGTGGTGAACGGGAGTGGGCCCTGGGCTGGAGAGAGCTGGTCGTCACCGACCCAGCAGGGCAGATCTGTTGCACGGTAACGTAGCAACCGACCGCAGAGAGGAGGTGCGACATGCTCCTGCGTGACGCCGTGGGGGAGACCCTGCGTGACGCCCGGAACCGGCAGAACCGAACGCTTCGCGACGTGTCGACCGCCGCAAACGTCTCGCTGGGCTACCTCTCGGAGGTCGAGCGCGGACGCAAGGAGGCATCCAGCGAGTTGCTCGCGTCCATTTGCGACGCCCTGGATCTCGAGCTGTCGGACTTCCTCGATTCGGTGAGCCGCACGATGCGGACGGTCAGCATGCCGGGCAAGCGTGCCGTGGTGGCCAACTCGATCAAGCCGGGGATGGGTGGGTCCAACCGGGATCGTCGGGTGGCCACCATGAAGGACACCCGGATCGATCCGGACCTGCGGATCGTCGTGCCCTACGACGGGACGAGGCCGGGCGCACCGGTCGCCTGAGCGCTCAGCCGGCGCGAGCGTGAGCGTGGCCTGCCGAGCGAATCATCAATGCCGGTCTGTCGCCCGCACCGGGGCGGCCGAGCTCGCGAGGCGGCCCGGTAGGGCGGCAGTGTGCGCCAGCGCCTCGACTGCGGCCATGGCCCGCGACGCGTCTGCGGACGGCACGAACAGGTGGTCGTGGTGGTAGCCCGCGATCACGTTGCAAGAGATCCCGTCGCCCGCCAGCGCGGTGGCGACGGCCGCGGTCAGGCCGACCGCGTCCAGCGCCGAGTGCACCCGCAGGGTGATCTGCCGGCAGCGGAACGTCCCCGACAATCGCGCGGCCGCCGCCTCGTCGACCTGCAGCACCAGGGTCAGACCCTCGTCCTCACGGATCGTGGCGACGGGTGTGACACCCATCGGCGCGACCGTCCCGGGCAGGGTGCAGTACACGAACTCACCGTCGAGCAGCTCCGGTCGCATCGAATGGAGCAGCTCGCGCAGATCGGTGACGGGCCGCCGCCGGTGATAGGTGACGAAGGCGTGCCCGTCGGCCTCCTGCCGCTCGGCAACGGCCCACACCGCCGGATCCAGGTCCGGGAAGACGGTGTCGCCGGAGGCATCCAGGTCCAGGTGGGTGATCTCCAACCGGTCCGCCCGGTCCATGGCCTGGGTGTAGATCTGGCCGCCGCCCACCACCATCACCAGTTCGTCGGTCTCGGCCGCCCGGGCGATCGCGGTGTCCAGCGAGTCCGCAACCTCCGCCCCCGGGGCCTGCCACGTCGGGTCCCGGGTGATGACGATGCTGCGCCGGCCCGGCAGCAGACCCATCGACTCGAACGTCTTGCGGCCCATCACCATCGGGTGACCCATGGTCAGCCGCTTGAACCGTTTGAGGTCCGCGGGGATGTGCCACGGCATCCCACCGTCGGCGCCGATCACCCCGTTCCGGGCGACCGCGGCGACCAGCACCACGGTTGGGGTCACCGGCCGCCCCCCGACGAACCCGGCCGGGTCGAGTGAGCGGGGTGCGGGGCGATCGTCGCCGCCGAACCCGCACAGCGTTCGCTCGACGTGCGGGCCGCCCACCATCCGGCGTTCACACCGCGATGGGCGCCTTGATCGCCGGGTGCGGGTCGTAGTTCCGGATGACGATGTCGTCCTGGGTGAACGCGTCGATCTCGGTGATGTCGGGTTTGAGTTCGAGTTCGGGCAGCGGTCGCGGCGTCCGGGTCAGCTGCAGCCGGGCCTGGTCCAGGTGATTGGAATACAGGTGCGCGTCGCCCAGGGTGTGCACGAACTCGCCCGGCCGCAGGCCCACCACCTGCGCCATCATCGAGGTCAGCAGCGCATACGAGGCGATGTTGAACGGCACCCCGAGAAACACGTCGGCGGACCGCTGGTAGAGCTGGCACGACAGCCGCCCGTCGGCGACGTAGAACTGAAACATCGTGTGGCATGGCGGCAACGCCATCTGGTCGACCTCGGCCACGTTCCAGGCCGAGACGATGTGCCGCCGGGAGTCCGGATTGGTGCGCAGCGACCGCACCACGGCGGCGATCTGGTCGATCTGCCGCCCGTCGGGGGCGGGCCAGGAGCGCCACTGATGCCCGTAGACCGGCCCGAGCTCACCCTCGGGGTCGGCCCATTCGTCCCAGATGGTGACCCCGCGTTCCTGCAGCCAGCGCACGTTGGTGGAGCCCCGCAGGAACCACAACAACTCGACGATCACCGAGCGGGTGTGCACCTTCTTCGTGGTGACCAGCGGGAACCCGGCGGCAAGATCGAACCGCATCTGATGACCGAAGACGCTGCGGGTGCCGGTGCCGGTGCGGTCGGACTTGACGGCGCCGGTGGTCAGGATCCGGTCCATCAGGTCCAGGTACTGCTGCATGTGCGCCGCCCTTCCGGGGCACCTCGCAGGCTCGGTCGCCCCGCTTCGGCCGCCGCCCCGCTGTGCCGATGATTCGCTCGGCAAGCCTCGCTCAAGTACCTTCAGCCTATCGCCGGCCATGCGGCGGACCGTTCAGCCGCGCGGGCGATCCCCCGGGGCGCGGCCGGTGGCCAACTTGTAAACACCGGCGACCACGATGGCCCCGATGATCGAGCCGATCAGCCCGCTCGGCCGGATCGCCAGGCCGTCACCGGCGATGAGACTGACAATGAGGCCGCCGACGAACGAGCCGATCAGACCGACGACGATCGCCGCGGTCCAGTCGATCGGCCGCTTGCGGCTACGGAACACCAGCTGCGCAGCGGCGCCGGCCAGCATCCCCACCAGGATGATCGCGATGATGAGCACGGGACGTCACGTTACGCGATGGGCCGGCCGACCATGGTCCGCCCGGCCGCGTCGCCGATGCCCGAACCGCAGCTGCCGCGGCCGCGTCATCCGGCACGTGTGCCGGCCCACATCGAGGCTCGGCGGGGATCGGCGGCGACCGGGCGGCCACCTCTCGTTCACCGCGCCTGGCTACGGTGGGGGACGTGCCGCCGTCACCCCATGCCCCCGCCGAAAGCCACCGCCCGGAGGAGGACCTCTTCGCCGTCAACGCCACGTCCTCGGATGCCGAGGTGGCGGCCGCGCTGGTGCGCACCGCCGGTCGGCTGGCCGCGCGGATGCGATCGACCGGGCTGACGGTCGAGGAGAAGACCAGCATCAGCGACGTCGTCTCGGACGCCGACAAGGCGGCCGAGGGTCTGATCGTCGAACGGCTCGCGGCCATCCGCCCCGGCGACGGGGTGGTCGGCGAGGAGGGCGCGGCCGCGCCGGGCGCCCGGACCTGGGTGATCGACCCGGTCGACGGCACCTACAACTTCGTCTCCGGCCTGCCCGCCTGGTGCTCGGCGCTGGCCCTGACCGACGGCCCCGCGGCCGGCGGGGAGCTGGTGCTCGGCGCGATCTACCAGGCGACCACCGACGAGCTGTGGGTCGGCGGCCCGACGGTGCCGCCCACGCTGAACGGCACACCGCTGCCCCGCCTGGCCGATCGGGAGCTGCGCGAGGTGGCGATCACCACCTACCTGCACCCGCCCCGGCTGCTCGACCTGCGCCTGCGGGACGGCCTGGTCCGGGCCATCGCGGGCGCCGCCACCGTGCGCATCATCGGCTCCGGATCGATCGAGCTGGCTGCTGTCGCCGCCGGCCGGCTCGGGGTGTGGCTGCACGCCGACCCGCCCCTGTGGGACTGGCTGCCCGGCGCGGCCCTGGTCACCGGCGTCGGCGGGGTCACCGAGACCTTCGAGTACGCCGGTCACCGCTGGCACGTCGCGGGACCGCCGACCGCGGTCGCCCAGACCGTGGCCGCGGTGCTCGGATCCGGCTGACGGCTCACTGCGCCGCGGCCTCGTCGGCCGCGAAACTGACCTCGGCGGTCCGCACCACGCACGCGGTCCGACCGGGCGCGGTCTGATCGTTCCAGTACAGATTGGTGTGCGCGATCACCGCCGCCGGGGGCGGCGCGCCCCATTCGGTCAGGTCCTCGGTGGTGTGCGCGTCGCCGACCAGGGTGGCGTCGTACCCCCGGACGAACGCGCCGTGCAGGGTCGAGCGGACGCAGGCGTCGGTCTGCGCGCCGGTGACGATCAGCCGCCCGACGCCCAGGCCGGCCAACACCTGCTCCAGCGGGGTGTCCTCGAACGAGTCGCCGTACCGTTTGTGCACCAGCGGCTCCTCGTCGGCCCGAATCAGTTCGGGCACGTACTCCCAGGCCGGCGTGTCCGGCGCCAGCTGCGCACTGGCGTGCTGGATCCAGACGACCGGGACCTGCTCGGCGCGGGCCCGCTCGACCAGCCGGTTGATGTTGGCCACCACCTCGTCACGGCGGTGGCTGCCGTTGACGACGCCGTTCTGCACGTCGATGACCATCAGCGCGGTGTTCGGGCGATCGCTCAATGTCGTCATGCCGACCACCGTAGAACCAGCCTCTGACAGTCCCCCTCGAACCGGGGTGCGACGATCGGCTCGTGGAGACCGCCCTATCGATCCTCGCGTTGATTGCCACCGTGACCGCGGCCAGTGTGATCGCCCGGCGTGTCGGCGTGCCGGCGCCGCTGCTGCTGGTGGTGATCGGCATCGGGGCATCGTTCCTGCCGTTCGTCGACCCCATCGAACTCAGCCCGGAACTGGTGCTCGTCGGATTGCTGCCACCACTGCTGTACTCGGCGTCGATCCGGACCTCACTGGTGGACATCAGGGCCAACCGACGGGCGATCGCCTGGCTGGCGGTCGGGCTCGTCATCGCGACCACCCTGATCGTCGGGTTCGTGGCCTGGTTGCTCATTCCGATCCCGCTGGCCGCGGCGTTCGCCTTCGGTGCAGTGGTGGCACCGCCGGACGCGGTCGCCGCCACCGCCATCGCCCGACGGATCGGCCTGCCGCGCCGGGTGGTGACGACCCTGGAGGGGGAGTCGCTGCTCAACGACGCGACCGCACTGGTGGCGCTGCGCACGGCGATCGTGGCCATCGGTGCGACGGTCAGCGTGTGGAGCGTCGGCCTGAACTTCCTGTGGGCGGCGGCCGGGGGAGCGGCGATCGGCTTCGCGGTCGCGCTGGTGCTCGCGCTGATCCGCCGCAAGATCAAGGACCCGCTGATCGACACCACGGTGTCGCTGATGGCCCCGTTCCTGGCCTACCTGCCCGCCGAGGAGGTACACGCGTCCGGGGTGATCTCGGTGGTCACGGCGGGCCTGGTGCTCGGCCACAAGGCGCCGATCATCCAGGACGCGACCTCTCGGATGAACGAGCGGATCAACTGGGAGACGATCCAGTTCCTGCTGGAGAACACGGTGTTCCTGCTCATCGGCCTGCAGGTGCAGCGCATCGTGGAGGGCATCGGGGGGTCGTCGCTGTCCGGTTGGACGATCGCCACCTTCTGTGTCGGCATGCTCGCCGCGGTGATCCTGGTCCGGCCGCTCTGGGTGTTTCCGGTCGGCCTGCTCCTGGTCCGGCCACGGGGCACCACCGACCCCGACTTCTCCTGGCGGACCACCGCGGTGGTGTCCTGGGCGGGCATGCGCGGGGTGGTGACCCTCGCCGCCGTCTTTGTCGTGCCCGCAACCGTGCCCAACGTGCAGGTCCTGGTGCTCGGCGCGTTCGTGGTCACCGCGGGCACCCTGCTGATCCAGGGACTGTCCCTGCCCTGGCTGGCCCGCCGGCTCCGGGTCCGCGGCCCCGACGCCCGGGAGGACGCCCTGACCGAGGCCACGGTCCTGATGACCACCGTCGAAGCCGGCCGTCACGAACTCGACCGGATCGCCACCGCGGAGGACGACGAGGAAGTGATCCGGATCCTGCGGGCCCGCGGCGAATCACGTCTCAACGCCGTCTGGGAGCGCCTGGGCAACACCGACACCGGGGAGACACCCAGCGAGCAGTACCGGCGACTGCGTACCGCGATGCTGGCCGCCGAACGCGCCGAGGTGCTGCGGATCCGCAAGGCCGGCGAGGTCGACTCCGACGTGCTCGCCGAGGTGATGGACACGCTGGACGTCGAGGAATCGATGATCGATCGGCGCGGGTCCCGCGCCGAATCGTCCTCCGACCTCACCCTGGTGACCCCGGAGCGCACCGCGAACCTCTGTGTGGACCTGGACGACGCTCCGGACTCGGCGACGCCGCTGACCCCGGACGGGTGCGGGGACTGCTTCCGCGAGGGCACCCGGTGGGTGCACCTGCGGCTGTGTCTGAACTGCGGCAACGTCGGCTGCTGCGACTCGTCGGTGAGCCGGCACGCGGAACGCCACTTCCATCGCACCGGCCATCCGGTGATGCGCAGCTTCGAGCCCGACGAGGCCTGGCGCTGGTGCTACGTCCACGAGGTGCTGGGCTGACCCGGTGTCACTCGTCGACGACCGGCACCGGCGGTTCGGCCTCTTCCGGCAGGACATCCAAGGGGTGGGCGAGTTCGTCCGGACCCAGCTTCGCGATCCACAGGGTGCCAAGGGCCAGCACGACCGGCACCAGTCCGGCGACCAGGAACGCGGGGGCGATCCCGACGGCGTCACCGAACGGTCCGGCCAGCGCCATGGACAACGGCATCAACGCGAGCGAGACGAAGAAGTCCAGGCTGGACACCCGGCCCAGCAGGGCCGGCGGCACCCTCCGCTGCAGCAGTGTGCCCCAGAGCACCTGCGCGGCGGAGAAGATGAAGCCGGTGACGAACAGCGCCACCACCATCACCGCCAGCGAGCCGGTCAGCCCGACGATCGCCAGGGGCAGCGAGCCGACGCCCCAGCCGAGGATCATCAGGGTCAGGTAGCGGCGGGGGAGCCGGATGCTGGCCGCCGCGAGCGATCCGGCCGCGCCGCCGATGCCGAACGCCGCCAACGCCACGGCGAACGCGCCCGGCCCTCCGCCGGTCTGGTCCTTCACCGCGAAGGGCAGCAGCACCTCGACCGGCCCGACCACCATCAGCACCAGCAGGGTCGCGAACAGCAGCGTGGTCAGCAACCAACGAGTGCGGACCATGTAGGCGAAGCCGTCGCGGACGTCGGTCAGCGCGCTGCGCAGCGGGTGGACGTCGGGGTCCAGGTCGCGGCGCACCGGGGTGGTCCGCATCGCCCAGAGCGCCGCCGCCGTGCCGATCTGCAGGAGCGCGATCACGGCGAAGGCGACGCCCGGCGACCAGGCGGCGATGAGCAGTCCCGCCAGCCCGGGGCCCAACCCCTGCATGATCGTGGGTCGCAGGGTGCCCTCGATGCCGTTCGCGGCCAGCAGTTCGTCGGCGTCCACGATGGCGGGCAGCCAAGCCGAATAGGCCGGGTAGAAGAAGCCGTCGGCAATGCCGAGCACCAGCCCGATCACCGCCAGATGCCACACCTGGACGACACCGGTCAGGGCCAGGATGGCGGCCATGGCGAACCCGGCGCCCCGGACGGCCTCGACCACCAGCAGGATCTTGCGCTGCGGGACCCGGTCCGCGACCACGCCACCGACCAGCACGGACAACGTCAGGCCCAGGCTGGAGCCGAAGGCGACCAGGGAAAGGTCCGACGCGCTCCCGCCCAACTGGATGACCTGCCAGACCGAGGCCACCAGCCAGATGCCGACACTGAACAGAGAACAGGCCAGGGCCGTGGTCAGCCATCGGTACTGCAGGTTCCGGAACGGACGCAACGACCGGGGCAGCCGCGTCTTCCGCTGTTCGCGGTCGGGCGTGCGGCGCTCGGACATGACTTGCGTCTCCTGACTCGGTGATGGGACAACCCGTCCGGCCGACGGGCGTCCTCGATGCTGCCCGATGATCCGACCTCGATCCACCGCTTTCTCGGCCGGAGCAATCGGCGACGGGTCGTCGGCCGGAGATCCCGGTCACAGACACGCGACGCGTGAGGCGCGGCTCCCCGGCCCCGCCGGTCGCGATGACTAGCATCGATGCTTGCCGGACGGATGATCCAATTTCGCGCCGCGAGCGCGCGAAACCATTGCAGCACAGCATGGTTGCGGCTGCCGACGATCCAGAGGGTGTGGCGAGATGCTCCGCACGGGACCGCAGTGGCTGATGCCGAAACTGCGGCAGATGACCGCGGCCGTCCGTCCCGCCGCGCCGGATCGGTTGTCGACCGTGTTGCCGGGCCGACCCCGACCGATCCGCTCGACCGAGCCCGGCCGGTGGATCCACCGACGATTCCGCGGCGACGAGGGCGCCCGCGAGTACGACGTGTACCTGCCGTCCGGGTTGTCGTCCGGTGACCGGGTTCCGATGCTGTTGCTGCTGCACGGATGTCAGCAGCGGTCGGTCGACTTCGCGGAGGAATCCGGATTTGTCGCCGCCGCCGACCGTGACGGCTTCCTGGTGGTGGCGCCGAGGCAGGACCGCCAGCACCAGTTGCAGCGGTGCTGGCGCTGGTACGAGACCGAGCACCAGGATCGGGGGCGGGGTGAACCGGCGATCCTGGCCGCCCTGGTCGAAGAGGTGTCCGCCGAGGACGCGCTGTGGCGGGTGGACCGCCGCCGGGTCTACGCCGCCGGGCTGTCGGCCGGCGGGGCGATGTCGCTGATCCTGGCCACCACATACCCGGACGTGATCGCCGCGGCGGGCGTACACTCGGCCACCGCCTACCGCAGCGCCTCCCAGGGATTCAACGCACTGGGCGCGATGGCCGCGCACGGCACCATGCCCGCCCACGACCTGATCGGCGGCGAGATGGCGCCGGTGGTGCTGATTCACGGCACCAACGATCCGGTGGTACGCGCGCCCAACGCGGACCGCATCGTCGACCAGTGGCTCGGCTCGCGGGACTCGCAGCGGCTGACCGGGCTGGACCGGGTACGGCCGCTGGCCACCACCCGCGCACTGGAGGTGGACGGGCGGCGGTGCATCCGCACCCGCTGGTACACCGCACGCGGCCGTCGGGTGCTGGAGTACTGGCGCATCGACGGGCTGCGGCACGCCTGGTCGGGGGGCCACCGCAAGGGCACTTTCATCGACATCAAGGGGCCGCGGGCGGCTGAGGTGATGATGTCGTTCTTCCAGCGCCACAAGCTGCCGCACGCCTCGATCAGGACCGCCGAGCGCGACGAACCGTTGGTGCGGCAGCCGATGATCTGGTTCGAGGACGCGGACTGAGCCTGCCCCATGGAGGCGGCGCGGACTGGAACGGCGTGCCCGGTCCCTCGCTGCGGCCCCACACGACCCGATGTTCCGCACGCCCCTGCCGTGGGCTGGCGCCGAGGTGGGGGCGGCGCGGCCCATCCGATGGCCGCGGAATTTCGGCCGGTGTCACGCCCGCCGATCTTCCGCAGGTCCACCTCAGCGCGGGGCGCCATCGGTCCGACCCAAATCTGAGTCAAATATTCTTGACATCATGTCCTTCTCGCTTTACATTCGGAGATGTCAAAGATTCTGTACATCGGGGGTCCGGATGCCAATCGCCCAGAAGCGCGCGTGGGTCATGATGATCGCCAGCGCGCTGGCCTACCTGGTCTACGTCGTCCTCGTGGCCACGAACCTGAGTGACCCGATGGCGGACACCCCGTACGTCGCCCCGCTGCTGTGGACGGTCGGCGGCAGTGTGGCCGCGACCGTCGTCGCCGAGATCGTGATCGCGTCGACGTCCGGCCGGCAGGGCCGGGCGGCCACCCGCACCGACGAGCGGGACCGTGAGATCGACCGGTTCGGCGACCATGTCGGGCAGGCGTTCATCATCATCGGCGCCTTGGCCGCGCTGGTCATGGTCATGCTCGAATGGCCGTACTTCTGGATCGCGAACGTCATCTATCTGGCATTCGTGCTCTCGGCGGTGCTCGGGTCGGCCGCCCGACTGGCCGCTTATCGACAGAACTTCCAGCCGTGGTGAAGCCCACCCGCGTGACGAATTCCGTTCGCGGCCTTCGGTTCCGGGCCGACGAGATGACCCAGGCCGAGCTCGCCGACCGGATCGGCGTGACCCGGCAGACGGTGATCGCCATCGAGCAGGGCCGGTACTCGCCGTCGTTGGAGATGGCGTTCCGCATCGCCCACGTCTTCGGCGTCGGACTCGACGACGTCTTCCAGTACACCCCTGATCAGGAGCCGCAGGAGCAACCATGAAAGCGATCGTGCAGCACCGCTACGGCGGCCCGGAGACCCTGGAGCACGCCGAGATCGACGCGCCGGACGTCGGTGCCGACGACGTCCTGATCCGGGTCCGGGCGGCCGCGGTGGATGCCGGGGTCCGGCACCTGATGACCGGCACACCCTGGCTGATCCGCCCGGTGATGGGACTACGCGGCCCCCGTCAGCAGGTGCCCGGCATCGACGCCGCCGGCACGGTGGAGGC
>Ga0164241_10004058_pt1 | contig 14387 bp, 10 predicted proteins | sample OricomyardsoilBY_FD_108780 | JGI IMG/M metagenome (GOLD analysis project Ga0164241, IMG submission 108780) | Backyard soil microbial communities from Emeryville, California, USA - Original compost - Back yard soil (BY) | ecosystem: Environmental > Terrestrial > Soil > Unclassified | place: USA...
CATCGTCGTCGGGGGCGGTTCGGCGGGCTGCGCGCTGGCCGGACGGCTGTCCGCCGACGAGTCGTGCACCGTCCTGCTGCTCGAGGCCGGCGGCGGCCGGCGTCGCCCGGAATCGATGGTGCCCGCCCTGTACTCGCGGATGTTCCGGACGACCGCGGACTGGGCCTACCGGACCGAGCCGCAGCCCGAACTGAACCGTCGCCGGTTGTTCTGGCCGCGCGGGCGGCTGCTCGGCGGCAGCTACGCGATGAACGACATGGTCTACGTCCGGGGCAACGTCGCCGACTTCGACGGCTGGGCGGCCGCCGGCAACCCCGGCTGGGACCACGACTCGCTGTTGCCGCACTTCCGCGCGGCCGAGACGCAGCTGTGGGGACCGGGCGGGCCGGACGCCGAGAACCGCTGGCTGGCCCCGCGGACCGCGGACTTCCTGACCGCCGCCGAGCGGGCCGGCCTGACCCGCAACGACGGGTTCAACGGCGCCGTCCAGGACGGGGCGGGGCGTCACCAGGTCGCCCAGCGCCGGGGACGCCGGGTCAGTGCCGCCGACGCGTACCTGCGCCCGTCGGGCTCGCGCGGGAACCTCACGATCGTGACCGGTGCACGGGTCACCGGCCTCGTCCACTGCGGCTCCCGGGTGGTCGGCGCCCGGTGGGTGCGCCGCGGCCAGACCGAACACGCCCGGGCGACCGGCGAGGTGGTACTGACCGGCGGCGCGATCAACACCCCCGCCCTGCTGATGGCCTCGGGCATCGGCGACGCGACCGACCTGCGGCGGCTCGGCATTGAGGTGCGGATGGACCTGCCCGGCGTCGGCCGGAACCTGCAGGACCACCTGATGGTGCCGGTCTGCTGGCGCTCGGCCGAGCCGACCAGCCTGATCGACGGCCGCCGGCCCCGGTGGATCGCCGAGTACCTGCGGCATCGGCGGGGTCCACTGGCCTCCAACGTCGGGCAGGCCGGGGCATTCGTCCGCAGCCGGCCCGGGCTGGCCGCGCCCGACCTCCAGCTGGCGTTCGCGCCAGTGCTGCTGGACGGGCTCCGGGCCGAACGGGTCGTCGAGCCCACCGAGCACGGCTACTCGATCGGCGCGATCCTGCTGCGGCCGGGCAGCCGCGGCCGGATCACGCCGGGGTCGAAGGATCCGTCGGCCCGGCCGGTCATCGACCCCGGGTATCTCGCCGACCCGGCCGACCTGGCCACGCTGGTGCGCGGGGTCCGGCTGGCCCTGCGGATCGGGGCCGAGTGGCCGCTGGCGGGAGCGGCCCGGGCGGCGCACCCGCTGGGCGCGGCGTCCGACGCCGCCGTCGAGCGGTTCATCCGGGCCAACGTCGACACCATGTTCCACCCGGTCGGCACCTGCCGGATGGGCCCGTCATCGGACCCCGATTCGGTGGTCGACGCGACGCTCGCCGTGCACGGCGTCGAGGGCCTGCGGGTGGCCGACGCGTCCGTCATGCCGACGATCACCCGGGGCAACACCAACGCCCCGGTCACCGTCATCGCCGAGAAGGCCGCCACCCTCATCCTGACCGGCCGCACACCCGCACGGATCAACTCCGCCGGCGCGGACGAAGTCGCACCGATCGTGACGGGTGAACAGCAGGCCAACGACTTCGTCCGCGCGTCCGGTGGGGGTGGGTCGGCATGACGGCGTTCGACCCGGCGGACTTCCGCGCCGTGCTGGGCCGGTTCGTCACGGGGGTGACCGTGGTGACCGTGCGGGACCGGCAGGGTCCGCACGGCGTCACGGTCAACTCGTTCACCTCGCTGTCGCTGGATCCGCCGATGATCCTGGTGTGCCTGCGCCGCACCGGACGCAGCGCCGCCACGCTCCGCCGGTCCGCGCACTTCGGGGTGAGCATCCTGGGCGCCGAGCAGGAAGACCTGGGCCGCTTCTTCGCCCGGGCCGACCGGCCCAGCGGGGCCGGCGCGTTCGACGACGTCCCCCACCGCGCCGGCATCGACGGCGTCCCGCTGATCCAGGGGGCCGCGGCGCAGCTGGAATGCCGGGTCCGGCAGCGCATCCGCGCCGGTGACCACCTGATGTACGTGGGCGAGGTGGTCGGCCTGCACGTGGACGGCGCCGTCGACTCGTTGGCCTTCCACCGCGGCCGCTTCCTGTCCGTTGCCTGAGCAAGCCCGTCGGTGGAACGATCCCCGTGCCGGCCGCGTTGATACTGCGGGTACCCCGAGTGAGAAATCAGGGTTGTCACCTGAGGCGATCCCAGGTCCGGGAGCGGACAGTGGATGGTGCAGGAGGACATCACCGGGGGCCGCCCGGGACCGGCCGGCAGCTGTGGAGGAGTTTCGATGGACAAGTTCTTGAAGATCGTGGGCGCGGTCGTGGTGATCTGGATCGGCATCAGCCTGGTGCTGTGGCTGATCGGCAAGACCATCGGCCTGCTGTTCTGGGTTGCCGTGATCGGCGGCGGCATCTGGGCCGTCGCGGCCATCAACAACAAGCGCAAGAACCAGGTCGGCTACCGACGCTGACCACGAAACGGCGGATGACCCTCGGGGGCGTCCGCCGTTCTCGTCGGCCGCGGCCGGGCGGTCAGCTCTCGGCCAGCCGGGGCGGGAAGCCGCCGGTGGCGATCGGGGACCAGCGGGTCGGGGTGATCCGGATCAGGCACTTGCCCTGGTCGACCATGGCTTGCCGGTACTCGTCCCAGTCCGAGTGCTCGCCGGAGATGCAGCGAAAGTAGTCGACCAGGGGCTCGATCGCCTCGGGGATGTCCAGCACCTCGGCGTCCCCGTCGATCTGCACCCACGCCGCGCCGAAGTCGTCGGACAGCACCAGGACGGAGGCCGTCCCGGCGCGGCGGGCGTTGCGCGACTTGGCCCGCTCGGGGTAGCTGGCGATCACCACCCGCCCCTGCGGGTCGATACCGGCCGTCACCGGCGACGCCTGCACCGATCCGTCGGCGCGGGTGGTCAGCAATACCTGGTGGTGCCGGGTCCGGGCGAAGTCGAGCATCTCGTCGCGGTCGACGCTGCGCGCGGTGGCGATGGTCCTGGGCATGATCCCTCCCTGATCGAGCGACGTCAGGACGATCCTGCCAGCAACGTCGACGTGGTGGCGGCACCCCGATCCTGTCGCCGCGACCCCGGTGGGGTCGACCGGCGCGAACGGGAAGGGGTGGACCGGGAGTGGCCGGGCCTGGTGCTGACCCTGCGGTGCTGGTCGGCGGATGGGCGTGCCATGCTCGGTACCATGCGCTTCACGGCGCCGATCCGGCCGGGTCCCAACCCGTACGTCGAGGTGCCGGCCGCGGTCAGTTCGGCATTCGCGCCCCTGGCGAGGGCGGGACGGATCACGGTCGACGGCCTGCTGAACGGTGCCTCGGTGCGCGGCACGCTGATGCCCACGAGCGGCGCCGGGCACCGGCTGTACATCAACGGCGGAATGCGGGCGGCGGCCGGTGTCCGTGCCGGCGACACCGTGATCATCGACCTGACCGCGCACCCTCCCGATGAGCTGTCCGTCCCCGACGACCTGGCGGAGGGACTGGCCGCGGCGGGCGCGAGAGCGGCGTTCGACTCGCTCGAGTCTGCCCATCGACGCGAACTGCAACGCTATGTCGACGATGCGCGCTCGCCGGCGACCCGCGCCGCGCGGATCGCCGGCATCGCGCAGCATGCGCTGGCGCCCGCTCGGCCCAGCCGGCGGCAGCCGATCCGGCGCCCGCTGTGGACCTGCCCGGCCTGTGGCAACCAGTTCACCACCCGCAACCAGTTCCACTCGTGCGCGCGGCACTCACTGGAGGACGTGTTCGACCGGCGGCCCCCGGCGATGCGGGAACTGTTCGACGCCGTGCACGAGGTGGTCCGCTCGTTCGGGGCGGTGTCGGTGGTCTGCTACCAGGACAGCGTCGCGTTCATGGTGCGGGCCCGGTTCGCCGGCGTGGTCCCCCGGCAGCGGTGGGTCAATCTGCAGCTCTGGTTGCCCCGGCGGGTGGACAGCACTCGCTTCGCCAGGATCGAGACCCTCACCCCGAACACGAACATCCACACCGTCCGGCTGCACGGGGTGGTCGACCTTGATGCTCAGCTGCGGGGGTGGCTCGCCGAGGCCTATGCCGTCGGCGCGGGCATCGCTGATCCGCGCGGGCGTCATTGATCCGCGCGGCACTGTGGGGCTGAGGGCAGGCTTGGCTTGCTGGAAAAGTGCAGGTCAAACGGTCAAGCTGAGCCATATGAGCGAGACCGAGCAGACCCGGACCGGGAACCTGGAGCCGCACGACGCGGGCCTGGCCAGCCGGCTGAACTGGCTGCGGGCCGGCGTGCTGGGCGCCAACGACGGGATCGTGTCGACCGCCGCCATCGTGCTCGGTGTGGCCGGAGCCACCGACAACCGCGGGTCGATCATCCTGGCCGGCATCGTCGGCATGATGGCCGGCGCCATGTCGATGGCGGCCGGCGAGTACGTCTCGGTGTCGACCCAGCGCGACACCGAGAAGGCGATGCTGGACAAGGAGCGGCGCGAACTGGCCGAGACCCCCGACGAGGAGTTGGCCGAACTGGCCGGCTTCTATACGGCCAAGGGCATCGAGCCGGAGCTGGCCCAGGAGGTCGCCGAGCAGCTCACAGCCAAGGACGCGCTGCGCGCGCACGCCGAGGTGGAACTCGGCCTGGACCCGGACGAGCTGACCAACCCCTGGCAGGCGGCCGGGGCCAGCTTCCTGGCGTTCGTCGTCGGGGCGTCCGTCCCGCTGCTGGGCGTGGTGATCGCGCCGGCCGCGTGGATCACCGTCGTCGCGGTGGCGCTTGCGCTCGCCGTCACCGGTTCGGTCAGCGCCCGGCTCGGCTCCGCCCCGGTGCCCCGGGCGGTGCTGCGCAACGTCGCCGGTGGCCTGCTGGCGATGGGTGTCACCTACCTGCTCGGCACCCTGGCCGGCGGTCTGATCGACTGACCGTCACCGGCCCGGTCGGATCGGCGCAATCACTCGCCCGGACGGCCCACAGGTCGTAGGGTGATGTCCGCACGCCTGGGGCGGTGCGCCGCGTTCCCGCTTCACCGAGAGCCGACCCCGGCGGCCCGGTCACTCCTGCCCGCGGAGGACGCATGCCTGCACCCATCACCGTCGATCGACTCCCCGGGCCGCACGGCGTTCCGGTGCTGGGAAACCTGTTGGACCTGAACAACCCTCACCCGATCGACACGCTGATCGGGTGGGCCCGCGAGTTCGGCCCGATCTACCGGCTGAGTGTGCCCGGCACCACCCGCGTCGTCGTGTCCGGCGCCGACCTGATGCCGGACATCTGCGACGACGACCGCTTCGACAAGCAGCTCGGCCCCGGGCTGGTGGCCGCCCGCGGCACCCAGACCCCCGGGCTGTTCCTGAGCGAGACGAACGACCCGCTGTGGCGGCGGGCGCACAACATCCTGATGGCGCCGTTCAGCCAGTCGAGCATGCGTGGCTACCTGCCGCGGATGGTCGACATCGCCGGCCAGTTGATGGACAAGTGGTCGCGGCTCAACCCGGACGACGAGGTGAACGTGCCGCAGGACGTGACGGCGCTCACCCTGGACACCATCGCACTGTGCGGTTTCGACTACCGGTTCAACTCGCTGTACCGGGATACCCCGCACCCGTTCGTCGCCGCCATGGTGCGCAACCTGGTGGAGGCGCAGAAGGAGGCAAAGGAGCTACCGATCCAGCGCAAGTTGCGGGTGCAGGCCCGTCGGCGCGCCCGGGAGGACCAGGAGTTCCAGATCAACCTGGTCAAGGGGTTGATCGCGGACCGCCGCCGGCAGGGTGACGCCGCCGACAACACCGATCTGCTCGGCCGGATGCTGACCGGGGTCGACAAGTCGAGCGGGGAGAAACTGCCCGACGACAACATCATCGCCCAGTGCCTGACGTTCCTGGTGGCCGGTCACGAGACGACCAGCGGGCTGCTCTCGTTCGCCATCCACTACCTGATGAAGAACCCGCAGTTCATCCGCACCGCGCGGGAGCAGATCGACGACGTGCTCGGGGACTCGAACACCCCGACCTACGAGCAGGTGCACCGGCTCACGTATGTGCGGCAGATCCTGGACGAGTCGCTGCGGCTGTGGCCGACCGCGCCGATGTTCACCCGGGCGCCCGACAATGACACCGTCATCGGTGGGAAGTACCTGCTGCCCAAGGGAATCGGGGTGTCGGTGCTGCTGCCGATGCTGCACCGGGACCGCAGCGTGTGGGGAACCGACGCCGAGGACTTCAACCCAGGACACTTCGATCCCGAGCGGTTCGCACAGGTGCCGCCGCTGGCCTACCGGCCGTTCGGCACGGGCCTGCGGGCCTGCATCGGGCGGCAGTTCGCCCTGCAGGAGGCAACCCTGGTGCTGGGCATGCTGCTGCAGCGGTTCGACGTCATCGACCACCGGAACTATCAGTTGCACACCCGGGCCACGCTGACCGTCAAGCCCGAGGACATGTGGATCCAGGTGCGGCCGCGGGTGGACCGCCCGCTCGTCCACCGGGCAACCACCAAGGAGCCGACGAGCGCAGTCGAGGCGCAATCGACTGCGGTCGGGAACGCCCACGGCACCCCGCTGCTCGTGCTGTTCGGGTCGAACCTGGGCACCGCCGAGGGCATCGCCAACAAACTCGGCCGGGAGGGTGGCGACCGCGGCTACCAGGTCACCGTCGCCGCCCTCGACGACCACGGCACCGACCTGCCCACCGACGGCGCGGTGCTGGTGGTCTGCGCGTCGTACAACGGCGAACCACCGGAGAACGCCGTCGCCTTCGTCGACAAGCTGCGCAACCGGGCGGTGCCGGTCGGCGCCTACGGCGGAGTGAAGTTCGCCGTGTTCGGTTGCGGCGACACCGACTGGGCGGCCACCTACCAGGCCGTGCCGATGCTGCTGGACGCCGAGCTGGCCCGGCTCGGTGGCACCCGGATCCACCCGCGCGGCGCCGGTGACGCGCAGGCCGACTTCGACGGGCAGTACCGGGCCTGGCACGCCGAGCTGTGGCCCGACGTCGCCGCCGCGCTCGGCCTGTCCGAACAGGTCACCCAGACCGCGGCCGGAGGGCCGCGGCTGACGATCGCCACGGTCAACCGGCAGCTGACCAATCCGGTGATCGTCTCGTACGACGCGATGCCCACCCTGGTCACCCGCAACGTCGAGCTGACCGCGAACGGCGCGCCCGGGGTCCGGTCGACCAGGCACGTGGAGGTCGCGTTGCCGGCCGGTCTGACCTACCGCGCCGGTGACCACCTGGGGGTGCTGCCGCGCAACAGCCTGGCCCAGATCCGCCGGGTGATGCGGCGTTTCGGCCTGGACATGGGTACCTACGTGACGATCACCGCGAACAGCGGGACGCACACCCACCTGCCGGTTGACGAGCCGGCGCCGTTGCTCGGCGTGCTCGGCAGCTGCGTGGAAATACAGGCCCGCGCGACCCGCGCCGATATCGAGGTGCTGGCCGACCACACCGACGATCCGGACCAGCGGGCCGCCCTGCGGGCGCTCACCGCGGACGACGAGCGCTACCGGTCGCAGGTGCGGGAACCGAACCTGTCGGTGCTCGACCTGCTGGACCGGTATCCGGCCTGCGCGGTGCCGTTCCCGGTGTTCCTGGACCTGCTGCCGGCGCTGGCCCCGCGGTACTACTCGATCTCGTCGTCGCCGGCCGCGAGCCCGGACGCGATCGCCGTGACCGAGGGAGTGCTGGCGTCGCCGGCCCGGTCGGGCGCCGGGGCGTTCAACGGGGTGTGCTCGACCTACCTGGCTTCCATGGAGCCCGGCAGCACGGTGTTCGTGTTCACCCGGGAGCCGACCATCCCGTTCCGGCCGCCGGCCGACCCGTCGGTGCCGATGATCATGGTGGGCGCCGGTACCGGCCTCGCCCCGTTCCGCGGATTCCTGCAGGAGCGGGCCGCGCAGCGGGCGGGCGGCGCGACGCTCGCCCCGTCGCTGCTGTTCTTCGGCTGCCGGACCCGGCACGACCGGCTCTACGCCGACGAGCTCGAGTCGGCCGCGGCGACCGCGAATGTGCGTACCTACACGGCGTTCTCGCGGGAGCCGGGGCAGGAGCGGCGGTACGCGCAGCACGAGATGCTGGCTCACGCCGACGAGATCCTCTCGCTCATCGATGCCGGCGCGGTCGTGTACGTTTGCGGGAACGCGCGCACCTTGGCCCCGGGCGTGCGGGCCACGCTCACCCGGATCGCCGCGGACCGGCAGGGTCTGGGCGGCGCGGCGGCCGACGACTGGCTCACCGGCCTGCGCCGCGACCACCGCTACCTGGAGGACATCTGGGGCGCGAACTGAGCCCCGCTCCTCCAATGGTGTTGATCATGCAGTAAGTGTTCTTCTGAGCGCTCAGAAGAACACCTTTTGCATGATCAACACCAATGGGGGTGGGTCTCAGGCTCAGTCGATCAGCCAGGTGTCCTTCGACCCGCCGCCCTGCGACGAGTTCACCAGCAGCCCTTCGGATTCCAGCGCCACCCGGGACAGTGCGACGTCCGGTATCACGACCGAGCCGTCCCGGCCGGCCAGCGCGAACACCCGCAGGTCCACGTGCCGGGGCCGCAGACCCTCGGCGGTCAGCGTGGGGTGCGCGGAGAACCGGATGACCTCCTGCGCGATGAACCGGTGCGGCGCCGCCGCCACCTGCTCGAGCATCGCGGTGACCTCCGGCTCGGTCAGGTCGGGGCCGATCATCACCCCGGACCCGCCGGACCCGTCGACGGGCTTGACGACCAGCTCGGCCAGCCGGTCCCGGACACCCTCGTACTGCCCGGGGTGGGCCAGCACCCAGGTGCCGACGTCACCGATCAGCGGCTCCTCACCCAGGTAGAAGCGGATCATCGGGTGCACGAACGCGTAGACCGCCTTGTCGTCGCCGACGCCGTTGCCGGGGACGTTGGCCACCGACACCGTGCCGGCCCGGCAGGCCGCGACCAGCCGCTCGTTCACCGCGGCGTCCACCGGGTCGCCGGCGATCAGCTCGTCGTCACCGAGCCGGCGGTACAGCACGTCGACCGGCATCGCCGCCCCGTCCACCGTCGCGGTCACCCCTGTCCCGTCGAAGGACAGGTCGGCGGGGGTGACGACGGGCACGCCCATCAGCTCGGCCAGCAGCCGGTGCTCGTACCAGGCCGAGTTCCGCGGACCGTCGGACAGCACGGCCACCTGCGGGACGTCCCGTGGGCACCGGGGCGCCGCGGCCTGCCTCAACGCGTGGAGCAGGTCCGCCCCGACGGTCTCCGGTGACCGCAGGCCCGGCCAGGGGTGCAGCGCGGGCAGCGACGCGGCGGCGGTGCGCCGGTTGGCCACCGCGTAGGCGAGTCCGGACGGCACCCGCAGGTTGTCCTCGAGGACCACCCACTCGCCGTGCGGTGCGTGCAGCAGGTCGAAGCCGACGACGGTCGCCCGGGGTCGACCGCCGGGGGCGAGATCGGCGGCCGCGGGCAGGAATCCGGGGCACTCCCGGACCACCGACGCCGGGATGACGCCCTCCTGGACGATCCGCATCGATCCGTAGACGTCGTCCAGGAAGGCGGTCAGGGCCCGGGCCCGCTGGGCCAGGCCCGCGCGGATCGCGGTCCAGTCGTCGAGGCCGATGACCCGGGGGATGGGGTCGAGCGGGAACGGCTGCTCGGTGAGCACCCCGTCGATCTCGGCGATGAACGAGATGCCCTCGGCCATTCGGCGCCGGTCCAGATCCTTCGCCGTCACCCGCAGGCCGTCGATGCCGCCCGGGGTCAGCGCCTCGACGATGGCCGTGTACCCGGGCCGGACCGTCCCGTCCTCGGCGACGGCCTCGTCCAACGGTCCCGGCCGATAGCCGGCCAGCAGCTCCGAGCGCTCGGTCATCGCCCCGCCCACCGCAGATGCCACTGCACGATGCCCTCCGTCGAGGCGATCCGGCCCTCGCGTCCCACGATGGTGTGGCCTTCCCCGGGCAGCAGCATGAGTTCGGTCGGCACCCCCGCCTCGGCGAGGGCGCGCGCGGCCTGCACCGATTCGATGACCGGCACGTTGGTGTCACTCTCGCCGTGCATGAAGAACGTGGGTATCCGCATCCGGTCGAATCGAACCAGCGGGGACAGTTCACGCAGGAGCTGGGCGTCGGTGACGGGGTCGCCGTACTCGGTGACGGACGCGGCCGCCATCCAGGGCTCGGTGTGTTGGAAGAAGGTGCGCAGGTCGGACATGCCGGCGTGGCTGGATCCCGACGCGAACAATTCGGGGAAGCGGGTCAGCGAGATCATGGCCAGGTAGCCGCCGTAGGACCAGCCGTGCACGCCGATGTGGCCGGCCGCGGCCAGGCCCTGGTCGACCAGGTGGTCGACGGTGGCCTTCACGTCCCGGAACGACGACTCCCGACGGTGCAGGTCGTCCATCGTCTCGAAGCTGGCGCCGTACCCGGTGGAGCCGCGGACGTTCGGTGCGAACACCAGGATTCCCGCGGCGACCAGCGATTGCACCAGGATCGAGAATGCCGGCCGTTCCTCGGCTTCCGGGCCGCCGTGCAGCAGGATGACCGTGCGGAAGGGTGGCTCACCGGGCGGCCGGTAGAGCAGGCCGTGCAGCGTCAGCCCGTCGCCCGCCGGATACCGCCGGCGTTCGGGCACGCACAGCTGCTCGTCGGGCAGGCGGGGGATCGGCAGCCCGGCGATCCGGCGGGCGGCCGGGGGAGCGTCGTCGGGGTGGTCGACCAGGTCGACGTGGTAGAGGCTGCGCGGGGCGACCGGCTCGGTGAGCTCCAGGATGCCGGAGCGGCCGTCGGGCAGGACGGACCAGCCGGGCATCACCCGGCGGCCGATGTCCACCCGGTAGCCGGAACCATCGTCCAGGTTGCGTAGCTCGATGGCGCTGTGCCCGGACATGTTCCACACCAGCATCACTCGGGTGTCGCAGTCCAGGACGGCGTAGGCGTCCAGGTCGGCGTCGTCGCGTTCGGCGAGAATCCGCAAACGGCCGGGGGTGCCGTCGTCGTCGAGCGTGACCGCGCCCAGAGCGGGGTGTTCCCGGCCGGCACCGACCCGCAGGTACACGGTACGGCCGTCGGCGGAGAACCGGCCGTCCTCTGCCTGGTCGGCACCTCCCGGGAAGTCGGCGGCGAGCAACCGCCGGGCCGGCGGCAGGGGTTCTTCCGGATCGGTTGGGATGTCGGCCAGCACCAGATGTCGGTATCCGCGGGGCCCACGCCGTGCCACCAGCCGGGTCGCGTCCGGGGAGACCGCGGTGACCAGCAGGAACCCGCCCGCGGCGACCCGGCGCACCGTCCCGGACTCGACGTCGACCAGACACACATCCGCGTCCGGGCCTTCGCCGTCGGCCAGGGAGAATGCGTAGGTGTCGGGCAGGGTCGTCCACGAACCGGCGAAGACGGTTTCCCTCTCGGCCGTCCCGGCCAGGACCCGGTGCCCGGTGCCGTCCGGCCGGATCGCGTGCAGCCGGGCCCGGATGAACCCGTTGGGGGAGACCAGATAAGCCAACCACCGGCCGTCCGGCGACCAGGCGACCGAGATGACCTCCTGGTCGGGCAGCGAGACCTGGCGGGGCTGCCGGTCGGCGCACTCGCCGGCCGGGTCCAGGTGCGCCACCTCCAGCCGAGGCAGGCCGGACCGGTCGGTGACGTATGCGATCTGCCGGCCGTCCGGGGAGATGGACGGGCACCAGGAGCCGACGACACCGGCGATGCTGTCGATGCTCTGCCGCAGCTCCGGGGTCAGGCCGGTGCGGGGCGCCTGATCCAGCACGATCAGCCGACTCCGTGCCGCTGCAGCCACATCTCGAGCAGGCCCAGCTGCCACAACTGGTTCGACCCGAGCGGGGTGCGGAGCTTGTTGGGGTCGGTCAGCAGCTTCTCGACGTAGTCGGGATTGAACAGGTCGCGTTTCTTGGCCTGCGGGTCGGTCAGCGCGTCGCGTACCCGGTCCAGGTAGCGGCCCTCCAGGTTGATGATGGCCGGCACCGGGAAGTGGCCCTTCTTCCGGTCGATGATGGCCGCGGGCAGCACCTTTCGCGACGCCTCCTTCAGGACACCCTTGCCGCCCTGGGCGAGCTTGAGTTCCGGCGGGATCGCCGCGGCCAGTTCGGCGAACTCGTGGTCCAGGAACGGGGTCCGGGCCTCCAGGCCCCAGGCCATCGTCATGTTGTCGACCCGCTTGACCGGGTCGTCGACCAGCATGATCTGCGAGTCCAGCCGCAGCACCCGGTCCAGGGCGGTGTCCGCGCCCGGCCGGTTGAGGTGGTCGCGGACGAAGTCACGCGGGGCGTCGTCGGGGATGGTCCAGCGGGGCTGCAGGACGGTGGCCATCCCGGCCTTGTCCCGGTCGAAGAACCGGCCGGAGTAGACCTCCAGCGCCCGTTCCGGCGCGGTGCCGGCCAGCGGCGGATACCAGTCGTAGCCGGCCAGCAATTCGTCGGCGCCCTGCCCGGACTGCACCACGGTGAGGTGCTGCGAGACCGCCCGGGAAAGCAGGTAGAAGGCGATGCAGTCGTGGCTGACCATCGGTTCGGCCATGGCTCCGACCGCGCCGTCCAATCCGTCCAGGACGGTGCTGGACGGCATCATCAGCTTGTGGTGGTGCGTGTCGAATTGCCTGGCGACGATGTCGGAGAACTCGAACTCGTCGCCCTCCCGGTCGCCCACGCGCTCGAAGCCGATCGAGAACGTCTGCAGCCCATGCTGTCCCGCGTCGGCGAGCAGGGCAACGATGACCGACGAGTCGATCCCGCCGGACAGCAGGACGCCGACCGGCACGTCGGCGACCATCCGGCGCTGCACCGCGGTCTGCAGCGTGCTCAGCACCAGGTTCTGCCAGTCGTTCTCGGTCAGCCCGGCATACCGGTCCTGCCTTTCGTGGGCCGGGGTCCAGTAGTGCCGGTCGGTGCTGGTGCCGTCCGGCTCGATGACCCGCACGGTGGCCGGCGGCAGCTTCCGGATGCCGGTGAGGATGGTGTACGGAGGTGGGACCACCGCGTGGAAGGACATGTAGAAGTTCAGCGCGACCGGGTCGATCGAGGTGTCGATGGCGCCGCCGGCCAGCAGCGCGGGCAGCGACGAGGCGAACCGCAGCCGCTCGGGCGTCTGGGCCAGGTACAGCGGCTTGATGCCCAGCCGGTCCCGGCCCAGGACGAGCCGTCCGGAGCCGCGTTCGAGGACGGCGAAGGCGAACATGCCCATGAAGTGGTCGACGCACTCGACGCCCCACCGGTGGTAGGCCTTGCCGATCACCTCGGTGTCGGAGGTGGAGAAGAACCGGTAGCCGTGGCCCTGGAGCTCGGCCCGCAGGTCCTGGTAGTTGTAGATGCAGCCGTTGAAGACGGTGACCAGGTTCAACTCGTCGTCGACCATCGGCTGCGACCCGGCCTCGGACAGGTCGATGATCTTCAGTCGCCGGTGGGCGAGCGCGACCGGGCCGTCGTGCCACAGGCCGTGCCCGTCCGGGCCGCGCGGCGCCATGACCGCGGAGACGGCGGCCAGGCCCTCGAGGTCGGGTGCCCGCCCGTCGAACCTGAACTCGCCGCTCAGCCCGCACACGATGCCCTCCCGGCGGATTCCGGTCGCTCACGTCCGGCGGTGGGCGGCCTCGACAATCGGCCCGACGCTACACGCGGAATGTTTCGGTGCCGTGCGCCGACTTCGGCCCCTTCGATCATGGCGCTGTCATGGTCAATCTAGTTGACCAAATGCTCGATGCCTGACAAACTGATAGTAGTCAATTAAGTTGACCACTATCAGGGAGGCGTCATGCCCGTCATCACCGCCCCGCCCGGGCCGACCCACGACATCGGCACCGCCAGATTCACCGCGCTGGCCACCCCCAGCCGGGGGTCGACCGACACCAGCGTCTGGCGAGTGGAGCTGCAGCCGGGCGCACCGGCCATGCCGCACCGGCTCACCCGCCAGGAGGTCTTCGTGGTGCTGGCCGGGCGGGCGGCGGTCCGGATCGACGGTCTGGCCGCGACGGCCGAGCCGGGCGATGCGATCGTGGTGCCCGCCGGCGTGCCCTTCGAGCTGGCCGCCGACGGGGAGGAGCCGTTGCGGGCGATCTGCGTGCTGCCGGTGGGTGGGCAGGCCCAGTTCGACGGTGGTGAGCCGTTCACGCCGCCCTGGGCGCAGTGAGCGACGCGGTGAACGACTCGGGGACCGAACCGGTCCCGCTGGCCCGGCTATTCGCGATCGCCTACCGGACCCTGGTCGACGGCCTGCACGGGCGGCTGGCCCAGCGGGGTTGGTCCGACGTGCGGATCAACTATGGCTTCGTGCTGCTGGCGGCCCGGGACGGCGGCCTGCGCGGCGCGGACGTCGCGGTCCTGCTCGGCGTCAGCAAGCAGGCCGCGTCGAAGCTGATCGACGGCATGCAGGACGCCGGGTACGTCGTCCGGCGGGCCGATCCCGGCGACGAGCGGGCAAAACGCG
>Ga0164241_10004059_pt1 | contig 14380 bp, 13 predicted proteins | sample OricomyardsoilBY_FD_108780 | JGI IMG/M metagenome (GOLD analysis project Ga0164241, IMG submission 108780) | Backyard soil microbial communities from Emeryville, California, USA - Original compost - Back yard soil (BY) | ecosystem: Environmental > Terrestrial > Soil > Unclassified | place: USA...
CCCGTTATTCCGGTCGGTATTGTCGCGTGTATGGAGGTGCTTCCGGTCTGGGCACCCGTGACGACACCGGTTGCCGAGACGGTCGCGATAGATGGATCGTCCGCCGTCCACGTGAGTGAGCAACCGTTGACCTTTGTTCCCGTCGAGTCGACGCAGGTGGCGACCACGCTGTCCTTGCGCTGCACTTCGACGGAGTCGACAATCTTGGTGAAGATGATTCGTGAAACCGGGGCCGGCGCCTTGACGTGCGTCGGGCCGGTACTGGAATCGCCACCGCAGTTGCTGATGACAACCGCGCACGCGACTGGAACCAGGCCGGCACCGATCCGTCGCGCCTGCTCGAAAAAACGCGGCCTTCTGTTCGCGCGGAACGACCCTTGCGCTCCATTACGGCGACTCCAATCCATCGACATTGCCTATTCTCCGCTCGGTAACAGCCGCCATGATCAGTCGTCGCAGCGCACGACGCCTGGCAAGAATAATCCCAAACCCGCTCGTGCGATACGTGCTCGTAACCGTCGCCACTGCGCTGGTTCCGGTGGTCATCGAGAGAATTTCGCAAAGATTCATCGCGGGCCGCCCGTCTCTTCACGAGGATCGGCTGACGCGCGGGATTCGGGACTGAGCCGTTACGACTTCCGCTCGGTATCGTCTAGCCTTCACAGGTACGCTCCGGGCGCGGCATGGTCCTCCTTTTTTACCTCGCTTTCACCCCGCTGAGATTTGATGGCTCAGAATCGGCCGTCCACATCGTTGGTCTTCCTCGCGCTCTCGGCGCTCCTGGCGTCGTGCCAATCATCCGGTCAGGATGCGTCAGCACGCCGGCGCGACCGCGCGGTGTCGGATTGCGAGGAGGCGGTACGCGGCCAGCTTGCCTCCCGCGCGACCGCCCAATTCAACTCGGATTCCGAGCACGTCTTCTACGATTCACTCGGCGGAGCGGCCGTTACTGGCCTCGTATCGGCCGTGCCCAGACCGCGCAAGTTCGCGTGCATCCTGACGCCGGCCACCGAGAGCACCTGGGTGCTCACCGCGGCTCGACTGTTGAACTGAGGCTGCGTCTCCGCGGGCTGCGTGATAGTTTGCAAGTTCCGCCTGGTGCCGCGGCGCCGCATGTCCCAGACAACCCGCCATGTTCGTATCAGTACTGCTCGTCGTAGCTGGTATCGCCAGCCACGCGCAGCAACCGATTTCCCCAATCACCTGCACGCTCAACAATGGCGATCGCCTCAGCGGCGAGCTGATCTCCATTTCCAGGACGCGGCTCAGGCTCGAGCACGCCACGCTCGGACGCCTGACACTCAAACGCAACACTGTGGCGGTGTGCGAGGCGGAAGACAGTACGACGCGCGCCAAGCTCGGGGATCTTTCGCTCGATACGCTCCCGGAGAACCCAAGAACGACTGTCGCTGTTCTCCCAGGGACCATGAGTGTGCCACCATGGTCCATCGCGCCGGTTGTCTCTCTCGAGCATCTGATTCATCCGCCCAAGCCGGCGCCGCTCGCCGCTCGGGCGCTTCCAACCTACGTATCGCACGTGGGCTGGAAGCGCGCCATCGGAATGAACTACATGCTCACCCGCGGCAACGCAAACGTGAGCAGCCTAGGCTTCACCGGATCGGTAGCCAGACGTGCTGATCGATCCCAGATTGCGCTGAGCGCAAAACGCGAGTTCGGCAGTCAGGACGGAAGCGCCACAGAGAACTACTTCTCAGCTACGCTCCGGTACGATCTCGCGCTTGGATCCAACGATTCGACGGCTGCGTTGCGACCGTCGTTCTTCAGCGAAGGTGTGGTCGAACACGATCCCTTTGCACAGATCGGCAGGCGCGCGGTCGAGAACAGCGGAGTTTCGGTACCGCTCACACGAAGCAAGCAGAACAACATCGCGCTGGAAATCGGAACTGGTATAACTCACGAGGCGCCAACGGGATTGGCGAGCTACACGCGCTTCGGCGGTCTGCTGCGACTCGCTGCAAGACAGATATTCGGCAAGGCAAAATCCGATCAGCAACTCGCGATATTTCCCGATCTCAGTGGTACACACGGGCATTATCGCGTGAACGGCGACTTCAATCTGAGCGCACCACTCGTCTCAGGTGTTGCGCTCAAGCTCGGAATTGCGAACCGCTACGATACGAGGCCGCAGGCTAACGTACGCAAGAACGACCTCACAGTTCAGAGCGGAATCGGGATCGAGTTCTGATCCAGCGGCCTTGTGTGTATCAAGGCTGAAGTGTTCCGCCAGGGTTACGTCGTGCGCTCCAGCATGACGTAGCCGGACATCCGTCGGAATTCCTCTCGTCCAGCGCGCGAAGAAAGCCGAGCGAGAAGTCGCCAGAGTGGTGCCATTGGCATTTCTCTGTGAAGTCGCTTTGCCTCGTAAATCCCGGAGCGAAACTCCAACTCGCGCCAGCCGAATTCATCGAAGAAACCAACTCCGCTGGCCGGCGCAAATTGAAATGGCGCGTTCCCGGAAGAAACAGAAGCGCCCCAGTGCCGGGTCATGATCTTCAGCAGTCGTGGGTTCGCCAGGTCGATCAGCCACCAGCGCGCACTCGTGATGGAAACGATCGCGCGCGCGAGTGATGCAACTTGCATCTCGTCGAGATAGATGAGCAATCCTTCCGCAATCACCAGCGTCGTCGTTGCACCAGTGTCTATGCGCGCGAACAGCTCGGCGCGCGCTTCAGAATCTCTCAGATCGACTGCGATCGCCTCATAGATGCACGAAGTGGCTTCGCCGCGCATCGCCGTCGCCTTGTATTCTGTTATTCCAGGAAGATCGATATCGAACCAGCGTAGAGACGACGGTAGCGCGAGCCGCCAGGGTCGCGTATCGAGACCTGCCGCGAGATTGATGACCGTGTCGACGCCGAAGTTCCTGACTCGATCGAGGATCAGCTCGTCGAAGACCGCGGTGCGGACGATCATCGGCGACGCGAGGTAGCGACCCTTCTTCAGTTCCTTCACGATCTGCAAGCCTTCGGGCCCCGCGAGTCGGTCGGCATACGGATCGCGGAACAGCGCATCCGGCCGCGCCGTTTCCATGCCGCGATAGACTGCGACCCAGCGTGCAGTATCGGAGACGTTTTCGATTGGCATTATTTGTTACGTCGAATGTGCCGACCCTGCCATTGCAGAGTCGCGACTGCGAGAACGACAGCGCAAAATACGAATACCAGCGACAATGCGCGATCTTCGATCAGCTCGTAAACGACTCCGTGCATGATGGCGAGCAGCGCGAGACCGTACGTCAGTCGCTGAACCGATTTCCAGTTTCTGGTGCCGAGGAACCGCAGCGCAGCGTCGCTCGAGACGGCGAGTAGAATGACGAGTATAAACGTGGCGACGAGACCGGTGTAGTTCGCGACCCCAAACCAATCGTGTCGCAGGCTCATCGTTCCATCGGGCGCGGTGATCATGAAGTATTTGAGCGGGTCACCCAGGTGAACCTGAATCCCGATTGCCACGTGGACGAAGGCGACGATCGCGACCCAGACCCCGATGTCTCGGCGTAGATCCGCGGATACAGGATTGGGGCGGCGCCTGATGATATTGATGGGTCCGATGCTCATCGCGGCGCCGAGCAGCATCAAGCTGGCGAAGGCTGTCGCGACACTCCATCCTTGAATGCTCGGCAGACCCGCCGCGGCTCGGAGGCAGAAACTGATTGCGGCGGCGATGGCGAGGAGCGGCAGGTGGTGCCGCAGGAGCCGGCGGCCGAGCCGGCCCGTCAACGGTGCAGGGGACAGTGGCAACCGGAGATTGGGGGGTGGAACCAGTGCGCCCGGAGGAAGTCGAATCCCCAACCTTCTGATCCGTAGTCAGATGCTCTATCCAATTGAGCTACGGGCGCATGAAAAAAAACACGTAAAACGCATGCAAAACACATTCACAGCCATGGGGTCTCTCGACCGCCACCTACTCATCCAGCAATGGGCGGTACAAGACTCGAACTTGTGACCTCCACGATGTCAACGTGGCGCTCTAACCAACTGAGCTAACCGCCCGACGACTCTACCTATCGGAAGGGCGGGCCACGCTGCGCCCGCCCATTTCGTACGATCCAAGCGGGAGACGGGACTTGAACCCGCGACCCCAACCTTGGCAAGGTTGTGCTCTACCAACTGAGCTACTCCCGCAATTCACCAACATCTGCTAAAACGCTCAAACAACTGTTTAATCAACTGTCTGCCCAGTGGAGCGAAGGGGGATCGAACCCCTGACCTCTTGAATGCCATTCAAGCGCTCTACCAACTGAGCTACCGCCCCGCTTTTACTGCCCACTTTACCTCGATCCCGCCGTCCGAAAGAGTCGCCGATTCTGTCGAATCGACCAAAATCGCGGCCGGATTCGTGTGCTGACTCCCCTGTCCCGCAGGAACCGCGAAGGATATCCGGGGGTATGTCGAAAGTCAAGAAATGTCATCGTCTCGTGGGTCTAGACATAGGCTCTTCGGCCGGTATCTTGCACCGCACTCCCGCGGTACTCGCGGGTTCAGGAGTCCAAACGAATTCAGCGCCGCGCAAGCGGCGTCTGATACATATAGAGTGAAGAGGCTAACATGGCCGAAGTAAAGACACGCCGCCGCCGGGGTACGGGAACCTCGCCAGCCGGTATAGCTCCGAGCGAGCCGGAGCGCGACATTCTCGATCAGTATCTGTACGAAGTAAGTACCTATCCGCTACTGAAAGGTACTGAAGAGATCGACATTGCCCGTAAGATTCGCGCGGGTGACGCCGATGCGTTGCAGGAACTGGTGAAGCGCAATCTGCGTTTCGTAATTTCAGTCGCGAAGAAATATCAGAACCGCGGCCTTCCGCTCATCGATCTGATCGGTGAAGGAAACGTCGGATTGTTGACCGCTGCCCGGAAGTTCGATCCGGATCAGGGTGTCAAGTTCATCTCGTACGCAGTGTGGTGGATTCGTCAGGCCATCCTGTCGTCGCTCGCACGTCAGGGGCGCACCGTGCGCGTGCCGCTCAATCGTACTGCAGATCTGTCACGCATCATCAAGGCGTCCGAGATCCTTCGCCAGAAACTTCGTCGTGAACCAACGCCGAACGAGCTCGCGCAGATCACCGGTCTTTCCGTCGATGTCGTTCAGTCGCTCGCCGCGCTCAACACGGGCGACGTCCGACTCGATGCGCCGATGGATCCCGAAGGTGATCGTTCTCTGATCGAGCGTTTTGTCGCAGACGAGATGCCTGATACAGAGGAAGAGGCGATGAATCGCTTCCTCAACGACGAAATAGAAACAGCGTTGCGCACGCTACCACCGCGCGACGCGAAAGTGCTCAAGCTGTACTTCGGCCTCGAAGGAGGCCGCGAGCACACGCTCGAGGAAATCGGATCCATGCTGGGTGTCACGCGTGAACGCGTCCGCCAACTTCGTGACCGCGCGCTCAAGCGGCTGCGTGAAGGGGACGTCGGTCGCGCGCTGAGCAGCTTCGCGGCCTGAAGTCTGCATCGCTTCTAGTCTAGACGGCCAGCGCTCGGGCAGGTCCCGGCGCTGGCCGTTTTTCAGACCCGTTCCAAGAGCAAATGATCAAACTCGACGACGTCTACAAATCCTTCGGCGACAAGAAAGTTCTTGAGGGATTCTCGCTCGAGGTCGATGAGGGCGAGACCATGGTCATCATCGGCTATTCCGGCACCGGAAAGTCGGTGGCGATCAAGCACATCGTCGGCCTCCTCATTCCTGATAGCGGCACGGTGTTCGTCGACGGCCTCGAAGTCCCCGACCTGCCCCGCGAGGAACTGTACGCATTGCGCGGCAGCATCGGCTACGTGTTTCAGTTCGCGGCGCTGTTCGATTCCATGACAGTCGGCGAGAACATCGCCATGGCGCTTCGAAAAACGCGCACGATGTCGGAATCGGAAATAGCCCAGCGCGTCCGTGAATCACTCGCCCTAGTGGACTTGCCGGATACAGAATCCAAATTCCCCGCCGAGCTCTCCGGCGGAATGCGCAAACGCGTCGGAATCGCGCGCGCAATTGCCAAGCGGCCGAAGTACATTCTTTATGACGAGCCGACCACGGGGCTCGATCCCGTTACTTCCGCCGTCATTGATGAACTGATGATCAGAATGCGCGACAAGCTTGGCGTCACCAGCGTCGTCATCACGCACGACATGCGCAGCGCATACTCCGTAGGCACTCGCATCGCGATGCTGTACGAGGGCAAGGTGCGTCAGGTCGGAACGGTCGACGAGATCAAGAACACTGAGGACCCGATCGTGCGACAGTTCATAGAAGGCAAGCCGAGTCTCGATGCAGCACTGGCGGGCGTCTGACGTGACGTCGGTGACAGACTCCGCCGCGTCAGCATCCCCCGCGTTCCCCTGCATACTCGTGTTCACCGCGCGCGAACGCGCCCGCGCATTTGTTCGCGTCGCGTTTCCGCGCCGTCGCGGCCACACGATTCTCGTTCGCAGCGTCGATGAATTCGGTGCCGCAATCAGACGCGATCTCATCGATGCAGTGCTCATCGATCTTTCAGGACAGGGTGACGATCACTGGACTGTCGCTGCTACCGCCGCTGACTTCCCGAGCACTCCATTCTTCGGCCTCCTTCCATTCCGTACCACGGATGCCGAATCGCTCGGACGTTCCGCGTCATGCGGCTTTGCGGATGTTCTCTGTGAACAGGTCGACGAATCCACTGCGCGCGATCTGGTCGCGCCGCACTGCTATTCGACCCGATTCGCGCGGGCTCTCGCCGACGCGCCGGATGCTCTGGGCCTGACGACCGAGACCCAGCGAAAGACCTGGCACGCGATCGTCCAGCACGCAGGCAGACCGGTCACGACGACCACACTTGCCGGCGTCATGGGGGTTACCCGCGAGCACCTCAGCCGGAATTTTGCCAAAGATCGTGGCGCCAACCTGAAGCGGGTGATCGACCTGGTCCGGCTGATTTCAGCCGCCGAGCTGTCCAAGAACCCGGGTTATGATGTCCGGGACGTGGCCGCGGTGCTCGGATTTGCCTCATCTTCACACCTGGCGGTGACCACCCAGCGGATAGCCAGTACGCGCCCCGCCTCGCTTTCCGGCCTCCGGGCCGTCGACCTCATAGACCGGTTCGTTCAGGGCCGGACCAGGAGCCGCGTTGCAGGAAAAGATGGCTTGTGATAAGTTTCACAAGCTCTCCCCAAGCATAAAATTTCCGCCCAAAACATGGCCACTGACACCGCGCTCCGTCCTGGCGAAATCAAGGACATCCTCCTCCGTGAGATCGAAGCCGCAGACCTCAATGACCTGAAGGTTGAGGAAGTAGGCACGGTCCTCGAAGTGAAAGACGGTATTGCCCGTATCTACGGCCTTTCCAAGGCCATGGCAGGCGAGATGTTGAACGTCACGTCGTCCGAAACCGGCGACGTAATCACCGCTCTGGCGTTGAACCTCGAAGAGGACAACATCGGCGCCGTGATCCTCGGCGATTATCTGGTCCTCAAGGAAGGCGATCAGGTTCGCCGCACAGGCCGCGTGCTCGAGGTCCCGGTCGGACCGGAGATGATCGGTCGAGTCGTCGACGCACTCGGTCGCCCGCTGGATGAGCGTGGCCCGATCACCGCGAAGAACACTCGCAAGGTCGAGAGCGAAGCCCCAGGCATCATCGTTCGTCAACCGGTCAAGGAGCCGCTCCAGACAGGGCTGAAAGCCGTCGACGCCATGATCCCGATCGGACGCGGACAGCGCGAACTCATCATCGGCGACCGCGGAACCGGCAAGACAGCAATCGCGGTCGACACGATCCTGAACCAGAAGGGAACCGGCGTCATCTGCGTGTACGTCGCGATCGGCCAGAAGGCATCCACCGTTGCCGGTGTCGTCGAGCGCCTGCGCGAAGCCGGTGCGATGGACTACACGATCGTAGTCGTAGCCAGTGCGGCCGATCCAGCTCCAATGCAGTACATCGCGCCATATTCGGGCTGCGCGATGGCCGAGTACTTCATGTACAACGAAGGCAAGGCGACGCTCTGCGTGTACGACGATCTGTCCAAGCAGGCAGCGGCGTATCGCCAGATTTCGCTCGTGCTCCGCCGTCCGCCAGGCCGCGAAGCATATCCAGGCGACGTCTTCTATCTTCACAGCCGCCTGCTCGAGCGCGCAGCGAAGATGAGTGAAGATCCGAGCGTGGTCGATGGCAAGCACATCCTCGCTCCCGGCGGATCGCTCACCGCGCTTCCCGTCATCGAGACGCAGGCAGGCGACGTCTCGGCTTACATCCCGACCAACGTCATCTCGATCACCGACGGACAGATCTTCCTCGAGGCCGACCTGTTCTACGCCGGAGTTCGACCGGCCGTGAACGTCGGTATCTCCGTGTCGCGCGTCGGTGGATCCGCGCAGACCAAGGCGATGAAGGGCGTCGCTGGTCGCTTGCGCCTCGATCTGGCGCAGTATCGCGAACTGGAGGCCTTCGCTTCCTTCGCTTCGGATCTCGATGCTGCAACCAAGAAGCAGCTCGATCGCGGCGCCAGAACGGTCGAGATACTCAAGCAGCCGCAGTATCAGCCCATGCCGGTCGAGCTCCAGGTCATGGTGATCTACGCGGTGACGAACGGCTTCGTGGACGAGATCCCGGTTGCGGAAATTCGTGCGTGGGAGACCGGCTTTCTCCAGTTCATGTCGGCGCAGTTCCCGCAGGTCGGCGACAAGATTCGCACCGAGAAGGTCATTTCCAAGGACAACGAAGCCGAGCTCAAGCGTGCCATCGAGAGCTACAACGGTACGCGAAAGAAGACCGCGTAGCAGTCCACACGATCAACTTCCGCATACAGGTCATAACACCGAAGCATGGCGAAAGGACGAGAGTTAAAAGGAAGAATCAAATCCGTCGAGAACACGCGCAAGATCACGCGCACGATGGAGATGGTTGCCACGTCGAAGATGAAACGCGCTCAGGATCGCGTGGTTGCAGCGCGTCCGTACGCGAACACGTTGGCGGAGGTCATTTCCGATCTCTATTCTCCGGATCTCGCTGAGCAATTTCCGCTGCTGCGGCAGCCTGCGAAGATCCGCCGAGCCGCCGTGCTGCTGTTGACATCGAACCGTGGTCTCGCTGGCGGATTCAACGCGAATCTGATCAAGGAAGGCCGCGTTCTCGTTCAGAAGCTCGAGTCCGAAGGCACCGAAGTAGAGATGCACGTCGTCGGACGGAAGGGAATTGGCTTTTTTCGCTACCTCGGCCGGACGCTGCGTGTTGCACGCACCGACATCACGGACCGTCCGACCGCGAGCGATGCGCGCGGACTTGCGGACGTGCTGATCGACGAATTCACGTACGGTGTACTGGACGCGGTTTACGTCGTTTACGCCAAGTTCAACTCCGCGCTTTCGACGCCGGCCACGGCCGACCGTGTATTGCCTGTCACGCCGCCCAAGCGAAACGCGACAGCGCGTGATTACATCCTGGCACCATCGGCGGATGCGATTCTCACCGAATTGCTGCCGCTCTACGTTCGAAACTCCGTGTATCGCGCGCTCGTGGAAACCGTTGCCGGTGAACAGAGCGCACGCCGCACCGCAATGAAGAACGCGACTGATAACGCGACCGATATCATCGGCGTCCTGAGGCGTACGTACAATCGCGCTCGTCAGGCGCAGATCACGCAGGAAATCGCCGAGATTGTCGGCGGCGCAGCAGCACTGGAATGACGCCGATCAACGGATGGCAGATGGCGGTGACGACGCTCGATGGTAAGTGCGACGCATGCGTCGCCCCGACAGTCTGGTCGCCCGGATGACCGTAGCCGCAGTAAGTGCGACGCATGTGTCGCCCCGACAGTCTGGTCGCCCGGATGACCGTAGCCGCAGTAAGTGCGACGCATGCGTCGCCCCGACGGTCCGGTCGCCCCGATGATCGTAGCCGCAGTAAGGGCGACGCATGCGTCGCCCCGACCCATAATCCGATAATCCATGACAACCGCAATCGAAACTGAAACGCAAATAGGCAAGATCATCCAGGTCATCGGACCCGTACTCGACGTCGAGTTCGAAGCCGATCATCTGCCAGAGCTCTACAACGCGCTACGCGTCAAGGGTACGACCGAAGCGGGCACACCGATCGACGTCACGGTCGAGGTGCAGCAGCACATCGGGCGGAATCAGGTCCGCGCTGTCGCCATGTCGAGTACCGACGGCGTCGAGCGTGGCATGGACGTCATCGATACGGGCTCGCCCATCACGGTGCCAGTTGGATCGGCAGCGCTCGGCCGCATCCTCAACGTCGTTGGCGAACCGGTCGACAACGGCGAGCCAATCGCCTCGGACGCGGTTCGCTGGCCGATTCACCGCGCTCCACCGAAGTTCTCGGACCTCGAAGCCAAGACCGAAGTGTTCGAAACCGGCATCAAGGTCATCGATCTCATCGCCCCGTTCGTGAAGGGTGGAAAGATCGGTCTCTTCGGCGGCGCCGGTGTCGGCAAGACGGTCATCATTCAGGAACTCATCAACAACGTTCAGAAGGGACACGGCGGCCGTTCCGTATTCTGCGGTGTTGGCGAGCGTACGCGCGAGGGGAACGATCTCTACATCGAATTCAAGGAAGCCGGCATTCTCGACTCGGTTGCGCTGATCTACGGTCAGATGAACGAGCCGCCGGGTGCGCGTCTCCGCGTTGGACTGTCCGGACTCACGGTCGCCGAATATTTCCGCGACGTCGAGAATCAGGATGTTCTTCTCTTCATCGACAATATCTTCCGCTTCACGCAGGCCGGATCCGAAGTGTCCGCGCTGCTCGGCCGTATGCCGAGCGCCGTAGGTTACCAGCCGACGCTCGCGACGGAAATGGGTGATCTGCAGGAGCGTATCACATCGACACGCAACGGCTCGATCACATCGGTGCAGGCGATCTACGTACCTGCCGATGACATCACCGATCCGGCACCTGCGACCGCATTTGCTCACCTCGACGCGACGGTCGTTCTTTCTCGCGCTATCACCGAGCTCGGTATCTATCCGGCCGTCGATCCGCTCGCATCGTCTTCGCGCATCCTCGACGCAGCCATTCTCGGCGACCGTCACTACAAGGTTGCGACGGACGTGCAGCGAATCCTTCAGCGCTATCGTGAGCTTCAGGACATCATCGCGATTCTCGGTATGGACGAACTGTCGGAAGACGACAAGCTCGTCGTCGGTCGCGCGCGTCGTCTGCAGCGCTTCATGTCACAGCCGTTCGCGGTCGCTGAACAATTCACCGGCATTCCTGGCAAGTACGTCAAGCTCGAGGAAACCATCTCCTCGTTCGAGCGACTGGCCGCGGGTGAGCTCGATCAGTACCCCGAGCAGGCCTTCTTCATGGCCGGCGGCGCGGACGACGTCATCGCCAACGCAGCCAAGCTCAAGGGCTGAGTCATGCTTCGCGTATCAGTGATCTCACCGGAGCGCGTTCTTTTCGAGGGCGAGACCGACTCGGTCGTCGCCCCCGCGTTCGACGGTGAGGTCGGCATCCTCACCGGCCACGCCGCCATGATGACAGTACTGGGCAACGGCGAACTCCGCCTTGGCACTGCCACGGCGCACCGTTTCCATGTAGAGGGCGGATTCCTGCAGGTCGTCGACGATCACGTCAGAGTAGTAACCGAGAAGGCCTCAACGACCTGATTGGCGGCAGGGAAGCAGGCATCCCCCGAATGCTGCAATCCCGCTGATTATAGCCGTCATCTCGCCGATTATAGCCGTCATCCCGCCGAAGGGCGGGATGACGGCTTGTTCGTCGGGGAACGGTCTGTCCGGTGGGATGGCGACTTCAGCACCGATGCGGCTTGGTCCCCCTTTTGCCATCTTAGGAGAGTTCACCCGACTCTCTCGAAGCCCGCGAAACCATGTCCCAGCAGCCACTTCGCATACTCGTGGTCGATGACAACCACGATAACGCCGAAATTGTTCGCAGCTACCTCGAATCCACGAACGATTTCGCCGTCGCGGTTGCATACGACGGTGACGAGGCGATTGCCAGGTGCAACGCCGACCCGTTCGATGTCATCATCCTGGACGTGATGATGCCCGGACGGGACGGATGGGATGTGTGTCGCACGATCAAGAACGATCCGGCACGTGCGGCTAAGGCTCGTGTGATCATGCTGACCGCACGCGACCAGTTATCCGACCGGCGAGTGGCGCTGCAATCCGGCGCCGATGATTTCCTCGAAAAGCCGCTCGAGTTGGCGAAGCTTCTCGCCGCCGTGCGCCGCAATGTCGCGGCACTCGCGGGAATCGCACGAGTTCCGTCGACCCAGGCGTGACGGGTCCATTCACGGGCGGTCCGCCCCTCGGCCGGCGTGTCGGTGACTCCATTGCCGCGGCTTCACGTGCGCTGCCTGTCAAGGACGCGCGCAATTCGCTGCCGACTCTCGCGACTGCGATAGACAGCCTGCGCAGCGCGGTGCAGGATCGCGGTGCACTCGTGATCCTCTATCTCAACTTCGATCGATACGCGAAAGTCGAAGAGATATATGGCTGGGAAAAACTCGACGCGGTGCTCGACACGACGGCGCACGAGCTCGTTCGCATTCTGGCCGAAACTCCGTTTCGCGCTGCGCGCCTCGCCGTGAGCCATGTCAATGACGACGACTATTTGTTGCTCTACGTGCCGCCCGTCGAAACGACTGAATCCGCATCGGACGATGAGAAGCCTGAAGCAGATCTGAGCGAGGCGCTTATTGCCCGATTGCAGGCTGAGATTGGTGAGTCGCTGAACAGAATCCACGGAGCCGACATCGCGTCGCTGTTTGATCTGTATGTTGGGCGCGCGCTCGTTCAGTATGATCCCAAAGCCAGGTTCGAGCGCGTGGTGTATCGTGGAATTCGCGACGCGGCCAGCAACGCGCACAATCTCGAGCAGCGCGAACGCGCCCGTGTCGTGGATGATCTGCGCGAGACATTACGCACTCGTTCCGTGTACGTGGATTACCATCCGATCGTGAACGCTGCGGACGGTGTCGTGTTTGGATACGAGGCGCTGGCGCGCGGCTCGATGCGGTCACTTCGGCGCCCGGAGATGATGTTCGATATCGCTGCCGAAGCGGGACTGATCTGGGAGCTGAGCCGACTGTGCCGCGCCAGGGCAATGGAGGGAATCAAACAGCTTCTGAAACCCGGCGAGACGCTTTTCATAAACGTGGATCCGCACGATTTTGCCGATCCCGAGTTCGGCGATACCGCCCTCGATATAGCAGATGCCCATCACATCGTGATCGAGATCACCGAGCGCACCGCCATCAAGGATTATCCCAAGTTTCGCGAGCGACTCAAGGCGTTCCGCGATCGCGGTTTCCGCTTTGCGGTCGATGACGCGGGCAGTGGATACGCTGGACTCGGATCCATCGCGAATCTGGAACCGGATTTCATCAAGCTGGATATCTCGCTCATCAACGGAATCGACACCAACTTCATCAAGCAGGACCTGGTGCAGACGCTCGTGCGATTCGCGAATGACCAGGGCGCCATGGTGATCGCCGAGGGAGTCGAGTACGAGCAGGAGTACGAGATGGTCAAGTCACTCGGCGTTCATCTCGTGCAGGGATTCTATCTACACCGCCCTCAGCAACTCCCGAACGATCTCGAAGGATCGGTCGACCGCGCCTAACTCCGCGGCGACGACAGAGCCGATCGCATCGGAACGATCCGCGCGCTCGTGCTGATGCCCATCATCATGCTCATCGCCCAACAACCGCATCAGCACGCGGCTCATCTCGTCGATACTGTCAACGCTGACTGCGCCGCCGGCGCTCAACATCATCGTCGCGTCGCGCGATCCCTCGTGGTTGGGTCCGATGACGACCGGCGCGCGGAACACCGCCGGCTCGACCAGTGAATGGAGTCCCGACGAATGGAACCCGCCGCCCACGTACGCAACCGTTGCGACTGCGTAGAGGTCCGCAAGCACTCCCATGCGATCGACAACGACGACGTCTGTTGCGTCAGTCGCGCCCGCGAGAGTTGCCGAGGAGAGGTTGTTGGAACGAGCCCATTGATGCAGCGATTCCAGATGTGCGGATGCCAGCTCGTGCGGAGCGATGATCAGACGCGTCGTTGGAACGGCTTCGTGGACGGCGAGCCACGCAGGCAGCAGCACACGTTCGTCCGATCTCCAGGTAGATCCAGCGACGAGCGTCGGACGCGATGACGTCAGATCCTCCACGACGGCGACGTTCTGGGGCGTCGTGTGAGCGCGTGCCCACGCCTGATCGTACCGGGTGTCGCCGGTTACACGCACACGATTGGCGCGCGCACCGGCCTCGACGATTCTTTCCGCGTCACCCGCGCTCGCTGCACCGACCGCATCGAGTGCGTGGTACGCATCGCGTGTGAGCATGGCGCCGATACCGCCGGTTCGGTGTGACGAAGCGGGGATCGAAGCACTTACG
>Ga0164241_10004060_pt1 | contig 14380 bp, 14 predicted proteins | sample OricomyardsoilBY_FD_108780 | JGI IMG/M metagenome (GOLD analysis project Ga0164241, IMG submission 108780) | Backyard soil microbial communities from Emeryville, California, USA - Original compost - Back yard soil (BY) | ecosystem: Environmental > Terrestrial > Soil > Unclassified | place: USA...
GAGCGCGAGCTGTGGCGGATCGCCGTCGAGCACCTCGACTACACCGAGCAGATCCAGTGGGCGGCGCTGGCCGGCGCGCGGGTCAATCCCAGCGGCTGGCGGCGCGCCCGGGCGATGCTCCACTTCGACCGCCAGGGCGACCTCAAGCGCGCGTTCCTGCTGACCGCGGTGCAGCGCAACAAGAACGGCCAGCTGCGGATCCGCGCGCTGCAGGAGATCGCCGCCTCGAAGGACGAGGAGGCACTGGACTTCGCGATCGACGAGATCGGCAAGTGGTCGCGCGAGGAGAAGCGCGAGGCGTCGAAGGTGATGCTGCAGGCGCTGGCCGAGAAGCGGATCGGGCGTCGCGACCAGGCGAACGCCTGGATCTGGCGGCTGGCGTCGTACACGCGGGAGCTGCACGAGGAGTACGCGGTCGCGCGCTGGCCGGAGACCAAGCGCCTGCTCGGGCTGCTGGTGAACTCCTCCGGCGCCGCGCACGCGCGGAACGCTCGGCGGCTCGTGCAGGCCGCGCGCAAGCAGGACCGGAGGTTGTCCGCTGCGCTCCTGGCCGCCGCGATCGCGCACACGCCCGAGGGCGAGGAGGTGCTGCGCGGCGCTCGCACGCGGATGTCGCGCAAGCCCAACGCGCTGGCGCGGGAGCTGCTGCGCAACTTCCCCAAGGCGCGCAAGGGTCGCAACCGTCGTAGGAAGAAGAAGGGCGCCGAGGGCGGCGCGCCGCAGGTCCTCGAGGCGAACGCGAGCGCGCTCGAGCTCGACGACGACGATCTGATCGGCGTCGAGTCCGGTGGCGGTCGGGGGTCGGGCGGCGGCGGGAAGCAGGGCGGCGGAGAGTCCACCCGCCGCTCGCGCCGCAACCGCGGTGGGCGGGGCGGAGGAGCCGGTGAGGCCGCGTCCGTCGACGCCCGAGACGGCGACGACACCGGTTCGCGCGGTGACGCCGACGGCGAGCCCTCCCGCTCGCGCGGCGGTCGCGATCGCGACGGCGGCGGCGAAGCCGGCGGCGGTTCCCACCGCTCGCGGGGCGGCAGGCCCGCCGAGGGCAACGGCCGGGTGCCGGAGCCGCTGGACGAGGAGGCCGCCGCGGCGGCCGTCGCGGAAGCGGCGGCGCTGCTGGGCGGCGCCCGCGCGAGTGGCGGCTCGCCCGACGCCGGGCAGCCGGGCACCTCGCGCCGCAGCCGCGCGCGGCGCCGCAAGCCCGTGAACGTCGACGGCGATCAGGTCGCCGCCGCGGTGGACGACGACGACCGCATCGACGGCGTCCACACCGTGGTCGAGGACGCCGAGATCGACGCGAAGGACCTCCCCAGGGGCGTCTTCACGCCCGACGGCGCCGCCGAGCCGCGCGAGAGCGACGACGACGCGCCGGCGCCCAAGCGCCGCGCTCGCCGCGTGAGCCTGTCCGCGCCGGACGACGAGCCGCTCGAAGGCGACGACGCGCCGGCTGCCAAGCCGCGCGCTCGCCGTGCCCGCAAGCCGGCCGCTGCGAAGCCCGACGCGCCGGCCACGAACGGTGCCGACTCTGCGACGGACGACGCGTCTCTCACGGCCTCGTCCGCGCCGGACGACGGGCCGTCGCTTGCCGGTTCCTCTACGGATGACGCTCAGCCCTCCGCCGAAGCTGCGACGGAAGACGCTCCCTCTGCGACGAAGGCGGCTCCGAAGCCGCGGGCGAAGCGCGCGACGACCGCGCGCAAGCCGGCCGCGAAGAAGGTCGCCGTCGAGGACGCGGCGGTGAACGGCGACGGTCCGCTTGCGGCCGATCCCGCGACGGATGACGTTCCGGCCGCCGCGGAAGCTGCGGCGGAAGACGCTCCCTCGGTGAAGAAGGCCGCGCCGAAGCCGCGGGCGAAGCGCGCGACGACGACCACGCGCAAGCCGGCCGCGAAGAAGAAGGCCGCTCCGAAGAAGCCGGCCGACGGCGACGCCGCGGCCGACGAGCCCGTCGCCGACCTGCTCTAGCCGCGCTCGCCGGCGGGCGGCGACGCCCCGCGACGGTCAGGCGCCGGGGCCGCGCGTCCCGAGGTGGACCTCGCCGGCGTCGACGGAGGTCGTGCCGCCGGCCGGCAGCTCGATGACGAGCCGGCCGGTGCCGTCGATGCCGGCCGCGGTGCCGGTCCCGCCGGCCCAGGTGACGGTGCTGCCGCGGAGCGCGTCGCGGGTGCGCCAGGCGTCGAGGATCTCCGTGGAGGGGGCGGTCAGGCGGGCGTCCAGCGCGGCGAGGAGCGTCGCGAGGAACGGCTCGACGTCGGCGGGCGCTCCGCCGAGTGAGCGGGCGATCCCGGCCAGCTCGGGCGGGAACTCCGAGACCGCCACGTTGACGCCGATGCCGAGCACGGCCCAGCCCTCCTGGAGGCGCGCCTCGACGAGGATGCCCGAGACCTTCTCGCCCTCGACGAGGATGTCGTTCGGCCACTTGATCCGGGCCTCGGGGCCGACCGCGTCGGCGACCGCGACCGCCGCGGCGAGCGGCAGCAGCGACGGGGGATCGCGCAGGACGACGGACATCAGCAGCGCCTCGCCGGGCGGCGCGACCCAGCTGCGGCCCTGCCGGCCGTGGCCGGCGCTCTGCTCGGCGGCGGTCACGAGCGTGCCGTGCGGCGCGCCGGCGGTGGCCAGCGCCTTCGCGCGATCGTTGGTCGAGTCGGTCAGGCGCAGGTGCAGGCGGGGCGACCCGAGGCGGGGGCTCACTCGCCGGGCTCCAGACGGATCTCGTCGTCGCGCTTCAGGCCGAGGAGCTCGGCGGCGGAGCCGCGGTTCACGGCGAGCGCGAGCGTCCGGTAGGCGTCCTCGTAGAGGAGCGGCTCGCCGGGCGCGACGTCGACGAAGCGCTGCGCGTAGTGGACCGGCAGCCCGTTGACGCGCACGGTCCGCCCCAGGCGCAGCCCGGTGCCGGCGAGCTCCGCGTGCTCGACGTCGAGCGTCGCGTTGCCGAAGCGGTCGACCGCGAGGACGTGGGCGATCACGGCGCCCTCCGCGATCCGCGGCTCGGGCAGCGCGAGCGGGGTCAGGTCGTCGGCCGAGAACGGCTCCCCAGCGGCTCCGAACGGCGCGCCCGCGGCGAGGTGCGCGGCGACGGGAGCGAAGAGGTCGCGGCCGTGGAACGTCGCGCTGACGGGCTCCAGGCGGTGGGGCGAGCGGCCGATGTCGACGGCCTCGATCGCGCCGCCGAACGCGTCCGCGGCGGGGATCAGCAGACCGTTGTCGGGGCCGACGAGGACGCGATCCTCGTCGGCGCAGCGGATCGCGACGGCGCGGCGCTCGCCGCCGACACCGGGGTCGACGACCGCGAGGTGGACCCCTGCCGGCACGTACGGCAGCGCGCGTCGCAGGACGAGCGCGCCGCCGCGGACGTCGTGGCGCTCGATGCCGTGGGTCAGGTCGATCACCCGGGCCTCGGGCGCGATCCGGGCGATCACGCCGTGGCAGACGCCGACGAAGTCGTCGCCGAGGCCGTAGTCGGTGAGGAACGTGATGACTCCCATCGGCAGGTGAGAAGCGTATGCGGGTCGGGTAGGCGATGGGGCATGAGCACCGAGCACCAGGAGCGGGAGGGCGCGCCGCCCAACGACGGACCGGTCGAGGGCCTTCCGGGGCCGAGCGCGGAGACCGACCGCGACGCCGGCCCGTCCGGGCTCCCGGGCGACGGCGCGCAGGAGGACGAGCCGCTCGGCACGACCGCGCCCGCCGACCCCGACGGGGAGGGCGAGACCGCTCGCGGCGACGACGCGATGCCGGGGATCCCGAGCGAGGGCGAGGAGCCGCCGAGCTCGGGCTGAGGGGCTGCGTACGGCGCGGGCGGCGCGCCGGGGCTGAACCGGGCGCGGGAGTGGACGCCGCGGAGCGGCGGGGTGGCGCTACGCGCCGGCGAGCAGCGCGGCGACGAGGCCGTCGGGCGTGTGGTCGGTGGCCTCGAGGCCGGGCTCGAAGCCGAGCGCGCGGATCGCGGCGCTCGTCGCGGGGCCGATCGAGACGATCCGCGGGCCTTCGAGCGTTCCCGCGGCGGCGTGGAACGCCTTCGCCGCGGACGCCGAGGCGAAGACCAGGTCGTCGGCGCCCAGCGCCGCGGCGCGCGCTTCGTCGCCGAGCGGCTGCGGGAGGGTCCGGTAGAGCACGAGGATGTCGACCTCGGCGCCCGTGGCGCGCAGCGCGTCGGGCAGCACGTCCCGACCCTCCTCGCCGCGGGCGAGCAGCGCGTGGCGGACCTCGACGTCCGCGAGCGCCTCGACGAGCCCCTCGGCGACCGAGCGCGCCGGGGTCAGGTCCGGCTCGATGCCGCCGGCGCGCAGCGCGTCCGCGGTGCCCGGGCCGATCGCGGCGATCCGCGGCCCGGCGAGCGAGCGTGCGTCGCGGGCGATCTCGAGCAGCCGGCGCGCGCCGTTGGGCGAGGTGAGGCAGAGGAGGTCGTAGCGCTCGAGGTCGGGCAGCTCGGCGTCGATCGGCTCGATCGCGATCGCCGGCGCCTCGATGACCGTCGCGCCGAGGTCGCGGAGGCGCGCGGCGAGCGCGCTGGCCTGCGGCCGCGCGCGCGTCACCGCGATCGTGCGGCCGGCGAGCGGCCCGCGGCCGAACCAGCCCACGTCGAGCCCGGCGACGTCGCCGACGATCGTCACGGCGGGCGCGCGGATCTCCGCGGCGGCCGCGCGCTCGGCGATCTCGGCGAGCGGCGCGCTCACGACGCGCTGGTCGGCTAACGTGCCGCGCTGGACGATCGCGGCGGGCTCGTCGGGGCGGCGCCCGCCGGCGATCAGGCCCGCGGCGATGCCGGGCAGGCCCTTGACGCCCATGTAGAAGACGAGCGTGCCCGGGAACCGCGCGAGCGCGTCGAGGTCCGGCGGGCGACCCTCGACGTCGCGACCGGTGACGAAGGCGACCGCCGCGGAGACCCCGCGGTGGGTGACCGGGATCCCTGCGTAGGCGGGTGCCGCGACGCCCGCGGTGATCCCCGGCACGACCTCGAACGGGATCCCGTGCGCGGCGCACACGAGGGCCTCCTCGCCGCCGCGCCCGAACACGAACGGGTCGCCGCCCTTGAGCCGGACGACGGTCCTCCCGGCGCGCGCGTGCTCGACGAGCAGCCGCTCGGTCTCCTCCTGTGGGACCTGCTCGCCGCCGCCGATCTTGCCGACGTCGATCACCTCGCCGCGCACGAGGTCGAGCGCCTCCGGCGGCACGAGCTTGTCGGTGAGGACGACGTCGGCGGCGCGCAGCAGCTCGACGGCGCGGACGGTGAGCAGCCGCGGGTCGCCGGGGCCGGCGCCGACGAGGTAGACGCGGCCGGGTGCGGGCGCGCCGACGGGCGATGCCGCGCGGTCGTCGTCGCGCGAGGGAGGCGGGCTTCCCGTCGCGCTCACCGGCCGAGCACCTCGTTCGCGCCCGCGGCGAGCAGCCGCCGCGCGACCTCCGCGCCGAGCGCCGCGGGATCGATGCCGTCGAGCGCATCGCGGACCCACGCCGACCCGTCGGGCCGGCCGACGAACGCCGCCAGCCGCCAGCCGCCGGCGACCGCCGTCGCGTGCGCGCCGACGGGGGTGTGGCAGTCGGCGCCGAGTCCGACGACGACCGCGCGCTCGGCGACGAGCGAGGCGGTGGCCGCGTCGTCGCCGATCGCCGCGACCGCCGCGCGGATGTCGTCACGGTCCGCGCGCGCTTCGAGGGCGAGCGTGCCCTGGCCGGCGGCGGGGAGCAGCGCGTCGAGGGGGGCGGCGGGAGCGAGCCGCGCGCCGGGGGCGGCATCCGCGGCGTCCGCGTCGAGCCGCACGGCGTCGCCGCTCCACCGCCCGAGCCGCTCCAGTCCCGCGGCGGCGAGGACGATCGCGTCGTAGCCGCCCTCGGCGAGCTTGCTCAGGCGCGTGTCGACGTTGCCGCGCAGCTCGGCGATCTCGAGGTCGGGGCGCAGCGCGCGGAGCTGGGCCTCGCGGCGCAGCGACGACGTTCCCACCCGGGCGCCGGGGGTCAGCGCGTCCAGCGACGCGGCGCCGCACAGCGCGTCGCGCGGGTCGGCCCGCGGCGGGGAGGCGAGGAGCGTCAACCCGGCGGCGAGCTCGCCCGGGACGTCCTTGGCGGAGTGCACCGCGAGGTCGATCTCGCCGTCGAGCAGCGCGCGCTCGATCTCGGCGACCCAGCGCCCCTTGTCGCCGACGCCCTGGCCCTTGTCACCGGTCGTCGCGATGACGACGAGCTCACCGCCGAGCGCGTCGGCGATCGGCTGTGCCTGCGCCAGCGCGAGCGCGCTGCCGCGGGTGCCGATCCTCACCGGCCCAGCGAACGGACGTTGCCCTGCTGCTCGTCGTCGTCGCCGCGCTCCAGCCCGAACAGCTCGCGCAGCAGCGCCAGGCGGCCGTGGCTCGAGCCGGCGCCGAGCGCCCGCAGGCGGATCGTCGGCTCGTGCAGCAGGCGGTTGACCACGGCGTGGGCGATCGCGTCGGTGCGGTGCAGGTCGCGCGGCGACGCGCTCTCCCACTTGCCCGCGTTCTCGGCCAGGACCTGGTCGACGATCTGGTTGGCGTGCGCGCGCAGCGCGGCCACGGTCGGGAGGACCTCGTTGCCGCCGAGCCAGCCCGCGAAGCGCTTGATCTCGTCCTCGACGATCGCCTCGGCGTTGCGCGCCTCGGCCGAGCGCACGCGCAGGTTGCGCGCGACGACGGCCTGCAGGTCGTCGACGTCGTAGAGGGTCACGCCGGGGATGTCGGCGCACGCGGGGTCGATGTCGCGCGGCACGGCGATGTCGATCAGCACGAGCGGCCGGCCCTCGCGCTCGCGCATCACCAGCGCCAGCTCCTCGGAGCCGACGATCGGGTGCGGCGACGAGGTCGAGGAGACGACGATGTCGGCGGCGAGCAGCTGCTCGGGGAGCTTGTCCAGCGAGACGACCGCGCCGCCGAAGCGCTCGGCCATCGAGCGCGCCCGCGCCGCGTGGCGGTTGGCGACGAACATCGTCTTCACGCCGCGGTCGGCGAGCGCCTGCGCGGTCAGCTCGCTCGTCTCGCCGGCGCCGATGATCACGACGTGGCGCTCCGCGAGGTCGCCGACGACGTCGGACGCGAGCCCGACCGCCACCGAGGACACGCTCGCGCGGCCCTTGGCCAGCCCGGTCTCCGAGCGCACGCGGCCGCCGGTGGTCAGCGCGGCGCCGAACAGGCGGTTCGTCAGCGGCCCGGCGGTGCCGTTCTCGACCGCGAACTCGTGCGCGCGCCGGACCTGGCCCTGGACCTCGGCCTCGCCGACGATCATCGACTCCAGCCCCGAGGCGACGCGGAACAGCTGCCGCGCGGCGTCGCAGTTGCGCGGCGAGTAGATGACGTCGGCCAGCTCGGTCGGGCGGATGCCGGCGCGGCGCGCCAGGCCCGTCAGCACGCCGCTCTCGGCGCCCACGGGGTCGCCGACGACGAGGTACAGCTCGGTCCGGTTGCACGTCGAGATCACGACGCCCTCGTGGACGTCGCCGCCCGCGATCAGGTCCTTGACGAAACGGCCGCCGTCGGCGTCGGTGAGCGCCATCCGCTCCCGCAGCGCGACGGGCGCCGTCTTGTGCGAGACCCCGAGGAGCAGGAGCTCACTCACCGGCCGGCGCACTTCCCTTCGACGCGAGCTCGTCCAGCTCCACGATGTCGCGCTCGAGCCGCGCGAAGCGGATCGCCATGACGACCAGGTAGACCAGCACGAGCGCCAGGAACACCAGGTACGCCGCGGCGACGTAGCCGGTGTTGTCCGGCAGCGCGGCGGTGGTCTCGGCGATCATCGCGGGGCCGCCGAGCGACCGAGGACGACGTCGCCGCCGAGGCGGCGCTTGAGGGAGTGGACCCGAAGGCGCGTGTTCTTGGCGGTCATCTCGAAGCGGTAGAGCGTGGTGTACAGGAGCGCCATCCCGAGCAGGGAGACGAGGAACGCCAGCCGCATCTTCGGCGGCAGCGCGTCGCTCGAGCCGAGGACGCGCGGGTGGGCGTACTGCTGGGCGAGCCGCACGGCGAGGAAGTTCAGCGGCACGAACGCGCCGGCGGTGATCGCGAAGACGCTCGCGTAGCGGGCCTGGCGGTCCGGGTCCTCGATCGCGAACCGCAGCGGCTGGTAGCAGCAGTACAGGAGGAAGACGATCAGGAACGAGACCAGCGTCGGCTCGTCCCAGACGAACCAGTGGCCCCAGGCGGCGCGCGCCCAGATCGAGCCGGTCACGAGCACGCCGACGCCGAGGATCAGCGACAGGTGGATCGCGACGTACGAGCGCAGGTCGTGGCGCCGGTCGCCGGTCCGCAGGTGCTGGATCGCGAACACCGCGCCGAGCACGAACCCGAGCAGCGAGACGATCGCCATCGGCACGTGCACGTAGAAGATCTTCTGCATCAGCCCCTGGTCGGCGTCCATCGGCGCATAGAAGAACGCCAGGGCGAATGCCCCGGTGAGCACGACGCAGGTGACGATTGCGAGGGGACGGAGCCCCTTGCCGTACATAGGTGTCTCAGTCCTCCAGGAGGAAATCGAAGACGGCGAGGGCCAGCAGACCGAACACGAGATCATAGAGCCCGAGGACCGCCAGCCAGCGTCCAGGGAGCGCCTCCGCGCCACCCGCGGCGAACAGCGGGGCGGTCGCCTTCGAGGCCGCGATGATCACCGGGAGCAGCAGCGGGAGCCCGAGGAGCGGGACGAGGAGGTCGCGCGAGCGGGTCTGCGTGGCCAGCCCGGCGACCAGCGTCCCGGCGGCCGCGATGCCGAGGTTCGCGAGCGCGAGGATCGCCAGGAGGCCCGGGATCGCGTCGCCCGCGGCGGGCCCCAGGAGCAGCAGGTAGAACGCGGGGACGGCCACGATCTCCAGCGCGGTCAGGAACGTCAGGAACGCGATCGCCTTCGCGACGTAGAGCGCCGTGCGGTCGATCGGCGCGAGCAGGAGGCCGTCCATCGCACCGTCCTCGGTGTCGGCGACGAACAGCCGGTTGGTGCCGAGCATCGACGCGAAGAGCAGCGTCACCCACAGCACACCGGACGCGAGCGAGCCCTCGACGGTGTCCTGCTGCAGCGCGAAGTGGAAGACGACGAACGTGATGATGCTGAACAGCGTCATCGCCGGGATCGCCTCGAACGTGCGCAGCTCGAGCCGCAGCTCCTTGCGCAGGAGGGCCTTGACGGCGCTCATGCGTAGAGCCCCTCGAGCGGGTGCGGCCGGCCGGCCTTCAGGCCGAGGACGACGTCGGCGGTGTCGGCGTCGCTCGGGTCGTGGCTGGTGATCACGCGCGTGCGGCCGGCCAGCAGCGGCGCGACCAGCTCGCTCGCGCCGGGGTCGAGGTTCGCGCGCGGCTCGTCGAGCAGCAGCACCTCGGGGTCGTGCAGGACGGCGCGCGCGACCGCGGTGCGCTGGACCATCCCGCGCGAGTAGGTGTGGACGGTGTCGCCGGCGCGCTTGCTCATGCCGACCGCCTCGAGCACCTCGGCGACCCGCGCCTCCGGCTCGTCGACCCGATGCAGCCGCGCGTGGAGCAGCAGGTTCTCGCGGCCGCTGAGGTCGCGGTAGAGCATCGAGTCGTGGCCGACGTAGCCGATCCGCTTGCGGGCCGCCCACGCCTCCTTGGGCAGCGCGTGGCCGAGCACGCTCGCGGTGCCGCCGTGGGGCCGCAGCAGCGTCGCGAGCACGCGCAGCAGCGTCGACTTGCCGGCGCCGTTGGGGCCGAGGACGACGAGCGTCTCGCCGGCCTGGACGGTCAGCGTGACGCCGGCGAGTGCGGGCCGGTCGCCGTAGCGGCGCTCCAGCCCGTGCAGCTCAATGGCGGGAACGGCCTTCGAGGGTGTCTGCCGCATGGCGCAGGACGGGGGCGAGGACGCCGAAGAGCTGCTCGATCGCGCGTGGGCTGCCCGGGAGGTTGACGATCAGGGTCCGGCCCGCGGTGCCGGCGACGCCGCGCGAGAGGACCCCCATCGGGGTGTGGCGGACCGACTCGGCGCGCAGCGCCTCGGCGATCCCGGGTGCGTCGCGCTCGATCACCCGGCGCGTGGCCTCGGGCGTGACGTCGTCGGGGGTGAGGCCGGTGCCGCCGGTCGTGAGGATCACGCGGACGTCGTCGTCGACGTAGTGGTGCAGGCGGTCCTCGATCAGCGCCTGGTCGTCGGGGATGACCTCCATCGCCTCGACCTCGGCGCCCGCGAGCTCCGCGAGCTCGGCGAGCCGCGGCCCGGAGGCGTCCTCGGACAGGCGGCGGGACACGGAGGTCGAGATCGTCAGGACGGCGGTCCGCACAGGGTGGGGACCGTACCCCTCAGGCCGCCGGGGCGTGCGCGCGGGCGCGGGCGAACGCGAGGTACGGCGCGGCGTCGAGCTCGCGGCCGGTCGCCCCGCGGATCAGCTCGCGGGGCTCGAGCGAGCGGCCGTGGCGGTGGATGCGGTCGCGCAGCCACTCGCGCAGCGGGGCGAGGTCGCCGGCCTCGATCCGCGCGTCGAGGTCGGGGATCTCGCCGGTGGCCGTCTCCCAGAGCTGTGCGGCGAGCATCGTCCCGAGCGCGTACGTGGGGAAGTAGCCGAACGCGCCCGCGGCCCAGTGGACGTCCTGCAGGGCGCCGTGACGGTCGTCGGGGACCTCGATCCCGAGCAGCGCGCGCATGCCGTCGCGCCAGGCGGCGGGGAGGTCGCGCGGGGCGAGGTCGCCGCTGAGCAGCGCCAGTTCGAGGTCGAAGCGCAGGACGATGTGCAGCGGGTAGCTGACGGGGTCGGCGTCGACGCGGATGAGGGTCGGGCGGACCGCGCCGATCGCGGCGACGAAGCTCCTCGGGTCGTGGCCGTCGAGCCGGCCGTCCAGGTGCGGGTGCAGGAGCTCCCAGGCGCCGCGCCAGAACGGCTCGCGGCCGGCGACGAAGACCTCCCAGAGGCGGCTCTGGCTCTCGTGGATCGTCAGCGACGCGCCGTGGTGCAGCGGCGTGCGCGCGTACGCGGGGTCGATCTGCGCCTCGTAGAGCCCGTGGCCGAACTCGTGCAGCGAGCTGAGCGGCGACTCGAGGACGTCCTCGGGGTAGCGGGTCGTCAGGCGGTTGTCGCCGGCGCCGATCGTGGCGCAGAACGGATGCGCGGACTCGGCCAGGCGCCAGGAGGACTCGTCGAAGCCGACGCGCTCGAGGATCGCGCGGATCGCGCGGCGCTGACCGTCGGCGGGAAACGGGCCGACCAGTTCCGGGGGTGGGTGGGACTCCGATTCCGCGGCTTCGGCGATCAGGCCGGGGAGCTCCTCGCGCAGCGGCCCGAAGACCGTGCGCACGTCGGCGGTCCGCATGCCCGGCTCGTAGTCGTCGAGCAGCGCGTCGTAGGGCTCGTCGATCTCGTCGGCGAAGCACGCGGCGTACTCGTGGGCGAGATCGATGTTGCGCCGCAGGTGCGGCAGGAACGCGGCGAAGTCGTCCTCCTCGCGGGCCCGCTCCCAGGCGCGCTGGCCGTCGGCCGCGGCGCGGGTCGCCTCGGAGACCAGCTCGCCGGGGACGCGGCGGGCCTTGTCGGCGTCGCGGCGGGCGACGCGGACGAGCGGGTCGTCGCTGCCGGCGAGGGCGTCGAGGAGCCCGAACAGCTCCGGCGCGGTCTGGCGCTCGTGCAGGATCCGCGCGAGCGTGGCGAGCGACTCGGTGCGGGCCTCGGCGCCGGCCGCGGGCATCGCCGTCTGCTGGTCGAACTGGAGCAGGCGCAGCGCGTGCTGGAGGTCCTCGACCTCCGCCAGCCGCGTCCTCAGGTCGCTCAGCCGCGTGTCCACGCCCCGCTTCGCCCTCCGGACTTCTCCAGCAGCTCGACGCGCTCGACGGACACGTCCCGCTCGACGCCCTTGACCATGTCGTAGACGGTCAGCGCGGCGATCGCGGCGGCGGTCATGGCCTCCATCTCGACGCCGGTGCGGGCGGTGACGCTCGCGGTGGCGACGAGCGTGACGGCGTCGTCGCCGACGGTCGCCTCGACGTCGACGTGGTCCAGCCCGAGCGGGTGGCAGAGCGGGATCAGCTCGCCGGTGCGCTTGGCGGCCTGGATGCCGGCGATCCGCGCGGTGGCGAGGACGTCGCCCTTGGGTGCGTCTCCCGCGCGGACGAGCGCGGCGGTCTCCGGGCTCATGCGGACGACGGCGCGCGCGACGGCGCGACGGGCGGTCGGCGCCTTCTCACCCACGTCGACCATGCGGGCGCCGCCCTGGTCGTCGAGGTGGGTGAGGCCGCCCATCAGCTCGCCGTGAGGAAGTGGCGCTCGGCCTTGGCGACGGCGCGCTCGATGACCGCGCGGACGCCGTCGGCGTCGTCGTCGCGCAGCAGCGCGATCGGGTCGGGCTCGCCGTTGACGATCCCCTCGAAGAAGTCCTTGCGGTCCTGGTAGGTGGGCAGCGTGCCCTTGGCCCAGCCGCGCACGTCGTTGAGCATGATCGCCAGGCGCGCGTACTCCTCGCCGAACAGCGCCGCGACCTCGTGCTTCATCCGCTTGGCGAGCGCGGGCGACGCGCCGGCCGTGGAGATCGCGATCGCGAGCGGGCCGGTGCGGACGATCGCCGGCAGGATGAAGTTGCACAGCGGCGGCACGTCGACGATGTTGACGAGCATCGCGCGGCGTTCGGCGTCCTCGTAGATCCGGATGTTGACGTCGGTGTCGTCGGTGCACGCGATGACGATGAACACGCCCTCGAGATCCTCGGGGCCGGCGTACTCCCGCTGCTCCCAGGTGATCGAGCCCTCGGCGGCGAGCCGCTCGAGCTCGGGGCCGGCCTCGGGGGCGATCAGGCGGACCTCGCCGTCGCACGCGAGCAGCCCCTCGACCTTCTCCAGCCCGATGTCGCCCCCGCCGATCACGGTGCTGCGACGGCCCTTCAGCTTCAGGCACGCGATGTAGAACGGCGTGTCGAGCATGTCACGCACGCAGGTCTGGTCACAGATCCCGCGCTTGAACTGACACACGCATTCCTTCCCGGCGTAAGCGGCGGCAGGCATGGTCGCTTCAGGCTACTGCGAGCGTGTATCGCAGCACTCCGGGTCCCGCGCGCAACGCGTGGCCGCCGGGCCTAGCGGCGGGTGCGCAGCGAGCGGAGCGTTCGGCGGGCGAGCTTCGCGAGCGGGAGGCCGCCCTCGCGGAGCGCGGCCTCGCGGTCGTGGTCGCGTTGAGAGCGCAGGAGGGCGAGGGCGCGGGCGGACTGGGCGAGCGTCGCGTCGTAGGGGAACCACCAGAACGGGCGGCCGACGGGGGCGTCCCAGGTGACGGCCTTCGGCTCGGCGCACGTGCGCAGCGCGATCGCGCCGCGGGCGCGGCCGATGCCCGAGCCGCCGACGCCGCCCCACGGGATCTGGGGGGCGCTGCGCTGCACGAGGTGGTCGTTCATCCAGACCATGCCGACGCGCAGCTCGCGGGCGATCCGGAGGCCCTTGTAGCGGTCGCCGGTCCAGACCGAGGCGCCGAGCCCGGACGCGCCGGCGTTGGCGCGCTCGATCGCGGCCTCCTCGGTCTCCGCCCGCTCGACGCAGAGCACGGGGCCGGGGACCTCCTCGTGGAGGAGCCGGGCGCCGGCCGGGACGCCGGTCAGGACCATCGGCGCCACGGAGGCGCCGTCGGCGAGCGCGCCGCCGCAGCGGACCTCGGCACCGCCGGCGACCGCCTCGGCGACGAGCTCGCGGATCCGCTCCGGCCGGTCGCGGCCGACGAGCGGGCCGACGTCGGTCGTCTCCTCGCGCGGGTCGCCGACGCGCAGCGCGCGCGCCCGCTCGACCACGCCGGCGACGAACGCGTCGTAGACCTCGGGCAGCACGATCGCGCGCTCGACGCTCGCGCCGCTCTGGCCCGCGTTGGCGAACGCGCCCCACACGGCGCCCTGGATCGCGCGCTCGAGCGGCGCGTCGGCGAGCACGAGCATCGCGTCCTTGCCGCCGGTCTCCAGCACGAGCCGCTTGAGGCTGCGCGCGCAGGCGGCGCCGACCTCGCGGCCCGCGTCGAGCGAGCCGGTGAAGCGCACCTGCGCGACGCCGGAGTCGACGAGCGCGCGGCCCACGTCGGCGTGGCCGTGGACGATCCGCAGCAGCCCCTCGGGAAGGCCGGCGCGCGCGAACACGCGCCCGATCCGCTCTCCCGCCAGGCACGCCAGCGGCGACGGCTTGAGCACGACCCCGTTGCCGGCCATCAGCGCCACCGCGACGTCGCCCAGCGGCGTCGCGAACGGCTCCGCGGCCGGCCCGAGCACGGCGACGACGCCGAGCGGCTCGTAGCTCCACGACGCGCGCTTGCCCGGGTACAGGAGCTGCGACAGCCGCGCGCGCTCGCCGGCGAGCACGCCCGGACCCTCCTCGGCCAGCCACTGGAGCGTGTCGATCGCCGGGAGGACCTCCATCGTCAGCGCCTCGGCGCGCGGCCGGCCCTGCTCGGCGCACAGCAGGTCGGCGAGCTCGTCCTGCTCGGCGA
>Ga0164241_10004061_pt1 | contig 14377 bp, 10 predicted proteins | sample OricomyardsoilBY_FD_108780 | JGI IMG/M metagenome (GOLD analysis project Ga0164241, IMG submission 108780) | Backyard soil microbial communities from Emeryville, California, USA - Original compost - Back yard soil (BY) | ecosystem: Environmental > Terrestrial > Soil > Unclassified | place: USA...
GCCAAGGTAGTGCTTTTGCAGCCCCCACCGAGCGAGCAAGGGACCAACTTGCTCGCTCGCGGCGTCGGAATGCACCGGTGGTGATACAGCGCCTTTCGTGCGACCGACCACGTAGGGGACCCAGCGCGCGGAGAACGCTTTGCCGCGATCGCCAGATCTTGCGCCAGGCGCTGCGCGATCGGCAGCCACGCGCCTCGATCCGACAGGCCAACCAGCGTGATCTTCTCGCGGTCACTCTTCCTGTTGGCCCGCACGCCGCAGGCGTTCATGAAGCTCTGCAGCTCCGAGCGACCTGGCCACCTGTCTCACGGCACTTTCGACGTGGCTCGGGCGCCCAGGAACGCTGACACGAAACCCGTGGACTGATATGAGTCTCGAGCATGATGAGACTCGTCTGTTCCGCCTGCGCGTTGCTCGTAGCCGCGGCGCTCAGTGGTTGCTCGAAGGACACCTCGAGCAAGGCGCCGCCCGAGCCCGGGGGGAGCGCGGGAGCAGGCGGGGCCTCTGAGCCGAGCACGAGCGCGCCGAGCCCGTTCGTGCTGTCGTGCGCCGTCAACCTTGACGGCCGCGAGACGCTGCGGCGCGGCTGGCCCGCGGTGCTGCGCGTCAGCGCCGCGTTCGACCACGAGCCGGAGGCCGACGAGCGCTACACGCTCGACGACGACGCGCTGCGCTTGACGGTGCGCGATGCGTCCGACAACGAGCAAACCTTATCCTTCGCGGCAGCGGCGGCATCCGAGACCGTGCTCGACGCCGACCACCCGGCGGTGGAGCTGATTCGAGTCTTGTCGGATGACCAAACGGACGAGCTGACAAGGGGCACGTACACGCTCGAGGTGAGCTTTGGCCCGGCGCGCGAGCGCTTCGAAATCGCCGTCGAAGATCCGCCGCCCGACTCGACGCGGACGAACGAGAGCCGGGCGCTACTCGAGGCCGACGCTGCGCTGCAGCTCGGTCACTTCGAGGCCGCGCTCGACGGGCTCGACCTCGCGCTCGACGATCAGCCAGACTCGATTGTCCTGCTCAATCAGCGCGCGCTCGTGCGCGAACAGGCCGGCGACGACGAGGGGGCGTTCCGCGACGCGCAAGCTGCGCTAGCCGCGTTCTATGCGCAGTTTCCTGATGCGAGTGAACCGCCCGTCACCATCTTGCGGGTAAACGGCCGCACGCTGACTCGCCTACTCGGAGGTACGCCGTGAAGCCGTCTCGAACGTTGCTTACGGCGAGCAGCGCACTACTCGCTCTTCTGATTCGGCAGGGGTCGAGCGCCGCCGCCGACATTCCGACGGCGCTTCAAGAGGTCAAACGCTGGCGCCTGACCTTCAACTACGAGGAGACGGCGGCCGGCAAGCAGCAAGACTGGGATTGGAAGCTCGACATCAAGGCCAGCGGCGGCGCCCTGCTCGAGAAGACCGACGACCCCTTCGGCAAATGGACTGGCACGCCCGACGTGAGCGTGAGCTACTCTTACGTGGGCTATGAGGGCAATCCGATGTGTTACACCGAAGAATCGGTGGTGAGCTCGGGGGGCCTGGTCGACGTCGAAGACTCCGCACAGCTGCAGTTCTTTGCCGACGGTTACCAGATCTCGCCGGCCGCTCACGACGTCATGATGATGTTGCACCAGACCAACGCCTGCCCCGATGCGCACGAAGTAAACGTCAGCGGGAAGCGCTTCTGGTACCAGTACGGCATCGTCTCGAGCTCGAGCCCCTATCCCGACGGGCTCGAGCTCAGCGGTACGCTGACCGACGACACACATCGGCCGAACGTCGAGCAAACCATCGGTGACCTCGATTTGGCCACCACCCACGCGGTGCTCAGCTACCAGCTTACGCCCGAGCTCGATCCGGTCGTGCTCGAGATCGACGACTCGGGCGCCTATGAGACCTGGCGAACGTCAGTCGCCGACGCGCGCGGCAATCCCGGCGAGCCCATCACGATCAACGTCGAGCTCAAGAGCGAGAGCGGTGACACGCCCGCCGTCAAGGTACGCAAGTTTACCTGGGCTTTGGTTGGAACGTCACGCGAGCCCGGCTTCTCGATGAACTACCCGATCGACGCCGACGACGACGAACCCGATCTCAGGCTCGAGGGCACGGCGAGCGACGGCCAAGAGCTCAGCGACGAAGACCAGCGGCTCGAGCACCTGCTCGTCACGCCCGCGACGACCGACCAAGTACAGATCCGTCCCTACGATTGGGGTGGCTGGAGCACGCTGCGCGTCACCGCTCTGCTCGAGGACGGCCGCACCATCGTCGGCAAAGCCAGAAGCACCGAGGAGGAGGATCTGCGGCTGCCGAAACGCGCCGAAGACTCGTACATCGCCGACGCCTGGAAGAAGCAGAAGCACGCGAGCGGCGACGATCACGCCGACGACGACGCAAGGCCTGCCGGTGACGGCAACGACGGCGACGGCTTGTCCCTCTACGAGGAGTATCGCGGCTTCTATCACAAGGGCGAGCACCTGGAGGGCGACCCCACGACCAAAGACTTGTTCGTCTTCACGGCTCAAGCCGCGCGCCCGGGCGTGGCGCACTTCGCGAAGCTGTCGGAGCTTGCCGTTCACATGGAGCTGCGCGGCTCCGAGCTCCCGGAAAGTCGCGTGATCAACGCCAATCGCAGCGGCGGGCCGAGCGTCACGGATCAGCACGCGCTCCGCGTGGTCATCAGCGAAGACCAACCCGCCGCCACCGAGCACGTGAACGTTCTCGGTCGAGCCGTCGGCGGTCCCGGCACCCCGAAGGACGTGCTCGAGGTGCGGCTGATGAGCGGCTGGGCCGCGTTACAGCTCGCCGACCGCAATCAAGTCGTGGCTCACGAGTTGTTCCATGCCGTCAACGTCTACCACCACGGCGAGGTCGACGAGCCGATGGTCGCTTGGGGTCTGAACGATGATGGCGCGCTCGTGGAGCTGCGACCCGGAGCCAACGCGGAACAACCCATTCACGTCTTGCGCGAACGGGTCGGCAACGTCGACGACGAGGTCCTGCGGCTCTTGAAAAAGGCCGGCAAGCCACTGCTGGGCTGGCTCGGTAAAGACGGCGGCCAGCACTCGGGTAGCGACGCCTGCGTGATGCGCTACTTCGTCGCCGCCGCCTACGAAGGCAATCCCGACGCGACCCGCCGCTATGTTACCTCGGAGCAGTTCGGGGCGGGGCTGTGCTCCGATCCGAGCGGCAGTGGAGTGAACGACCCGGCCCGCGATCCCCAGTCGCGCTTCGGCGCCGCCGCCGACAACCGCGGCGACTGCGCGCATCAAGTGCTGGTCAGCGATGCTGTCGATGCGCCTAGCCGCTGAGCCTGTCCTGGGCATCAGGCGAGTGGGCAAGGCCGTGCGTCCCGGAAGGAGGCAGGGCTGAGTGAGCCTATCCGTCGATGACCCGCCACCGGCACGGGACCTTGTGCAATCAAGCTGCAGCGAGGCAGCCCTCAATGCGACAAGACCGCGTTGAATGATTCGAACCGAAAAACGTCGCGTCAACGTCAGACCCTCGCGACTGCCGTTCGTGACATCTGAGCTTGAATCACCGGGGAGACTCGGGCACGGTGGCGCTCCCGTGGGTGAGAGCCGAGGCGCACCCGCGTCTTCAACGATCAAGGGGTTCGCATGACATTCGACGTATCAAAGTTCTTGGCGCTCACCGCGCTCCTGGCAAGTGCCAGCATCGCCAGCGCCGCCTGCTCGAGCACCGACGACAACGAGGGCAGCGGTGGCAGCGGTGGCAGCGGTGGCAGCGGTGGCAAGTCGACCGGCGGCAGTGCTTCTGCTGGCAAGTCGGGCAACGGCGATGGCGGCATTGGCGACGCCAATGAAGCTGGCGCTGGGGACGGGGGCCGGAGCGCCGAAGGCGGTGCTCAGGGCGATGAGGGTGGCATGGGTGGCATGGGTGGCATGGGCGGGGCGATCGGCGGCGCAGAGGCCGGTGGCGCGGGCGCAGGCGGAGGCAGCTCGGTCGAGTGCATGCCGAACGACCCGTCGTACGAAGACGATCCGTGCCTCGACTTACCCGATCTGGAGTGCGATGGCGCCGACGAAGGCGCGCTCAATCCGTTTTACGACTCGTGCCACGCGAACTATCGGGCCAACACCAACCTGCAGGTCGCGTACGCCCAGTGCCTCGCCGGCAAAGAAGCGTGCGAGGCTGAATCGGCAGAGGCCGCAGCCGACTGCTGGTCGCAGGTCGCAGCGCTGACCTGTCCCGTCGAAGGCGCGGCCGACGCCTGCACCACCGTGGTGGGCACGTGCAGCACCGGCCTCAGCCAAAGCAGGTGCGTCGACATGCTCAACACGGTGGCTGAGCTCGACACCTCGTACCTCGCCTCTTGCATGGATCCGGCGGGCGAGTTCTACGACGACACGCTAGACGGCGACTGTAAGACGCGCCTGGCGGCCTGCGCCGGAGTGCTGCCGCTCTAGGCCCGGCTAGGCTCATGAGGCCGGCCTAGCGCCAACCGCACCTGTTCGGCGTCTGAGAACGGCGTCGTCACATCGCCGATGGTCTGGCCGGTCTCGTGTCCTTTGCCTGAAACCACCACCACGTCGCCCGGCTCGGCGAGCTCGACGGCTTGCTGGATGGCACGGGCGCGGTCCAGCTCGATGCGCACGTGGGCGCGCCCGCCACGACGCGCGCCGCTCGCCAGCGCGGCGGCGATCTCGGCCGGATCATCGTGGCGAGGGTTGTCACTGGTCACGATGACGTAGTCAGCGCGTTCCCCAGCGGCACGCCCCATCGGTTCGCGCTTGGGTTTGTCTTTGCCGCCCCCGGCGCCGAACACGAAGATGACGCGGTGCTGTCCCGCCAGGGCTCTGGCCGTATCGGCGGTGCGCGCCAAGGCGTCGGGCGTGTGCGCGAAGTCTACTGCCACCAGCGGCTCACGCGACACGAGCTCGAAGCGCCCAGGAACCAGCCGCACCTCGCGCGCTCCACGCCGGATGGCTTCGGGAGAGAGCGGCAGCGAGAGCGCCGCCAGCGCCGCCGCCAGCAAATTCTCCGCGAATACCTCGCCGATGAAGCGGGTCGAAAGCTCGCCACCCAATTGCTCGGCAGCCTCCGACGCGGCCAGCTCCACGCGCGTTCCCTCGGGCGACACCTCGACGCGCTTCGCGCGGAGGTCAGCGGCGTGCAGCGGCGCGCCCCGCGAGGGCACCGCAAAGAAGCGGCGCTTCACGTCGGCCGGCGTCACTTGATCGATCAGCAGGGCGGCAGGATCGGCGGCGTTGAGCACCGCGGTCGAGCCGGGGCCCAGGTGGATGAACAGCTGCGCTTTGCTCGCGAGGTAGTGCTCCCACGAGCCGTGCTCCGCCACGTGGTCGCGCGTCAGGTTGGTGAATACGCCGAGATCGTAACGCCAAACCCGCGCAAAGCCCCGGCCGAGCGCGGCGCTCGTCACCTCCGACGCGCTGTAGAGCGCGCCGGCCTCCACGGCTCGCTTCATCGCGCCCACGTAGCCGCGGGTGGTGCGAGGCACGTCGAGCGGCTCTTCGTTCAAGAAGTAGCCCACCGTGCTCTCCGTGAGCACGCCATGACCGGCCGCCCGCAGCATGGCCGCGATCAAGTGCGTCGTGCTCGTCTTGCCGTTGGTGCCGGTCACACCAACGGTGAACATCTTCTCGGCCCAAGGCAGCGGTGCCGGCGTCGGCCTGTTCACCACTGCCGAGAGCCTGGCCAGCGCTTCCTGCTCGATTTGGTCGAAAGCGTGCAGCTCTTCCGCAGTCAGCGCCGCACCGTCCCTCGCCGTCGTGACCATCACGTCCCGAGTAGCAGATCCGGTTGTCTGTGGCACCATTTCGGCGGCGCGCCAGGTCCGAGCACTCCTTCCCGCCGGTCATCCCCTCATATGACAGCGAGCAGATCGCGCGACACCTCGTGCTCGGCGACGATCCTTCCGAACGCCTCCATCAAGGGCCGATTCGCGCTTCGCGCAGGTTCGGACGCGCTTGATCATGCGCTAGCGCCACTCCTCACGACAGAGAGGCGGGCACCCGCCGGACGCGCAGGTGCAGTAGTCCTTGTAGTTCCTCGGATCTTCGTCGCAGGTCACCCCGGTCGACTCGATCTCCTGATCGGTACCGTAAATGCAGACCAGGCATTCCGGAGTCGTGCAATCTCCGCAGAGCGCATTGCGCAATGCCCTGCACTGCTCGATCCACGCTGGCCATTCACTATCCGTGCCCTCACCCGGGTGGCCCGCGCTTTGGCCGGCGTTAGCCGAGCCGGCGCCACCGCTGACGGCGCCACCATCGCCACTGCTTCCGCCGCCGTTGCGACCACCGTTGTTGCTGCCATTGTCGTTCCCGGCCGCGCCGGACCGATTGTCCCCGGCCGCTCCAGGCTGGCCCACGTTGGGCGCACCACTCGACGCAGCGGAACCAGCGGCGCCACTCGTGCTCGGATCATCCTTTCCGCACCCGCAACAAAACCCGCCAGCCACCAGTGCCCAAACTAACATCCGCTGCATCAGCGCCACCTCTTGGATGGAGTGTGTACGCTTCGAGCAAAAAAGTGAAGCGGCCAAGACCTCCTCGCGGGAGCCCTGGCCGCTTTGGCCCACCGCTCAAGCTAGGGGCAGCTGACGGCCCCGTTCGCACGACCAGATTGCGATCGCCGAGCGCGCCGTTGTCGTCGTTGTCGAACACCGCACCGATCTCTTGTGGCCCCCGTTGCGTCAAACGTGAAGGTGTACGGGTTGAAGCCGCTCGTCGATACGTTGTAGCCCGCGGTTGAGTCGATCAGCATACCGCCAACGCGCACGTTCGTGTGCGGGAGCACGCCCGCCGCTTGCCTTCCGAACGCCGACACAGTGATCGTGTTGGTACCCGCCGAAAAGTTGGGCGTCGCGGCAATGTATTCGTCCGTGTAGATATTCAGCCACCTTGCCACCACGCATTCGACCGCGCAGCTTCAACCAAGCGAGCGTGAGCGCGCACCCGCAAACTCACGCATCAGGCGTCACGCCCCGCCCGCGTCGCGCCCCGCCCGCGTCGCGCCCCGCCCGCGTCGCGCCCCGCCTGTGCTCGCATCACCCGTTTCTGCGGCTCTCAACACAGGGTCATCGAGGTAAGCATCATGACCAGACTCCAAAGAGTGGCCCGCGCGGGTGTCAGTTCCTGGATCGCGGCTCCACTGTGTAGCGCCGTTCTAACCCTTGGCTGCGGTGCCGGCAGCGCGCCTGACCCGACACATTCCGGCCCGGACCGAGCAGCCTCCGACGTGGAGTCGAGCCACGCGCCGTCAGACGAAACCACCGACGACGCGACAGGCGACGAGCCGAAGGCGAACGATGCCCGCGCCGAAGATCCAGGGCGGCGCGTGGTCGGCTATCTACAGACGTTCAGGCTCTCCGATCGTCCACAGCTCCACCTCGATACGCTGACGCATTTGATCCTCGCCTTCGCGGTCCCGAATGGTGAAGGCAAGGCAGAGTTCGCCGCAGACCAGCAGAACGACATTTTGCAGCTCGTGAAAGACGCCCACGGTGCCAACGTCAAGGTGTTGGCCGCTCTTGGTGGAGGAGCAGGGGGCGATGCCACGTCAGCCCGACTGGCCCGCGGCGTCGATAGCTACGTCGAGTCCGTGATCGGCCTCGTTGAGAAGTACGATCTCGACGGCATCGACGTCGACATCGAAGGAGAGGCGATCAACGCTCAGACGTACGAGCCCCTCATGCTCGGCCTCTCCAAAGAGCTCCGCAGCTACCCCGAGCCAAAGCTGCTCACGGCGGCGGTCGCCGGGTACATGAAAGAAAACTACCGAGTCCTCGGCGCGGTCGATTTCCTGAATATCATGAGCTACGACCAGTGCGGCGACTGGGGCGAGCGCACCGCGTGCCAACACTCGACGCTGGAGCAGGCCCAAGTCGATCTCGACTATTGGTCGAGCTTCGAGCAGGTCGACGAGACCGGCGCGCCACGCCGCATCGGCGTCGAAAATGTCGTGCTCGGCGTCCCCTTCTACGGCCGCTGCTGGGGCGAGCTCTGCCCCCTGCGACCGTTGAAGCAAGACGGCACCCGCTCACTCATCTCAGATCTGTCGTACGCGCACATCGCCGCGTATTGCGCCGACGGAACCTTCCTCGGCTGCTCGTCTTCCGCCGACGTCGTCACCGACGGCGACCCCGCCAAGGGCTACTACCTTTCCCTCAACAGCCCCGATACGCTCAGAATCAAGGCAGAAAGAGCGCAAAGCTACGGCGGCGTCATGATCTGGGAGCTAGGCCAGGACGCCAGCAACGCCGCCCTGTTCGCACCGATCGCGGAGGTGTTCCCGAAGCGCAGCAATCAGTGAAGCTGAAGAAGGACGAGCCCGACGACGGTTCCACGAGACAGGCTGACGCCGTCGAATGGTCGTGCGGGAAAAGTCGAGCGGCCCGACCAGAGGCGATTGTTTTTAGCAACTGGCGCCGCGAACGTCCGAACCGAGCTTACACGCAGAGGAGACCATGCCCACCCCCGTTTCAGCAGGTTCAGGAGCCACTTCGCGCTCAATTGATGCACCGGAGCTCGAGCCGCCGCCCGCGCCCCCCGCGGTCGTAACGCTCGAGCCGGTAGTCATCGAAGGCGATGCCGGTGCTCGAAAGTTGGTCGCTCAGCACGATGCGCCCAGCGCGCGTGGAGATTGCCTGCCACAGACCCGTGATGCGACGACGAGCTCGATCGCGCTGATAGCGGGGACGCTGGGAACGGCCGCAACGATCGCAAGCGGCGGCGCCGGACTCCTGATTGCGGGCTGCCTGGTCGGCCTCTTCGGCCTCAGCATCGATGCCGGTGCCAAGGTCCACGACCTGCAGGAGTGCGAGGAGGGATGATGGCGGCTCTGCGAGGCTACTGGCCACAGATCAGCGCGACGATTCAGGTCGGCTCGCCGCTGCTCTGGGGCGCCATCTGCGCGGCTGAGACCAGGCGAGGGGCCATGAATGGTCGCCGGGCGTGGCTACCCCTCGTCCTCCTGTTTCCACTGCTCTGGGCAAGGGGCACGGTGATCCCGGGCCCCTTGCCGTGGGCCGCGCCCTTCGCCTTCTGGACGGCGGCGCTGGTTAGCGTGCGTTCGCGCCGCCACGTTCTTCGCGCCGCATTGCTGCTCGCCACCGGCGCGAGCACCGCCGCCGTCCAGCTCTGGCAACTCAATCAGACGTCGCCACTGACAACTCCTAGCGCCACCGTCGGCGAGCCGCCGCGCGTGGGCGACGGCTCGCCGCAGCAACACTTTTGAGCGCGTCCCGAGTCATGGTGGTCACGTCATGATGAGCAGGCTGGGTCGAACCCTGGGCAAGCCCGACGTCGCCAAGAAGCAGTTCTTCGCGTATCTCGCGCCACACCTAGTCACAGCTTGGTGGTGAGCCACTGCTCGCTCGCGAAGTTACAGGCGGATCCGACGTCGAGGCGTAGGAAGCAACCTCTTCCAGGTGGGCGTGGGGCATGGTTCCACCGCCCGTGTGTTCGCCAAAGCAGGCAGTTGGCGGTTCGCGACCCACGCGGAACGAGCCCTCAAGTGGACCGGACTCCGCACTCCGTTGGAATGCACCATCTCAACAGGCGCATTGGAGGAAGCTCTTCAATCAGGAAAGTCGTTGCGTTAGGCTGAGTAAGACTGGCCTCTGACATCGCGAGCAATTCTATGCGTGCAGGCGGAGGGAAGCGAGTACAACGCGAGGTTCCACCCGACGCCCGCAAAGCCAGACGCTGATGCGTGCCATGCAGGCGAACGTGTCCTATCTCAAGAAGTTTCGGCGCGGGCGAGCAACACACAGGAAGGCTCATCATGACCAACCGGGCCCTTCGACGAGTGGATCCGCCTGGCCGATCCGCTCCGCGCACCGCGCATCCCGAATTGCCGCCTACACGCCCACGACCGACCCTGGATCTGCTTGGGCGATCTCGCGTGGCTCCGAGATGGCGATCGTTGACCGAAAGCGCGCGCCTCAAGCTCTTCGCCTCACCTCGCCCGCCGCCAAGGGTTCGCGCGCAGCATGCGCGAGCAACCGACCAGCACCGAGCGTCTCCTTTGGGACGCGCTCTCAGGGTCTGGTGCCGGCGCCAGTCGCCGTCGGGGCATGCATCGTGGACTTCCCTCGCACCGGCTCGAAGCTCGTCCTAGAGGTCGACGGCGCCTATGACGCTGGCGCCCGCCAACCGAGCGCGGACGCAACCCGCGACAACCGGCTTGAGCGCGCTAGCTACCGCGTCATTCGGGTGCCCGCAGCTCTGGTGCTCCGCAAGCTGCCCCCAGCTGTTGCGCAAGTCCGCGCCGCGCTGGCTAGGTAGCCACTCACCCGCGCGTCAACTTCCACAGAATCGCAATAATCCGCCTCAGCAACGCGATCGCCGCTTCCCCATCCCTCGCCGCAAAGTACCGCCAAGCAATCGCCACCCTCACCGCCGTGAGCGTCTCCCCCGCGCTCCCCGCCGCCGTAAAGAACCGCGCTCGCCGGTTCCCCGGATCCGAAAGCTCCGCCTCTCCGCAGTTCAACGCGATGGAGCTCGCGCTCCTCAAGATCTGATCCGCCAAGCTCTTGTCGCGCTGCTTGATGCGCGGCACCAACGGGACCAACGCTTCGATCAACTCCAAGCTCAGCTCAGCAACTTTCAAGGCCATCGTGTGCTCCGTTCTCGAGGGCCCGCACCAACGCAGGCCTAACCGCGCCCCCAGCCAGGCGCGCGCAGGCGCAGTCCAGGCTGCCCGCGCTGCGCGGGCACCGGCGCAGCCGGCGCGAAGCGGCCTGGACGGCGTCGAGCACGCCGGTACAATCGCCAAGGCCAGCGAGATCCCCACCGTCGCCACGATCGCCCATCACGAAATCGCCCGAGGCGGCGACGATCACCGGCGAAGCCGGATCGCAATCACCGGCACAGCCGGCTCACGATCCCGCGCCGGCCGCAGGCCGCGCTTCACGATCACCGGCGAAGCCGCATCACCCTTCACGATCACCGGCGAAGCCGGCTCACGATCACCGGCGAAGCCGGCTCACGTTCCCGCGCCGGCCGCAGGCCGCGTGGTCACGCCCACGATCACGAGCTCGCGGGCGCAGCCCGCGGCGTCTGGAGGAGGCGGGGGTGGGCGGGTGGGCATATCCGTCGGTGACCCATCACCGCCACGGAACCTTGTGCATGCGAGCTGCAGTGAGGCAGCCCCCAAATGCGAGAAGGCCCCTCGACGTTTCCGTCGAAGGGCCTTGAGTCACACCCACGTGGGGCTTCGTTACTCGTTACTCGTCGCCCACAGCCGCGAGCTCTGCCGGCTGCACCCGCGTGAACGTCGGGGGCGCGTACGTCGGCGACTTCTCGTCGATAACAACCTGCAGCTTCTTGTAAGCGGGCAGGCCGGTTCCGGCCGGGATCAGCCGACCCATGATGACGTTCTCCTTGATGCCGCGCAGATCGTCCGTCTTGCCGCAGATCGCCGCCTCGGTGAGCACCTTGGTCGTCTCCTGGAAGCTCGAAGCCGAGATGAACGACTCCGTGCTGAGGGACGCCTTGGTGATGCCGAGCAGCATCGGCTCCGCGACGCTGGGCTGGCCGCCGCGTTCCATCACGCGAGCGTTCTCGCGTTCGAACACGTACTTTTCGACCTGCTCATCGACCAGGAAGTTGGTGTCGCCGACCTCCTTGATGCGCACGCGGCGGAGCATTTGCCGCACGATGCACTCGATGTGCTTGTCGTTGATGGTCACGCCCTGCAGCCGGTAAACCTGCTGGATTTCGTTGACCAGCCACGCCGCGAGCTCCTTCTCGCCTTTGACGCGGAGGATGTCGTGGGGGTTGGCGGGTCCGTCTTGGAGCGGGTCGCCTGCGCGCACGTGGTCTCCGGGTTGCACCTGGATGTGCTTGCCCTTGGGGATCAGGTACTCGCGTGATTGGTCGGGGAGCAGGCCGCCCTCGGTGCTGAACGGGGTGATCAGCACCTTGCGCTTGCCCTTGGTGTCCTTGCCGAACGAAACCACGCCGTCGATCTCGCTGATGATGGCGTGATCTTTCGGCTTGCGGGCTTCGAACAGCTCGGCGACGCGGGGCAGACCACCGGTGATGTCCTGCACCTTGGTGGTGTCGCGGGGCATCTTCGAGATGGCTTCTCCGGGCGAGATTTGCTCGCCTTCGAGCGCGACGATGTTCGCGCCGACGGGGAGCAAATAACGCGCGTCGAGGTCGGTTCCGGGGAGCTTCACCGCTTCGCCGGTCTCGGGGTCGATGATGCTGATGCGCGGGCGGAGATCGGCGGCGCGCGACTCGATGACGATCTTGCGGCTGAGGCCGGTGACCTCGTCCACCTTTTCCATCACCGTGACGCCTTCGACGAGGTCGCCGTACTGCACGATGCCGCCCACCTCGGTCAGGATCGGCGCTGCGAATGGATCCCATTCCGCGACGATTTGGCCAGAAGTGACGCGGTCGCCGTCGACGACCTTCATCACCGCGCCGTAGACCAGGCGGTGATGCTCGCGCTCGCGGCCGGTGTCGTCCATCACGACCAGCTCGCCATGACGATTCATGACGACGATCGTGTTGTCCTTGCGCTTCACCAGTGAGGCGTTGCGCAGGCTGACGATGCCTTCCGTGCGCGTCTCGAGCGAGCTCTGCTCGATCTTGCCGCGCGCGGCCGCGCCACCGATGTGGAACGTGCGCATCGTGAGCTGGGTGCCCGGCTCGCCGATCGATTGAGCGGCGATGATGCCGATGGCCTCACCCATGTTGACGCGAGAGCCACGCGCCAGGTCGCGGCCGTAGCACAGCGCGCAAACGCCGCGACGAGTCTGGCAGGTGAGCACGGAGCGGATGACGATCTCTTCGATGCCCGCTTCTTCGATCGACACCACGTGCTCTTCTTCGAGCTCGGTGCTGCTCTGGACGATGACCTCGCCGGTGAGCGGATCGACGACGTCTTCCAAAACCACGCGGCCGAGGATGCGGTCGCCGAGGGGTTGAATGACTTCGCCGGCCTCTTCCAGCTTGGTGACGCGGATGCCGTCGAGCGTGCCGCAGTCGAACTCGGCGACCACGGCATCTTGCGCGACGTCGACGAGACGACGCGTGAGGTAGCCGGAGTTCGCCGTCTTCAGGGCGGTGTCGGCGAGGCCCTTACGGGCGCCGTGGGTCGAGATGAAGTACTGCAGCACCGACAGACCTTCACGGAAGTTCGCCGTGATGGGGGTCTCGATGATCTCGCCGCTCGGCTTGGCCATCAGACCGCGCATGGCGGCGAGCTGGCGCATCTGAGCTGGCGATCCGCGGGCGCCGGAGTCGGCCATGATGTAGATCGGATTGAAGCTCGACTCTTCGGAAGTCTCGCCCGTCTCCGGGTCTTTCATCACTTCTTTGCCGATGCCCGCCATCATCTCTTCGGCGACGCGATCCGCGACGCCAGCCCAGATGTCGACGACCTTGTTGTAGCGCTCGCCGTCGGTGATCAGACCTTCTTGGTACTGATCGACGACCTTCTCGAGCTCGGCTTGCGCTTCCTCGACCAGCTCCTTCTTCTTCGCGGGGATGGTCATGTCGTCCATGCAGACGGACGCGCCAGCCTGAGTACCGAAGTGGAAGCCGAGTGAGCGCAGGCGGTCGGCGAGGAGGACGGTCTCCTTGTTGCGATGCGTGCGGTAGCAGATGTCGATCAGGTTCGAGAGCGCCTTCTTGTTCAGCACCTTGTTGGCGTAGTCGAACGGAATTCCGTCCGGCAGCACGTCGCTGATCAAGACACGGCCGACGGTGGTGGCAACCACGCGCGTGCGGCTGTTGCCGTCGTCGTCGTTGTCTTCGATGCGGACCTTGATCGCGGCGTGCAGGTGCACGGTGCCGTTGTCGTAGGCCATGCGAACCTCGTCCGGCGAGGCGAACACGCCCCGCAAGTAACCGGAGAGCGCGCCCGACTTCTCGTCGTATTTGAGCGTGTTTTCGCGGTAGCTGCCCTCGACGAAGCGGCGCATGCGCGTCGCGTAGTAGAGGCCGAGCACGATGTCCTGGGTCGGGTTGATGATCGGACGACCGGATGCGGGCGACAGGATGTTGTTCGTGCTCATCATGAGCACGCGCGCTTCCATCTGCGCCTCGATCGACAGCGGTACGTGCACCGCCATCTGGTCACCGTCGAAGTCGGCGTTGAAGGCCGCGCAGACCAGCGGGTGCAGCTGAATCGCTTTACCCTCGATCAGCACCGGCTCGAACGCCTGGATGCCCAAGCGGTGGAGCGTCGGCGCGCGGTTCAGCATCACCGGGTGCTCGCTGATGACCTCGTCCAAGATGTCCCAAACTTCGGGACGCTCTTTTTCCACCATCTTCTTCGCAGATTTGATGGTGTTGACGTAGCCGCGCTCTTCGAGCTTGTTGTAGATGAACGGCTTGAACAGCTCGAGCGCCATCTTCTTCGGAAGACCGCACTGGTGCAGC
>Ga0164241_10004062_pt1 | contig 14377 bp, 10 predicted proteins | sample OricomyardsoilBY_FD_108780 | JGI IMG/M metagenome (GOLD analysis project Ga0164241, IMG submission 108780) | Backyard soil microbial communities from Emeryville, California, USA - Original compost - Back yard soil (BY) | ecosystem: Environmental > Terrestrial > Soil > Unclassified | place: USA...
CTGCGCGCGCTTTGATCCGGCGCGGAAACTCGCTGCTCTTCTATGACGCGGACAGTCGGAGCGAACAGTTGCTACCGGTAACGCTCGACCGCTACCCGGAACTCCAGGTCAATCTCCCATTCGTGTTCATCTCGCCGGCACTGGTCAATCTCGACCGGGCAGCACTCGTCGGCTCGAGCCCGGTGCGCCCGCTCGCCCTGTCGAACGAAGGCCAATTGCTCGTGCCAGAATCGAGCGCAGACGGCTCACGGCTCGCACGTGGCCCGCTGCGCTGGCTGACACCGAGCTTGTGAGCGGTTCGGACATGATATAGTTCCGCCGCCTCAAATGGACTTGCTCGAAGATCTCGCGTTTCGCGGCCTGATTCACCAACAGACCAACCCGGACGGGCTGCGCGCTCATCTGCAGAGTCCGCGCACGGTCTATTGCGGCTTCGATCCGACGCGCGATTCACTGACGATCGGCAACTTGGTGCAGATCTTGATGCTGAAGCGCTTTCAGCGCGCCGGGCACCGCCCGGTAGTGATCGCAGGCGGGGGCACAGGAATGATCGGCGATCCATCCGGCAAGGACGCCGAGCGCACGCTGATGTCGCTCGAGCAAATCGAAAAGAACGTCGCAGGCCAGCGCGGGATCTTCGAACGCCTACTGGATTTCAACGGCCCACATGCCGCGCTGATTTTGAACAACGCCGACTGGTTGAAGGGCATCGGCTACTTGGAAATGCTGCGCGACGTCGGCAAATACTTCTCGATCAACATGATGATCCAGAAGGACTCCGTGCGTGATCGGCTGCACAACCGCGAACAGGGCATCAGCTACACCGAATTCAGCTACATGCTGCTGCAGGCTTATGACTTCCTGCATTTGTTCGATCACCACGGCGTGACGCTGCAAGTGTGTGGCTCCGATCAATGGGGCAACGTAGTCGGCGGAATCGACCTGATTCGCCGATCCCATCAAGCGGAAGCGTTCGGGCTGACCACGCCACTCGTCACCAAGTCCGATGGCGGCAAGTTCGGAAAGACCGAAACCGGTGCCATTTGGCTCGATCAATCCCGCACCTCGGCTTACGCGTTCTACCAATTTTGGATCAATACGCCCGATGCTGACGTCGTGAAGTTCCTCAAGATCTTCACCTTTCTCGATCCAGAAGAGATTTCGCGGCTGAGCGCCGAGCATGAGGCGAATCCGGGCGCGCGCACCGCGCATCGCGCGCTCGCCGAGCAAGTGACTGAACTCGTGCACGGTGCGGACGGCCTCGAGCAAGCTCGCCACGCCACTCAAGCTCTTTTCTCGGGCGACGTCGCCTCGCTGCCGCGTGCCACGCTCGAAGAGTTGTTCCAAAGCGCGCCCACGGTCACGCTCCCCAAAGCGCGCCTCGAGGGCGAAGGCATCGCCGCCGTCGATTTTTTGGTCGAGGCCAGCGTGGTCAAAAGCAAGCGCGAGGCGCGCGAGCTCCTCTCCAGCAACGCGATCATGATCAGCGCTCGCAAAGCCGAGCTCGAGACCCGCGTGACCACGGACTGGCTCCTGTTCGGCGAGATCGCGCTGATCCGTCGCGGCCGGAAGAACTGGCACGTCGCGCGGTTCGAGTGAGTGGCGACGAGGTGCGTTGCTGGAGGCGTGCATCCTACCGATCGTGTCTCAAGCAACCGCGACTCGTAACCGTTCTTGGATTTCGAAGGTAACAGAGTCATGGCGCTGCGAATGGTCAACGGATACGTCTGCCGCAATTGTGCGGACGAAGAGCTAGCCAAGAAGGGCCTCGATCCCGCGCACCCCAAACAGGCCGTCGCGGGCAACGAAGTCTACGTGTCCGCCTCCGACGCAGCGCGTAATCGCGGGTACCTGTCGCCTGTCGAAGCTTCGAAGCAGAGCGCCGAACTCGGCGTCAATCGTCCCGAAAAAGTCGGCGATCAAGGCCGAAATCTCAACTTTTACGCCTGACCTCCCAGGTTTCACGCGCGGATTGTTGAAACCCGGCGCCGCATTCGATACGACGCGGAGCTGTGAGCAACGACAATCGACTGCCGGGTGTGAGCGCGATGAGTTTGTACGTCCCGCGGCTGCGTGTGCCGCTGGACCAATGGTGCGCCTGGACTGGAAATAGTTGGGACAAGGTTCGCGCGGTCGTGGGCCATAGCTTCCGCGTCTGTGCCCAACACGAAAATGTGTACACGATGGCCGCCAACGCCGTCCTGCGGCTCATTCTGCAAAACGAAATCGATCCAGCGCGCATTGGCTCGCTCGGGCTCGGCACGGAGTCGAGCACCGACAACGCCGCGGGCGCGGTGATCGTGCGCGGCATGGTCGATCGCGCGCTCGACAAGCTGAACATGCCGCGCCTGTCGCGACAGCTCGAGGTGCCGGAGTTCAAGCACGCTTGCTTGGGTGGCGTGTACGCACTCAAAAATGCGCTGCGCTACGTGAACTACGACGGTCGCGATCGACAAGCGATCGTGGTCAGCGCGGACGTCGCCGAATATGAGCGAGGCTCGAGCGGCGAACAAACGCAGGGCGCGGGGGCCGTAGCGATGCTCGTCGAGCGCGCGCCTCAACTGTTCGGCGTCGATCTATTGCATGCCGGAAGTTCGTCGGACTACCGCGGTCCCGATTTCAGGAAGCCGCACGCGCGACACTTCACGGACGGATACGCGCCGAACACGGAGCGGCGCAGTGACTTCCCAGTGTTCAGCGGCAAGTACTCGACGTACGCCTATTTGGACGAGACGGTGCACGCCGTCGAAGACATGTTGAAACGGCTAGATGTCTCTGCGGGCAGCTATTACCAGAGCGTGCAAGGGTTGTTTTTCCATCGCCCGTATCACTTGATGCCGGTGCAAGCGATGGCCTTCCTGTACGTCCGCGGTCTCGCGCGCGGCGACCACCATCAAGCCGAATTCCAGGCGCTCTGCGCGGAAGCCGGTGTCAGCGTCGAGGCCGTGTTGGCCGAAACCAACTCCACGCCCGATCTGTACGACCTGGTGCTCAAAGGCAGCGCCGAGAACGATCCGTACAGCGCGACGAGCACGGTCGCGAGCTTGCTGCGCAAGAAGCCGAACTTCCGCGAGCTGCTCACGCAAAAGATGTCGCTCGGCTCCGAAAACACCAAGCAACTCGGCAACTTGTACAGCGCTGCGCTGCCCGCATGGATCGCCGCGGGCTTGGAGGACGCCGCCGAGAAGAAGCTGCCGCTCGCGAACGCCAACATGGTCGCTGTCGGCTACGGCAGCGGCGACGCCGCCGAAGCGATTCCAATTTCACCGAGCGATGGCTTCGAGAAGGCCGCGGCGCGCATCGGTCTTGCCCGCGCGCTCGGCGGCGCGATCGATTTGAACCAGGCGCAGTACGAGTCCTTGCACGATCGACGCGAGCTCGATCTGCCCTACGCGCCGAGCTCCGAGTTCGTGATCGATCGCGTCGGCACAGCCTATGAAGCCTCATTTCAAGACTTGAGCGTCGAGTACTACGAGTACGTGAAGTAGCTTCGGCAGCGCCGCGAATGATTGAATGCGCGCAGATCGCGGCGCACTGACTCCGATGCAGCGCACACTACGACTCGACGCTTGGGCAATCGCCTGGGTGCTGGCGTGGGGTGGCGCGTGGAGCCTGCTCGTCATGGAGCGAATCCTCGAGTTTCACGAGGGGTTCCTGCGCACGGCACTGGTCGCGCTCGGCTTCGCGTTGATCGCCGGCTCCGCGCGCTGGGCGACGCGTAAGCTCGTGGGCAGTCGTCTGCGTCATCTGCTGTTGCTGCTCTTGGCGGTGCTCGCACTGCGCGAGGGCTTTCGCAAGGTGCTTCGCGAACGATATACGGCGAGTCCACCGCTCAAAGAAGTGAAGCCCGGCGAGAGCCTCTGGCATCCGGTGACTACGACAGACCTCGCGCTGCGTTACTACGCGCTCGAGTCTACGAAACTTTCCGTCGAGCGCCTGCGCGTCGTATTCCTCACGGATCTGCACGTAACGCCTGCGTTGCCGCTCGCGTACTACGAGCACATCCACGAGCTCGTGTCTGCACAGCACCCAGATCTGATCGTCATGACGGGCGACTACGCGTCCCAGCCGCAGAACATCGCGCTCCTCGCGCGACTCTTCACTCGACCTTGGCCGGCAAGGTTTGGCACCTTCGCCGTGCTCGGCAATCACGACTTTTGGACCGACGCCGCGCGTATTCGAAAGACGCTGAGCGCCGGCGACGTGAGCTTCGTCAGTAATGGTTGTGAACGGTTGCCGGACAGCGTGGGACGAGTCGCGATCTGCGGTACCGAAGCGCCCTGGGGCCCAGCGTTATCTGGCAAGCTCGATGGACGCGATCTGAACCTCGTGCTCAGCCACACCCCCGACAATATCTATCGCTTGGCCGAGCAAGGCGCGTCACTCGTGTTCGCCGGCCACACTCACGGCGGGCAAATTCGCCTGCCTTGGCTCGGCGCCGCGGTGGTCCCGTCGCGCTTTGGTCGACTGTTCGATCAGGGGCACTTCAAAGTCGAGGGCGCCGATCTGTTCGTCTCTGCCGGGGTCGGAGCGGATGCGCCGTCAGTGCGCTTGTATTGTCAGCCGGAGATCTTGGTCATCGACATCGACCGAGAGTGAACGCAAGCACGGGGCGCTGCGCATCGAGTCGCAGAATTCGCGCGTTTCTTGGGTTGGGTGGCGCCCGCTGACCAGCATCGCACCTCGCAGCGCGCCGCTATTCTAACCCTTGGAAGTAACAGAGCTCGGCCGCTTCACGCCGCGGTTCGCCGACGCCGGCGCATCAGCAGCGCCCCTGCGACGCCCAACGCCAACAACGGCGCCGTGCGTCGAGTTCCGCCCCGTTCGTGCACGGCATACGCGCAACTGGTCGACTCTTTTTGCTGCGACCCCGGCCAATCATCACTCGAGCCACTCGCGCCGCCTCGCGCCGTCGAGCCGCCTCGTTCGCCCCAGCGAGCACGCACCCAATTGTCCAGTGCTACAGGGCTTTCTACCGCACGCGCAGCAATGCACCGGCTATTTGCCCTGAAATCGCGGCTTTCGCTTCTCGGACAGCGCAAGCAGCGCTTCGTCGCGATCCGCGCTGTCCAAACAGCGCTCGTAGGCAGCTCGTTCGAAATCGAGCCCCTCGTCGAGTGGCAACTGCCGCGCGGCGCGCACCGCGGAGAGCGCTGCTCGTTGTGCGATCGGCGCGCCCGATGCGACCGGCTCCAGCCATTGCAACGCGCTTTCCAACAGCTGTTCGGCACTCGGCGCGACGCGATTCACGAGCCCGAGCGTGAGTGCTTCACTCGAGTCGATGCGACGGCCCGTGAGCACGAGATCGAGTGCGCGCGATTCACCGAGCAGCCGCGCAATGCGCTGTGTGCCACCTGCGCCGGGAATGATACCGAGGCTGGTCTCTGGCAAACCAAAGCTAGCGAGCGGCGCGGCGATGCGCAAATCGCAGGTCAGTGCGAGCTCGAGGCCACCCCCGAGCGCCACGCCGTTGATGGCCGCGACGCTCACGAATTCCGACCGTTCGAGCCACGTGAGCTCGCTGCGATAGGCGCTGAGCATCTCGCGCACTTGGCTGCGACTCATGCCTTGGCGCTCTTTCAGATCGGCTCCGGCGCAGAACGCTTTGTCGCCCGCCCCGGTGAGGATCAAGGCCAGCACGCTCGGATCCGAAGCCAGATCCCGACCAATTTCGCCGAGCCGTTGCACAGTCGCCCAAGACAGCGCGTTCATGCGCTCCGGGCGATCGATGGTCACGATGGCGACCGCAGCGCGTCGTTCGAGTCGGACCGGCTCGCTCACTTTCGAGCCTTTTTCTTGGCCTTGCTCGCTCTCTTCGCCGGCGCGGATTTGTGCGCTTTTGCAGGGGGATGAGCTTTGGTCTTGCCCGCTTCGAGCTTCGATAGCCGCGCCTTCAGCTCCGAGAGTTCGTTGCGCACACCGTCCAGGTCCTCGGTGAGGCGCTTGCGTTCGGCAACGGCTTTGTGTTCGCCCATGTCCCGCAGGGCTTCACGGAGCCGGCGGATGACGCGGCCATCGAGCTCGCGCTCTTTGGCACGGTGGAGCGGACCGCGACTCTTCATATCGCCCAAGAATTGCAGTGCGGCGACCACGTCGATCTTCAAGTGCGGATCTTTATCGTCGAGCAGGTCTTCGAGATGCTCGCGCACCTTACGACCTTCCGAAATCTGGGCGAGAGCCGCAATCGCGGCCCGCCTTGCGCGAGTCGGGTAGCCGTACGCGGTGCGTTTCAAGATTTCGGGCAACGCGCGCTCGTCGCGCAGAGCGCCGAGTGCGTCGAGCGCACCGGCGCGTGACACCTCTGCCCACGAGGCCCGGTCGAGCAAGGAAACGATCAACGGTAGTTGCTCGGTTTGGCGCGTGCGGCCGAGCGCGCGCACGGACTCCGCCTCCACGAGGTAGCTTGGATCGCTCTTGGCGTGCTTTTCCAGTGCCTTCGCGGCCTCGGCGGTCTTGAAATTGCCCAGCGCCGATGCGACCGCGCGACGAACTTTCGGGTGGTCGGCGGAGACCTGTGCGGCGAGCGCGGTGAACGCTTCATCCGAGCGAATCTTGCCGAGCGCACGAGCCGCTTCGGCGCGTACCATCCACCCTTCACCGCTGTTGGCGAGGCTCCTACCGAGCGCCTCGATCGTCGGGGGGTCATCTCGCCGAGAAAGCGAATCGGCAGCTCGCGCTCGCGAGATGGCGCGCGTCGCGTTTGCCAGCTGGGCGCGCAGCATGTCACTCGGCGCTTCGAACGAAAGCTCGCCGAGCACGCGCATGTCCGGGTCGAAGGCCACGAATGCCGGGCGCTCGGCGAGCGCGATCACGAACGTGTCGTTGCTCGACCTCACCGATTTCGAGTGTCGCGAGATGCCGCCTGCATGGGTCCCGATCTCGACCTCGAGTTCGAAATGAAACTCTGCGGTGTCGCCGAGCTTCTGTCCTTGCTTCACGCCAATGGACAAGAGTCCGTCATCCCAGCTCACCTTCACCTTCAGCTCGGGATGCCCAGGCCGATACACCCAGGAGTCGAAAAAGCGTTCCAGTGAGCGCCCCGAAACCTTCTCGAGCGCGCGCTGTAAATCATTGGTTTCGACCACGCCGTAGGCGTGGGCTTCGAGATAATTCCTGACGCCGGTCCAAAACACCTCGTCCCCCAGCTCTCGCCGCAGCATGTGCAGCACGAGCCCGCCTTTTTCGTACAAGTGTCGGTCGAACAGATCGATCGGCTCGGCGTAGTCACGACATACGATCGGGCGTGAGTAGCGGGCGCTTGCTTCGTGCAAGTATGTGTCGTTGTCGGACGAGACCCCGTAGTCGTATTCGTCGCGGCCGAGGCGATCCTCACGCTCGACATGCTCCATGAAGGTGGCAAAGCCTTCGTTCAGCCAAGCGTGCGACCAATCTCGGCAAGTGACGAAATCACCGAACCATTGGTGCGCCAGTTCGTGGGCCACCAAATCATTCGACGAGATGTCGAGCACCGCGCGTTCGTCCAAGAGCACGTGTTCGTACATGGTGGTGGCGGTGGTGTTCTCCATCCCGCCGAAAATGAAGTCGCTGACCACGATCTGGGAATACCGTTGCCAGGGGAAAGGGACCCCGGTGAGCCGAGAGAACAGCTCGATCATTCGCGGCGTTTCACCGAAGCTGCGGGCAGTGTCTTTCTTGCGCGTGGGCGGCACGAAATAACGCACCGGCACTTGTCCGAAATTGCCCAAATCTGCCGGGCGATCGTCGATGATCGTGAAGTTGCCGGCGACCAGGGTCAGCAGGTAACTCGGGTGCGGCTTGTCCAAGTGAAAGTGATACGTCCACGGCTTTTTGCCAGCGGGCGTTTGCGAGTCGATCAACTCTCCGTTCGAAAGCGCCACAAAGCCGTTCGGTACGGTCACGCTCAGCTCGCTGGTCATTTTGACGTGCGGCTTGTCGTGACAAGGAATGAAATGCCGAGCGTCCTCGTCTTGGCACTGCGTCCAGACTTGCTTGGGCCGATTCTTGACCTTGGCGTCCGGCTCCAAAAAATACATGCCGCGACGCGGAGTAGCGCGGTAGCGAATCTCGACCTTGCCCGAGTCGACGTGCTCCAAACCACGCACGCTGAGCGTGTCGCCATCGTAGTCGAACGGGACATCGACGAACCCCTTGCCGGCGTTCATACGCACGCTCTCGAGCTCGAAGCCGACGGCGTCGAGTTTCAGCTCGGATGCGTCCGCCGCGACGCGCGAAAAATCGAGCGTTGCGCGTCCAGAAACGGACTTTCGCTCGAAATCCAACTGCAGCTCCAACGCAAGATGCGGAATGGTGAACGGTCGGGAGCGTTCGTACTTGCGGTCGGTGCCGGCCAGCGCAAAGGGAGAACCGGCGCTCGAGCAGGCGCAGCGGGAATGGAGCCGTTGTGCGAGTTTCGACATACTACAGCCAATCTGTAGGCTGCCCTGAGGCCTATCGCAAGCCGCTCCGGCTGACGTGCCCGGTCGCTCGCCCTCCCCCCTTCCCCAGTACGGTTCGTCGCTCGCGTCTGGCGCGCTAGGCGCGCTAGGGTTCGTCGGTGCCCACCACGTTGACCGGTGAAGTCGAGCGCGTCACCTACGAAAATGAGGCGACGGGCTTTCGGGTGGTCCGCGTCGGGTCACTCGAAGGAGGAGGTGCGCGTAGGGGCGCAGTGCCCGCCGTCGGCACGTTCCCCGCGGTCGGACCAGGTACGCGCGTCCGCATCACCGGAGAGTTCGTGCAAGATCCCAAACACGGTGAGCAATTTCGCGTCGAAACGCTAATGCCGATTGCGCCGAGCACCTTGGCCGGGCTCGAGAAGTATCTCGGGTCGGGGCTGATTCAAGGCATTGGCCCAGGCTTTGCCAAGCGCATCGTAGCGACCTTCGGTCTGCAGAGCCTGTCCATATTGGACGAACATCCTGAACGACTGAGTGAGGTCAGCGGGATCGGTGAGCGGCGCGTCGAAGAGATCAAGAAGACGTGGGCCTCCCAACGCGCGGTCAGCAACATCATGCTGCTGCTGCAGACGCACGGTGCGTCCCCCGCGCTCGCAGCCCGCATCTTCAAGCAGTATGGGGATAAGGCTGCCAGCATTTTGCAGCAGAACCCCTATCGGCTAGCGCTCGAGGTACGTGGCGTTGGCTTCAAAACAGCAGACCAGTTGGCTCGTTCACTCGGCATCGCCGGCGACCATCCAGAACGCGCTCAAGCAGGCGTGATGCACGAGCTGGGCGAGCTCGCGAACCAGGGACACGTCGTAGTCCCACGCGAGCTTATCACCGGGCGCGCCGCGCAGATGCTGCAAATCGACGAAGCGCACGTGGCGGCCGCGATCGCGAAATTGTGGGCTTCCGAACGCTTGGTCGTAGAAACGGGTGGGGTTTATCTGAGCTGGCTTTACGCGGCCGAGGTAGCTGTTGCAACGGGGCTCAAGCGTCTGCTCACGAGTCCGGGTGCCAGCTTGGGCGGCCTCGATGCTGCATTGGCGGCGTTCGAGCAGGCGGCTAAAATCCAGCTAGCGCCGGGACAGCGCGCGGCCGTCGAGGCCGCGGCGGAGCACAAGGTCGTCGTCATTACCGGCGGCCCCGGCGTCGGCAAGACGACGATCGTGCGCGCGGTGCTGAACGTGCTCGGGCGTGCCCGTTTGCGCGTCAAGTTGGCGGCTCCCACTGGCCGCGCCGCGAAAAGACTGAGCGAATCGACCGGGCTCGAGGCGACCACGCTCCATCGCTTGCTGGCCTTCGATCCGCGACAGAACGACTTTCAATTCGATGCCGACAACCCAATCGAAGCCGACGTACTGATCGTCGATGAAGCGTCGATGATCGACGTGCCACTCGCAGCCGCGCTGGTTGCGGCATTGCCCACCACGGCTCGCTTGATCGTCGTGGGCGATTCGGACCAGTTGCCTTCGGTAGGTCCTGGCGCATTCTTGCGAGACCTGATCGAGAGCGGCCAAATCCCGACGGTGCGCTTGAACGACATTTTTCGCCAAGCGGGCGAGAGTCGAATCGTGCTCAACGCGCACCGAATCTTGCACGGTGAAATGCCGGAAAGCGCGGATGCAGAGTCAGCGAACGCTGATTTCTTCGTGGTCCCCCGCAAGACTGCCGAAGAGGCCGCGGAAGTGGTGAAGGAGCTGGTCGTGACCCGCATTCCGCGGCGTTTCGGCTTCGAGCCGAAGCGCGACATCCAAGTGCTGACCCCCATGCATCGCGGCCCCGCAGGCACCCTTGCATTGAACGAGCTGCTCCAAGCGGCGTTGAATCCGCACGGCCCCGCGCTCGAATCTCGAGGGCAAAAGCTCAGGCTCGGCGACAAGGTCATGCAAACCAAGAACGACTACGAGCGCGAGGCATTCAACGGCGATATCGGCGTCGTCAGCACGGTCGACGCGGAGAACCGCAAGCTCACCGTGCGCTTCGATCAACGCGACGTCGAATACGACGATCCGAGCTTGTCGTCTCTCACGCTCGCGTACGCGACCAGCATTCACAAGAGTCAGGGCAGCGAATATCCGGCGGTGGTCATTCCGCTGCTGACCGCGCATTTCGTGATGTTGTCGCGAAACCTGGTTTATACGGCCGTGACACGCGACAAACAGTTGTGCGTGCTGGCGGCGGACCCGCGCGCCATTCGCGCCGCGCTGGCCGAAACACGGCGCGAAGAGCGCATGACTCGCTTGGCCGATCGACTACGTGCTTAAGGCGCGCGCAGCACCTCGAGCAGTGACGAGGCTTCTGCTTTGCGATACCCGCCGTAGTCACCGCGCGCAAACCGTTCGAGCGCAGCAGCAGCTTCCGCTTTGCGCCCAAGGTGTGCCAAGGTGATGGCGCGGTTGTAGCGCGCTTCTGGCGAAAGAGCGCCGTTCGGCGCCGCCGCCAAGTAGCGGTCCCACAGCACCAAGGTTTGACTCGGATCGCCGCCAGAAAATTGCGCGTGATGGGCGGCGCGATAGAGCGCTGCGATCTCCGATTCCGAAGGAGCATCATTGCCAACGGGAGATGACGGTGTAGGCGCAACCAGCGGCGCCCGTTGCACCGCGCGCGCGCTGGGCGGTGCCGAGCGGACTTTCCTCAACGCGGAAGCTTCGGGCAGCGGGGCGAACGGTTCAGCCGATGGCGTCAGCGGTTCAGGCAGGGGGGCCGGGGCCTGCGGCGCCGAGCGCTGAGCGCCAACCTTCGGTGAGGCTTTCGAACTCGTGATGCGCGCCGTGACTTCCGCACCACCAGCCAAGTGCAGCAGAGCACGCAGCCGCGCGCTGCCGGTACCCCAAGCGGCTGACGCGATCACCGCGGCAACCAACGGAATGGCGAACAGTGGCGCGCGGCGGCGACGACGTACGCGCCGATCGAATGCACGAAGCACCCGAAGTTCGCCGGCCGCCGCGAGTTCCGTCGCTCCGTCGTAGCGCTCACGCACGGCCTCGGCTGCGCGCTTCAACAACTCGTCGTTCATCGGAAGCCCTCTTTTTCGAGTATTTCGCGCAGCCGTTTCTTTGCTGATTGCACGCGCGCTCGCACGGTGGGCGAAGGCGCCGCGACGATCTCTGCCGCTTCCTGCGAAGAGCGCTCCTCAATCTCGCACAGGACGAACGCCACGCGCTGATCGAGAGAAAGCTGGTCCAACGCGCGAAACAGCGCGTCACCCAACTGTTCACGCGCCAGCCGCTCATCCGGGGACGCGCTCGACGTCGTTGGCTCGTGTACCAAGCGCAGGACGTTCTTTCTCCTGCGCGCGGCCGCCCGTACGAAATGCCGCGCGTGATTCACGGCGACTGCGATCACGAAGCTACGCAAACTCGTTTCACCGCGAAAGCGGCGCACGGCCGAGGGCAACGCGAGAAAAGCTTCTTGCACCATGTCTTCAGCGGCGGAGTCATCGCCCAAGAGCCGACAAGCAAAGGCGCGCACGGCGCAGTGATGTTCGCGGTACGCCACGCCCAAGGCGTCGGTCTCTCCGGCGGCCAGCGCGACCAGGAATGGATCGCGCGCGGGCTCGATGGATTGCGGCGCGTACTCCCCGGTCACGACGCGCGATAGATACCACGGGTTCATCCGAATGTACGCTAGGCAAGCAAAACCGGGTTTACCCTAGAGTTGGACGCCCCCGAAGACTTCGCCCAAAAGCTTGAATTTGACCTCGGTGTCTCCGTTGACCACGGGATAGGTGACCCGTCCGGTTACACCCGTTCCGACGAAGAGGCTCAGGTGCGATAGGACGTCGAAACGCAGCATCCCGCGCAGCTTGGCGAGCGACTGGTCATAAGCTCGAGAGTTAGCAGACGTGAAGTTTTCGCTTTTGGGGATCGTATACCCTAGCGACATTCCATTGGGGTCTGAGGTCGAGCCCTCGATACAGGCCCCGTTTGGCGTTGCCTGTTGTTGTGCCGGCCAGCCATTGCCAAATCCACCCTGCTGCGGCTGTTGCTGAATACACGCGGTGTCCGACAATAGGTGCAGCGCCTGTACATCGACATCGACGAAAATGCGCCTTTGAACCGGAATGCTGCCACCAATCGTGAACCCGGCCCCGTACAAGTTGTGAGCGCCGTCATAGTGCATGGCGCCGCCGATCATGGTGTACGTGTAGCGAGTTGCGAACTTCACTCCGAGATTTCCGTACGTCGTGTTGCTGCTCCACGCGACGGGGTGCACGCCACCACTCTTCGTCACGCTGAGCAAGCCGATCGGCAGTCCATCTACGTCATCGGCGACGTTGACTAGTCCGAGCTGGACGCCACGCACACGCTTGCCCACGTTGACGACGCCAATTTGCACACCTTCGAAGTTGCTGGCGATGTTCGTTGCGGACACTTGCACGCCCTGCGACAGCGAGCTCGACATGTTCAGCGCACCGAGCTGGAGGCCCTGCATCGCTTCGTCGGCGCGGTTGACCAGGGCGAGCTGCACCCCGTCGACGTTGCGTCCGCGGTTATACAGCGCACTGATTTGGGCCGCTCGAACATCGCCGCCTACCAAGTTGGTGAGCGCGGAGATTTGAAGCCCCGATGCGTTATTGGTCACCGTGCTCACCGTACCGAGCTGCAAGCCATCGAGGCCGCCGATGTGCCCGTACAGCAAGCTGAAGTCGAAGTTCGTCTCCAGCTCCGACTCGTTCATGTTCGTTGCGAGCGGATAAAAGAATGCGGCGTTCCCCAACCGATGAACGGGAGGTTTCGTCGTTGGCTCACTGGGCGAGATTTCCGACGTTGATGGGGTCACCGTCGGTTGAGGGACTGGCGCGACGGGCGCGGGCACGACGGGCAAGAACTCAGATGCCTGATCTCGAACCAAGTTGCCCGCGACGAGCGCTACGAGCTCTGCGATCCCCGACTCCTGCTCGGGTGCAGGGACGACGCGCGTGACTGTCCCGCGGACGGCGTCGGAATAACTGACGACCAGCTCCTTGGTTTGACGGTGATAAGTCACCGTGAGCACGCCCCGCGCCCTGCTGCTCGCTTGCGAGTCTGCCAGCACCGTCGGCGTTTTCAGCTCCTCGTTGAGCGCTTGCACCAACGTGTCGAAGCTGAGCGCCTCGCTCTCGCTGTGCAGTACGACCGCAATCGGGGCGGGCCCGGGGTCGGCCGCCCGGGCAGCCATCGTGTTCGAAATTAAACTAAGAAAGATCGCGATTTGGGCCAGATGTTGGCCCCAACCGCGGAATGTCGCGCGTTGCATTTTCGCCTATGTGCCCGTTCGATGACGCGCTGATGAATCGCGGGTTGATTTTTTATCGATCGCGCTGGCCGGCGCGTGCCAAGAGCGGATAATTTGTGGTCAGTAACGGCTTCGCCCTTCGCGAGCGACAGTCGCGATGACGACTCGAGCTCGCATTTGGTCGATCAGCAGCTAAAACTGCTCCGTGTTCAGGCGGATCGCTCGCGGTAGCTCCGTTCAGCGTTCCCGGGATTTGGCGAGATGGTTCGGGGAGAGTCAACTGTAGGAGAAGATGCTCGTGATGGTGCCCTGACGCTCGTCAGCGGCGTCAGCATGCGCGATCTGCCGATCGGCCCCACCGAAGCATTCGTGTTGTCGCGTGTGGAAGGTTCGATCACGAAGTCTGAGCTCATCACCGCTACTGGCCTCACGTCAGAAGAGGTCGAGAGCGTGGTTGCTCGGCTGCTTTTGTTGGGCGCCCTCGAGTACATCGAGCGACAGTCGATGCTATCGCCGATTCAATCGCCGACGCAGCGTTCCGGGTCGCATTCGATTCCGCTCACTGCTCGCTCTGAGACAGCCAGCGAGTTCACGCCCGAGCAGCAGCAGCGGCTGCTCGATCTGGATCAGCGCCCCGCCTCGCTCGATCACTATCAACTTCTCGGTGTCGAGCCGAACGCGGACATGAAGGCCATTCGCGCCGCGTACTACGACCTCGTGCACGTCTATCACCCGGA